>OGXT01000331.1_pt1 | contig 60942 bp, 54 predicted proteins | sample 1576361 | NCBI WGS metagenome assembly OGXT01 (sample SAMEA3541514, study PRJEB24748) | human gut metagenome | biome: human gut; feature: human-associated habitat; material: faeces | place: China | collected 2012 | reverse complement strand
CGTCCTCGCAGACGCTCAAGCAGGAATACCTCGATACATACGAGGGAGGTGAATGACATGATAGGCAAGAGCTATGCAAAGATAGCGATTGTTGGCTTTGTACTTTGTCTTGCAATGGTGCTATGTGCATCATTTGCGAGGTATAGGTCCGAGCAGTCGTTCATCGATGGCGCTGAAAATGGGTTTGGCATAGACGGGATGTATGTCAACGATGGCGCGACCAGGCCGTCTATGGCGATTCTTGCAGGCGAAGACATGGAATGGCAAATCTGTAATGACGATGGCTCTTGTATGAGTGGTCGTTTGGCCGCAACGAGCGATCCGAATTCGTTTGATCTTCTCGACAATGATGGATCGGATTGCGGTTCAGTTCACCTGTCGTATGCATCACGAGACGGGATGGACGGCATTCTCTACGTCTCCCACGAGACTGGCGATTTCAAGATGCGCAGGACTAACCGAGTGCCGGCTTTTATCGAGGAGTGAGAATTCCCGGCGGTCTGCCGATCAGGCCGCCAGGGTATCGAACCCCGCATTCATCCGTACACACACGGATGAATGCGGGAAGTGTCCGGATGAAGTTGATAATCAAGGAAACAATGCCGTTCTGCCTGGGACGGCTTTGGCCTGGACTTTAACTACAACATCGCAATCGACACTTATCAGCTCGCGCAACGCGCATGGCCAAATCTCGGACGCTGGTGCATGGAGGACCTTCGAGATTTACTGGACATCCAAAACGACGACGCACACCGCGTGCTCGCCGACTGCGAAGACGAGATGGCTGTCTACAATGCGATCAGAAACGGCGTGAAGTCCAGAGAGCTTTCTATAGAACCGCCGCGCCGTCGCGCGAGACGACCGGGCAGCCCGGGCAATCTGGTCCCGGCTCCCCCGGTCGTATTCCTACGATATCGCCCCTAGATCACCAATGTGTCAGATAAAGAATGAGGCAATGGCTATTACCACGCCTACGGCAGATGCAGCGACTGCGCCTTTTTTCCTCTCCTTTAGTCCGACGAATAGGGTCGCCGTAAAGTAAAGGGCGGAAATGCAGGATATGGCAAACAAAACGAGTTCCTTGGGCGGTTTCAGCAAAAGGTCGCTAGCAAAGAGTAATGCAAGCAGGGCAAAGCCGATTGTGGTCAAGTATCTCGATTGATTTTGCGACAACATGGCAACTTCCTTTCAGAACATGCAAGTGAAAAGTCGGTACGATGTCATTGCGGTTGCAAAAAAGCCGCCGCCAGGACCGGTTGCCACGAGACCGGCGATAACTTCAGCGGTGCCAGCAAGCTAGAGATCGCGCAGGCAAGCCTCCTCCTTCGCGTTCAGCTTGACCTTGTGAGGGACGGGGCGGTTATTTGCAGATCCGTGAGAATCGCACCACGCCTTGGAATATGAATCCGTGCAGCGTCCGCGCTCAAAAAGGGATATATCGTAATTTTCGTCGTAGTTGTCTCCGACGTAGATCTCGCTGCTCTCGGCGGGAGATCCCTCGTCGGCATAGGCTGCCGCAACGGGCACAAATGGTGTCATGACAAGGGAGGGGCAAAGAGCTACTGAGACGATGGAGGGCAGGCATTTCTTCATGGCAGGCTCCTTAATCTAGCCTTTGATAGTTACTCGATGTCGCCTCCTTCCGCTTTATATCCGTTGTATTCGGCGTATTTCTTTAATAAGGCAAGAAATTCTTTCTCTCCTTCGGATGAGCCGATGATGTTTCCTTGATCATCCAGTATGAATACGGACGGAATATGCTCAAGTTCATATTGGTCATACACGGCTTTATTTTAATCTATGTATATGGGAAGTCTCCTTCATGGACCGAGGCTTCTTCAATCGTGCTGTCCTCGGAAACAGTGAAAAGGTTCTTCCTTATGGCTGCGAAATTATCAAGTTGTTGCATATCTTCTATGAGAGATTCGCAGTGCTGACACCACGATGCCCAGATACCGCATCATCGGTATCAACCATGACGACCTCGCCGACGGTAGCGGCAAGGCGGGGCTGACGTTTGAGACGACCAACGATGTCCTATACAAACACATCTGGAACGACACAAAGACCAATGACGGCGGTTGGAGGTCCTCTAAGCTCCGCGCCCGCCTGAACTCCGGTGACCTCTGGGCGCTCCTGCCGGCCGAGCTCCAGTCCAAGGCGAAGGCCGTCACGAAGATGACGGACAACGAGGGCGGCGGTAGCGCCGGCACTCCGACGGCAACGAATGACAAGGTCTTCATCCTCTCGACGACCGAGATTTACGGAGACCTCCAGTCTGACGGCGCCCAGTACGAGTACTATGCGACGTCGAGGTATTCTGGACCTAAGATTGTGTGCTATTTCAGCACTCGTTCCGTGTCTCCGAGTGATTCAACGGACTTTATCTATGTTGACCCTTTCGGTCGCTGGAGCAGCGGTAGTGCCAACAGTGCCGGCAACGTGTTTCCCGCTTGGTGCTTCTAGATTTTCTAGTGCAAGGCCCGCGCGACTCCGCGCGGGCCTATCTTTTGGCAAGTGTACGAACGGTTTAGGTTCGCGGCACAGGTATTCGGGTTGAGGAGAAATAGGGTCATACAGCGGCTCTCAGAGCGCCAGCCGCACTCCTCCGCCATTACCTCTGCGGCGTCCTCGTATAGAGCCCGTCCTGCTTGGCGTTTCGTTGCAACAGCCCACTTGTCCACCAATCAAGTGGACTACTGGAATAAATACAGCGACACGCTTGTTCGTTACAGTCGCTATATCTGTGTAAATCGCCGCGATAAATACAGTCTGTACTCGACTGTATACCAGCTACGCGTATGTAGATTCATATCGCGTTAATAAATCGGCCCAAGCGTGTGCAAAACGCGCAAGTATCCGCAAAAGGCGATTATCGCGCAGGGTGATTTTTGGCACCCTGTTGATTAATCAAAATTAAGCAATTGCTTAAAACAAAAAAGGTCAGGCACTAGGTGCCTGACCTGCAAACTTCTGGTCGGGACGACTGGATTCGAACCAGCGACCCCTTGACCCCCAGACCCCTATTTTTGGCTCTACCTGTGGTTTTTTTATTATAGCACGCGCAAATAGCGCATGTAAGCTGTTTCCGCATATGTAAATTATCGCAGGTAAACATAGGTTTCTACATCTCGTTATAATTCGACTTACAAACTCATAGCGCAGTCGGTGATTCTCTGGTGACTCCGGAGGCTCCGGAATCACCGACTTTTGAGTTTCCGCAGGTAGATATTCCTATCTGGAATCACGAAGTGTTTTGGGAGCAAAATGGGTAGCGAAAAAGAGAGCAATAAGACTTTACGCATATGTGGAAGCGGGTCGGTCAGGAAGAACAAGGGGAGGTGGCAGGCCGTCGTTAGCCTCATCGACGAGGAGACGGGGGAACGCACGCAGAGGACGAGGAACACGGGCATCGCATGCCTCAGCGATAGCACCCGCGGCAAGAAGGCCGCTCTGGATGCCTTGGCGGAGTTCAGGGACGAGATCGCGGCGGAGCTCGCCGAGGCCGAGGGCTTGAGGGTCGCAGCCGAGGAGCGGCAGGCGCAGCTCGAGGCGGACGAGTACGCGCTTCTCCCCTTGGGGGTCGCGCTCGAGAAATTCATCGACTTCTGCTTGCAGATGAACCGAATCACCCCGACCACGCGCGATGACTACCATTTCAGCGCCCTGCACATCGAGCGCGACGAGCTGGGGGCGATTCCCGTGAACGAGGTCACGACCGACGACATCAACGCATGGTCTGCGCGGAGGATCGCGCTCGGTTGCGCCCCCGATACGCTCAACAAGGCGTTTAAATTGGGAAAGCGCCTCTATACGGTGCTTGTCAAGAGAAGCAACGACACCATTGGCAAGAACCCGTTCGACGGTGCCTTGGCCCCGCGCATCATCGGACGGCCGCGCAACGCGCTCAGGTCGGACCTCGTGCCGAAACTCAACTCCATCTGCTCCATGATGCCCGACTCGCGCTTCAAGCGGGCGGTCGTGCTCGCCCTGCACACCGGCATGCGCATCGGCGAGGTCTGCGGGCTTCGGTGGTGCGACGTGGATTTCGAGGCGGGGCTGATCTCGGTCAGGCACTCGGTGGCGTATGCGAAGGGGATGGGCTCGTTCATCAAGGACACCAAGACCCATGATTGCAGGGCCATCCCCATCGACCCGGTGGGTCTTCTCCCCTTCTTGAAGGAGATTCACGGCATAGACCTCGATAAGCTGCGCTCGCGCGGTCTGGCGGGCTCGACCGAAATCGGGGACTGCTATATCCTGTCTGAGCCGGGCGCGTCCTTCGCGACGACCAGCTACGTGCGCCGCGCGTTCAAGACGTTCTCGGAGACCAACGGACTCATGGGCACCAACGACGAGCTGATTACGTTCCATGGCCTTCGCCATACGTTCGCAACGCAGTGGATCCGCCAGGGCGGCGATATCAAGGCGCTCCAATCAATCCTAGGGCACAAGGACGCCATGGTGACGCTCAACGTCTACGCCGACATCGAGCCGATCTCCAAAATCCATAACATGCTGCGCGTCTCGCCATGCCTTTGGCGCGGCTACCTCGGGCTTCGGGTCGATCCGGGTCCCATGTTCCAACAGCGCATCCAGGAGGCCGTCGAGACGCTCCAAGCGTTCGGGTACGGCATCACTGAGCCGGACGACCGCAATATCGTCATCCGCGACGTGAAGACGATCAGCCGGCTCTACCCCACCGAGTACGCGGCAGTGCTGGGGGCGATCCCTGCCGAGGCCACGGTGCTTTGATGAGGGCGGCGGCACTGCCGCGGGACGGTATCTAACGGAGGGTCATCGCTGCCGAACGGCAGGGAAACTCCTCCGCTTTCAGTTTGGAATCGGCTGTCGGAATCGGGCTATGCGTCTGCACTGTCGGCATAGCGGAACTCGACTTGGATGCCCATGCGCTCCAGCTCGCGGGCGATGGCGCGGGAGGTCGCATTTGCCTGACCGTAGGGGCCTGCGTCCCGCCCGCACTCGTCATAGGCGGCTTGGTCCCTGTAGTAGGTTATCGGCACAACAATCGGGCTTTCGGCAAATACCTCGGCGTGCTTCTCGATTACGGAGCGGGCGTATGCCACCTGCCGAGCCTGGATATCGGCGGCACAGTCGAGGAATTCCCATGCGGCATCGGAGATGCGGTATCTCGTCTGGCGAGGGTTCTCCCAGTTCTTGATTGTTTTCACGTTGGCGTTGAGGGCATCCGCCACGTCCTGCTGGGTGAGTCCCAGCATTTCGCGGCGGGCCCTGAAATCGGCTTTTCCCCTCGCCATCCTATTCGCCTGCCTCGGTCGAGTTCAGATGGACGGTCTCGGTAACCTCCCCCGCGCCCTGGTTGACGGGAATGGGCGGGATCCACTTGACCACCAGCTCGTCACCGAACTTACCGTCCTCGCGGCCCTTGCGCTTTCCGGTCCAGAAGCTCTGCCAATGGGCTCGGCGAACGTGAGGCGCCACGGTGCGCTCCCCTGTCCCCTCATGCGGAGCGTATCCGACTCGGCGTGCCGCGCCGATGGCGCTGCCAATCTTGGCTCCGAGCATACGGACGGTCTCGGTGTTCGTGCGCTTGCCAACTTTCTGCCCCCTTGGGGTTTTCGGCGGCGTGTAGGCAATCTCCGCGCCGTTCTCGGCAGATAGTACGAAAAGTAGAAGGTTGAGCGATGCTGTGGCGCAATAGCGCAGGCATGCCAGCTCCTCGGGGTCGGTGATTTTGTTTCTCGACATCGCGCCGCCCGTCAGCTCATCGAGTACATCGTCGACGTCGGCAATATGCGCCAAGCACGTCTCGAGTGTAGCACCGTCCTCGATTACCAAGGACATGCGCGACCGCGTCCCATCGTCCATGAGGTAGACGAACGTCATGTCGAGTTCGCCCATGAGGTCGCGGTCCAAGTAGGCGAAAAAGCCATCTGCCCAGCGCTTGGTGGTCTGGCAGCTCACCGGCACATGTGCATCGACATAGATAATCGGATACGGCATGCGATGAATCAGCTCTACCGGCAAGTCTCCGTCTAGTTCCTGCTCGACCAGCGTGTCGGACACCGTGCGGTCAATCTTGTAGACCTGCCTGCATGCGTGCCACCTCGCAATCCAAGGGAGGTCATCGGACATGACCCATCGACCGTCAACGGTCGATGCCGTATCGGTCAGATCAATCGGCATTCCGGTCTTCGCGGAGCATGCGTCGAGCATATCCAGCGCCATCTCGAGACAGTTCCTATCGCCTGAGTTCATCTGGGGGTACGGGGTGACGAGCTTGGGCAGCTGCGGATAGAGACCGGTCAAGCGGTCGTATTCCTTAGATGCCCGAGAAAGTGGATAGCGCTTTGCCATGGTCTTAAGCCTTTCTCAATGACGGGTGCGACCATGCGACCGCACCCGTTTCAAAATGTTCCAGCTGAGCGTTAGCACTCGGCGGCGAATAGCTTGTAGATAATCTGGTCGAACTCGTCATCACTCTGCCAGTCCTGCCACCACTCGCTGCGCACCTCTTCGAGCACTTCCTTGAGCTGGGCGGCGTTCTTGAGGTCGAAATCATAGAAAGCGGCGGGAAGCCAGACGCTGCCGCCGTTGTCGGTGTACGCGCTGAAATTGCCGAAAGCGGAAAGCTCGAAGCGGTAGAGTCCGTAGCACTTGCCATCGATCTCGACGTCATCGACCCACTTGCACTCGCCGGTGATGTAGCTCGGGAGCTGGCACTTGCAGCGGTCTGCCTTGTCGGCCAGTTCGCGCAGCTTGGGTATGCGGTCGAGCGGGTCCACAATCTCGATGGTGTCCTCGTCAACTATATCCCCGTCCTCGTCGAGCTGCGTCTCACAGACCTCGAAGACATTGCGGGAAATGCCGTTCTTGCAGACCTCGACCTTTCCCGTGTCGCGTACGTCTGCGGCGTACTTGCGGGCGATGCGGAGGGCCTCGTCCCTGTCGTTACCCACGTACCACAAAACGGCGTCGCGGTAGGGGTTGAGGTCGACGTCGTTGCAGGCGCCCTTGTAAATAACCTCGCGGCTGCTTACGGTATACGTCTTATCGTCGGCGGTATTCATGGGCGCTTTCGGCCTGCCGTCGATGGGCTCGCCGAGCTCCCAGCCGGAGAAATCACCGGATTCGTACTTCTCGCAGTCGACCTCGACCTGCTCGACGGTCGTGCAGAACATCTTGCAAAGCTCGCTGTCGTTCATGACGCTTTCCCCTTTTCGGTTTGCGGGTTAGACCCGCGCCTTGTTGTTGGTTATAAGTATACCCCCAAAGGGGGTACGTTGCAACAGGAAGTTTGGGCTGGATGGAGTTTATTTTGTTGGAATTGACGGGTTGACCTGTGGTTTCCGAGGCGATCTATCAAAGAGAAAAAGGACAAGAAGAATAATAAGAAAAAAAGAATGAGATACAGGTAAACCTAAAGGCTCTCGATGTCAAAAGGATAATAACAACTAGCTATCCTGCGGGGTGCCATTAAGGGCACCCCTTTTGTTTGGCTAGATGCCTGCTAGATGCTTTGCGTGTAGCTCTGTAGGGGTGAAGCAGTGTAGTCCTGTAGGGGTGCGGTCCAGTACGTGCGAAGACACCTTGCCGCTGCGGCAAGACTGCCACAAAAATCTACGCCCGCCCCTACCCTTGGCTCGTATCTGCAAACCCTGAGCGAAGGGAGCCGCAATATGCATGCAGCGGCATTTTCGCCTCGGGGGGGTATCTCCTAGAGGTACTCTTCTCCAAGGACAATCAATCATCGAGTACGTATTGATCGCGGCCGTCATCGGTCTGGTGGTGGTATTCGCGGGACCGCAGGTCTCCGGTGCCATCCGCAACCAGTTCAACCTTGTCGGCAACACGGTGAACGGCGGGGCCAGCGGTGGTACCGAAGGCGGTGGCGCATCTGGTGGCGGCGATACCGGCACGGCATCCGCGACCGTGCAGGCGGCGGTGGCCAAGGACGCGAAGGACTGGATACTCGACGAGCAGAAGGCCGTGGCCGAGGATATTGCGGCGAAGGGTGAGGCTTCGCCCGCCTACGCCAAGGCGAAGGCCGCGATGGATGCGGGGACGAAATGGTCGATTAAGCTCACGAATGGCGAGACGCTCGAATACCGCATCATCGGTATCAATCACGATGACTTGGCCGATGGATCAGGAAAGGCTGGCCTGACGTTCCTTGCTACCTCCACGGGAATCAAATTCCGCGTGAACGCCACGAACACCAATGCCGGCGGCTGGGAGAGGTCCGAGCTCCGCGCGAAGATGAACTCCGGCGAGGTCTGGAACCTTATGTCCAACGATTTTCAGTCAAAGGTGAAGACTGTCAGGAAGCTCACGAACAACGTCGGTGGCGGCAGTGAGAACAAGAATGCCGCCGTGACGGCGACAGCCGACAAGCTGTTCCTGCTCAGCTATTCCGAGATCGTCCCAACTTCCTGCTGGGCATCTGACTACCCAGCACCCGACGCTCTCGACCCCGACACACCCGACCCCGAACCGGCACCCGACTATCCTTGGACTCCTTCCGACTACCCGTGGACTTCCTCCGAGGGTGCCCAGTACGAGGCTTTCAAAGGCAAGGTGACGAATAGCTTTTCGGGGAACTCTGCCATTGCCATTGGCAACCGTTGGTGGGAGCGCTCGGTGTCTGTGAGCCCGAACGACTATGACAGCTTTCTCAGTGTCGGCGCCGACGGCGATCCGACGGGCAAGTTCGACCTCGCGACGAACTTGTATTGCGTCTGCCCCGCTTGGTGTTTCTAGATTTAGCAGGTGCTGCTAGTAAAGGGGCGTCCTCGTCTCTTGCGAGGGCGCCCCTTTTCTCTGGGCGGGCAATCTAGGCGTTAGGGAACAATGTTGTGATGATTTGTTCCTTGGAATACTTTGCGGTGTCGATTTCGCCCTCGTAGGGGTCCATGTAGCCATACCGCCAGACAACTAAATCCCGATTTTCTGCCTCATCCTCGCCGAGCTCAATCAGTTCCACTACGGACATATCGTTGCGGTCGCGGTTGGCATCCTTGCCCGCAAGCTCCCAGCCGAGCTGGAGGGCGCATGCCTCATGCGGAGTCAGGAAGTCCATTCCAATCTCCTTGAGGTTGAGCGGGGACGACCACTTGCGATACGGGATGGCATCGTACTGGAGGGCTACGTTGAAGACCTCGATCGGGTCATAGATTTCACGGAGATCGCAGTACTGGAAGAGGACATCGCAGTCGATTTCGGGGTTATGCATGACCACGGCAGCGAGCAAGTTGGCTTCCTCGAAGGTGTAGTCCTCGCCGAGGGGGATCCACTCGAAGGGCGCGAAACGGCCGAGGTATTTCCATGCACAGAGGCGCAGGGACTTCGGCTCTACCCCTTCGCGCTCGGCTTCGCGTGCGAGCTCGTCAGCAAGTGCGGCGGGAGTCAGCGGCAGGCGAATCTCGGCGCCGGCGCTCGGGTCGTTTCGGTAGGTCTCGAATGACGCACCCTCGAGAGACGTCACCCAGATGACGATGGCGGATTCATCGGTATTCTCGTTCAGCTTCATTTGGATTAACCTTTTCCTTGGAAGTTTCGTCTGTTAAGAGTCTATCGCTGTCGCGACCAGTCGTCTAGATCTCAGGGAGGGAAAGATGGGAAAATTGAGCCAGGGTGAGTTCCTCGAGCGCCTGCGGGAACGCAACTCGCACTATGCCGATGGCGAGTTCGAGGTACTCGGCGAATACACCGGCATCAGCATTCTCCTTCGGTGCCGCTGCCTGGTCTGCGGCAACGTCTGGAACGGCAATCCCGAATCGATGCTGCGCCGGAACTCCCGATGCCCCAAGTGCGGACGGGCGGCCGCCGGGAAGTCCTCGGGAAAATCGAGGACTTTGACGCATGAGACGTTCGTCGGGCGTGCGGCCGATGCCTGTCCCGACCTTGAGATTGTCGGCAGGTACGCAGGTGCCAACACGAGGCTTGCCGTTCGCTGCCGCATCTGCGGCTACTCGTGGACTGCATTTCCGGCCACGATCCTGCGCTCTTGTTCCTGCCCCTGCTGCACCAACCGCGTCGCGGTGAAGGGGGTCAACGACCTCGCGACCACGCATCCCGAAATTGCGGCGGAATGGGATTACGGGCGCAACGGAGAGCTGAAGCCCACCGACGTCGTGGCCGGCTCCTCCAAGAGGGTTTGGTGGCGATGCCCCGAGGGGCATGAATGGCAGGCGATTATATATCGGAGGAAGGCGGGCGGCAGCAGATGTCCTGTCTGCGCAAAGTAAAGGAGAGGGTCTAAGCCCTCCCCTCTTTCTGTCTATAGGCCGTAGACCTCGACCATGGCCTCGCCGATGCGGTGCGGGACGCCCGTGACGAGAGCGTTGCCCATGCAGAAGGCGCGGTGGCCGTCGGTCATTCCGGTGTCGGTCCAGCCCTTGGGGAATCCCTGCAGCCGGTCGAGCTCGTCGGGCACCAGGCGGCGGAAGCGGCCGTCGGGGCACTCTATGACGTGCTTGAAGCGGCTCGCGCCGGTGCCGCCCTCGCCGGTGAGGATCGTGCGGCTAGGCTTCTCGATGGAGTCGGGGAAGCTCATGGCGCCCTCGGAGTAGGTATAGGTGAAGCCCGTCTTCTTGTTGGTGCGTTCCTCGCGCTTGGCGCCCTTGAGGTAGCGCCAGTCGGGCAGCTTCTCGTCGGCGATGTAGAACTGCTCGGGGACGTCCGATTCGTCCACCAGTACGTCGCTCAGCACGCGGCGCTCGCCGTGGTAGTCCTCGGCGAAGTCGCAGGTGAGGACATGGCATCCATGCATGACGCCGGCCGTCTTGAACTGCGAGACCTTCTGGCCGACGCCGAAGCGGGTCGAGTTCTCGTAGGGGTCGGGCAGGACATCGAGTTCGGTCATCTCGTCCGGGTACACGGCGGGGAACGCCATGGCCATGACGCCATGGCGCATGCGCTCGGCGAGATCGGTATCGCCGGCATCCTTCTCGCAGAAGATGTAGACGCGCTTGCGGCGCTGCGGGAAGCCGTACTCGGCGGAGTTGACCACGCGCCACTCGACCGTGTAGCCGAGATCGGCGAGGCAGCTCAGGATGATGGCGAAGTCGCGCCCGCGCTGAGACGCGGGGGACTTGAGCAGGCGGTCGACGTTCTCGAACAGGCCGAATCGGGGCTTCTTCATCTCGAGGAAGTGGTAGATGTCCCACCAAAGGACGCCCTTCTTGCCCTCGATGCCGTGTGCCTGGTTGAGGGGGCGGGCGACTGAGTAGTCCTGGCACGGGAAGCCGCCAACGACCATGTCGACGTCGGGGATCTGGAACTCCCCCACCTCGGCCTTGTCCAACACCCTGTTGATGTCCTCGTTCACTACGGAGCCCTCGCCGAAGCGCTCGGTGTAGCATCGGGCGGCGAACTGCCTAGACTCGGTTCCGGGCGGCTCCCACTGGTTCGCCCAGACGGTGGTGAAGGGCCCCGCGGGTTCCATGTAGAACTCTGGACGGTCGGGGTCTGCGTAGCCCTCTAGGCCCAGGCGGAACCCACCGACGCCTGCGAAGAGCTCGGCGATTCTGATCTCAGACACGTTTCTCCAATCGCTGCTGTGTCCGTATTTGCGAAATCGATGATAACCGATCTCGCGGACAAGGTAAAGATCTTGTCCGAAATTACCGCCGGCCTTCCTAGCCTAAGAGCCCCTTCGCGTTATCGGGTGCGTCCCCGTCCAGATGGATTGAGGGACTGCCCTCCAGCACCCGGTCATTCCAAATGCGCACGACGTTTCGCTCGAGCAGGTACTGGATGGACTTCATCGCGTTAGATTTCGAGTACATGGCCTTGTCCATGCTGAGCACGGGCGCGAGTGCCGGACTGGGCCTGTACTCCGATTTTGCGCCAGCTATCATGGCGAGCTCGCCGCGCTTCCTCGCCCTCAGGAAACCGCGCTTGATGTCGCCGTCGATGAATGGGGAGCCCTTCAGCAGGAGCTCGACGGTATCGTAGACCGCCCTCTCCTCGGTGCTCTCCGCATAATAGGGCGTCAGGCTTCCGTCCAGGGGGTCGAGGTAGATGTGGTTGAAGTAGTCGATATCGACGATGCTCCCGTGGATGGATCCGTATCCCCCGATGTTTTTCACCTCCTCGGATATGGCCGTGAGCGCTGAGTAGTACGGGACGAAGAGCCTCTCGACGCGTTCGGAGTATTCCCGGAGGTTGCGGTAGTAGTACCCGATGACCGCCTGCGAGAGGTTCGTGATGTGACCTCCCGCGAGAAGGTGGAGGTTGCCCCCTTCCTCCTCTCTGTGGACGAACATGTAGGTGTCACCCCGCTTGAGGGCGAAGACCCTGCCGGCGCGGTTGAACTTGCTCATATCTATGCCGCGTGCACGGTTGAAATCCTCATATAGTCTGGCGTCGACCTCGTAGATACCGTCGGCGGCATCGGCCAGAGGGTCGCAGCAGCCCGTCGTGTCGAGTGCATAGGTCCTGTAGCCCCATTTCGATGGCCTGTATCCGACCTGCCCGTCAGCCAAGACGGTGGGGCGCCCCGCGCCTTCGGAGAAGGTGTTCCGGTGCGTGTGGCCGCTGACGTATACCCATTCGGGGTTCCCGGGTCCGGTAGACCATTCGCCCAGCGGGTAATGGGTGAGGACCACGACCCTCTGGCCGCCCGCGCACCGGAGCAGCTTGTCGTGCAGGCGCCTGAAGCGCGCGCTCCTCTCGGCATCGGCCGCCCCTCCGTTTAGGAGGTCGACCTTGATGCCGGTGCCGATCCCGCTGTAGCCGCACCCGCCGAGGACTATCAGCCGGCAGTTGCCGAGCAGCAGCCCGAGGTCGCCGTCATCCGCCGACAGCAGCGTCCCCTCGTCGATGATGCGGCCGAACCGGCTGTCCCTGTACTCGATGTAGAGGTCGTTCTCCAGGAGCACGGCGCCATGCCTTCTGCAGGCATCGCGATACTCGCCCACTGCGGCGTCCAGGTCGAACGGACATTTCGGCCCGGGAACCTGACCGCTCCAGAGCTCGTGGTTCCCGAGCACACAGAGTATGGTCCCCATCTGCCCTTCCTCGCCGAGGGAGAATTTGTATGCGTCCAGGAACGCCTCCATCCCGCGGACGGACGGGGCGATGTCTCCCGCGAGCAGGAACAGGTCCTCGTCCCGGCGCGAGGCGACGAGTCCGTTGGTCTTTCTCCTGACTTGTGCCACCGTCTCGGCATACGGGGTTCCGGTGAGCCTGAGCTGGTGGTCGATATGGATATCGGAGATGTAGTGGATATAGCGCCTGCGGCGGTCTGGACCGAGGGAGTCATGGACCGAACCGAGGCCGACCTCCCCCACCAGTTGCAGTCGCCTGTCCTCATCCTCCAGCCTCTTCGTCGTCTCCGAGGTTCTCGGTTTCTGGCATATGGGCGCGGCCTTGCCGTCGTGGAACACCCTTCCGCGCAGGCAGTCGGGCAGGTGGCGCTCGTTGCGCCAGTCGAGCCTGACGGCGAGCTCGGCTATCGACTTCCGCGAGCGGGTCGGTTCCGACAGCTCGCCGTAGATGTCCGGGTGCTCGCCGATTACCTTCTTCACCGCCGAGGCGTTCAGGAACCTGTCGGGAACTGCGGCGATGCTGCGGGGGTCGATCTCCAGGGAAATCGAGACCAAGCGGTTCAGGCCGCGCAGCGGATGCGGGCTGAGGTGTTTCGGCGGCACGTAGCGTATCGGCCAGTCGCGTGTCTCGCCTGGGACGGCCCTGGTCAACTTGACCGCCATCTCGGCGAGGTCCCCGGTGACCATGTCCTCGGGGACGTATTGGAGGGCGAGCGGGTTTCTTTCGACTGCCCCGTATGCCATATCGCGGGTGATTATCTCCCGTGGGACGTCGCGCAAACGCATTGGGTCGCCCGTGACCGCGATACGGCATAGTTCCTCCGTTTTGCGACGATCCGGCACGCAGGACAGCGCAGCTGGGTCGCGCGTCACTGCCTCTAGGCAGAGCTTCTGGGTTTGGTAACGTGCCGGGACCTGACCGATCGCCAGCGGGTCGGTGTCCACGGCGCGACGGCACGCCTCGGTGACGTTCTGGACCTTGTCCGAGTGCTCCAGTATCTTCTCGAGGGCGAAGCTCCCTGGGTGCCTGCCGTTTGTTACGGCGGCATCCAGCATGGCCTCGTCGACGAATCGATTGGGAACGAGGCCGATGCATCCTGGGTGTTCCCTCACCGCCGCCAGGTACATCTCATAGTCCAGGAAACGATTGGGGACGAACCTGATGTTGAAGCCGTCGATGCCGCATGCCTCGAGACACATGTCCCTGTCGAGCGCCCTTTTGGAGGCGTTCTTCAGCTCGCCATAGTGGATTTCACCCCGCTCGAATGCTAGTCTCTCACCGTCTATGGCCAGCTTTGCCATCTCCCCCGTCTGTTCCCTCTTCGGAATCGCCCCGAGCGTCACGAGGCTCGGGTTCTCCAGGAACCTTTGAAGCGGATCCCGTTTCACGAATTCCAGGCCCAATTGCACTGCCAGGCGGGATACCGGCAACGAGGTGATTTTTCTAATGGGCGGCGTTCGGAGAGACATTTCGTCTGTGGTTCGGGTCATTTGTTTCTCCTGCAGATATGGCGATGGACCGTCAATTCATCGGTGCGGATTCATGCAATCGGCAACATTCTCGTCCTGATTTTCAGGTGAGTCGAAATCGAGCGGGGGATTGTGGGGAGTCCTTCATATCTAAGCCAAATACCACTCTGCGATGCCGCCAAACGACAGCGGTTCCTCTTATATTGGGCAATCGATTCTATACGAGCTGCTTCTTTCCGAGCGAGGCCGCGAGGTCAACCCCCTTGACCCAGACGTTCTGGCGGTACATGCGGACACCGTTGACCGTCACCGGCTTGTCGTTCGCATCGGTGCCGGTGCCTCGGACGAACAGGACGCCGTCGCGGCTCTTGGGCCAGTTAGGCGCCGTCATGGGAATCCCCGTCTTGGGAGTCACGCGAGGCGTGCCGTCCCTTTTCAAGACGGGAGCATCTATAAGTGAATCGCTGAAGATAAGTTCGCGCATGCCGTCCCAGAGCGCCCTTGCGGCATCGAGGTAGGTCCCGAGCCAAAGGGTCTTGAATCCCATGAAACGGCACTGACACAGCGGACAGTCGCGGTACTGTTCCTCGAGTACCGCCACGACCATGGTGGAGTCAATGAAGGGTGCCGCGAATGCGGAGTCCTCGAACTCCACCGAGGGGTCGCACAGCTCATCGAAGTCGATGGAGGGGTTCAGTTTCATGTCCTCGGTGCGACCACCTGTCGGGGTCAGCGTCATCGTCTTGAAGACGAGACCGGCCTTCGCGAAGAGCGGCACCTGCGAGATCTTGCCGGCGTGCCCCGTGAAGAGCCTGACCACGACCTGCTCGGCGAGGGACTTGTTCTCGCGTTCCGATTTCGTCTTGATCGGCAGGTCGAACTGTGCTGCGAGGTCCTCTAGCGTCTTACCGGCGTAGGTATCGGAGATACCGTGCAGGTGCGCCATAAGCGCCCTCATCGAGGACAGACTGCCCTGGTCGGGAATCATGCGCATGCCGTTATCCAAGCGCTCACGTGCCATCTGGGTGACGAGGGACGCCTTCAGGCGGAACCTCGGCCTGTTCGGCCACTTGGGCGAGGTGTCGAGGTAGAGCAGCTGGGGGTTGATGAGCGTGGAGAGGTTCGGCATCTCGGTATCGATATTGCCCTCGAGGGCTGTGCGGACGAAATCCCGCACGACCGTCCAGTCCTCCTCCAAGCGGCATCTGTCGATCTCGCGCCACGTGTGGAGGTCGTAGCCTTTGAATTCGAAGCCGGCGTACTCGACCGCCACCCCTTTCCCAGGTCGCACGTAGAGGTAGTAGACGACCAAGAGCCGGGCGGCCTTGTGCCAGAAGGCCGAGGTGGTAAAGCTCTCCGCCACGATGCCCTCGGGCGCCACGGCGGTGATGGACATGGGTTCCTTCGCCCGCCAGCCGCCTCGGGCACCCTCGACGAGCCCCGTCGCCTTGACCTCCCACGGCTGCCCGTCGATGAGGATATCGGGGCGGCGATCTGAATCTGCGGGGTAGCCCAGCACAGACTGCTCGATGACGGCGCCGATTCGGCCCTTGTTGCGGAATGCCTTCGATGCGGCGAGGACGCCGGCGGCATCGACCTCGGCCACGGTATGGCCGACGATGGCGCCGAAACGGCTGTGAATGTCCTGCTCAGTGAAGCTGTGGTTGCCCTTTGCCATGCTCTCCCCTTCCGTCCCCTGCGCCAAAGGATAGCAATCTTCGGGAATTGTGGGAGACTTCGCTATGTAGGATTCGACCGAGGGGTCGGAGAGCTCAACGTAGGGAGAGAGCTATATGGATAATGAGATGAGAGATGTGGTATTCGATGTGTACCACGAGATGCGCGGGCTGGCTGCGTTGCTCGATGCCGCCGCTCATGGGGATATGGCCGAACCGGAGCGAATAGTCGAGTATGCATCGGGGCAAATCGCGAGGCTCTCCGGCGCGCTCGCGGCAGCTATCAGAGACTGCCCGCAGGCTTAATGTGTGACTGTGTGGCTGTGCTACTTGCACGGTCCCTGTTTCGGAAGTCCTGTGGGGGCGTCGTTGTCGGGGTCATGGACAACGTACCAGCTGTCTTTGTAGTGGCAGATGTCGCGGCAGGTACCGTCCCCGACGACCACGCGCCAGGATTCGGACTGCCTGTTCCTGCCGAGCGCCCACGAGCGGGGGCTGTAGGACTCGATGCGGTCGAACGGGTAGACGGTACCGTCGTACCATTTGATTCCCCATGGGGCGTACTCGCCGTCGGGGCGGCACTCAACGAGGGCTGTGACTAAACGTATCGACTTCTCGCTCTGCTCCATGCAGCACTCCTTTGGAATCTATAACGAACGCGTGTTCTATTGTAGCGCAGGATAGTTGATTGCCGCTGCGGCACATCGGTTCCATGCGGCACGTTGCGGGCTACGCTTCCCCATGATTTCAAAGCAAACCGAGAGGAGCCGCACATGAACGCAGCGGAAAATCCTTTCGGGGGGGGGGTATCTCCCAGATTTACCCTCCGCCTGAAAGGGCAGTCAACTATCGAGTACGTCTTGATCATCGCGATCATCGTCTTGGTGATATTGATTGCCGGTCCTTGGGTCTCGTCCGCTATCAGGAACCAGTTCAACTTCGTGACCGGCGCGATCGGGTCGGGCACCACGGGAGAGAACTTCTACGAGCCCGAGGACATCCCCGACCCCGAGAGCGGCACGGCGTTCGCCGTGTACTCTGAGGACGACCACAGCCTCATGTTCTACAAGAGGCGTGGGGTGCCCAAGGCGGGAGACATGTTCAACTACCGCAGGGCGACCGATGTTTACACGGGGTTTGAGACGGGGACGTATGAAGGCAATTGGCCATTCGATAACTGCCCTTGGTACTCAATCCATAATGAGGTTTTATGCGTTTCGGTTGTTGACACGGGAATCAAGCCGCTGAGTATGGCTTGGTGGTTCAACCAGTTCACCTGCTGCGAATCATTTGATTTGGGAAATATCGATACAAGCGAGTGCGTGTCACTTGAACGACTTTTCTCGTCTTGCGGTTCGGTCGCAACGGCAGACCTGCGTGGATTGGAAAAATGGGATACGGGCAATGTGCAGCGCATGGATGCGTGCTTCGACGGTATGCGGAGACTGACCGAAATTCCCGGCATATCGGGCTGGCGCACCGAATCCTGCGTCTCCTTCTCGAGCGCGTTCTACAACTGCACCGGCCTTCAGCGTCTTGATATCTCGCATTGGTCCAACAGGTCGTGCAAATCCGCACCGCATTCCTGGGGGTATGTGCCTTTCGGGCATTCCGGCAAGGGCTACCCCGACCTCGAGTGCGTCAAGATCGGCGCGAGTTGGGACCATGTGGGCGACCTCCTTAGAAACACGTATTCCTTGATGAAGGTCACCGGCGCCGACGGCAACTGGTATGCCCTTTCGGACGGCAACGCCTACAGCTCGAGTTCTCTCCCGGACAACAAGGCCGATACGTACTACACGACGAAGGCGCTTCTGGGCCAAGCGCGGCGGTAATCTCCCCCACGGCTGCATGAAGACTTCGCGACCAGCAGTCCCGCATTTTCATATAGCATCCCGCCCTCCACTTTCGCTCTGTTGCAATCTGCCGCTGCGGCACTGTCTGATCAATCGCCTATATCACCCCTATCCTCGACAATATCAACCGAATCCATCAGAGAGGTACCGCGCCCTCGACAGCGTTGAATTCGGCGAACTCGACTTCTCAAAAATGACATGCGCCAGCCCCGCCTTCTCTAATTGCCGCTCCTTAATGCTCGATTGCTCGAATTGGGATGTCTCAACCTCAGCCGACCGTACTGAATTCAATGCCGGTGCTCGCGGCGTGATCGCGCCAACGGTCTGGATAACGAAATGATCCCCGTATTCTTCCCCATGCGTAGCTATGTAGCTCTGTAGTCATGTAGCTATATAGCTGTGTATAGCTGTGTATAGCTGTGTAGTCCGATTGTATTCAAATGCATCAGGACATTCCGGGTTTGTAGACGCTATAATATCCTTGCTCTCGAAAGAGGGTTCAGCCCCGGCTGGTAAACCTGACGTTCGATACGATGTGCGTGACGTATCTAGCGGGCATGGCCGCGATATAAATTCCCATGAATAGGGGTACGACCTCAAACGCTCCGATACCTTCGGAGAGAGTGAACTGGCAGGCAGGAAACCGGGATATAGGCTGTCCAGAAGGAGGGGCTTAGCGCCCCTCCTTCTTTTTTTGGCCATATCAATCAGTCTTATGTCTTCCGCTGCGAACTTGATGTTTCCCAGATTGTAGAAACGCGCAGGATGCCGCTGCGGCATGAGAAGAGGAAGTTCAGCACTCTCGTCAATCCTTGTTGAAAAGACAAGGAGGATGACATGAAAGCGAACAAGAGAGATGTCCAGCGAATCATCAATCTCGCCCGAGGATATGACCGCAACCTTTGCGGCAAGGATTTCCTGATTTGCTATGGTTCGGAAGGCAACTCCCGCATGCTCGAGGTTTCGTTTTCCAAGAAGCGATTCAACCACCTCGTCGGCATCGATATCAACCGATGCCGCGTCAAGCCATGGGTACTCTATAAGAAAGCACTCGCAGGCACACTGACGCTCCATGATCTCGGAAACTCGCTTTCCCAGTACTTTCCCACCAAAATTGCCGCCGCCCGCATGATGAACGCATTCATCAGCACAGCCACCCACGTCAGCGAGGTCAATCCCCTATCGACCAAAGTCAATGCGGATATATGGGTATCGGGCGATACGGCGCAGTTTGCCATAGGCTGTCTGAAGGTGGACGCCCAATATCACAGTTCGTCCTGCTTTGTGCCGAGCAGTTTGCAGCTCCTGAAGCCCGCCGAGGTTGACAAGAAGTCATGCGGTCAAAGGTTGCCGATTACGGCCATGCTCAGCAAGGAAGCCTCAGCCAAAAGCTACGATACCCTCCTATATGTCGATAGGGATTTGCTTGAACAGAGTCAGGCGAACCTCGGCTTCATTATTCGCAGCTTCGGAAATACGGACGAACTGAAGAAGGCATACCCGTCCATCATGGACGAGGTCTTGGGGTTGAGTCCGAATGAGGGCATGAGCATCGACGAACTTTCTGAAGACAAGACCGCGCTTGCCATGGAACTCAATAAGCTCAATCGACAGTGCGAACAGTTCAAGGTTACGCCGCGCTCCCCTGCTGCTGAGAAGATCAAGTAGTCATGCGGTTAGCCGTGTTGCTTTGTAGTTATGTGGCAGTGTAGCGAGGTAGCTTGGCGGTCAGTGAAAGCTGGGTGAGTTGAGGCATCGATAATGAGTAGAAGAATAATAACAAGCCGCCTTGCTCTCGGGACGTCTGTTGGGACGTCCCGCTTGTTTTGCTAAGAGCTCAGCTAGGAGCTTTATGTGGGACGGCGTAGCTGTGTAGCTTTGTAGTCGTGTAGCTCGGTAGTCCAGTAGTGCTGCAGGTGCATATCGTCGATAAGAAGGAAAATAATAACAAACTGTTTTGCCTAGGGGCGCCATGTAGGACGTCCTGCTTGTTTTGCTGGGTGTCTGGCAGGACGCTTGATGTGTAGGCGTGTAGGCGTCTAGCTCGGTAGTCGCGTAATTCGATAGGCGTATGGTGCAGCTGGATCCGTGGTCTGAGCGGATCTGCAATAGCAATAGGCATCGAGGGATGGTATGAGAAAGGGCCGAGCTTGCAGCCCGGCCCTTAAGGCGTTATTGCGGCTATCCTAGCGTATCTCGCCTTCTCACCTCGCGCCACTCACCGACCAGTACGCTAGGAGAATGCAAGATGCTTTCCTTGTTCGCGACACTCGGTGAGAAACATGTTGATAATGACCTGGTACGGCACGCCCGTGCGGGCGGCCTCCGCCTTGAAGTAGTCGATGTTCTCGCCGTCGATGTTCATAGTGACGCGACGACGCACCTTCCCGATGTAGGGGTTTGGAATGCTGTCGGAGAAATCGACCTCGGCGGGCATCTCCATAATCTCGTCCTTGCTATTCATTTCGATACCTCCAATACTGCCGTTCCTCTGTCCTCGTCGATTTTCTCGCCGAGATTATTCTAATGGTCGAGCCGCCGTGTCTCTCGCAGTGGCAGACCGTCAGCACCCGCGATTCCAAGTCCATCCCTATCAGGAAGAACCTCTCTTCGTAGTCTGAATGCCTGGCATCTGGCAAGACGCGGGCATATGGGTCCGAGAACGCATCGGCCGCCGATTCGAAGCTCACTCCGTGCTTCTTCACGTTGACGGCGGCTTTGCGCTCGTCCCACTCGAATTCTATGTATCCGTTCTTAATCATACTGACATGATACATATTCGGTACATATAAGTCAAGATCTACTTTATCGGACAAAGTAGATATCGAGCTGCGAGCTTTCTATTTATTTGTGTAGCTCGGTAGGTATGTAGTTGTGTAGCGCGGTAGAAATGTAGCCGCATAGGGCGAAAACCTCACTTTGATATAGGTCGGTAGACGGCTATCTAGCTGGGAGATTGCCGCTGCGGCAAGACTCCGTCGGGTTTTTCGGGGTGCCGGAGACTGGGAACCGTTGTAGGTTCGCGGTCAGGAGGACCCTTTGGGCTTTCGCTATGTAAGCATCTTTTCCGGCGTCGAGGCGGCGACGCTCGCCTGGGAGCCGCTCGGCTGGGAGCCGGTGGCATTCTCGGAAATCGAGCCGTTCCCATGCGCCGTGCTGGCAGAAAGGTGGCCAGATGTCCCCAACCTCGGAGACATCACAAAAATCGACTGGAAGGAAGAAATCGATGGAGCTATCGACCTTGTTGTTGGCGGATCCCCGTGTCAATCGTTCTCGGTGGCGGGTAAGCGCGAAGGCCTCAAAGGCGCATCCGGCCTTATGTTCGAGTACATTCGATGCGTACAGGAACTTCGTCCTCGCTGGTTTCTATGGGAAAACGTCCCAGGAGCGCTCACGAGCGAAGATGGGGGGGCTTTCGGACAGCTGCTTAGGGAAATGGATGAACTCGGGTATAGTCTCGCATGGCGAGTTCTGGACGCGCAATTCTTCGGAGTGGCCCAGCGACGCCGCCGTCTGTTTCTTGTCGGACATCTTGGAGCCGAATCCCCCGCAGAGGTTCTCTTTGAGCCCGACTGCCTGTCAGGGTATCCTCAATCGAGCCGTGAAAAGAGGAAGGAGCTTGCCCGCCGAGCTGGACGCAGCGCTGCGTGCGCAGGCTTCAAGTACTCCGCTGCGCCCCGAGCAAACACGATAGGCTATGCGGAGGAACAGGCGAACACGCTCACGGCTGACTGGCACGCTCCGGCAGTCTTGCCTCTGGGTGGCACCGGTCAACATTATATGGCGATGTCACAGTACGGCACGGAGGTCGCAGGATGCCTTACGGCCCGAGGCGATTCGTCACCGTGCGCTGATAGGGGCCAAAACATTGTCTGCATGACGGGCACGCAGGCACACTGCCATATCAGCGATGAAATCACGGGATGCCTTACCGCGCATATGGGCAAGGACGACGCCCCTGTTGTGGTGGACGGCACGAATATTCAGACATATGTCTGCGAGACCGCCCACTCGAGCAGCAACGGCTTGGGGGTCGGCATGTCCGATGTCTTCCCGACCCTCGATACCTCATCCGGTCCCGCCGTCTGGGCTCGCGAAAACAGCTCCCTGCCGCCATTCGAATTTGCGCAGAACGTGCGCAACGAGGTGCGCATCGTCGGCGACGGAACCCTCAGCGGGGCGCTTGCCGCCAGACCCGGCATGAAGCAGACCACTTTCGTATGCACGGGCGGCACCTATCCCATCAATGAGCAAGTCGCAACTCGTGACAAGAAGCTCGGGCGCGGAACGGGTCTTGGAATCGGTGCGGACGGCGACCCCGCCTTCACGCTGCTCGCGAACCATCCGCACATGGTCGCATCCGGCAGCGGGAGCGACCCTATCGCCATGGGCGACCTCAATGCGCATACGGCTATCTGCCGCAATGTCTGCCCGACTCTCAAATGCGGTGGCGATGGCGCGATGGTTGCCTCGGAGGTCACTGATGAGTATGTTGGGGCTAATCCCATGCTCGTGCGTCGTCTCACCCCGCTCGAGTGCGAACGCCTCCAGGGTTTCCCCGATGGGCATACGCTTATCGGATGGAAGGGCAAGCCCGCCGAGGAATGTCCCGATGGGCCGCGCTACAAGGCCATCGGCAATTCCATGGCGGTTCCCGTCATGAGGTGGATCGGCAAGCGCATCGCGGCGGCCGATAAGAATTAGGCATCGCAGAGGAACTCCAGCTGAATTCAAAGGGCGCCTTCCGGGGCGCTCTTTTTTGTCAACGGTCTGCATGTGTACACGCAACTCAGTAGACGTGCAGTTATGTAGCTCGGTAGCTCTGTAGGCACATAGATACATAGGCGCATAGATGAGCTTGCCAAACGATTGTCCAGATGAATGAGAAAAAGAATAAGAAGAATAAGAAAAGTAATCATCTGATATGAGGGAGTCTCTTCGAATGTAATCACTTGGCGGCGGTGTAGCCGAATGGTTCTGTAGTTCCGTAGTCGTGTAGCTAGACAGCTTGGTAGCCGTGTAGCTACGCAGTGAAGCGAAAAAGGAGGAGCCACCATTTCGGCGGCTCCTCCTCTCGAGGGGAAAGGGCTTGGGGTCTAGACCGCTAGGATCTAGAGTGCGGCATGGAGTCCGCGACGGCGTGCGACACCCGCTGCGGCAATCGCGGCTGCGCCCATGCCGGAGATGACGCTCACCTCGAACGCGGTGGAGTCGCCCGTCTGGGGCAAGGCCTTCTGGTCGGAAGCGGCAGCGGCCTGAGCCTGCTCGCCCTGAGCCTGTTTGCCGTTCGCGCCCGCAGCCTGGTCGGTTCCGGCGCCACCGGCACCGTTGGCGTTACCGCCTTCGGTACCGGTCTCGGTGTCCCCGCCGGAGGTGGTGCCGTTGCCATTCTCGGTCTTGGAAGCCTCGTAGGCATCGGAGAGGTTCTTGTAGTCTTGGGCGGCTGCGGTGTAGAAGTCCTGCGCCTCGTCCACGGCGGCGGAAGCAGTGTCGACATCGCCCTGAGCGAGCTTGACGGCGGCGGTTGCCTCGATCAACGTGCCATTGGCCTTGTCGGCAGCGGCCTTGAGCTCGGCGAGCTTCTGCTCCGCCTCTTCCTTGCCTGCGGCAGCGGTAGCGGCAGCATCGGCGGCCTTCTGGTAGGCAGTCTCAGCCTCGTTATATGCGAGCTGTGCCGCAGTCAGGGCAGCATCGGCGGCCTCCTTGGCATCCAGCGCCTTCTGCTCAGCGGTAACCGCATCCTCGTAGTCACCCAAGGCCTTTTCGTAGGCGGCCTTCGCGGCGGCACGCTCGCCCTTCTTCACGTCAATCTCGGCCACGGCATCCTCGAGGGACTTCTGAGCCTCGACCAAGGCGGTCTGGGCATCGGAAAGCTGGCCTTGGAGCTGAGCGGTCTTGCCATGCGCGGCATTGAATTCGTCCGCGCCCTGGTCGTAGGCGGCCTGCTTCTCGTCTGCGGCGGCGTTCGCCTGGTCACGGACGCCAGTAGCTGCCTCGACACTGGGTTTCAGGCTCTGATACTTGGAGGAAGCGTCGGCAAAGACCTTGTTCGCCTCGAGCTGAGCCTGATTCAGCTGTTCGAGGTCGCCGGCATGGTTCAGGGCATCATCCAGCGCACCGGACGCATCCTTGGCGGCCTTGTCGGCTGCGGTCTTGGCATCGGTTGCGGTCGCGACGGCCTGCTGTGCGGCCGCCTGATCATTCATGGCGGTCTTGAGCTGTGCCTCGCAGGTCGGGATGTAGTTGTTCACGATGTCATCGTAGGAGGCCTGGGCGGCATCGACTGCCTTTTGGGCAACATCGACCGCGGCCTGCTTATCACCGAGCGTGGCGGCTTGGGCCTCACGCTCGTCAACAGTGGCCTTGATGTCATTGTAGATGTCCTGTGCCTGCTGGAAGGTACCGCGGGCAGCGTTGACCGCATCCATGAGGGAGGTCAGCTCGTCCTCGGTCGCGGTGCCTGCGACCTGAGCCTGGTAGTAGGCATCTGCGGCTGCGGTATAGGCGGTCTGCTCCTGCTCGAGCTTCTGCTGGGCATTATCGAGGTTCTGGTGATACTGGGGCAGGGAGTCCGCGATGGACTTGATGAGGTCGTACTCGTTCTGGGCGGCAGCGAGCGCGGCCTTGGCGTTCTCGATGTTCTGCTCGGCGGCGGGCACGGTGGCATTTGCGGCATCGAGACGGGTCTGCGCGTTGGCGACGGCCTGCTTGGCCACCTCGAGCTTGACGTTCGCCTGGTCGAGGGCGGTTTGGGCATCTGCCGCCTTGGACTGGGCGGTATCCTTAGCCTGGGTCAGCTTCTGGATAGCGGCATCGCCCCACTTGCCGAAGGCATCGAGATAGGCGTGGACCTTGCCGTACCAATCGGCCTTCTTGGCCTCCATGTCGGCCTGCGCCGCATCCAACTCGGCCTGCTTCTCATCGAGCGTCTTCTGGGCGTCTGCAAGCTCGGCGTTTGCCTGGTCGAGTTCGGACTGGAGGGCATCGAGCTGACTGCGGGCGGCATCCTCGGCCGCCTGGGCATCGGATACCTGCTGTTCGAGGTCGGCAACCTTAGCCTCGGCCTCGTCGACGCTCTGCTGGGCCTTCTCGACGGCCTTCTTCGCGGTATGGACCGCTGCCTTGGCGTCGGTCCATACCTGCTTGGTGGTCTCGATCTTCTCGAACGCGCCTGCGCGTCCCGCCTTTGCGGCCTCGTAGGCTGCAGCAGCCTGCTCGGCAGCCTTTGCAGCGTCGGCTCGCTTTGCGGCGGCGACATCATATGCGGCCTTGGCCTCGGTCAGCTTCTGGTCGGCTGCAGCCTTGGCATCGGACGCGGCCTGTACATCGGCCTCACCTGCCTCAGCGTCGGCGGTTGCCTGATCGTATGCGGTCTGGGCGTCGGCTTGTGCCGACTGTGCGGCATTCATGGCGGCCTTCGCGGTATCGAGCTGCTCGTTTGCCTCGTCCAGCTTGCCCTTGGCGAGATCCATGGTCGCCTTGGCATCCTTTACGGCTTGCTCGGTGACCTTCTGGATGTCGGTCTGGGTGGTTAGCTGATCGCCGTCTGCGGATGCCGTCTGGGCAAATGCCATGGTCTGCATGACCGGGGACAGCATGAGGCCTGCAGTCACGGCCATGGTCACCGCCGGCTTCAAAATCGTCTTCTTGTTCTTTGCCTCGCGTTTGCGCATATCGAGGTCTCCTTCCATTCGGAGGTTTTGCTAGCCCCGTGAAAATACGCCAATCCATGCATTGCCATTCACCTGTTGCCGCAGCGGCAGCAGGTGGCGGTCAAGGTTGCGTGGGATTGCCTCGTAAAGCGCCGTCTAGCAGCGGAATCGGCTTGGCTGTAGCCGTGTAGCTCGGTAGTCGGCTACGTGACATGCACGGTAGCCGTGTAGCTGTGTAGCCGGCTTTGATGCATAGCGATGGAAGGAAAAGGCCGAGCGAGCGCCATCGCCGTGGCTTGACATGAGCGTGGAGCATGCCGCTGCGGCAAGCGCCCCATGTGGACGGTAGCCGCGTGGGACGCTTAATCAATAAAGCCCGCGGCTTCGCGGGCGTATGGCGATGTCTGTCTTGTGGAGGGCGAATGGTTGGAGATCAGTTGAATCTCGTGGAGGTGTCGGTTGAGAAGGATGCGGGCGGCAACCCGACATGCATCATCTGGCCCGATGGGCGAAGGTTTGCCATCTCGAGTAGCGGTGCGCCGCTCATGTGCCCGTCCCGTACCGCGGGCAGGTTCGCGTATGTCCGCGATGTCTATGTCATCGGTCGCGGGAACAGGACGCACCGCAGGTCGATTATCGCCGACGGCGGCAAGTGGTATGTCGTCTGCCTGAAGTAGCACGGGTATTCAGGCAGCTAGGTAGGCGTGTAGCTCTGTAGCCGTGTAGTTGAGTATCGAGCTACACGGCTACCTGTAAAATCGGTCAGTCGCGTTCGCTCGGCCAGACCATCAGGCGGTTCGGGTCTTTCGCAAGGCTCCTCATTATGCCAATCAGCTCGCCGCGGGTCTCGGTATTGAGGCGATTGAACAGCGTGACCAACTCAAGCCTCTGCCCGACAGGGGCATCGGTGTCGTCGGCTACCGGCATCTCGGTGTCGAAGAGCTGCTCTATGGTTATGTTCAAGACCCGGCAAAGGGCGAGCAAGTTAGAGACGCGGACCGTTCCCAAGTCGGTTTCAGGGCGGATAATCGTCGTCAACGTGCTCACCGGAATGCCGGCAAGGTTTGCCGCCTGGCTGTTTGAGTATCCGGATCCCTTGATGAGCGACTCCAGTTTAGAGTAGGGGCGGTCCTTGCCCGCTACCTGCTTTTTCGGAGCCGCGGTGGGCTTTTTCCCAGCCATGGTATCGAACTCCTATCTTTCTCGATATGTCTGTATAGCGTCATGTAGGCGGCTATGCAGCTACATGGCTACATATGTAGCTCGGTAGCTGTAGCTTGAAAAGCGCCGGTGCCGCCTGGCGAGCTAATCGGCTTCCCCTGCGCCATCCGGATTTGTTTCCACGTCATCAGGCTCTATCTTCTCGGCCTGCACCTCGTGATTTCTCTGCATGTTGGTGGGATCCAATTTCATGGCGCTCGATACGCGCATGAGGCAGGATTTCGCCTGCGCGTTGAAGCCCCTGAAATCGCTCACGAGGGATTCCTCGTCGCCCGAGAGAAGCGCCTTCTTTCCTGGGTTCTCCTCCTCACCATCGAACAGGTCTTCCACAAATGTCTCAAACGGAATGTCCAAGCCCTTGCATATCCTCAGAAACGTGGAGATCTGCATGTTCTGGCATTTCGACCTGCCGTTCACGAAGGTGCTCAAGGTTGAAGTCGAAACCCCGCACCTGCGGCTGAGTTCCGATGCCGTGATACCGTACTTCTCAAGAATCTCCTTGAAGGTCATGGTCTCCCCTATCTGTAGATCAGGTTACTACCCGGCTACAGAATACATGATTTGGAAGTCATTTTCGCGTATGTAGATATAAATCGCGCAAATAGGTAATTTCCACGTATGTAAATTACGATTCCAAATTATATTGCCCAGAATAGAAAAAAGGGTTAATATCTCGCTCGTAGCTACGAATGAGGAACACCATTCCACATTCGTCAACTATGCCCCAAGTAGTTCGTTAGTTACGGAGACATGATGACCGCAAACCCTGTACTGGAGTCCGCATCCAAAATCCTCTTGGATTACGTCGAGGACACGAAATTGTTCGCCACGGCTATCAATGAATCGGTCGGCGGGGCCGAGCTTCTCGACTGTCAGTGCAACTTCCTTCGCGAGCCGACCGCTAGTGAATTCGTGTTTGTGAGGGCGATGCTGCCCGCGGAAGGCGCCGCCCGTCTTTTGGACGCGTTCGACTCTGCCGTCGAGGAGCAGATGCAGCGCATGGCAAATCCATCCTTCGCGTCTGTCGCGGAGGAGATGTAGCGTGATGAATACCGCAGTCAAAAAGAGCGCCAAGTCCGCATCCTTCAGCGATGAGGAGCTCTTGCAGCTCCCGCTCGTTCTCAACTCCGACCAGGCCGCCAAAGTCCTCGGTTGCAGCCGCTCGAAGCTCCAATCAATGTGTCGCGCCGATACCGTCGAGTACCAACGCCTCCAAAACCGCTTCACCTTCAACCGCGATTATATCTTCAAGCTCGCGGGGATCAGCTACGAGGCTCTCTACAAGAGCGTGAGCGAGCGCTGCCTTGCGAGGGAGAAAATCAAAGAGCAGTACGCCCCGCTCTTCAAAAAATACGGCGTGGATATCTTCGGAGGCGAGACCCTTCTGGGCGCAGGTGCGCCCGATAGTGCGGCTCTTATGAAAAACGACGAAGTTGAGGTGGACGAAGCACTGATCGACCAGATCGGAGAAGCCCAGCTCGGCAAGCTGCTACTCAAGACCCTTCTCAAAAATGCCTAGTTGACAAGCTCGGCATAGCGCCACAAAATCAAAGCATACCGGTTCCCCAAGCCGGACGATAGGAGATGAACTGCATGACCCGCCCTGCTGGGCGTGCAGCTGTGAACGCTGCCGCCTATCCGTGCAATCTGTTAGCTATCGACCCCGAGGGTATCAAGCCCTTCGGGGTCTTTTCGCCATGCACGTGCACTTTGGCAGGTGATCTCAAATGAGTTTCACCATCGACCCGTGGATGATGCGCGATCTCGATTTATCGGGAAACGAGCTCATCATCTTCGCCCTGGTCTGCGAAGCGGGCGAAAAGGGCCTCAGCGTCTCAAAACCTAAGCTCGCGTTCCTCAGCAACACATCGGTCACGACCGTCAGGCGTGTTCTGAGCGATCTGTCCGAACGCGGCTACATCGAGCGCACCCATGTCGGCGAGAACGAGCCGAGCACTTGGGTCGCATGTGTCGGCGAGCAGTCACCCAGCTCTCCCTCTCCTATCGAAACGCCTTCCGGCCGAAACAGCCGGAGCAGAGTCATGTCGATAGCAAAATAGGAGGACTATCATGGATTTCGCGTACAACAATCGTAGCAACAACCGTCTGGAGCAAGAGACCTACTGGAAACAGTACGGCTGGATGAGCCGTCTCGGCCTCAACAACGCCAAGGCAATCGTCTTCGCGCTCATCTTCGAGCGCGACTGCACCGACGACCCCGCCCGTGAGCGCATCACCTCGAAATATATCGCGCAGGCCCTCGATGAGGGTTGCCCTGCCCCAGCCCGCGGTCGCAGGGCGGCCGAGCACGGCATCGCGCGAGTCTTCAAGACGCTCAACGAGCTTGCTGCCAAGGGACTCGTCTGCGCCGTCATGGACGAGGACGGCCTGTCGATGAGCTTCAAGTGCGATTACGATGCCGTGGAATCGGTTCTCGCCGATGCCGACAGCGGCACCGAGGATGCAAAGCTGGCTGACGGGTCAAGCGAAAGCGAGGTCGACGACGGTGCCTACGACAAGATGTCCTGATAACGCGCTCGACCGCAACTTCTATACCGTATTCGACTGGATGGTGGACCCGGCCGGGCTGGGTCTCAAGGCATCCAGCGCCGAGCTGTCGGTCTACGCCAAGATCTACTCGATGAGCCATCATTCGGCATACGGCTACTACGTCACGCAGGACCAGCTCGCCCTCGATCTGTATATCTCGCGCCGCTCCGTCCAGCGTGCGCTCGACAGCCTCTGCAAGGCGGGCCTCATCGGCTACACCGAGCTGTACCGTACCGGCAGGGAGGCGAACGGCATGAAATCGCCGCGCTCCTACTTCGCCGTCCAGGAGAAAATCAATGCCGCGATTGAGGCGACGATACCCGTTTCCGCCTCGCGGGGCGGGCAAATCCTCGATTTCGACTTTCAACAAAGCACAGGTCAGGCTGATGCGCCAACTTGTCACATCTCGGCTGTTGAAAACTCGAGTTTTCAACAATCCGCAGGTCAGGCTGATGCGCCATTTTGTCACAACGATGCGCCAAGTTGTCACATCGATGCGTCAACTTGGCGCAACGATGCGTCATTTTGTCACAACGATGCGCCAAGTTGTCGTATCGGCGCGACCTGCGCAAACGTCGAATCTGATGAAGATACCGCAGCGTCATCTAGCTGCGGAGATGCAGCAAAACCGCAGGATAGCGACCTGTCTTCTTCTGAACGCGACGTATATATAAATAATAATAAGAATAATAATGATAATTATTTTTCTTATTCTTCTGATAATCCCAACGAGGGAGATAGACATTGCGAAGGGAGTGGAAACGGCGAGCCGGGCGGTGAAGGCGGCTGGAGCGCCGAGGTCCGCTATGCGGCCCGCTTCATCGCCGACTCGTCTCCCAAGCATTGCGACGGCATCTTCCTCGAGAGGACCATGGACGCGATCCGCGATGCCATGAACGCGGGTGCCGATGCCGATGAGATATGCGACGCGTGGGACCTCTATCTCGATGAGCTCATGACGCAGAATTCCGAAGGCGGCTCAGCCGCCTTCAAGCGCTACGCGATGTTCCCGCTCAACTGGCTTCGCCGCGCGGACGGGTTTAGGTTCTATCTGAAGAAGGTCCGAGCGGCCAGCGGAAAATCTGCGGGAACCAGCCACGAGGATGCGCCCGAAAACGATTCGGAATGCGCGAATGAAGCCGAGGCGCTTGCGAGGAAGTACTGCCTCACCGCCAACAAGACGACCTCGGGCATCATCTGGACGTTCATGGGCGATTACCACTCGGCGATGATCGCCCCCCGCGCGAAGAACCGACGCGAAGCCCTTCGCTACATGTGCTCGGTCAAGGGCATCGAGGTGCCGAAGGATATCGACGAGTTGACGGAAAACTAAGATCCGATTGGAGAAGCAATGGGACAATTGCCTGCAGACGCCCCCTGCAAGGCGGCTCACAGCTCACGTAACCGCGCACGGCGCATGAAGGCCGCTCGCGCCGAGGCCAGACGGCTCGTTGACGAGGCTCGTGATAAGCGCGATTCGGCCTTGGCCGAACTTTCGTCCGTAAAGGCCGAGCTCGCGAAAACCAAGCAAGAGCATGAGCGCAAATGCGAGGAGTTCAAGCACAAGTGTGCCGAGATGGCTGCGGCGGTGGAGGCTGCGGCAGATAACGCCGCAGCCGCAGATGAGATTGAGAACCTCAAGCGCATCAATGCGGAGACGCTCGAATTCCTTGATAGCGAGCGGAGCAAGACGCAGGGCCTCTTGGAACGTCTCGGTGAGGCCAATGACCAAATCGAGAGCGAACGCAGCGAGAAGGAGGAGTTCCGTCAGGAAGTTCTCGGCCTGCGCTCCCGTTTAGAGAACACGAGCGGGATGTCGATAGATGAGGTCAACGGCCTTGTCGCTCGGGCACAGGAGGCCGAGAATCGCGCTAGCGAGCTGGCCTTCGACATGTCCACCCTCCAAAACCAGGCAGAGGACCGCGAGAGGCAGCTCGAGGAAGCTCGGGAGAGCTGCTGGCAGCTCAAGGCCGCTGCGGATGAGCGGATGAAGAGGCTCGAGAACCACAACGCCGCCTTGCACGATTCCGTCGCCCAGACCAAAGCCGAGCTCGAGACGGTTTCGGCCGAGCGGGACGAACTGCTGGGTAAGCTCGGCGATTCATCGAGCCGGATCGAGGAGCTGGAGTCTTCGCTCGAGGTCGAGCGGCAAGGCGCCAGCCACCTGCGCGACAGCGAACAGTCGAGCGCCGACAAGATCGGCGACCTCGCGCGGGAAAACGAGGCCCTCGGAAAAAGTCTCGCCCAGACCCAGAAGGCACGAGCCGATGCGGCCGCAGCCCTTGAGGCCGTGCAGGCGAACAGCGAGTCGATCAAGGCGGACCTTCAGGCGGCACGGGAGGAGAACCACCGCCAGCGCCATGACTACGATCAGAAAATCGGAGAGCTGGTGCGCGGTCAGGAGCGGCTACGCGAGCAGGTGCAGGCGGCACAGGGCAAGCTCGAAGAGGACGCGGCGGAATACGAAAAGCGTATCGCGGAGCTTCAGGAGGCGCTCGATTCCAAGCAGGAAGAGGTCAACCGTGCCGTCAGCGATTCGCACAAGGATGAGTTGGAGCGTCTCCAGAAGGAGGTCGAGTCCGAGCGCGAACGAGCCGACCGAGCCGAGGGCAAGGCGCGAGCCGTAGAGCTTCTGCGGGAAGACCTGGAAAGCTACAAGGGCAAGGTCGGCGCCTTGCGGCAGCAGCTTTCGGTATGCTCGAACTTGAAGGACGACCTCGAGGATGCGGAGTCCAAGCTGATGGAAGCCACCGCACGCGCGACTGATGCCGAGGGCCGCGCACGTGCGGCCGAGCGGGATTCAAGCAGACTCGCCAAGGAACTCGAGCGCGTCAACATGAAGCTCGCCGATGAGTCATCGCGTGCGGACGGGGCCTCGGCGGCTTTGCAGGAAGCCGACGGCGTCAAAAGCCTCGCCCTACCCCATGGGCTTCTCCCCGGGGAGGTGACCACCGTCGCGTTTGGGTCGGGATTCCAGAAGTTCCTCGTCAAGAAGCTCATCTACAAGTCCGACGGCAGCATCCTCGCCGAAAACGAGCACGGCCAGTCCGTATCGATGGGCGTTTGGCGCTAGATGGCACCTTCACTCCCGTTGAGTCGATGCGAAACGGTTGAATCTAACCGCTGCGGCACGACCCGAAGGGGGTTTCTCTCTCCGATGTAGCCTGCGCTGTGGCTGAGCATTGGGCTTGGTCACAGCGACCTTCGGAGGTAGAGGATATGCCATCAATTTCAGATGAGGCCGGAATCAAGCTGCTCAACATACTCGAGATGTTCGGCAGGGAGATGCTCAGGAACAAAATCAATGAGTCGAACCGCTTGCGAGCAGAAGCCCGAGACGCCAAGTCGGCGGCCAAGGGCCTATCGAACAACGGCAAGGGGATGAAAAAACAAGACTATACGACGACTTGGTTCGATTCTCCCGCTGAAGCGCAGGCGACCCTTCGCGAGTTGAAGCAGATCTCCCCGAAACTATTTGCCAACTCCACCGTCGTCGGCCACTTCCTCGTCCATCCGAAAGACGGAAAGGACAGTCACGGGAAGCGCACCCACACCATTCAAGATGCCATCTACGACATCAGCCGAGACCATCGATATGCCGCCCGCATCATCAATCTCGACAAACTCGATAAGGGCAAAGCGGACAAGGGCTATATCAAAAGCCTGCCCGATGGGGACTGCACCCGTTTCACGTTCGGAGAGTTCGAGAACGAGGCATCCTCGTTCAACGCCGCCTACTATTGCTCCATCTTGCAGGATTACGACATCAACGCCCGCCATATCGGCAACCAAGTCATCGTCAACAAAGGCGATGCAGATCACGCCTTGGAAGCCCTCGATATCGAGGGAAAGAAGATCCAAGCCATGGGACCCGAGCGCGGCGAGCTGTTCATGCGCCAGCGCTACAAGGACCGCATCGGCGTGGAATTCGAACCTCCGCTCATCGAAGATGGGACTGATGGATATGACGAGGCAGGCGGCGATATGGGTGTCGATATGCCGACGTCCGAGGTCGAGCCCGAGCATGGAGACGATAATCGTGCAGATGCCGATGAGCGTGCAGATGAGGGTGTAGACCCAGATCATGATGTGCGCGACCCGGACGATGGCGGGGTCTTCGCCCCGAGTCTCGATGACGTCGATGAGACACGCGGTGAGGAGAGTCCCGCCGGCAACGCCGCAGACGGCAAGACCGGACCTGAATCCACGGAGGCTATCGCCGAGGAGGAACTGGCCGAGAAGACGGTGGAGTCCGCGCCGGCAGTCCGAGCCGATGGCGATTTGAGCGCCGCCGATGCGGACGAGGCGCTGTCGCGCGAGACCCGCAAGGCCGAGCTACACGAGGATATCTCCAACAGCAAGACCACGGCGGACTGCGTCCAGGCTCGCCCCGATGCCCATAACGGTGACCTCTCCACGCCCTATGCCGATGGGCAGGATGCCCCCGGCACCGGGGACTCCGACGGAGACGGCATTCGCGATGCCGCCGAGGACCGCGATGGGGACGGGACGCCCGACAAGCTCGATTCGGATGCCGAATGTATCGATGACGACCCCGATTACGAGCCCGTCAGCATGAAGGAACGCAACATCGACGAGCTGATGAGTGACAAGGGCGAAGAGGCCGCATATGTCGCATCCCGCTCCGCTGCCCAAGCCGAGAAGGACGTCTCGCTCGAGACGGTGAACCGCTAATGAAGGTCACGAAAGAGGTGGCGCCGCTTTTGGGCGCGGCGGCTGCCACCCTCCCCTTCGCCTACCTCGGCAACAGGTTCGTCGACTGCGCCTGCTCCTATTCGGATATGCTCGAGGGCCTCACGGCCGCCCCTGCGGAGATGTGGGGCTTCATCGCCGCCCATCCGTTCCGTCTGTTGACGAACGACGCCGGCATGCTCGGCATGCTCCTCGGAATCTGCATCCCTTGGGCAATTGCCATGGTGTGCCTGGTCTATGGGCAGAAGAACACCCGAGTCGGCGAGGAGCACGGTTCGGCGCGGTGGGCCACCACCGAGGAACTCGCGCCTTTCATCGAGGATAAAAATCCGCAAGGATCTGCGAACGCGCTGCTTCTCTCGAAGAGCACCGGTCGCGCTTGGAGCCGCGAGGGCTTCTCGATGAACTACGACGGCAACATGAACGTGCTGGTCATCGGCGGCTCGGGCGCAGGCAAGACGCGCTACTATGTGAAGCCCAACGTGTGCCAGATGAATTCCGACCTGTTCATCACCGACCCCAAGGGCGACCTCCTGCTCGATGTCGGCAACATGCTCACGAACAACGGCTATGAGATCCGCTCGTTCAACACGTTCTTCCCCGACCGCTCCCTGATCTACAACCCGCTCCACTACGTCAGGACCGACCTCGAAATCCAGTCGTTCGCGGGACTTCTCATCTCCATGACGACGCCTCCCAAGTCCAGCTCGGGAGACCCGTTTTGGGAGAAGTCCGAGAAGATGCTCTACATGGCGCTCATCGCGTTCATGCGCGACTACTGCCCAGCCCAGGACTACAACATCGGCGGCCTTCTCAAGCTGCTGTCGATGGCCAAGGCATCCGAGTCCAACGAGAACTACAAGAGCCCGCTGGACCTCATCTTCGACGAAATCGAGACCGGTATGCGACGGGTCAAGCGCAACCCGAAGAATCCCGAGGTCAAGGAGCGTGCAGCTCAGAACCCGACTCCCTCGGACGCACCGGAGGAGATCTCGGTCTACACCGGCGCGGACGGCGAGCGCTTCGACCTCGTCCCGTCGGCCTTCCGCCGTCATTCGGACAACAAGCGACCGTATGACAACGTCCACAAGAACGGAAAGCGCGGGTTCGACCCCACCGAGGACTACGCCTTGGAGAACTACCGCAAGTTCCAGTCCGCAGCCGGCAAGACGCTCAAGTCGATTCTGATCACCTGCAACGCACGCCTGGCGCCGTTCACCGCCGCCGAAGTGAAGCAGCTTGTCGTCGGCGAGGATCAGATGCACCTCGAGCGCTTCGGAGACCCCGACTCGAAGAACGCGATCTTCGCCATCTTCGACGACACGGACCAAAGGACGCTGGGCTTTCTGCACGGAATGATGGTCTACCAGACGGTGCGAGTCCTGTGCCACAAGGCCTTGGAGAAATACAACGGCAAGCTGCCGCGCCCGGTCAACTTCATCCTCGACGAGTACCGCTCCCTGTCGCTTCCCGCCGACATCTCGGGCTTCATCTCCGTCCTGCGCTCGCGAAACATCGCGATGTCGGTCATCTTGCAGGCCAAGTCCCAGCTCGCCGAGCTCTACGACGAGGCGACCGCCGACTCCATCGTGGGCTGCTGCGATACCGTCCTTTATCTCGGCGGCGGCAAGGCCAACAAGGGCACGACCTCGACCTGCGAGTTCATCTCCGATTCTTGCGGCCAGCAGACCGTCTTCCAGGAGAACTACTCTCAGAGCCACGGAGGACAGGGCAGCTGGTCGAAGAGCGGCCAGACCTTCGGCCGCGCCCTCATCGACCCCGCCGAGGTGGCAAAGCTCCCCAAGACGGAATGCGTCGTGCTCATCAACGGCGCCAATCCCATCGTCGATGAGAAGTACCCGCTCACGGAGCATCCGAACTACAGGATGATGGCCGATACGCCCGGATTCGATATCAAGAAGTACATGGCGGAGAAGCGCCGCCGCGAGGAACGCGAGTACTCCGCACGCCTCGCGAGTCAATCCAAGTCGATGCCGCGGCGGATGCCTTTGCGTGGTCGATCGGATGCCGAGGTCGGCAAGCACTACAAGTCCCGCGATACGGATTCAACCGGCAAGGCGGAATAGAGGGCAGCGGCTCTATTGATTCTGTGCAAGGGGTTCACGGGAGCGTCCGGCGAGCCCCTTTTTTGCATCTGCCCGAGGTCGTTAACTGCGCGAATGCCTCGATGTTGCCGCTGCGGCAAGACGTGGGTGCCTTTCGGCCGCGCCGTGTATCTTCGTGGCGTCCATTGGGTCGGCACGCCGCCGCCCTGTACCCGGTACGGAGGATCGCATGTCTACCGAAGCACCTGAAAAAGAAAAGCGCCGGACCCGTGACGGCCCGACGCCTTGACATGCGGTGCGCACCCCGGCCGCGAACGACCTACCTGCATTCCCTTGCGGGCCCCAAACAGTTCATGGGTGCGCTAGACAGGAGATGACAGCGGTTCTCACGAACCTCTTCACCCTGGCGCCTTATCGGCGCATACGCATAGTAACACATTCGGCGCATTTGGACCAATAAGGCATTTTCAAGCTACTTGGTCGATTTAGCACATCTGCACCGATACACCTGAAAGGAATACACATGAACCCGATTTACCACGCCCTTGCCGTAGCCACCGTCCAGCTCGGCCAGCTCGATTCCGCCGGCGGCATCCTCGGCAACATCACCTCCCTGCTCAAGGGCGGTATTCAGATGCTGGGCGCCATCATGGTCGTCTGGGGCGGCGTCACCATCGGCATCAACGTCCACAACGGCGCCTCGGGCAACGGCGCTGCTATCGCCGCTGGCGTCGGCACGCTGATCGGCGGCGTCATCGTGTCTGCCGCAGCCCTGTACTTCGGTACGCTCGACACCAGCTGGGTGCGAGGCTAAGCGGGTGCTGTCGGTACCGGTCCACAAGGATGTAACCGAGTATCAGCCCAAGGTCATCGGCGGCCTCACCGCACGCACGATCATCTGTATCGGAGCGGCGGTGGGCTGCGCCTTGGCTTTCGGCTTGCTCTGCACGTTCGTGTTCCACGTGGACATCAACGACGTCATCTACCTCGTATGGCTCGCCGCGGCTCCCGCCGCCCTCATCGGCTTCTATACGCCCCACGGCATGAACTTCGAGAAGTTCGCGCCGCTGTGGCTCGCGCACAACTTCAACGAGCAGTGCCTGGTCTACGTCAGCGCCAGCAACCGCGGAGAATTCAAGGCCGAGGCGGACTCCCTCAAGAAGGCGTATGCGGACGAGCGCAAGAAAGCCAGCAGCAAGGTGCTGACGAAACTCTACAAGACCAACGGCCTGGAGATGTGGGAACCGGGCGGGCCGCTTGAGCCGATGAACACCACAGCCCCCAACAAGAGACAGATCGAAGAATTTTGGAGCGACTAATGGCAAACAAGGACGAGAGCTTCAAGAACATGGAGACGCTCGCCGAGGGTCTCCGCCGCCCGGGTGAGGTCGGTTTCGAACTCGACCCCGAGTTTGCGAAGATGAGCAAGCGGGAGCGCAAGCGCTACGTCAAGAAGGTGCATAAGGAGCTCGACCGCGAGCTTGCCGGCAAGCGCCATGAGATTCGCGATGCCCGCGCCGCGGCGAAGGAGGCGGAGCGCACGCAGGCGAAAAGCGCCGCAGAGGTGACCAAGAAGCTCAAGGAGCGCAGCTCCAAGAGCGACAAGCTCACCGCCGAGCAGCGACGTCGCCGAGACAACGCCAAGAACGTGGTCGATGCCATCGGCTACAACCGAATGTTCGAGAACGGCATCTGCGAGGTCGAGGAGGGCTACTACTCCGAGACCCTTTCCTTCGACGACATCACCTACCAGAACGCCCGCGACGACGACCAGAAGACCATCCTCGCGGCGATGTGCGATATCTACAACTATTTCCCCGCCGACACCACGGTGCAGTTCTCCGTCGTCAACACGCCGCTGCGCCATGACCAGATCCGCGACCGCCAGTTCTACGACCCGTCGCGCCAGGCGAACGACGTCCTCAAGGAGGACGCCGAGACGATGAACGAGGTGCTTTCCGATAAGCTCGCCGAGGGCGTCTCGAACATCAAGCGATCCCGCTACATGACCATCGGCATCCATGCGAACAACCCCATCGAGGCACGAACCCGCTTCTCGCGCATCAACACCGACCTGACGGGCAATTTCGAGCAGATTCGCTGCGATGTCACGCCGATGACGGGTCTCGAGCGCCTGTCCGTCCTCCAGTCCCTGCTGCGCCCCGACCGCAAGTTCACGTTCGACTACGAGCGCGACCTGTCGATCTACAGTCCCGACAGCTCGAAGGACTTCATTGCGCCGATGAGCATCAACTTCAAGCCCGACGGCTCGAACATGTACTTCAAGGTCGACGACAAGTACTGCCAGGTGCTGGTCATGCGCAAGTACGACTCCCCCCTCGAGGACACGGTCGTCGCGAACCTCGTGAACATGTCGATGCCCATCGAGGTGACTTGGTATCTTCAGCCCATGGAGAAGTCCAAGGCGATCAACTTCGTCAAGACCCGCCGCGCATGGATCGATGCCGAGACCATCGAGGAGCAGAAGAAGGCCGTCCAGCAGGGCTACGACTACTCGATCCTACCCTCGGAGCTGCGATACTCCCGCGAGGAGACCGAGGATCTGCTGACGCAGCTCCAAGGCCAGCAGCAGCACCTCTTCATGTTCTCCGGCCTTATCTACACGTGGGCGGAGTCCCCCGAGAAGCTGACCGAGCAGGTACTCCAGATCCTCGACGTCGCGTCTTCTGCGGGCGTGCAGGTGGAGACCCTCGAGTACCGCCAGCGCCAAGGTCTGAACTCGATTCTGCCCCTCGGCCTCAACCACATCGAGATTTCCCGCCCGTTCACCACGTCGGAGGCGTGCATCTTCGTCCCTTTCGCCACCCAGGAGCTCGAGCAGGAGGGCGGTAGCTGGTACTACCAGAACAAGCTGTCGAACAACCTCGTGTTCGGCAACCGAGCCAACCTGGCAAGTCCCGTCGGCTTCATCTCCGGCAAGACGGGATCGGGCAAGGGATTCTTCGCCAAGAACGAGATTGAGGGCACGCTGCTCTCGAAGCCTGACGACCAGGTTATCATCTTCGACCGTGCCGGCGAGTACAAGCTGCTCGTCGAGCATGCGGGGGGCACCTATGCCTCGTTCGGTGTCGGCCTCGACGCGCACCTGAACCCGCTCGGCATGGACAAGCGCCGCGAATCCGATGATTTCGGCACGCAGGTTGCTTTCAAGGCCGATGCCATGATCGCGCAGGCGGCGGCCGCGGCCAACGAGACCATGACCGTATTCTCCGAGGAGGAGCGCTCCATCATCCAGCGCTGCGTCGAGAACATCTTCCGCCGCTACAACATGGAGGGGGGCCGCGAGCCGATCCTCGAGGACTTCTACGAGGAGCTGAAGCGCCAGCCCGAGCCGATGGCGCAGAATATCGCCCTGCGCTATGAGCGCTTCGTCAGCGGCTACTCGAACTTCTTCAACCACGAGACCGACATCGACCTCACGGCCCGCACCGTCGGATTGAACTTCAAGGACGTGCCCGACTCCATGCTCGTCTTCGCGCTGATCTCGTTCTGCGAGACGGTGCGAAACATCATGTACAGCAACTTCGACCAGGGACGCAGGACATGGCTGTATATCGAGGAAATGGAGTCGCTGTTCAAGTACCCCTCGGTACTCAACTATTTCCGCCGATTCGCCAACGAGTGCCGTAAGTTCGGCATGTACCTGACGGGCATCACGCAGTCGACCGAATCCATGATCCGCAACCAGGATGCCAACGCAATCGTCAAGAACTCCGATTTCATCATGCTGCTCAAGCAGTCCAAGGAGGATCGCGACTACTGGGCGGACGCCTTGGGACTGTCGCCGCTCGAGGTCGCCTGCATCGACGAGGGCGCCCCCCGCGGTTGGGGCCTTCTCGTATTCGGGTCGGCCCGCGTGCCGATCAAGGGCGAGTTCCCGACTGATAACCACCTCTATGAGCTGTTCTCCACGGACCCGAACGAGTGGGCCGAGAAGAAGGCGCGAGAGGCACTCGATGCGGCAAAGCACGGCGGTACGGCCGAGAATGTCGCCCCGCAGGACGAGTTCCGCCGCCGCAAGCGCGTGCGCGGCCGCAAGAAGAAGCGCAACGAGCCGAAGCAGGGTTCTGAGAGTTCTGAGAGCGGCTCGGACGTGTAGCCAAATGTGAAGACGGGCAGTTGCCGCTGCGGCAACTGCCCGTCTATTACCGAGTGCCGGGTCGATACTTCGAGGCCGTAACCCAAATGATTTTGGAAGGAGGACATCTTGCCAGACGATTCCAAATATGGAAACGCAAGTTCCTCGTCTAACCTGAAAGATGGCAGCACGGCGAGCATGTCCTCTGCAGCAGAGCGCCAGCGGCAGGCTGCGGCGGTATATGACGATGCCTTGCAACGCACAGCCGGGGCTGGCGCAGATTTCTACCGCCATGTCGATGTGGCCAGTTCTGGATATTCCGCTAGCGCCGATGCGGCAAGCACGCCCAGCGCGGTATCGACTGTTATCCGCGATGCTGTTCCTAGTGCCTATAGCGCCGGCGTGATGGGGACTAACCATCAAACAGGCGGCGTGGAACAGGGTTTCGTTGCTGCGGCATCTCAGGGTCCTGCCGCCCCGATTGCCGCGCAGCCAATCCAACAGATCCCCAGCGCCTTTACCTCCCGCATGGAGCAGCAAGGTACTGCCACCCAGTTTGCGGGCGGTGCCGACCGTGCCGCCGCCGCGCAGCGAAACATGATGACCTCTTTCGACGGCATCGATGCGGCCGGTATCGCCGGCTCCCGAGATTTCATCGAGGGCGCTGCCGTGTCCGTGCAGGCCGATTCACGCGATGCCTTCTCCGGCGCGTATGATGCGGGCGTGGCGGGATTTTCCAAGTCCGTGAGCGGTGCGGGGCAGAGTTCGGCACCTATGCAGGGAGGTCAGCAACCTTTTGGCGGCGGCTCCCCTATGGCTGCCAACACGGGCGGCGCGGAGGAAAAAACCGAAGCCGTATCGGAGGCAATCGGTTTTGGATCGCACCAGGGTTCATCCGCATCGTGGGCATCTGCCGATATGTTCACCGGCGGCAAAGCGAGCGACGTACACCTCAGCAAGAAGATTCAGGAAAACCTGGATAACTCGAGGGCCGCCTATTTGCAGGCTAAGCAGGACTTCGCTGCTGCCGAGAAGGACGCCTTGGAGACGCTCGACGCCTCGGGATGGAACTCGGGCGTCCAGGCATCCGCATTTTCCGATTCCGCATCGAGAGCCGAGGGCTTCAAGGACGGACTCGGAACGAGCGCCAACGGCATCGAGCGAGCCGGGGTATCTGATTCCCGTGACTTCGGATTCATGACCCAGGCGGAGCGCGATGGCGCGGGTGGAACCGCCGCGCGTATCGGTAAGCCCCGCGGCGGGGACAACCATGGCGATGTGACGGGTACCGTATCCAATGTCGCCGATGCCCCCGATAGCGTCCGCGCTGCCGCGCAAAAGGTGGTCGCCGAGAAGGAGAACGTCCGGGCGGCCTCCGATGATATGGTCGCGGCCCACAGGGAAGCCTCGGCATTTATCACCAAAGCCGAGCAACGCGCCAAGACCGCCGCGAAATTCAAATCCGCTGCGGCAAACGCCTTGGTGAATTCAGCCGTCGCATCCATCGGGGACGATTCCGTGTCCGGCACGGCCATCCGCTCTACTGCCCGCGCCGCAGTCTCCGTCGGCCGCTCTATCAGGGCCAGCAGGGCCGCCGGAAAGCAAGCCGGGGCGCGGGGCTTCTTCTCCTCGTCCGCCGAGGCCGCCAAGTCGGCGGTTTTCGCGTTCGATGAGGAGGGCAGTCTCGACGGGGTCGAGAAGGCGGACGAGGCGGTACGCGCCGGACGCTATGTGCGCGGCAAGGCTCAGGACTTCAAGGCAGCCCGAGCCAACGCCAAGGGCGGCAGCAAGTCGCAGCTCATGTCGCAGGCCGAGAAGAAGGCTGCGCGGGTGGCGGAGGACGGGCAGCGTGCCGCCTTCTCTAAATCGATGCAGCGCCGCTCCATGTCGATCGCCAGGGCGAAGGCTGCGGCGGGCGAGGCCGTCGAGGCCGAGCAGAAGGCCGCGCTCATCGGCAAGCTCACCGCCGGCCTCAAGGCGGCAGCGCAGCATGCCGTCGCGGCACTCCAAGCCCTCCTGAAGTCACTTGCCGCCGCTGTCGCCGGAGCAGTCGGCTCCCTTGCGACCGCTATCGGCGGCTCGACTTTCGGGATGCTCATCCTCGCCGCCGTTCCCGTACTAATCCTCTTGCTGGCTCTATCCGGGGGCAGCGCCGATCAGGAGGTTCAGGGAATGAACGAAGTGGAATCGCAGGTCGCATCGTTCTTCAGGGAGAAGGGGCTCGATGACCTGCAAATCGCCGCCATCATGGGAAACATGTACGCCGAGAGCGGCATGAATCCGGGATCGGAGGAAGGCGGCGGCACGAACGCCAACGGCATCGGACTTTGCCAATGGACGAATGGTCGCCACACGAATCTCGTGAACTATGCAAAGTCCGTCGGCAAGTCCTGGACGGAGGTTCAAGTCCAGCTCGATTTCTTCTGGGACCACGACAGCTGGGGATATTGGAGCCGCGCCTATACCATCAGGTCCGAGCACGGCCCCGATGGCTCGGAAAACCGTTCGCTCGATCCCGTCGGGGGAACCCTGGTCTCGGGAAGCAAGCGGGCCTTCTTGGCATCCACCGATCTGAAGGATGCCGTCAGGCAATTCTGTTACGGCTGGGAAGGGGCGGGAATCCCGCGCCTGAAGGTGCGCTATGAAGCCGCCGACAGGTATTACGAGCTGCTTACGAACCCGTCGGACGGCGATGGAGACCATGGCAACGGGACGGGCGCCCCGCAGATTGCGGGTGCATCGGCCCGCCAGCAGACCGTCGTCAACATGGCTTATGCCACCCCGTCTCCCGGACAGGGCTGGTGTGCCGCCTGGGTCACCAATGTCTTCCGCGCGGCGGGAGTGGGCTATTTCGGCGGCAACGCCTGCGATATGTGCCGGTCCTGGTGCCATAGCTCCAATAGGTCGGAGCTCAAGGTGGGCATGATTATCGCCGATGTCTCCCACCCGGGTACCGGTGCTCCCGGACTCACGTACGGACACGTCGGCATCTACATCGGCAACAACAGGGTCATGAGCAACGAGGGCCCCATCACGGTCAAATCGCTCGATACCTTCATCAGATTCTACGGCGCCGGTACCGGCTGCAAGTGGGGCTGGATCGGCGGAATCGACCTTTCGAAATAAACCTCAGACTGGAAAGGAGACAGGATGGATAAATTCATGGAGTTCCTCAAGAACAACACGGCGGTCGTCGCGGTCGCAGCGGGCATCGTGTTGTTCATCGCAATGAACGGTATCACGTCTTGCGTCGCGAAGGGCGGCGGGAACGACGCCCCAGCCGATGCGCAGGAGCAGTTAGAGCAGAAAAGCGAGCAACCATCTCATAAGGGGGATGCCGCCGATTCCAAAACCGAGCTGACCGAACGACAGCGCTCCGCCACCAGAGACTACGATCAGGCCACCAAGCAAATCGTCGAGCAGATCGAGAATTCGAAATGGGCGGCAAATGACGGCAGCGGTTCGATGACGATCAAGGACGGCATCATCACCGAGTCTTACGGAGAGTCCAAGGACTCGGTCAAGAAGACCAAAAAGCAGGTCCAGACCTTTGCAATCACTGCGGTGGATACCATCGCCGGCGACCAGACGGGAGCTTTAAGCTGGGAGGTCTTCTCCGTAATCGACGCGTCCGGCAACGACCACATCATGACCCTCAGCAGGGTCGATCCCGCTGCACTCACCGGCGAGGGCAACGACACCTATTTCGAGCTCAAGTGCGATATGTTCCACAATGAGAACGGCTATTCGAACAACCGTTGCGCCGAGAGCGCCAAATTCAACGGCATCGAGGGCGATAACTTCAAAAAGGCCATCGACGGCCGCACCAAGGAGTTCAAGCGCTCCGTTATCGAATACCTGCTCGCAAACCATTCCACCACGACCGAGCTGACGTGGGACGGCACGGTCATCGAGAATTTCAACGAGTCCACCCGCACCCTGACGTTTGGCATCAAGAACGCCACGAACGCAGCCGAGGATTCCCTGCCGAGCATTCTCGTCATCTACCACACCGACACCCATGAGTTCGAGGAGGTCGATGTCCAATGATGGACGTAGCCGCCATCAGGGTCGAAGCCCTCGATTACGCCCGCAATGAAGGCGTCCTCAACAAGGCGAAGCATCATCTCGTCGCGGTCGCAAAGTCTGTTGAGTGCAAGCTCGATGGCATCAAGTCCCCATCGGCCAGACGTGCGGGCGCGTCTTTCGCGCTGGCGCTCGGAATCATGCTGCTGTTCATGCTGCTGACCCCGCATTGCGCCGCGGCTTTCGGCTTGGATGACTTGGTCAACAAGGTCGGGGAAATGATCGGCTCTTGGACCGAGGCCATCGGTCAGGGCATCATGAAGTTCCTCAACGGAACCTTAGTCCAACCTATTGCCAACCTCATGCTCAAATGCACGCTGGGCGATATAAAGAATTGCGTCTCGGCGTCGGACTTGCTCTGCGACTTCGACCATCTCTTGGGAAATACGAGCGGAAAAATTAACCTCGCCGCCCTGGTCACCAACGTGTCCGACAGCGCCATCAAACCAGTCGCCGCCACCCTTCTCGCCATGGGCATGCTGCTCCAGCTCCTCAAGATTGCCAAGAAGATGGACCAAGGCGGCGGCATGATGCCCTCGGTCCGCGAGGTCGTCGCACTGTTCGTCTGGTGCGCCGTCATGATGTACATGGTCCGCAACGGCGTCGGAATCGTCAAAGACCTGTACTCCATCGTCTTGGAAATCATCAAGACCGCCAGCACGTCCGCCAGCTCGCTTGGGGCCAATGCCGGCACCGACTGGTGGAGCAAGGACAACCTTATCGTCTTCCCCGAAGACGGCAATATCATCGAAAGCCTGGTCATCCTGCTCGAAGTCGCCATTGCCTATATAGTCGCACAGTTCACCCTGGTCATCTCGTACGCCATGATGATCGGCCGCGCCATCGAGATCTACCTCACCGCCATGTTCGCACCCATCCCGTTCGCCCTCATGGGCTTCGATGAGACCCGCAGCTGGGGATGGGGATACCTCCGACAGTTCCTCTCGCTTTGTCTCGCCGGCGTCGTAATGGTCGTGGTCCTCTACATGTTCCCCTATCTGGTCGTGTCTGTCGTCGGCGATATCGGAACCGGCCTGAGCGGCATCGGGAATGTCGCCCATACACTCGTCAAAATTATCGCCTGCTGTGGCGTAGTTGCCATGACCCTAGCTAAATCGACGCAGCTCGCCCGCGCAGCCCTCGGCGGCTGATAGCCATGGTCGCGGTCGATCCCGATACCGACCGCACGGTCGCCCTGCGCAAAGCCCGTTTCAAGGTGCGCCTGCGCAGGGCCGCCGAGGCGTGCGGTTACGAAAACCTGTACCAGCTCGGTCGCGTCTGCGGCATCAGCAAGGACTCCTTCAAGAAGTACCTGTCGGGGACGCGGCTTCCGAACTACGAATGCATCCTGCGGCTGGCCCTCGTTCTCGGTGTGCCCTGTGACTGGCTCATGGGAAGCGATGAGGGGCCGATGCTGCGCTCCGTGCTGAAAGCTAGGGAAATCGACGCTGCTTGGAAAAACAAAACCTCCAAGACCGCCCAACTGCCTTCTGAAAGGAGCCTCGATGATTCTCATACTCGCAGAGAAGCCAAGTGCTAAGCGCAACTTCGCTAAGGCCCTTGATGGGACTTCTGGAACCTATGGCGGGTCGCAGTATAAAATCTGCGCCCTCCGAGGTCATGTCATGGGGCTGCTCCCGCCCGACAAGCAGGTGCCTGCCGAGCAGTCCGAAGCCATGCAGAAATGGTCGCTGGAAGGGTTGCCCTGGGACCTCGGACAATTCGCTTGGAAGAAAGGCGTGCTCAAGGGCTGCTCCGATGTCATTTCCGAGTTGAAGCGGGAGCTTGCCGGGGTGGACGAGGTCTGCATCGCGACCGATGTGGACCCTTCCGGCGAGGGTGAGCTTTTGGCATGGGAGGCGCTCGAGAAGTGCGGTTGGCACGGCAAGACGAGCCGCATGTACTTCACCGACGAGGCTCCCGCGAGCGTCCAGAAGGCCTTCAAGGGCCGTAAGATGCTCGGGGCCATGGAGGAGGACGGAGACTTCGTCAAGGCCCACGTGCGTGAGCGCTGGGACCTCGCATCTATGCAGTTCGTGCGTGCCGCGACCTGCATCGCCCGCGACCACGGGTTTCATACGGTCGTGCGCGAGGGGCGCCTGAAATCCGTCATGGTGAAGCTCACGGGCGACCAGCTCGAGGTGTACAACGGCTATGTCAAGAAACCGTTCTTCGAGGCGCGATTCCGCGACGAGAACGGCAACGTCTTCGCGCGTACCTACGAGGACGGGGATGAGTGGCGTTTCGATAGCGCCGAGAAGGTCGATCTGGCCGCGCTCCATGAGTCGGCCGTGGTCGAGGACTCGAGGGCGAAGAAGCATACCGCACCCGGCAAGCTGCTCGACCTTGCGGGGCTATCGGGCATCCTCGCCCGCCGCGGACACAAGCCCGCCGATGTCTTGGCCTGCTACCAGAAAATGTATGAGGACCAGGTGGTCAGCTATCCGCGTACCGAGGACAAGCAGATCACGCCCGAGCAGTTCAACGAACTGTTGCCCCTCGTGGACAGGATCTGCGCGGTCGTCGGGGTCGATCCAGACATCTGCTCCCACAGGACCGCCCGCAAGACACACGTCAAGGAGGGCGGCGCTCACGGTGCCAACCGACCCGGTCCGAACGTCCCCGCTGCCCTCGCCGCGCTCGATGCATATGGCAAGTGCGCCCGCGATATCTACGTCGTGCTCGCCAAGAACTATTTGTCGATGCTCGCGGAGGACTATGAGTATGAACTCGTGAAGGCACACGTTGCCGATTTTCCCGAGTTCACGGGCTCGACGCAGATACCGCTGTCGCGGGGATTCAAGGCGATTTTCGATTCCGATGCATCGCAGGAGGAAGCCCAGGAGGGTGCCGAGAAGGAAAATACCGCCGAATTCGGCAAGACCGCCACGCCTTTCTGTTTCGAAGGCGCCAATAAGCGCCCGCAGAAGCCGACCATGAAATGGCTCACGAAGCGCCTCGAGAAGTACAACGTAGGCACGGGTGCCACGCGAACCAGCACGCTCGCCGAGATCACCAAGGACGAGGACCGCGCCCTCATGAGGGAGAAGAAGGGCACGCTGTCCCTCACCGATTGCGGCGCGGTGTCCTACAAATTGCTCAGAGGATGTCAGATAGCGTCGCCTGAAGCAACCGAGAGGCTCTTCAACCAGATGGAGGCTGTCGGCAGGTTCGAGTTGGATGCAAACGATGTGGTGAACTCCGTCACCGATATGGTTGTCCACGATATCGAGGTCATGAAGAAAAACGGCGAGAAGCTCGGCAGCTTGGGACCCGTTGGGTCCAAGGTCGTCGGGAAATGCCCGCGATGCGGTGCAGACGTCATCGACCGCGGCTCCAAGGCCAAGACGTGTAGCTGCTCCTCCAACAAGGGGAAGCGCGACGCAGATGGGAAATGGGTCCAAACCGAAGGGTGCGGATTCGAGATCTGGAAGAGCGTGGCGGGAAAGAAGCTGACGGCGGCACAGCTCACCAAGCTGCTCGAGGGCGGTACGACCGGGAAGATCTCGGGGTTCAAGTCGAAAACCGGTAAGGAATTCAGTGCGAAGCTCAGGCTGGCTGCGGACAAATCGGGCAAGATCGAGTTCGTGTTCGACGAGAAGGGGAAACGGAAATGAACGGTGAATTAGGGTGCAGCGACACGAGGGGTGCAATGGGTAGAGCGAATGAGGTCACGGTAATCGTGCTCAGGAAGCCCGATTGCGGCAGACATGTGGATAACGGCGAGGCGTTTCGGCTCGTCCGCCCCCTGTTCGAGACGAACGGGCTTGATGTCGGCGACTTCGCCAATTTGGCGAACGGGTTCCTGTTCTCCATTCGCCCTCGCACCGAATCATGGAACGGCACGGAGCGCGATGCCATCATGGCGGGACTCTCATGCCTGGGGTCTCTGGGGTTCTCCGGCTATATCGCACAGAAAGTCCTCGAGGACGAGGTGCCAATCGATGCCTGCGCGGTCGCCCTCGGGGTCGTCGCACTTGTCGCGGGTACGGCAGTCGTGGCGGGCGGCATCCTTGCCAGCGTGAAGGGCATCCGCGCCATCGGCAGGCATCTGTTTGCAAGGAGGCTCGCGTGAACCAAGTCGAAGCCGAGTCCGAGGGTAACGGTATCCCTCTGCGCTTTGCCTTCATCGCGCCCGCGCTGTTCGGTGTCTCGCTTCTCGGCGCGGGGCTGATGACCCTTTCGGCTGGTTTGCCCGAGGATATCGCGCATGCCGTTTCATCGCTGGTCGCACTTGCGGCCATGGCATGGCTGTACCGGTCTTTCGGACTTGGATTCAACCGTCTCGGGGTCGTTGCCGTGCTTTCCGCTGTCAGTGCCGGGGTCTTGCTGCAAGCCGTCTCAATCGGCACCATCGCGATAGTCTCTAAAATCGATACCGCGGCGACGGTCGCCATCACACTCCCCTATCTGCTACGGCTTTGCGTTATCGATCCGGTTGCGGAGGAGCTGTGCTTTCGCGGCGTCTCGCTGGCGGCATTGGAGCGGCGCGGCTTGCCGTTCTGGGTTGCGAACCTCATCCAAGCCGTGCTGTTCGCCTGCTTCCATTTCAATGTCGTGCAGTCGGCATATGCCCTTGTCTGCGCCTTGGTCTTGGGCGGTCTCAGGCAGCGCGACGGGATCGGCTCGGGCGTCATTGCGCACTGCGTCTGCAATTTGTCAGGGCTGTTCCTTGGCTTGGTTCTCGCCTACTTCGCCTAGCGAAAGGCTTTGAGGGAAATATTGTCGGCGTGTCGTTAATTCTTTCATGGTCTATCGCCGTGCTATCATCTTGGTATAGGCCGTACCCCAAGCGGCTTTCGAGATAGACAGGATGAAGACATGAAACGGTTCATTGTTTCTGCGATGACGGCTATCGCCGTTTTTGGTTTCAGCGCCGGCCTTGCCGGTTGCGGCATCGCCATACGGGGCGGTCAATCAAATGCCATTCAATCTGCGAGTGTGGAACCGGGCGATTCCTCGGTGAATATCAGCGTTGCCGGATATCGCCTGGGGCGCGGGTCTTGGGAGGTCAACGCCTCGACGGCAACGGGAACCTCAGTGGGCTCCATCGGTACACAGAAGGTGCTCGTCTGCGACCTGCTGCTGACGAACAATTCAAATGTCAAGACGGTAATCTCACCTATCGACCTGTTGTCGGCGACGCAGAGCGGCGATACCTTGCAGTATGGGGCTTTGTACGATGATGAGGGCAACTATCGGAACCCCGAGTCGGTCGAGGTCGAACCGGGGCAAACTGCGAGCGGGATTGCCATCTGGAATATCGACGACCTGCAGACACCTGTGAAAATCAAATTCAAGTGCGGCGGCGAGGTCCCGCTGACGATCATGCCAAGCAAGCTCACAGAGGGCGAGTAGGCAGTTGGGCGCCTTGTCGGTGTGGGGCTACTTCTGTCCCGTTGCTGCGCCAGTGGACGGTAAACGTTGAGGATGAAAGCGGTAAACCGCTTTGAAAGGACCTGCTATGAGTCAGATTGAGAACAAGATGGACGATTTCATGCCCTTCGGGGGTGAAATTCGAAGCAAATATCCAGAGGACGATGAGACAGTTCGGCATGCCATCATCGATGCATGCTTCGCTGCATTGGATGACATTATGTATCCCATGGACGATTGGGGAAAGCGACCTTCGGAGTGCCAGGTGTTTTTCGCCGTGCAGCGCATGTACGGTGCCGAGGGGGAACGGGATTATTTCCTTCTCAGCGATGCCGATACAATCCCCGATGAGCACCCCTTTACACGCGATGGTGCAGACTGGGGTGAGTGCGGCGGAGCCCTTGCGTGTAAGGTCCTCAGCGAACCGCCGACCTTTCTGACGTTCCATGAACTTGCTCCCGCCGGTGTCGATATGCTCCGCGATGAGGACGGTTACCTCTTCGATGTGCCCAGCGAGGCAGTTGAGAAGGTCTTCGGCGATGAGACACTGTCTATGCCATCGATGCTCGCGCTTCTGGAGGTCGAGCTGAAGGTCGATGATGCCCTTGCCGAGCTCCCGCCGCAGCCCGAGGCTACTGAGTCGCTCGATGAGCTTGTTAGTGCGAAGACCGAAGAGGCTTCGCTTGATGCCGAAGATGATCTTGAGCAGCGTGGGGACGCAAGCCGTTGACGGTTCGGCTTGGTGTGTAGCTCGGTAGGCGCATAAGGCGCTACCGAGCTACACGGATAAGAAGAATAAGAAGAAGAAAAATAAAAAGAAGGATAAGAACGAGGAAAAGCAGGGGGGATATATGGATGAGGAAGGGTCCGTAGCACATACGGCTATAAATCTAGTTCGCATATGTAGAAGTCGTTTACGCAATTGAGCCAGCTACTTGTGTCCCGTTGGGATTTCCGGCTTGTACCGAGCGCGATGATTCGAATGTGACCACCCTGACTGTCTGGAGGAACTATGAACCGCATCGGCTTGAAAGACTACCTGCTCAACGAGGCAAGCGATAGCGATTTGCTGGATTGCGCGAAAGTATACGACTGCTATCGCTTCAATGGATATGGACACCTCGAGTCCGTCAGCAACGAGAGCCTTCTCGAGGATGCCCGCGATGAAGTCGACAATATCATCGATTGGCTCGAGGGTGCCAGCCGATATGAGCTTATGGACGTCAGCTCCGATGTCGAGTTATTTGTCGATGCGAAAGATCCGTTCGAGATCATCAACGAGGTGGACTGTTCCTCCCACAACCATGGGAATGACATCGAGGTCAATTTGAGCCGCGGTGATAAAAAGGCAACACTTTGCTTCTCGAATTTCAACGGTACCAGCTGGAACGATACCGATGCGGAGAAGATCGGTATCGCAGAGGTGGCGTACGCCACAGCCAAGAGCTATAACGCGTACGCCAATGGCGCCAGCACCAAGGAGGTGCAGGCGACGTTTTTCAAGGAGAACGGGCGCAGGCTCTCAACCGCACGTGCAGACAAGCTGACGGACGCTTGCGAGAAGAATATGGACTCCCTGAAGCAAGTACTCAAGGATCCTGAAATCGCGGCGCTAGACAATCTGTTCAACGTTGAGCTTTGCAGCGAGACATATTGCGCGACACTTGCCAATGAGGCTTCGGAATGTAAATACATCGCATCAGCCCTCGAGAAGATGGGCTTCGATGTGGAAAACGACCGTGCCATCGAGAAGCATGCCGAGATTGAGCCCAAGCAGCGCATCGTTTTCGATAGGATGATCGGAAGAGTCGGCGATAGCTACCTTGAAGTGGTCAATCAGCTCGATAATTTCTTCGATACCGACCGCACCGGTCAATCTGAGTTCATCAACGACAACTGGGGAAACCCGATTCTCGTCAAGGGCGGTCGCAATGGATATGGCGATACGCCCTGCGTAATCACCGCCTATGAGGACTTCGTTGACGCGATGGACACCTCTCCGTCCGATACCGGCGGGGACAACATCTTCGCCGACTGCAAAATCGACGGCATCTGGGATGAAAACGGTTCGCTGATCCTGACCGGTGCGCTTCCCGACGGATACGCCACAATCTGTGAGCTCCTCGGTGCACACGCCTGCGCGGAGATGCGCCAGCTGACCGACAAGGGCGGGCGCCTCTATTTGGATCACCTGACAGTTGACGGGTTCCATCTTCCCAAGGATGGCATCGAGGCGATGGGGTTCGTCTACCGAGAGGGAGATGAGAGCTCATTCATCCATGACCTGTGGGACAACCCCGAGATGTGCTCCCGCCCGCGTTTTGCCGAGAAGGCACTCGATATGCCCGCCGAGGAATACATCATGCATCACGATGGCGTGAAAACCGAGTTCCAGATTACCGAGGTCAAGAAGGATTCGTTCGCCTATGAGCAGGGCGCACGCTACGATGCTAAGGTTCTCACCAATGGGCATGACTGCGGTAACGGTCGTTTCTGCGCCGATCTTAGCGAGGCGCATGAGTTTTGCCAGCAGTTTGCCGACAGTGTGGTTGGGCTTGGCGAGAGCCTTGACGATATGTGCGAGGATCGTTGCGAGGTTGCCTCTCTTGCGCAGGATGTCGATGCGGGCAATCGAGACCAGGAAGATAGGAATCACGACAATTCGGAAATCGGAGAGTAGCCATGTATAAAATCCATGGTTTCCAGGACAAGGATCAACTTCTCGAGACGCTCGTCAAGGAGAACAGCATGACGTTCTTCCCTGAGTTCAACCTTCTCGCAGTCACTTCGAGCCCTGCCCTGTTCCGTGGGCCGATGAGCAGGGAGACGGCCATCTTCAACGTTACGGCGTCCGAAATCTCCAGCGGTGAGTTCTTCAAGGGCTGCGACTATGTGTCCGACTTTGTTTTCAAGGACGGGCGGGATAAGGCCTTCGCCATCATCGATTCATACGAACAGGATTCCGATGGATTCACCTTCCACGACCGCCGAATCGATATGCTATCCCGCCTGTTCTCGTGGAGTTCGACCATCACTGCCGGCAGCATTCCCGATATGGTACGTCGCGCCTCTTATTACCAAAAACACCTGATGTCGAATCGGGAGAGTTTTGAGCTGTCGCACGGCAAGCCGCTTTCCGAGATATCTGAGCGTCCGGTCGGGGCGGACGCCAAGGAGCTGCTCGATAAGCTCACGTCGAGTGAGACGGTGAGCTATTTCCCCGAGTTCAACCTCCTCGTCACGACCACGGAATACGACCCGCTCGGTCTTCATGACCGCGATACGTGCGTCTTCAACGTCTTCCCGTCCGAGCTTGCCTACGAGAAGCTGTTCCATGGATTCGAGAACGTAGCCGACATCCCCTACAGCGGACCTGTCGTCGACCCCATCGCCTTTCAGCCGACCTTTATCGACTCTGCCGAGCGGGACCGCTCCAACGATGTCGACCTCGGCAGCCTGGCTATGCTCCTGCCCGGCAGCGACGTCATCAGCACGCAGTCCGTCCCCGAGCTTCTCGAAACGATGGCAGATCGTTTCGGCATCGAACCCGAGGAACGTGCCCTCAACGCCGATCGGGCGCGGGCGGAGGAATGCATCCGCGCGGGCGTACCGAATATTCAAGTCGAGATCGATAGCACCAACGACGATAACTTCATCGAAGGAACGGTGACAGTCGAGGGCGAGTCCTGCTATTTCTATCGCCCGAACAGCACCCGAAGTACGGAGGATTACGACTCGGTCGTCTTCGAGCCTTTCCGTCCCGATGGGTTCGAGGGCGATATCGAGGAAATTGAGCTGCCCGCCGCAATCGATCAGAACCGCGAGCTCGCCGAACTGGTCGTGTCCGTGGCGACCGAGCCGTATATGGATCCCGACAAGGCGGACATGCGCGAGCAGAGCATCGATTCGCTCTGTGAGGAGAAGACCGAGGTGTCCGAATCGATGAGGTACGGCATGGAGGGCGTCGGCCTTCCCATGCTCGATGCCGCGGAGCATCTCGCGAACTACTAGGTTTCGGCTGGATTGATAAAGGGGCGTACCCGATTTGCGGGTACGCCCCTTTATTGTTTTCGGCGGAAGACTTTCAAGACCGGTTTCCTATCTTCTACTTCCGTCCCATCATCTCGTCGCCCGTTCCTAGGCTCCCATACTTTGAATCAATACGAATGTAAGAACGATGGGAGCCATCATGGCCTTGGTCATCAACCTGCACGGCCCGAATACCAACACGCTCGGCAATCTCACCGCAGGCGCCCTTGCGGAGATGGGCTACAGTACCGCCGCCGTACCGTCCTGCCGCCGAGAGATGGAGCTCGCTGCATTGAGCGGCAATGAGCAGGCAATCCGGCTCACGGACGGCTCCCTCGAAAGTTGTGTCGAGCTCGCGTCCATGCAGGCTGAACGCAACCAGCGCTTCATCGACCCCGATCTGGATGCGGTGATCGTCTGCGGACCTGTGGTCGATAGCTTCTGGGGCTATAAGGGAGACCGCGAGGACTCCTTCTACCGCGCCGCCATCGAGACGGCGCTTGAGCTGGATGCCGCCCAGTACGAGCTCGTCCCCAGCGGCAGCCTTACCGAGCATACCCTTGCTCAGTTCAGGTCCTTTCTCAGGGATTGCGGGGTCAGGCCGCGAATCAGCGGACAGCTCGACTACGGATACCACGACATCATCCATATCGTCCGCAGCGAGGTCGCCCTCGACCGCAAGGAGCATCCCGTGAAGGATGTCGAGAAGGTCGATGTCGCCCCCGATTGCGAGAAGGTCATCACGGGCTTCAAAAATGCGGCAATCAGCGTGCAGGAGGCCATCAAGTCCCTTCCCGTGGGAAGCGAGATGCGAATGAAGCTCGAGAGCATGGTCGACCGCGCCCTAGAAGACGGCTACGGCGGCATCCATATCGAGACGGTCAGGAAACCTACGGGTAAGACGATGAGTCTGGGCGACTTGATTCGGTCGGAAGTCGATGCCGCATCCAGGCGCAAAGACGTCCGCGATGAGGTGACTGCTCGCGAGGTGGAACCCGCTGAGGGGCGGGAGGCTGTGGAAACCCACGGGCGGGATGAGGAAAAGGGCAAGGAGAACAAAGATAAAGAGAAGAAGAATAATAAGGAAACGGAGAAGGATATGGTAGACGAATTCGAGCCGAAGAAACCCGAGTACATCAATATCAGCTTCGAGAACAAGGACGTCCGCGTGAAGCCGTATACGGACCGTAACGGCAAAGAGCGCCTGCGCATCAACATGACCATGCCGAAGGGTACCGTTGTCGGGGATAAGGACCTTTCCGGCATGAAGGTCTCCATGCCCGCCCGCGAGTTCATGAAGCAGGACAAGGATGCCGGAAAGGCGGTCAAGTACGGTTTCCGCTCCGACCGTGATGTGCATTTCTTCAAGTACGATGAGCAGAACCAGCGCATCGACTATCCCGGCGAGGGCGATGCGGCAATCATGCCGAGTGACTTGGCCGCCGCTGTGTCGGCGGCCTATCAGGGCAAGGAGGCCGCTAAGCCGGAGCCGCAGCGCAGCGCGAGCTACAAATATACGGGCCTTACCTTCGCGCCCTGCGATATGAAGGTCAAGACCGTTCCCGTTGAGGACGGCCCCGATAAGAACTTCCTGCTGTGCAAGCTGCCTCCCCATACCATGGTCGGCAACCAAGATCTCGGCGGCATGATCGTGAGCAAGTTCCTCACGGACAGGCAGCTGCCCTATGCACAGTCCGGTAAGCCCTTTACGGCGAGTTTCAAAACTGAATTGCCCGTCCGCGTCTATCCCGTCAACGGCGAGGACTCCCGCGACAACTTCGACTATGACTACCGTAGCCCGCAGGAGTTCAGCGCGGGTGCCTTGGTCGCCGGCATCGAGGACGCCTACGATGCTCGATTGCTCAACGCCCAGGGTTACGAGGATAAACTCGCGGCGGACGGCAAGGAAATGAATCCCGCCGCTGCCGAGGCCAAGCAGATGCTCGAGGACCGCGATGCCGCTGCGTCGCGCCAGGGCAGCAAGGCTGCCGCCTTGGAATATCACCAGACGGGCGGTGGCGAGGACGCGCCGCTGAATGATCTGTGCGATGTGAAGAGCAGCGAGGCTGCCGAGGTTCAAGGTGATCAGCCTTATGTAATCACCGGACCCGAACCCGAGCTCTACGACGAGGATGTCGAGTTCTAGAGCACGGAAGGCAGAGCATTGCGGAGAGAGAACCATTTCGGGTCGCCCTCCAAGTCTATTTCTGTCCCCGCAAGGGTTGTCTGCCATACATGTTCGTAAAGTCAGGATATACGATCGCAGAAATATCGAACATGATGGGAGCGGCGCCGATGCGAGAAATACCCATAGACAATCTCGAAGGCCTAAAGGTACCCGATGCGGTTCTCCTCTGCCGCCGAGGAGATTCTTGGGTAGCGGAGAAAGACGGGTCGCGGGCGGGTGACTTTGTGTCGAGTCTCGTCGGAGATTCCGAGCGACTCTACCCCGAGTCAAACGGGCAGCTCGTTCTCTCAGATGATGGAGGCAACACTGCGTCTGCTCGAATCTCCGCTATCCCGAGCAGCCTGTTCTCCATCACGGAAAAGGTCCGCGAGCTTCGAAATATCCCATCGGAGAAAAGCTACGAGATGCTACTGGGCAAGGCAGTCGAGAGCCATAAGCTCATCAACCTCGCCCGTCTCGCAGCCGTTGTCCCCAAGGCTGCCGCGGCGGTACCTACCCGAACCGACAGGCATATAGTCTTGGCACATGGCCCGGCACGGATGGAAGAGCTCGCCGACGACATCGGTGTGAGTTGGGCACGCGAGGCGGTTTCACGAATCGCCGACCCATCACACTTTCCGGATGTCGAAATTCCGAGCGGGCTGACCGATGAGATTCTGGACAGCGCACGCACCGCGGCGGGCGAAAACAGGGGCGCCTATGAGGATTTTTGCGCAGATCTCGGGTTTGCGTGTGACGTCATCCGCTCTGCTTTCAGTCGCGACCTCGAATCCGAAGCCGAGTTCTACGATTCGAGCGCGACCGATAACGTCCGCGTCCTTCTCGACTGTATCGACACGTCCAAATGCATCGTCATCCTTAAGGACTCGGCTTCGGGTTTTTGCGAATACCTGTTTTCAGATACCGAGTCCTTCATCAGGGCGCAGCCGCGCAGCGTCGGCGAGTTCGCGGCCGAACTCGCCGCTGGGCGATATCGGCTCGATGACGATGCACGGGATTTCGAGCTTGTCGTGGAAGGCGGCAAGCTCATCCTCGATGAGACACCGAGCATGGCACACGGCAACGGGAAATATGAGGTCCTCTTCATCGCCAAGTCGCTGAGCGACAGGGTGATTGCCATGGAAAATGACGAGCTCGGGCGGGAGATGTCACGCTTGCGGGTGCGCCGAGGTCTTCCTGCAGAGAACCTTGTCGTGCGCCTGGCTGAGATGAGCGGCGACGTCGCATGCGTCGAGCGGGATATCTGCGCGGTGTTCGGCTGGGATTTCTCCGGGAACGGGAGGATGGAATCGCTCGATGACCTCATGGAGGCCGTCGAGCTCGATTCGGCGCAGCCCTATGGGCGCGGCGGCAGGGATAAAGCTGGATTTTAGGAGGGAAGAAATGGATATCGATATTCAAGGCACGGAAATCAAACCCGATCCGAGGGGCAATGTCGAACTCACGAGGTTCGGCTCGACGGCGATACTGTTTTGCGGCGGTGACGAGCCGTTTATGGTCGTGAAGGGATATGACAGCAAGACCGGCGAGTGGACGGGCGATTCCGTTCGCGTCGATGATCTATCGGTCGCATGGGATATCGCCGACCCTGAAATCATCGAAGGCGCCACCGTCAAATGGAAGCGTTCCGATGTGGCGGGCATTCTCGAGGACAGGGAGATCGAGGCGAGTGATTGGAACATCGATATGGCCATCAAGACGCCCGATCTAGAGAACTCCCCTTTTTGGCTCGGCAAATTCTCCAAGGATGGCGGCGAGGATTACCTTAATTTGACCATCACGCAGCTCTGCTCCATCGGGGCGCTGGACGTCCCCGAGGGGTTCAGGCTCGAGGAGGGCTTGGACGATATCGCCGAGCGCATGGACGAGTGCTGCGTCGGCGATGAGATTGGCAATATGACCCAGTCTGTGGGGCGCTAGGGTTCCGCCAATCCGGTAGACCTGCCGCAGCGGCAAGAAGGTCAGCGCCTGCGCGTGTCTCCGTATTCTGTTCGGCAAAGAGAGGCTTCTATGAAAAGAGACCAAATGAACGAACGGGAAAGTTTTTTCGAGAGGACCGAACAACAGGTTCTCTTCTACCTATACGAGAACAGGGACCATACCGTGAGCCGCGCTGAGCTTCGAGATGGCATCATGGCCGCGCCGGTCGAATCAACGTTCGAGTCGATTTTGACTTCCCTTGAGGTCAAGAAGCTCATCGAGTTCGATTCTTACGGCAATGTGGCGATTGCATAGGAGGTATCGATGATAGTCAAAGGCTCCTGCGATATGGCACTCAGCCGCGATGAGCTTGTCGAGATGCTCGCCAAGCTGTACCTGCTGGACGGCGGCTATTCTTCCTTCAATCTCGTGCCGTCCACTGAGATCGCCAAGCTGATCGTCAAGAAATGCTCCGTGAGTGCGACACGCTGTGAATTCTCCCTCTCCCTCACCGCATTGCAGTCGATCAGGGTATTCGCCCTTCTCGAGAAGGCGGCGGGACGGCACATCCCGACCGAGGCGTACCGACGCGCCGATGCGGACGCCGATGAGATTTCGGATCGTTGCGATCCGAGTCGCTTCAAGTTGACCCCCTCGGAACGGGAATTCTATATGGCGGCTCTCGATGCCCTCGAGAAGTCGGTCGGGCAGCGCGTCACCATCCGAGAGCTGTCGAATCAGGCAGGCGTCCAGTACGAACCGTTCCGCCGCTTGGTGAAGCGGCTCGAGCATATCGGCTATATCGAGCGCTTTGGCAAGCTCACCGCCTCTTTCGACCGCGACCGTGCAATGGAGCTGTTGCGCATAGGCATCTAGATAGACTTTTGGAGCCATCGCATGGATAACTTCGGCAACATCCACCCCCTCGCCTTCGAGCCTGTCAGGAAAATCCTAGCGGTAGCATATAGGTCGCGTGATTTCAGGGCGGCGGATGAGGTTATCGTACGCAACACGGTCAAGGAGGCCGTCATAATCCACAGGCTCGTCAACGGAGCCATGGACGCATACTGCTGGTCAGGCGCGCGCGGTACCTCTTATATGCTCTCTCGTACGTCCCATCCGGGATACACGCTCCAGCTTACCATCTTTCATCGAGGTCATGCGTGGGGAGATATCAATGTCAAGCATGCCGGCAAGGGCGAGCTCAGTTTGCCAGATGGCGTGTGTGCGGTCGGTATCGAGCATGCCGATTCTGGCATCGAGGAGGAGCTTGCCGAGCGATTCGGCATCTATATCACACCCGATGTGTATGAGCGGTTCGGCTGCGTTGGCGAGGGGCCCGAGCGCGGGGAATCCGTTCGATTGGATGCGTGGGATGCTATCCGCGAAATATCGAGTCAGGAGCGTTAGTAGGCAACATCCACTACCGCGCCGTATACATCGTGAAGACATCGGCATTTCGATGAACAATTGGAGCCATCGCATGGATATCAATCGCAACATCTTCCCCATCGCCTACGAACCTGTCGAGGAACTCATCGATGCGGCGTACATCTCCGATGACTTCACCTTGGCGGATGCGGCAATCGCCCGCAACACGGTCAAGGAGACGAACATGATCTCAAGGCTCGTAAACGATGCCATGGATGCGTATTGTTGGTCAAGCGGTCGCGGCGTCTCGCATATGCTCTCGCGCACGTCCCATCCGGGGTACACGCTGCAACTCACCGATTTCTACCAAGGCCGCGCAATCGGCGATATCGATATCAAGCACGCGGGGGAACTTTGTCTACCCGATGGCGTATGTGCAGTGGGCGTGGAGGATGCGGATTTGGGCATCGAGGAAGAGCTTGCCGAGTGTTTCGGCATCTATATCACGCAGGATTCTTACGAACAGTTCGGTCGCGATAGCGATGGACTCGAAATCGATGGGGTCATTCAGCCTGAGCGTCGCGGCACGGAGTGCAAATTATCAAGTGATGAGCGTTAGGAGACAACATGGGAACCCACCATCAGCCGTACTTTCTGGAGCAGGCCAAAGAAGACCTCGTACACCATAGCGCCGCTTGGGTCGTGAAGGAACCGGAGCGCTCCCCTATCTTCGTCGACTGCCATGCGGTCGAAGACCCCTCCCTTGGCCGCGGCTGGGATCTGCAGGTAGCGGTATGGAGCCGCGACGAGGCGGGCATCTGGTCGTGCGGCGAGGCGATTCAAGACCGCGGCTCGCTTAGCGATGCGCACGATGCGGCAAGGTTTGCCGAGACGCTTGCAGGGGCTTCGGGCGCTGCCACCATGATCCCCTATAATGTCTTCGAGGAGGTTGTCGACGAGCATGACACGAACTATCTCATCGCGCTTGCTATCTGCATCGACCAGCTGCCTGACTTCGTGACGGATGACGAGGTCTCGAGGCGAATCAGGCTCAACGCCGACCAGGACATGGATGAGCGGCGCGGGCTTACCGTCCGTGAGCAGGACGGGCCATCCGTCTCGCTCGATGAGCTGGCCGAGGTGTACGGGGATCAGGCGGGAACGGCTGAGGTGGAAGTTGCCTTGGAGCGTTGAGGTGTGCCTTTGCGGCACGAGGGGTTGCCACCTCTCGCCGTTTGGGATACTTGAACAGATGGAGGGTCATGCTCTACAGCTTTCCTGTCTCGCCCTCCATCGTGTTTGGGGCACCGTGCTGGGTGATTTCATCTGGCACGGCTTTTTTGTACGGGTTTGGGGTGAGGGGTAATGGCTTGGGTGGATGGCTGGACGCTAAGTGCATTAGAAGAATGAGAATAATAACAAGTTGCCGTACTAAGGGACGCCAAGAAAGGCGTCCCGTTTGCTGTTCTAGGTGAGGTGCTAATCGCTTTGGGGTGCCGCTGCGGCAAGAGCGCCCCAAAACCCCGTGCCGCCCCTACGCTTTGGTCGTTTCTATTAACCCTGAGCGAAGGGAGCCGCATATGCATGCAGCGGCAATTTCGCCTCGGGGGGGGGTATCTCCTAGAGGTACCCTTC
>OGXT01000330.1_pt1 | contig 60971 bp, 43 predicted proteins | sample 1576361 | NCBI WGS metagenome assembly OGXT01 (sample SAMEA3541514, study PRJEB24748) | human gut metagenome | biome: human gut; feature: human-associated habitat; material: faeces | place: China | collected 2012 | reverse complement strand
ATTTCGACAGGCTGCTGGCCCTGCTCGAAAAGTTGTTGGAGAAACGGCAACCGTCCGCCTATGGCGATGAACTGCTGACGGACAAGGAAGTGGCATACATGCTGAAAGTGAGCCGGAGAACCTTGCAGGACTACCGCAACAACGGCATTCTGCCTTACACACAGGTAGGCGGCAAGATTCTCTACCGGGCTTCCGACATAGAAAAAACATTGATGAAAGGGTACAAGGAGGCATACAGATACAAAAGGAGCTAATAACCCAAGCGTTTCCACAAAGGACACATAAGGATTTAGATTTTTCTGGAGGGAGCGCAGTTGACCGCCTGCCCATTTTATTTGTGTTTCTAAAAAATAGCCTTTCCAAATGATAAAATAACAGCATATAGAATTAGGCTCTATTTGAACCAATCTATATGCTGTTTTGTCTTTTTTTTCTGACTTTTCCGTCAGTCGCTTGTTTCCGCTGCCGTCGGCGTCCATTGTACAGACGTGAAAGGGAAAAGGTTTTCGGGCTGAATACGCTCTGAAAGAGGAAGATTCTGCCCGAAACGGCATGGCCGCTAGACATTTTCGCTTTCAATAGAGTCTGTACTAACTTCTATGGACGGCAAAGGGAACGGGCGACTGACATTTAATATACTAAGTATTAGGAATCATTAAATGAGCATCTGTATGTACAACAATTTCATTTTGTCTGAAAAACATGATTACACCTAACCTATCCTGAAGTTCAAGTAAATCACTTTGAGAATAAATAAAACTATTAAATGGCTCACATGCACTATGATCTGGTATAGAAATCACCCAATATATTCTATCTTTTTTTTCAATTATATGCTTCGTGTCACGCAAATAAATTAATGATTTTTCCAACTGATATTTAGCCTCATCTACATTTCTTTCAATATTTTTTTCTAAACAATATTTCATTTCAATCAATAGCACAAAACCATGTTTTTTCGCTCTTTCTGCAAAACACAATCCTTCACATTGTTTTACGAGATTCCCTTGATCATCTTTTAAGATATCTTCATATTCTTCAAAATTTATAGCACCAATAGGTATATGTCTATGATTAATGATATGTAAAGAGTTTAAATTATCAAATGGTTGTTCAGAAAATACTACTCCAACATTTGCGTATTGAGGATTTAATTTTGAGTATTCTGTATAATCACCAACAAAAATATCATCATTAAATATTTTATATTCAAATATGTCTTTATTCATACTTACGATAACTTAACATATTATTAAAATCAGTCATAACTTCTTTCATCACACTATCGAAATAGTTTTGACGGATTAATCCACTTTTATCTTGAATAGTATTTGAAGGGTTATTCTCAATGCGTTCAATTGTGCCATTTTTGATTTGCCATACAGATATATCACTAGCTTTAAATTTCACATCAGCATATTTAAACATACTTAATTGCAAATCATCTTTCTTTATAATATTTGCCAATATAGCATTATTAAGAGCATATAAAACATAAGGACTATGAGTTGCAAGATATAACGAGTTCTCCCTCTCTGAAGAAAAAATTTCTTGCAGCAAATGAAATATCACCTCTGCTTGTGTTTTTGGGAAAAGATTTTCTTCAGGTTCCTCTAAAAATATATCGCTATGTTGGTATCTCGTATAATTGTTATATCGTTGCAAGAAATCATTTCTTTCTTTTTCTGATGAAAAAGAAAGAAATTCATTATTAAGTTTCAAATCATATGATTGTTTTATATTTTTCTCGCTGTCAGATTTCTTCAATGCAGTTTTATACATTCTGTACATAAGATTTACATTGTCACGAGTCTTGATAAAGCTTTCTGATTTTTCATTAAAAACAATTCTCGTCAAATAATGCACATAAAGCATAATAGGAATCAATGACTGTAAACCACTAGATATATTAGACATTGGCAACCCATTTTCTAAATTGTCAAATTTAACCATGTCTTTATCTTGTTTTTCATCGTAATAATATTCAGCTCCTAGCGACAATATTGAAAGATGTTTGCCTACAAATTCTTTTCTTGATTCAGCCCAATCTGCCATAAAGCTACGTGTATTTGTTTCCTCATATGATAATTCCATCCAATTCGGAACAGTAGCAATTACATTTCGTTCAGCAGGTATGTATGACAATTTCGCTCTTTTATAAAATCGTCCCTGATTAGTAAACTTACACGTAAATTGCTTATTTGCATGTACATACTCTAGTGTCAGAAAAGTTGTTTTGTAAACAATTCTTAGATCTGGGCTTGTATCATATCCTTGAAGTTTATGAAAATCCAATAGTTGTTCAAAAAAATAGTTATTTTTTTGAAAAAAAGCAATATCTTTGGAGACCATAAGTCTCTTCTCAACCCACGCACAATGACATGCTATTTTTAATATGCAACTTTTACCAGCACTTTGAGGACCAATAAATACATTAACACGCGAGAAATCTAACTTCACTTCTTTAATAGGTCCAAAATTATATATCTCAAGATGTTTTATTGCCATACTTTTTTGTAACAAAGATAACAGTTTATATCCAATTCTCATATTGAAAATGAAAAAATTATGCGCTATTTAGAGGAAAACTATATTAAGAACTGATTAACTTCAACCTTAAATGAATAAATAATCCACATAAATTCAACTTAATATCTTTTCTTCATTAATTTATCCATATCCTCAGAAATCTTATCATCTGTAACTTTTGCGTATCCTTGTGTAGTTCTGATATTTGTATGTCCCATCATCTTTGAGATGCTTTCCATGGGAACTCCGGCAGAAACCATCAAGGTACCGAAAGTATGACGGCTTTGATGGTATGACAAGTTATGCTTGAACTGAAGCGAAAATCCCAATTCTTGTATCTCAAACCAAATCATACTCCGTATGGGTAACGGGAAAATGGGCTGACTATCATCTGTCATATTATACAAGGAAATTATCTGCTCCGCTACCGGGTGCAATGGTATAAATGACTCAACGCTTGTTTTCTTGCGGTATGTTCTGATATATTTCCGTCCTTCTGCAGTTGTACCTATATGATGCGGATAGAGATTGCGTACATCAACATAAGCCAAACCGCAAAAACATGAAAATATAAAGGTTCTTCTTGCAAGTTCCTGTAATGGATTCTGTTTTGGGTTACTCATTATCTCCTGAAGCTGGCTCTTGCTTATATACATAAGTTTTGTAGGTGCCTTCTTTTCATATTTTATATCATCCAAAGGATTATATCTCAAGATTCCGTTATCCACGGCAAGATAGACCAGACGTTTCAGCCAGCAAAGACAATGGTTACGGTATGATGGCTTATGAGGATAATTTGTTTTCAGATACAAAATGAAATTGGTGCCAAACTCTTCGGTAATATCTGTAAAAAGCATGTCCTCCTTGCCTAGAGAACGGATGTATTCCCCCAGATAGTAATGATACATTTTTGATTGTCTGTAACTGGAGGTTGAATCTATCTGAATGGAACGGATTTTCAGATTTTCCCGTTCCACCTCCCCTGCCTGTAATATGTACTTCGGGATGTCAACTGCTCCTGTCATGGCTGTTTTCAGCAACTCTGCACTGATGACACCGTTTACTTTCAACAGTTCAGCATAAGTTTCATCTACACGTTTCTTATATTCACCAAGCATTCCGTTCAGTCTGTTGTTCTTGATTTCCCCTTTCTTGCTGTTCCACTCTTCCGGCTGGCAATACAACCCGGTTGATAATACAACAGCCTTTCCGTCTATTGTAATACGGCACATGATTGATGTAGTCCCGTCAGATTTGACTTTACTGCGGTTTATATAATACAATTGCTTATATGTACTTCTCATGATTCTTTCTTGATTTATAATACCAGTTTCATATCACTCGTTGCTTCGATGAATTTATCCATATCCTCGAAAAGTTTTTTAGGAGTTACCCTTGCATAAAGCTGAGTAGTTGTCAGATTGGTATGACCCAGCATTTTGCTGATTGTTTCAATAGGAACACCAGCCTCAAGGGTTATCAGACTTCCGAAGGTATGTCTTCCCATGTGATAGACCAGGTCACAGCTTATGCCAGCCAGATCCCGCAAACCTTTCATGTGTCGCCTCATATTGGGGTGGTGTATCATCGGGAAAAGTTCTTCCCTGTCATTCGAACGATATTTTTCTATAAGAGCGATAGCCTCCGGCAGCAATTTGACGCGGGCCAGATATTCATTCTTCTTTCTCAGATACTTTAACCATAAGTCGCCTTTATCGTCCTTGTATATATTATCTCCAGTGATTGAAACTGCATCCGCATACGGAACTCCTGTATAACAGGCAAAGAGAAACAAATCCCTGGCTATATTATGAGTGATTCTTTCCGGTGGTATTACAACATCACGAATCTTTTCAAAATCCTCACGACTCAAAGCCCGTGGTGGTTTCCTGTTCTCTTGGGGTAGTTTGAAATTCACAAAATAACGCTTCTCCGCATGTCCTTCCTTGAATGCAATCCGGCAGATTTTCTTCAGGATTGCCAGATAATGTCTTACCGTATCTACCGCAAGTCCTTTGTCCTTCAGTATATAATCCTGAAACTCCCATGGGATGTGTTCATTCAACTGTCCAAAAGCAACATCATTTGTCTTGAATCGTTTTTGAATAAATTCGCCAAGATACCTCCGGGTGTAAATGTATGTTGACATGGAGCTTTTCGCCACATCAATACCGATTCTTGAGCGCATATCCTCTATATGCATATCAAGCCGTTTCAACAGAGTCATCTGGGTTTCTACACTTCCCTGCAAAAGCTCTTTGACAGCAGTTGCGTCAAAATCAATCTTACGTTCAACAAGTGAATCAAATGCAGAATTGACCGAAAGCAAGAGCCAGTCAATTTTCGCATTAATATCAACGGCTTCTTTACTTTTTCCATTCAGTCGGCTTTCTCTTGGATTCCATAACTCCGGAGTACATGATAGCTTACAACTGAATTGCGCCATCGTATTGTTTACCGTTATTCTCCCCATTATCGGAGCCTTTCCGAATTTGTCAAGACCGCTCTTTTTCAGGTAGAGCAACACCTTGAATTTTTCTACTTTCATACGCTTATTTTTTAATGGCAAAATTACCTATTTTATAAGCGTCCTTTGACATGCAAAATACTGACATACAGTGAATAATAGCTGCTGTGACAGATTCTTTATTGTTCAGTCTGTTACCTATTCGGTTCAGGTAACTGGGGAGCTAACATTCTGGTAACTGAACACCTGCAATATCCTGTCCATTTTTGCTTTCCATTATCTCAGCAAAAAACAGAACTTTTGCTCATATTCAACCGATTACGTTTCCCTTTCTCATCCCTTCATCTACTTGCTTCCTATATTCTGTTCCATTCATATCGAAGGACATTCGCCACTTTACAGGCTGCTGCCGGAACAGACATCCGAACCATCCAAAGCATCATGGCACACAAGAGCATCACCACAACCCAACGATACATGAAAGTGGTGGATAGCAACAAGCGAAAAGCCAGCAACAAAATTTCCTTGATCCGTAAGTATTAACGGTCATTTTTGCCTCTTTTATATGGTTAGAGTATGATTTTCGAGTATGATTCATATTCTAACCATAAATTATTTGTAAATATCAGTCCAATAACCATTAGTATTTATGGTTATATGGAAATTAGTGCTGAACTTTACGCCATAAAACAGTAAACAATCACAACTATATGGAGAATAATATACAAGTTCAGAAAGCAGCTGATATCAGCAGTTTGGCTGGAGTGGTCATCGTTTCACTCTCGGCACTCACCGCATACAATATCGGTGAAAAGTTCAATCACAACATCCTGTTTGATGCCACCATTTTTATTATCTCTTTGGTAATGCTTATTTTGACCTTTGCCATATTCCGCAAAGTAATGGCAGGGCTTTTTACAACAATCTCAAGTAATACTACAAATAAGCAAGTACAAAGCGAATATCCGCAAGAAAGCAACCATCAAAATGCTAATCAAGATCCAGTAGAAGAGGAACAGATACCTGATAGTTTGGAGAGATATGAGAGCATTCTTGTGGAAGAGCAACTGAAGGAGGTGAAACGGAAAAGGGACACCATGATAGCTATCCGCGAATATGTAGTGGAAAAAACCTCGAAATATCTCTCAAAAGAGAATATCAGCACACTATTCCGGAATATAGAGTGCATTGCCGAAAACCGGGTTAACGATTGTCAGCCAATCCATTCAACGAAAGAAGCAAAGATCAGTTCTCCCTCTTTAAGACACTTAGCTTGGAATATCGGTGAACGGCTTGGAGTCTCCCGTCGCGACAGAGCGATATTCATTAAGTCTTCTTTCCCATACGAATTGCGCAACGCCGATATTGAATATCTGGAAGCCAATTTGCGCGTCAATGTCCCATGCGACATTCCTATTGACGTGCCGGACAAAGGAGATTTCCACTTTCACAACATTACTTGAAAATTAAATCGTGCAGACGGTAATCATTGTTCCGGCTGACAGATTTCTGCAAAATTTCATTCTGTTGGTTTGCAGCATATTAATTCTAATTATTGAAGGTATGAACACAACAGATTTGACTTTTAACGACCTGCCCAAAGTGGTAGGCGAACTGTGCGAGAAAATCGCAGGAATGGAAAATTTACTTAGGGACACTCTTAACCGCCAAAGCGAACCAAAAGAGAATTTGCACGTACCAATGACAGTGCAGGAAGCCTGTGCCTATCTGAAAATGCCAGTCTCCACCTTTTATTACAAGATAAAGAAGGACAACATTCCGGTTATCAAACAAGGAAAGCACCTTTATATCTATCGTGACGAGCTCGACAAATGGCTAGAGGCATCTCGCAAAACTTCAGCACCTCTCACCTATGAGGAAGAAAACGAAGCGATGTATGCCTCACACCGTCGCAAGCCTAATCCTAAAAACTGGTGAATATGGAAACGGCAACACCCATTGAGGAGCTTGCTCAAATCACTACGAGATGGCAAGATACTATGCTCAGTCTGGAAAAGGTGTACGAACAGGAGCCGGAAGTCCTGAGTATAGGCGGAGTGGCTATCGGGACATTGGGAAATTTCAGTGCATCCATTGGCAAGGCAAAAAGCAAAAAGACCTTCAACGTGTCGGCTATGGTGGCAGCAGCTTTGTCCGGAAAGGAAGTCCTTAACTACACAACGGATTTTCCTGATGGGAAAAACCGCATCCTTTACATTGACACAGAACAGAGTCAGAATCATTGCATGATTGTAATGCAACGTATCATGAAACTGGCAGAGTTGCCGGCTAATGAAGATTGCGCCCGTTTCTATTTTCTCGCTCTACGCAAGTTCAATCCGAAGGAGCGTTTGGCTATCATAGACGATGCCATCAGTCAGATTGAAGGGCTTGGTTTTGTCGTGATTGACGGAATCCGCGACTTGGTTTATGACATCAATTCACCGAGTGAAGCCACATGTGTAATATCCAAACTTATGCAGTGGACTGACGAATACCAGATTCATCTTCACACCATTCTCCATCAGAACAAAAGTGATGAAAATGCCCGTGGACACATTGGCACGGAAATCAACAACAAAGCGGAAACGGTCATCCAAATCGAGAAAGACAAGGACGACAGCAAAATCAGCAAAGTGGAAAGTGTGCATACCCGCTCAAAGGACTTCCTGCCATTCGCTTTCTACATCAATGACCAATCGCTTCCCGAACTTCTGCCGGACTATGTGCCGACCAAGAAAAGTGCTGGTCGTCCCAAGCAAGAACCATTCTCCCCAGGTAAGAACATTCACGAATCCACCCATCGCAAGGCTCTCGAACTGGCTTTTGAGGGGAAAGAGACTATTTCGGGATATAAAGCTTTGGAAGAAGAACTGACCACTGCCTACGAACTGGCAGGAACAAAATTGAATCACAACAAGATTGTGGAAACAATTAAGTTTCTCACGAACAAACGGATGGTGGTTCAGGAAAACCGCGGCATTTATCGTTTCATGCCCGATTACCACTATTGACTCTCCACTTGACTTTATTCTCAAAGCGTATATTCTTGTATAAGCCAAAGTTAAGTACAACGACTGGTTTCATGATAATTCTTGAAACTGGTCGTTGCCGTCTTATCTCCCAAACCTATCTTTTTAAGCCAAGGGCTTGCCCGTTGTACAGACATTATCTTGTATGGGGAGCCTAATACCCCAAGCGACCAAGCGGTCGTTTGAGAGTGCCAATTTTCCAGCAAGCTGATTGGATGAAAAATAGCGTTATTTAAGCACTTTTTCTTTTCACCAGCCTCTTCCTCATCTTTCTCGACAAAAAGCGAAATTTGCACACTTAATTGCACCCTGGGCCTGCTCATTATACGACCTCCATTGAGTTAGGGTAACTCAATATTCCAAGCGATAAAGCGCTCGTGAGAAGTTGTCAATCCAAGGCAAGTAGAATATGGCTTTATTGCGATTATAGAATACCTTAACTCTCCACGCAATCATGTTTTGGTTGGGCTATCCTCTGTTTGATAGCTGGCAGGGATAAGCGCATTTCAATAATGCTTTTACGAACTCTTTTATGAACCCTACTGGTTCTTTTATGAACTCTTATGTGAACTCTTTTCCTGGTGTTAGGTTGATATTCCAGAGTAATGTCAGCCACCATAAATGCGATACTCAATAATGAACACAGAACTATTGTCCGAACTCTTGCCTATCAGTCGAAACGAATCTGCCAGATTCTTTAGGTCGATTTTGCCAACCTCAGATGGTTCTGTTACGAACTCAAAAATTGCCAATCACTTTGGAACAGAGAGTGAGAGAATTGCATTTGAACATCCTCCCACTCTTTATTCGTCATTTACCAAGAGACTTGAATACTTTTGCAATACACCGCTTTTTCTGTTCCATATTTGGATGAACATATAAATCCAAAGTTGTTGAAATATTAGAATGCCCTAACAATACACTAACGGTTTTGTAGTCACAACCAGCTTCTATACAACGAGTGGCAAAACTATGACGAAGCCCATGGTATTTTAATTTGGGAATACCCAACTTCGCCATTAATTTGCCGTAATAATTACGGTAAGTACGAGGCTCGGTTGGATATTCATCATTAGTCAAGACATAGAAATCTTCATTGACAACCTTTTTTAATGGTTTTACCATTGCAAGCAGCTCCTTTGTCATAGGAATTTCCCGACATGAGTTTTGTGTCTTGGGAGTATTGATGACCAGTTCGGTATGTTTCTCCATCCCATCTATAATGTAAATCCGTTCAATTGTACGATTAACGGTAATCGTTCCCTCAGAAACATTGATGTCACTCCACTTCAAAGCACAGACTTCTCCTATGCGAAGTCCTGTACAAAGACTGATGTAGATACCCAGTCCGGTAAAGGAGAAATGGCTTTGAATATGATTGAGTATTTTCTTGTGATTGGCAACTGACAGTACTTCCAATTCTTTGTTTGTTGAAGAAGACGGATATTTGATGTCCCACTCTTGATAATCCATCCATTCATTTTTCACACCGAATTTCATAACCATTTTCAGAACAATCAAAATGTCTTTTACGGATTTCACACTCAGCCCATTCTCAATTTTCCGCAAAACAAAGTCTTGCACAGCCTGTTCATGGAGTATCTCGCTTTCTCCAAAATTCGGAAGAATATGATTCTCCAAGATGAGCACATAAGCAGCCATTGTGGACTGCTTCACATAAGGTTGCTTGTACTCTTTCCATGCAACCGAGATTTCTCTAATTGTTTTTTGTCCCATAATCGTATATTAATATATTGTACATATAATTAGAGAATAATAAATCCCTGATGTTCCCCATTTGAGATTTCCAGAGTTCAGTGGGGAGTGGAAGAAATGTATAATTCAAGATTATGGAGAAGTGATTACAGGGAACACTCCGCCAACAAACAATGCAGAGTACTACAACAATGGTTCATACTTATGGGCTTCTCCTGCTGATTTGGGAACGGGTAAGAAGATAAATGACACCAAAACAAAATTGTCAGAGAGTGGATTTAAGAAAACGAGAATTATTCCCAAAGGAAGCATTTTGGTGACTTGTATTGGTTCTACAATAGGAAAAATAGGAATGGCAGTAGAAACTATGTCATCTAATCAACAAATTAATTCGATTATAGTAAATGAAAAAAGCAATAATGATTTTGTTTACTACGCAATTAGTCGTGCATTCCCTCGCTATCTGTCAGAAGTAGGAGTGCAGGCTGTTCCTATACTGTCAAAATCGAATTTTGAAAAGTTGCCTAATTATACAACAAGTATTGAGGAACAAGATAAAACAGGTTACTTTCTAAATCTTTTAGATGAGCGTATCGCTACCCAAAACAAAATCATTGAGGATTTGAAAAAGTTAAAGTGCGCAATTATTGAAAAGGTATTGAATGGAAACAATGCTAATAACTTGCGACTGGGTGATGTTGGTTCATATATTCGTGGATTGACATACAGCAGCGATGATGTTGTTGAATACAATAGCACACTTGTTATGCGCTCTAATAATATTGTTAATGGTAGTTTGCTTGATTACCAAAACAATGTCGTGTCTGTCAACAAACAAATATCCCAAGAGCAGCAATTACAAGATGGGGATATTATTATTTGCATGGCGAATGGAAGTTCTGCTTTGGTTGGAAAATCATCATTTTATGATGGGAAATGCATATCTCCTATAACTGTTGGTGCTTTTTGTGGCATCTATCGGTCTAAAACGGCTATTACAAAGTGGCTATTCCAAACCAATAGATACCGTAGATATATATGGAACTCTCTGCAAGGTGGTAATGGGGCAATTGCCAATCTTAACAGTGAAGATATTCTTCGTATGTCGTTTCCACTTCCAGACAAACAAACAGCGGAGCGTTGCATCAAACTTCTCTCATCTTTAGAATCTTTGATAGAAAGCAATATATCGCTTTGCTCAAAGTTTTTTCAACAAAAAGAGTATTTACTCCGCCAAATGTTCATATAAACATCTGACGGAGCAAATACTGCTTCTGATTAGACAAACAAGTTGCATATTTTTCTTCGTTTTCTACTTTATCGTCAATTCTTTTAAGAACATTCAGTGTATGAAGTTGATGCTCTTTTGACGGAATAACGACCTTCATATTAAGCCATTCTTCAACATTTATAGAGCGTCCGTCTCGAATACCATAGGTTACAATAATCAGAGATTTTATAAATCTTTGAGAAGTGAAATAATAGGACAGATAACTATATTCCAAAAGGCTATTTGGTCGCAATATTGTATATGCAGGACTACACACGCCTAATTTATCAGAGAAAGCGAACCCTCCTTGAAATGAACGCAAATGAATAACATAATCACCTTTTCTTACAATTTTGTAGGTATTGATATTGCTACGTTCAAATTGAATATCTAAATTTAAGTCATCTCTATTTACCATGCCTTTTTCTTGACTTGCGGAAAGAATATTGTAATATTCCATTTGTTTGTTGCGCTCATTTACAACATCAAACAATTGACCATACGAGTATTCTTTGCCTTGAATTTTGGAGTACAACTTTTCAATAATTGCGCACCTATTGAATTTATGTTCCCTAATCAAGGGAATTGCACAGAATATAGTCAGCAACAACAAACCCAATATTCGCTTATCAGACTGCTTGGATTGTAGCTCTTCTACTCTGCAAGAAAGTGATGTTTGTGAGACTGGCATTTATCCAGTGTATGGTGCAAATGGCATCGTTGGCTACCTTGATAATTATAATACAGAGGGTGAAGCCGTTTATATTATCAAAGATGGTTCTGGTGTCGGTACTGTCTCTTACGCTACAGGCAAATGTTCTGCGACAGGAACATTGAATACTTTGCAAGCTAAAGACGGATATTCACTTCAATACCTCTACTATATACTGAAAGTGTTCAATTTTGAGCCTTATAAAACAGGAATGGCTATACCACATATATATTTCAAGGACTATGGTAAAGCCAAGATATTTTGCCCATCATATACTGAACAACTCCGATATGCACGGTTGCAGTCTGCAATAGATAGCAAACTATCGGTAGAAAAGAACATTCTAACAAGCCTAAGTTCGCAGAAGCAATATTTGCTCCGTCAGATGTTTATATGAACATTTGGCGAAGCAGATATTGCTTTTGCTTTAATAGCTTTTGTAAAATATCTTTTTCGACATTACACTTCTGCTCCATAGAAGAAAGGCATAAAGATACACTATGTTGTATTTTCTTTGGAGGAATAATCACTTTTAGCTTTTGAAATGTGTCAAGTCTTAATGACGGTACAGTAGAACCTACAGCATTTCTGACGAAATATGAATTTTGCGTCTTTAGATAAAAATAAAGAAACTGAGCATTTATAATTTCCTTGAAGTCAAAAATAGCATAACATCTTTGATGTAAAGCGAATTTTCCTCTGAAATATCGTGGCATGAATTCTGCTCCTTCACCTGGATATATTATAGCTTCTTTGTCAAACAAGAATGTAGGTAAATATTTTATATCCTCAGACCTGTCAAAGAAAGGATACAAACCATCCTTTGATTCTGTAACAGCATCTTGTACATTGCTATTTCCGTTAGAAATTGTTACAATATTCCCCATTCTATATTCAATTCCTTGTATGGTTGCAAATATCTTATTACTAATTCCCTTGATTAAGGACTGCAACTTGTCAATGATTTTGTTTTGGGTGGCGATGCGCTCATCAAGCAATGACAATAATATAGCTATTTTTTGTTGTTCCGGTAAAGTTGGATTATATGTTTTAATCGTTTTTAAATGTTCTCCGTATAGATGAACAACAGATACGCCTTGTGCTACTCTTGCAATATCATATTTTCGCTTACCATTCAACTGATAACTCATAAATGCGCCATCGTATTTATGTAAGCTAATGACATTCAAATCACCTCCTAATAGAATACTATCAAATGGAACACATCGTGCAGTGGCAATATCAACAGCGGTTTCACCAGAACAAGGAATGATTACATCATTTGCTTTACTCCTTTTAAGTTTTGAACCGTCAATATCAGTCTTACTTTCAACTTGCTTGATGATTTCGGATTTGTACTTAGTATATAATTCGCCATATAGGATACATGGATCGCCATCTTCAGAAAGTTGTTCTTTGGGTATTCCTATTCCCTTTGACAAAGTAGCAATCCTATCTAATAGCTCTTCTTTCCACTCTCCACTAAACTCCGTGAATCTCAAATGGGGAACATTAAGGTTCTTCGAACCTTTTATCTTCTCACACTCGGCAGAGCAAGCAACCTCGTTCTGCTCTCGCTCAATCGAAGATTTGAGGACCTTTTTATCTTTATTATCTATTGCCATAGTTATCATTCTTTTGTAGGATTCAAATCAAATGGAAGCAATGGAGTTTCATCATTACCCTCATTAAAACGATCAAAATCAGATATGTATGATTTATCTTGAATCAGTTTATATTTTTCGTATTCTCTATAAGCCTTATCTCTTGCTTCTTCTTGTGTCACTTTCCCGGCTGTATCGCACAGCTCGTAATCCATCGTTGCAAGATATTGTTGAAGGAACTTTTTCCAATCATCCATGGTTGAAACAATATGACGTGAAGCACGTGATTCTGCCATATCAAGAAAGGCTGTTGTAATAAGATTTAGCTGGGACAATTCAGAATCTGACAAGTAATTTTTCGCGACGATGGTATCAGACTTTTGCACTCTTCCGTCAGGGGCTTTCTTCCATGTGGTAAGTCCCATATAAGGTTGCTCAGAATCGGCCCGCTGATAGATAATTTCCGCAGCTGTATGATGGGTAACAGCAAGGTGCATCATATTCTGTACCATCTTGAAGAACAACTTTGTATCTTCAGATTTCGGGTCGTAATCTGCACTACATTCTGCATAAATGTCAGTTATCTTTTGGTAATATCTGCGCTCTGAAGTACGTATCTCACGAATACGCTCAAGCAAATCGTCAAAATAGTCCTTTCCGAAATGTTTGCCTTGTTTCAGCCTCTCGTCATCAAGGGCATATCCTTTAATGATAAACTCTTTCAGCACTGAAGTTGCCCAAATGCGGAATTGAGTAGCTTGATAGCTGTTTACTCGATACCCCACCGCTACAATAGCATCGAGGTTGTAGAATAGCGGCATTCGCTCCACTTCCCGGTCTCCTTCTGTTTGAACTATCCCAATTTTTCGGATAGTTGCCTCTTTGGAAAGTTCTCCTGTTTCGTAAATTTGTCCGAGATGATAATTTATGGTTCTTACATCAACCCCAAACAAATCCGCCATTCTTTTTTGTGACATCCAGAATGTTTCGCTGTTGAAAATGACTTCTACCCGTGCTTCTCCTTGGGCTGTTTTATACAATAATATATTAGAACTTAGCGAATTATGCATAAATTCTGCCATTGAGACAGATTGCGAGAAAAAGTCTCGTGCCTGTTGAACAAGCAACTTTTTGCCATCAGCATTTTCCGCAATAATTATACATGCCATACGAGAAAGACGGAATATATTCACCTTGCGGAATGAACCGTTTCCAATCCTTACCATATCAACCGCTTGGTTGAAATGCTCGTCCACATTCATTCCTTTCTCTCCGGCTACCTTGATGGCTTTGTCTATGACCCGTTGGAATTTCCAATAAGCAGAATAGCCCATTGCACCAGAAAGGTCACGGGAACTCCAGTATTTGTTCCCGTTTTCATCCTTGCGGCATATATTCTCAAATGAAGGTGTCATCTGAGATATGTTGTCATTTTCACCCATTGCTATTACTTTCTGAACTATTCTACAATGCCTAATTCTTTCAGGTACACTTCAATCTCTTTATCGAGTTCAGCACGTTTGGCTTCCAATTCCTTTATTTCTGCCATTACAGCTTTAATATCAATAGGTTCTTCCTCTTCAAAGGTATCAACATAACGAGGAATATTCAAATTGTAATCATTCTCGGCTATTTCTTGAAGAGAGGCAAGATGACTATACTTTTCTATTTCCTTACGGTCACGATAGGTCTCAACAATCTTTTGAATATGCTGTTCCCTAAGCTTGTTTTGTGTCTTGACCTTTTCAAACTCTTTGCTGGCATCAATGAAAAGGATATTATCATCCTCCTTGCGACATTTCTTGAATACAAGAATACAGGTCGGGATGCTCGTACCATAGAAAATATTGGCAGGCAAACCGATAATGGCATCCACATAGTTTTTCTTTTCTATGAGAAAACGACGGATCACTCCCTCTGCATTTCCTCGGAATAGTACACCATGCGGAGCAACACAAGCCATCGTACCACCTTCGTTCAAGTGGTAAATCATGTGCAGGATAAAAGCATAGTCGGCTGTCTTGCGTGGTGCAAGTCTTCCTGCCTTACTGAAACGGTCATCGGTATTGAATTTGTCGGCAGCACTCCATTCGGCAGAGAACGGAGGATTTGCTACAACAGCATCAAATTGGGTGTCGCCAAAGGCATCCCATTCAAGTGTATCACCGTTTTCTATCTTGAAATTACTGAACTTAATGCCGTGAAGCAACATATTCATTCGAGCAAGATTGTAGGTTGTCGGATTCTTTTCCTGTCCGTAAATATCTACTGCATTGCCAATACTTGCAGCACGAAGCAACAACGAGCCGCTACCGCAAGTAGGGTCATAGACATTGCGCAAACGCTGATGTCCTATAGAGACGATTTCTGCCAAGATACGGCTGACTTCCTGCGGAGTATAGAATTCTCCGGCTTTCTTTCCGGCTCCTGCAGCAAACTGTGAAATCATATATTCGTAAGCATCACCCAATATATCAATCTCTTGCGATGCCTCTAATCCAAAATCTATATCGTCTAATGCAAGAAGCACATTACTAACGAGCGTATTTTTATCATCAGCTGTCTTGCCCAATTTGGGCGAAGCCAAGTCAATATCTGAGAACAAACCGCCAAAATCATCTTCGCTGTCCTGTCCCAAAGTACTGTCCTCGATACGCTTCAATGAGCGTTCAAGCATAGGTAAAATGTTTTCTTTTCGCTTGATAGCTTCAATTACTGACGAAAACAAAAATTTGGGCTCAATGAAATAACCGATATTCTCCAGGCATTGGTTTTGTGCTTCCTCCTGTAGTTCCACAGCATCAGCATCCTCCATTTCCCACAATTCCTTAAAGGTTATATCATCATCTGCCAAAGCATTGTTGGCGTATTTTTCTATTTTCTCTGACAAGTATTTATAGAAGATGAAACCTAATGTAAAATACATAAAGTCGCTTGCCGACATATTACCTCGCAAACGGTTTGCGACCTCCCAAAGCTGGTCACGGAGTTTCTGTTGTAATTCTTCGCTCATATTATCTTATTCCTTATTCTTATTTATTGTTTGACGCAACAAGTTAAAAACATAATCTATTTCTGCATCGTTTTTCAATGGGAAACGAACTTCATATGCCCCATTTCCCCAATGTCCAACTTCTGACACATCACGAGTAATACCTTCTGGGTCTTTGAGTGTTCCTTTCTTAGCATTGAGAAACAGTCTTATTCCCTTGTTTTGCATAACTATATCACAAAATACCTTTCCTCCTATTTTGAAACCTATAGTTTTCTTTTTTGGATATATTGTAATATCCTCTCCGTATGATAGCAAAAACTCTTTGATTTCCGTATAGATGTTGAGAAAATCATCTTCAATGTTCTCTAAATGATCCTGTTCGCTATATACTTTAATTTCTTTGCTTACCGTTGTTATTGTCTCACTATTAGAGACCGTTTTAATACTTTCCTTACTTGAACGGTTTACTATCTGTTCAAAGGAAAGCGTATCATTTGTAAAACGTTTAATTTCCCATAGTTCTATAGGCAAATCTTTGAAATTGATAGCTTCTTTTTGATAAGTTGTAAAATTAGGTGAAACAAACAATACCTTTGACTGAGACCAATCCACATCGTTTCGTTTGAGTGCTCCCGATTTAGACTCGTTGTACTCTAAAATAAATTCAGCCTTGTTATTTAACATCAGGGATAGATAAGCATAACCTTGGTCTATTACACTAAAATTCTTATCTCTTTTATATTCTAATATAACAAAGGATTTTTTCTCTGAATCAAAAGCCAAAGAGTCTATACGGAAAGAACCAATAGAAAATTCCGTCTTGATGAAATCAAGCCCAAGCAACGTCTGTAGATTCCTTTCAACGATGTTTTGAATTTCCTTCTCCAACTTAAATGGCTTCTCTTTTATAAGCGTTAGTTGCTCATTATTTATTTTGTATGTTGACATCCTTATTCCCAATTAAACGTTTTTATAATACTACGCAGTCTTTCCATTATTCTCGTCAAAGCCTTTCGGGTTTTGATAAGACCAAGATGTTTCTCTTTCAATGCCTTTTGTATAATCTCCGGCTGCTCTTTTTGTAAATAGTCATACTCCTTCATGTAATGATTAAGCACCTCAGCTGAAATCTGTTCTTCAGCAGCCAAATCAGTCACTGCCTTATTACGTTCTGACACAATATATTGGTTCAGACGTTCCTCTAATTCATTTGTTCCATCGGCTCTATTGCGCCCATTCATGAAGTTTTCCTTGTCTTCATCTACATTCTTTTGAATAAAGCCGTCAATGAGTTTTGCTTTGCCTCGCATTCCGGCATCCTTAATCATTGTATCAAGGATATGCTTCCGTTTTTCTGAATAATCATCACTATATGGGTCTAGTTCCGCAATGAGTTCCAGAATATACGCCACATTAATAATGTCACTATGTAAGAGTTCAAGACAGAAATCAATATCTTCCAATCCTTGGTTATTCCCGTATGGAACAGGATCTTCCGCAACAGTTGACGGTGCAGCAGGTGGATCAATAAACCCGACTGTAATATCAAGATATTTACTCTTATAATCGTTAAACTGCTGTTCAGTCATGCCGAGGTCTTCAGCATCCTCGCTGTAATCTTCGTATATCTGTATTTCTGCATGTTTACGGATAATGTCTCGAAATGCAAGCACAAAATTCTTCTTGTCATTTTCACTTTGCAGGAAGTCTATACTACTTGGTGTTGGATATTTTTGCAGAAAATCAGTTGCCAAACTCTCGTACTCCTGCTTTACTTTCTCAAACGGAGGACGTACTATATCTTCAGGATTATCAGAGTTGCTGAACAATTTAATAGCCGTATCAACATTGTTTTTCAAATCTCTGAAACAAACTATTTTACCAAAACGTTTCTTCTCGTTCAATACTCGATTGGTTCGGCTGAACGCTTGCAGCAAACCATGATATTCCATGTTCTTGTCCACATAGAGCGTATTCAGCTTTTTACTGTCAAAGCCTGTAAGGAACATACCCACAACAAGACAAAGATCAAGCGATTTCATATCCGCCTTCTTCTTTTTCATGCGCAGATTGATGTCATCATAGTAAGCACGGAAGTTCTCCGTGGTAAAAGATGTGCCGAAGTTTTCATTATAATCGTTCATAATGGCTTGCAGTTCATCCGCTTCACCCACACTCTCTTTTGCATACTGCCCTGTACCCATGCCGGTCTGTTCATCATCCTGACTATTATTGGCTGCGTATGTAAATACTGCACCTATACGGATTTTAGGATTCAACGATTTGAAAATCTTGTAATAGCGTATAAGCATAGGAACAGACTGCACGGCGAACAATGCGTCAAACTCTCCGTCGAATGTAGATTTGTTAAAATTGTTAAGGATAAATTTGGCGATTTCCTCCATACGAGCTTGATTGTCGTTGTCAACCACTTCGTTGCCGTGATAATACTCCACAAGGAAGCCAAGTACGTTTTCATCCGCTATTGCATCTTTAATAAGATATTTATGGAGACAGTTTCCAAATATTTCCTTCGTGGTATGTCCATCAACAGCATTCTCGGTGAAAATAGGTGTTCCAGTAAAACCGAATATTTGGGCATTGTCAAAGAACTTCATTATCTTCTTATGACTATCCCCAAAATGACTGCGATGGCACTCATCAAATATCATCACGATACGTGAGTGACGTATAGCATCAATCTTGCTGCTATACCACGTCTTACTAACTGCCGCATTAAGTTTTTGAATAGTAGTGATAATAATCTTGGAGTTGCTTTGAAGCCGTTTCACTAGTTCATCCGTATTATCAGTACTATCTACAGCCCCTGGTTCAAATGCTTCGTATTCCGATTGAGTCTGGGTATCAAGATCATGTCGGTCAACAACAAACATCACCTTATCCACATCATCCAATTCTGATACAAGTTGTGCAGCCTTGAATGAGGTCAATGTTTTTCCGGCACCTGTTGTATGCCAGATATAACCATTATCATTGGAGTTTTGTACACGATCCAAAATTTTCTCTACCGCATAGAATTGGTAAGGACGAAGTACCATCAAGCATTTGTCGCCCTCATGAAGCACAATATACTTTCCTATGATTTTGCCAAGCGTACATTTTTCCAAGAAGAATACGGCAAACTTATCCAATTCATTGAACGGATGATTGGCAGCATCTGTCCAGGTGAATGTGAACTTATACCCACTATTTGGATTATTGGCAAAATAGCGAGTATTAACACCGTTGGATATGACAAACAGTTGGATATAATCAAACAATCCATGAAACGAAGTCTTGTGATAACGCTGTATTTGGTTGTATGCCTGTTTAAGTTCCACGCCACGACGTTTCAATTCAATCTGCACAAGTGGCAAACCATTGATTAGAATCGTCACATCATAGCGGCATTTTTTACGTCCTTCCACCGTAATCTGGTTGGAAACCTGAAATTCATTCTGACACCACTGCTGCCTATTTAGAAATTCCACCCATATACGCTGTCCATCAGCCGTATCAAGCGGATATAAGTCACGAAGTTTCTTTGCCTTTTCAAAGCGAGTACCACCTTCAAGGTATATTAGAATCTTCTCAAACTCTTCTGCCGTAAACTCAGTACGTCCGTGCTCTTCCAATCGTTTGCGGTTGTGAATCTCCAACTGCCGCTTGAAATTGGCATAAAGATTATCTTCCTCGACAATCTGAACATACTCGTAGTCCATTTGTCGGAGTGTGGCTATCAGTCCGGCTTCCAATGCCGCTTCGCTTTGTGTTGACATATTCTTGCCTTATTATGAGTGGTTACTTTACTTTTATATTGCTATTCAGTATCTTGACATCCAATGCTTTTTCAATCTTGCACAGAGTTTCCAATGACATATTCTCCCGTCCTTTTAGAACTTTGGAAATATACTGCTGCGAACAATTCATCTTCATAGCCAACGCCTTTTGAGTCATACCGAGCAGCTCCATTCGATTCGACATAGCTGCAGCTATAGCCTGCGAATGGCAAACCCAATCTTCTCTTTTGTTTTCCATTATATTCTTTACTTCTCCTAAAGTGTTGTCTATCTTTTCTTCAGCCATTGTATGAATCAAAATACCTTTGTCCTATTTTGTAGGCAAAGGTACTATAAATAATTGAGATAACACAACTTTCAAGTTGTTTGATAACATTTTCGGAGCAACATAGTATTCATTGTTATTGTGCTCTTTGTCAAAGATGTTCTTATTTTCTCTCAATGACAATGTGTACCATAAAATGTTGGTATGTACTTCATTATCCAGATTAAATTATTATAGCAACATTCCGCATGAATATATCTGAAATAATCATATAGAGGACAGTTTACATTATTGACGGTAAAATCCCTTGGTGCCTTATATTCCCCCCTTTTATCCTCAAAACAAACTCTTGCATAACATTCTATACTTCAACGACTTTTGGAGCAAGACTTGCTTCATCCGGTTTCAGTTCTGATTCATCATGAACCTCGATTGTCTTTATATGTTCCTCTATTTGAGGTTCTACATAGATTGTTAAGACACCATTTTTTTGGTAATCCTCACATAGAAATTTCCAGATTAATGAAAACTTTTTTATACCATCAACTGGAATGACACTCATATAGAAATCACGACAATCTTTCTGAACAAAAACCGAGTTTTTAGGTCTGTACTCTAATTGATTTTTATATGTCTGATAAACTTCTCTTTTTGCATCCCTACTTGCATTAATCTGTGCTTTTGCCGCTTCATCTATGCCAAATGCATTAAAGTAGTAAAAGTTGTCATCAATTTCCACAATATCCTCTGGTCTAAAAGAGACAATTAGTTTTGGAGTTCTTATGACTGTTTTACCTGTATTCTCAATTCTTATACGAAGTTTGCACCATCTTTTATCTATCTTCTTTGGAGGATTGAACGAGAACCTTGGAATGCCGATATTTGGCACTTCTAAATTGCCCAAACTTAATCTCATCACATCCTGTTCAATTTCTGTCAATTTCCTATACTCATAATGCTTGATAGTCTTTACATATTCTGGGTATATTGTGATTTCATCCTTTCCGTGAAAAGTTACAAGTACATCTGTGGTATCCTTAAACTGACAATTGTTCACGTACCAGTTATAGGTCGTCCTATATCGCTCCAATTGATCAACTATATCCTCCCACGACGCAATATCGATAGCAAAGAGACCTTTAGCCCTATTCTCTGTATCTTTCTTTCTAATGTATCCTTCTATCTTGGCATCTTTATTCGCTGTAGTAGCAAATACTAGCAATTTTAAATTAGGCTCAAAATCTAAAGCTTTTGTTATTTCATTATCAATTTCTGCTTCTGTTAACTGTGCATTTGTATAGTCATCCTTACCTTTGCACTGGATGCCACAGTAACCACTATATTTCTCAACATACGAAAATACATCAACTCCATATTGATTCTGTCCCTGACGACCATGCCGTTTTATAGTATCCTCACATATCCATATCTCTCCCCACAATAATTTGCAGAGTTTTTCAAAATCTTGCCAATTGCTTGGCTTTTTCAATTGAGTTTGAGCTATCATATAAACATCTTCTGTTAAACTATATTTTACCCTTTTATTCAGACCATCATACAATGTGTACAACAATTTTTGTTAATTTTATGACAGGCTATTGCTTTATTCATCATCTTCATCAAGAAAAGTCCAATCTTTGGAAGCATATTCCTTTTCAAACTCTGCCAAGTCTTCCTTAATTCGTTCACGGAAACTCTCTTCGCTGTCATCGCCACTCATCATCCGATCTACGTGAGTTGCATATATTTCTGCTATACGAATTTGCCGATAAGCCTCTGTCATTGCATCTATCGTCTCAACTGACAGTTCCAACACATCAGCTTCATCGGGATAGCAGTCATAATAACAATGATGGATTGAGTATAACACCGGAATCTGTTCGCCGTCAGAAGTGTCAGACATATATCGCGTTGTTGATTGGAATATCACCCCATCACCAAAGAATTGTCGGTCTACATATTTTTGTTCTGCCTTAACGATAGTTGTATCTCTTAGAAGAAAAGATTCCGCATCTTCATAACTGGCAAAACTTATGTAGTCCTTATAGCTATGGTATGAGCCAAAGCTATCTTTCTCGTAAATAGTCCAATAGTTTTCATAAACCTTTTCCGGCTTTGGCTGTAAGGCTCTTGCTATATCACGCTCAATAGTATCTGCAATCTCACACATTGCATATGTGCTCCTATCAAAATATCCGCCACTCATGGTTATTTCTTCTTTATCAAATGTGAATTAAGAAATTAAATACAATCATATTGTTTATCAAACACTCCTGAAAACATATCCATTTCTCTCTTGGAAATTCCTAATCGTGTTGCCAATTCGCGCCATCCTTTTATCGCTTCAATCACCTCTAAAATAATTTTCTCCGCAGTGTTTCGATTAAGCATATAATCCTCGCAGGCATCAAGCAAGATAATTAAATCTGCCTTGTTGGAAGTTGATGAGATGAGCAGACTTTGATATTCATTCAGCGTTGGATTCATATCGTATGCCGGCGACAATGTCCATCCTTTTGCAGTCAAAAGAAAACCGTGATTGCGGAAATGGTCATCAGTATTGCCGATACAAATATTGAAAGCCACACGACGGTATAGTTCCTGCAGGTTTCGCTCTACATCGGTACAGCTCTGAATAATAAAGTCGACTATATCCAGATAACCATGCCCGGTAGTTGCATTATCTCCATCACTTAATCCCAATAAGGTCATAGCAGATGCAAAATGAATACGTTTGCTATCGTTTGTTCTATCGAAACGTTGTGACAGCAATGTATGATATTTTTCTCCAGTTGCCAGCACTTTGGTTTTTGCTACGTTTACTCCTGCTTTTGTAGCAAGCAAGTGACTGAAATGCTCCCAAAGTCCTACATTATAGTCATCCTTGCGAGACGGGAACTTTGCCACGTAAAGGTTTTTATCTGTATCAATCACATTGGCTTTAGGTCTTGCACCTCCTAATGATGTCCCAGGTTGCACAAGTTGTGCAATCCATTTCTTATCGGGGAGCATATTGTTTTCTTCGCTTTTCTCAATCTCAGCACTGGCTGAAATCAACTCCCGAATATCTGTCAGAGGTGGAATTTTCAACGATTCACTCACATTGATAAATTCACCATCGGGATCTTCCTTAAAACGGAATCCACCCATTCGGGAGAAATCATCGATACCAGTTAAGAAATCGAAAGATGATAATCTCCGTACCGGTCGTTTTTCTTCCGCCGCTGTAATTTGCTCACGACGCAACAACAAAGTACGTCCCCAACGATCCGGCAAAGCATCGGAAAAACATCCGAATATATCCTTGTCCGGTTGTGTATATTGTTGTCCCGGGTAATTAGTTAGGTCGTCGCTCAAAAACAGATCGCTGTGCTGCCTTAACCATTCATTATTGAACGTAAAACTATAGCTGTCCGCACCACGAAGAGACTCATAGCCCAATTCGCCTATGAGTTCCACTTCTTTGAGCCAATCGAAATCGGCATATACATACAACTTTTTCATAGATTATTCTTTCTTGGATGCACGTTCTCTTGTTTTCAAACTCAAATCTTGCAAAGCTTTTCCCATTTTATCTTCTTTGGCAAGCAATAAAATATCATCGTCAAGTTGCAATGCATACAAAACACGTAGATAGATCCCTATTGCAACAGTAGGAATCCCTTTTTCTATTCGGGACACAGTAAGCGATGAACAGGTTGCCCGTTCTGCCACCTGAGCCACACTCAGATTCCGACGCAAGCGAGCTAACTTAATCTGCTCACCTACAATTTGCATCTTCTGCTCCAATTTTCGGGGAAGCTTGGTTCCCATTGTATTCTTTGTCATTACTACATCAATTTAAGGTGCAAAGCGACTATACCGATGACTTCACTATATTCAACCTATCATATAATATACAAAAGTAATACTTTTTATTTATTTAATGATGTATTACACATAGAAAAATGCACATCTTGGCATAATTAACCATATACCTAATCTATTTTGAGCAAAAACTTCCAAAAACTAAATGCTATAATGTTGTTTGTAAGCATCATGTACACCTATCAACAAACAATGTAAATTGTTCATCATACACTCATCATATCAAAGAACTATTTTGCTTACCAAAAGAAAAAGATATGACTCCACGCTTAACTTGACTTTAATGACCGTTATTATATACACGGGCAATAAAGTTAAGTCAAATAGAGGGAGAGAAGAAAATTAGCCTACTGGGTATTTTTTCTTTTCGCCAGCAATCAATATCAGTCACTCCGTGTTCAATCTTGGAGGAGCAACCAGCAATATAGACATAGGCATAACACTAGATGAAATGCTATGCAAAATCTTCCGAAAACCTCATAGTACAGCTGGCAAATTTGCCCCCAAAACCACCTTTTTTATCAAAGTCTTTTCATTTGTTTTCCTTGTACCGGAAAAACGCATTATCTTTGCAAAAGTTCAGCGAAGAATAAAGAGCAAAATCAGACTTTCCTACCGTTTAAGTTTCAAACTATTGGTAGTCAATCAGTCTAATATGTTGCATCGAATCAATGACATTGACTAGTTCTAGCACCTTTATTATCTCTTCCGGATTGTCGTGATAGTTGATCGATTTTAAGGTGTTTGTCTCATTATCCTTATTTTTAGAGCATATCTTCACTGCTGAAGCAATCTTGCCATTTAGGATATTAATGAAAGCTGATTTTCTCAGTGACTTCTGAGCATAAAGCTCGCGGATTAAATTATTAACTCGACTATCTCGTTCTTTTGTTCTCTCTAGGAACAGCACCAACATACCAATTCGATGATAAATTTCTAAATCCTCGTACCAACTCTCAAATAATGAAAAAATATCCATTACTCTATTCCATAAATCCTTCACCAGCATTTCTCGGTTGCCACCTGGTTGTGAAAGCCATCTGTCTATAACAACATAATCAAAATGGTTATCCCTCTTGATGTCCCTGAAGTACTCATCTTCTGCTTTTTCTTCATAAATATCTTTTGCTGCAAACGATAGAAGGAAACTGATATGCGACGGATTGTTAGCATCTTCCACAGCATTTAACATCGACCAGAAAAATGGATTATGGAGTTTCTTTTCCATATTATCCCAATCAGCCGCAACTTTACTGGTCCACTGCTCCATGCTGGCATACTTCTCTCCTAAATAGCAGTCACTTTGCATAATGAGGGCCTTGACAAGTTCCGTGTCTGTTAGTTTTATCTGCCCATAATTCAGTCGATTGAATATCTCAATAGAGTCCTTTTCCAACTGTACGGGGTCATAGCAATCTTTTCTCCCATAGTCAGTTTCATACCATATTACCCTGAGATCTTTTTTATCCTCATCTGCTAAATTGGAGTTACTGTCATTGTTCATTAACATTTGTGCAAATGGGACGCGACAACGCTTATTATTGCGGAACCAATTACATATTTCGACATAGGCTTGCCGAATAAAGAAATTATCTGCCGTAAGGTATTGCTTGTCATCATCATTCAGAAAGTAGTTATTATTCAAGTAATCACTCTCCTTAGGGTCGTCAATAAACTTTGAATAGCCTATCTGATATATATTCTGATTATCACAATTATCCTCGATAGTAGTTTTCAAAGCTTGCAGGATAAGATATAATGTAGTGAGTCTTTGCTGCCCATCTATTACATCATAATGATTATCACCTATTTTATATACAACTACTGGTTGAAGGCAGTAAAACTCCTTATCTTTCAACTGATTAGCAGCTCTTCTATCAATAAAATCTTTTAAATCATTCATCAAATCTACCACTTGCTTCTTTTCCCATCTGTAACCTCTCTGGTATTCTGGGATATTGAATCTGTAGTTCAATAAGTGATAGAAATTTAGTATTCTAGGATTATCAGCCATATTATTTGAAATTCTTATAATATTCTATGAAGTTAAGATATTTTAGATTTGCTCTATCTCCAGTCAAAATCTTCATCTCGAAGTTTCTCCATAGCAATGTATTGCCATTCATCTGTATAGAAGTTTGGAGTAAAGCGTATGTGCCTATGCACCTCCTCAAACGGCAATCTAGGGCCCAATAGATTCAGCAGTTCATTGCAACCTTCACGAATAATATCAGGTTGGAAAGTGTCTTTTCCCAGGTTATAAAACACTGTTCCCATACGTTCTATCTGTTGGCATTCCTTTAATGGCAGAGAGTGGTTGTCAAGTATGATACCATACTCTTCCGGATAATTAATGGCTTGAACACCCAACAAACTGTCGTGCAATTTGTCAGTACGAACAACATCGCCAGTATATATGAAGTCACCATGGATATCCTTCAGATTGGTACAAACACCAGCAAAGATGACGGGATGTGCGTAACCTCTGCCATCACATTCATCATGGAAGGTATCGACCACGACACCCTGATTGTGGGTATCCTTCCAGATTTCATCCCGATCCCACACATAAAGCTGATCTCCGTAAAAAAAGAACTGCCCGAAATATGCATAACCGAACTTATTGTCATCAAGAACATAACGAATACGCACAAAAGGCAAGCCAGTCCGTATGCCGGCACCTATCTGGTAGAGATATTCACGGCACAACTCGCGCAGAACATCATCTGTCAACACTTCAGGAACATTGGGCTCGGACATGTATGAACACTGGTCAATAGAAGCAAAGGTCGCATACCAGACTATCCACTCTTCTGGAAATGCAACATTGGGCAATTTTGAGGCACCGGCATCATAGAAAAGCATTGCCATCTGTTTATCTGAGAATCCTGCTATTCCACATCCTATCCTGGTTAGAAGAAATCGGTTTAGCGGATGAGATTTCGCATATTTTACAAAGTCTTCGACATATGGGCGGATATCATCAACACCACCATGCATGGTCGGTATGGCATAACATTGCCCAGTTGGGCCAATACCTACTCCCCATTCAGCACCGAAATGTTTATATGCATAACGCGCAGCTCCTCCGGTATGATGCCCCTGAAGGTTTGACCCGAACACAAACACCTCGCACATTGACAGACTTTCTATCTTATCAGGAGCAAGCTTCGGGTATTTTGATTTCATATCATTTAATTTATAGGATTTTCATTGCAAATAACAACTGTTCATTTATACATTCAATAAATTCACATCAACATCAGGAATGATAACGTCAGCAAGTTTGTCGTTAACAAGAAATCCCATGTATAGCGGAATAGTAAGTATATCTCCCTCGCGTCCAACATTATATTGTCCTAGCTTGATTGCATTTTTAACATGATATACATCCTTGTTTTTAAGAACTGTAGTCATGCTTTTTGACTTACCTGTTTTTGCTTTAATTTCAAGGATAACACATTCGCCTTTGAATCTTACCAGAAAGTCTAATTCAAGTCCGCTATCCTTATGGAGATAGTATAATTTTTGACCGGATTTACATAGAAAATCCGCCATCAGATTCTCAAAGATAGCTCCCTTGTATCCAAGAAGATTACCCTTTAAAATATCCGCCTGAGTGCCGTAGTCGAGCATTGCCACAAGGAGACCTATATCGGTAGTGTACACTTTGAAACAGTCCTTGATGGAATTTCCCTCTAACGGCAGTTCCGTGGTTTGTATGTTATAGCATCTACGGACAATCCCGGCATCCTCCAGCCATTGAATACTACCGATGTACTGAGAAGACCTTCCTCCCTTTTTTACAACTGAATATTGGAATTTCTTGTTCTCTTTAGCCAATTGCTTCGGAATAGATTCAAAACATTCACGGATATTGGGTTTGTCTGCATCATCTGCATATTTGACCATATCCTCTTCGTATTCGGCAATGAGATTTCGCTGTAACTTATATATAAGTTCGATATTCTTGGTCTCAAGGAAACAATTCACCACTTCCGGCAAACCTCCGACAATGACATATCTGTACAACAACTCCATCATGGCCTTATGAACCCCCTCGGGGACAACCGTCTCGTTCTCAAAGCATGATTTTACAGAATCAATAACAGTAGGACTGATACCGTTTGCCCATAGGAACTCTTCAAAATCCAACGGGTACATGTCAATCACTGTTTCATATCCGACAGGAACTGAATCTTGTCCTATATCTTCTTTCTTTTTTTTGCTTTGGCCGTAGCCTTTCACTCCCAAAAGAGAACCTGTTGCGATAACATCGAAACGTCCGTCTATATGGAATGACTTCAAGGCAGTTCTTGCTTCCTTACATTCTTGAATCTCGTCAAGGATAATGCAGGTTTTTCCTTCAATGAAACGACTGCCCTGGATCAAAGCTGAGAGGTTGAGAATGATAGTATCAACATCTATATTGCCAGTAAAGGCAGACTTCTTGTCTGGTTCAAGAATGAAATTCATATAGACCACGCTATCATAATTCTCCCTTGCGAATTTCTGGACAATATATGTCTTTCCACATTGGCGTATACCTTTTATCACTAGAGGCTTTCTGTCCTTAGACTGTTTCCAGTCGGCTAAATATGTTTCTATTTTCCTTTTAAGCATGGCACAACTTTATTCTCCAATGACAAAATTACACTTTTTCTAGCGAATAAACCAAAGTTCGATACATTTTTTCAAGCGAATAATATCTGTAATCTCACACTTTTCCCAACGAATCAGACTCCATTTATACACTTTTCTATCAAAATTGAGACTTGAAATCTACACTTTTCCATAGAATCATCACCTTTACTTTATCCCCGTATTCATATATACGTTCATTAAAGTAAAGTCAAAATAAGGGAAGAAAAGAGATGGCTGCGCCATGGCTAAATGGTTCCGGCCATTTTTCTTTTGGCTGCAAATCTTATAAGCAATCCGGATGTAAAGGTCGGTCCCCAACGGGCACTCCGATCAAGCACAAAATACCTCACTCTGAATCCGAAAATATCCGTGAATCCATACTCGATTTTACATCCCTTTTGGGCGAAATAAACCCCGACATGCCCTATCTTTGCAGACGAGGTCAGTCTGAGGCCAAAAGGGAGGTTTTTGCCTTTTCCCCTCTGTTCGGAGGGAGTCGATGAAAAAAAAACGTTAAATCTTCGATTTTTCGCAAAAAAACAAGTAAATTTTTGAGTAGTCTACCTTTTAAGGCGTAAACCATTGATAATCAATATGAATGTAATAGTATATCGTGTACTTTTGCAGCATTTAAAGTATTGTGAATAAAAAAACTGCTTTTGGTGTGGTTCTTCCGCGACCAAGAAAAAATAGTCAAAAAAGGAACAAACAGCTATATAAATGTAAATCTTTCGGTCGTCAGTTCGTAGGAGGTTTCCGTCTCGATGACGAAGTCTTAAAGTCCGAATACATTGAGGGAAACCAGACCTTAGATCAGTTTGCTTCTAAATATAATGTTAACAAAAGTACTATTGGGCGTAGGTTCAAATCTATGTGTCATGTCCATGTGATTTCCCGTCATAAAGAAATGGTCATTAATATGGATACAACCTATTGGGGGCGCAATTTTGGCCTCATGGTCATTAAGGATTCTTTTCGTAACAAAATACTGTGGCACAAATTTGTCCGTACAGAAACCATTACGGATTATCTCAAAGGTGTGGAGTTCTTGCGTTCCCATGGATTCATTATTCACGGTATTGTCTGTGATGGACTACGCGGCTTGTTTCAATCCCTCCGACAGTATAAGGTACAAATGTGCCAGTTTCATCAGATAATGATTATAAGACATTATCTCACAAAGAAACCAGATATGAAAGCCTCACAAGAACTACTTGCAATCTCCAAAATGATTACACATACCGATAAAGAGGGCTTTATACGTACATTGGAAAAATGGCACGAGCATGGAGTAACTTCATAAAGGGACGAACTATTGACAGAAAATCCGGGAAATCAACCTACACATATCCAAGACTTAGAAGTGCTTACCTCAGCTTGAAAAGAAACTTAAAATGGCGTGAACATTTCAGGATTACCCCAAATCACATCTAACAAGGCGAAAAGACCTCGTTACATGAACACGACATCATTCATAGAAAAACTCGGAATTATTCGGCAGAGAGCTGGACAGTTTTATGATTTGCCTGGTTGGTATGCTATTGATATTGTTTTCCCTAATTTTCTATATCTATGGCCAAATTCCACTATCAGAATCAAGTTATGAATGTCCAATGAACAATACCACATACTCTCTTACAAAAACTGGTTCATAATTATGCGAACTTCTATCATGGACTTTGGCAAACGTGATTTCCTTAACTGGATAATCTCAGCTACAACTCCATTGAAAATCCGGCAAACAATCTCATATTTGCAAGTATGAAAAGTTAAATATACTTTCCAAAATCAACCATTTGTAGGACCTGTTACTGGACTAATATACTCGCGATGTCGTATCGCGGGATTACGCCTTGTTTGCCCGATGTATACCTTGCCATCTGGAAAAGTATATTTATAATGTATTCTTTCATTATTATGGTATACTACTATTCAATAAATATTTCATTGACATAGCGTTTTTAACTTATTTGTAAACTCGAAATCACTAAATTAAACCCAATCATATCACTGCACTCTACATTGATATTATCCGTTATTCTAATTGTTTCCTGTATATAAAATCCAGTGTATTACCATCTTTATCTTTCCACTCATTCCATCCATTGGCTGGCCGCCCTATACAAAAATCGGCGGCTGTACTGGGGCTGGAGAAGGTTTTGTCAGAATCCATTATCCAAACACCGTTATTCAAAGTAGCATACTCCTCGACCATCTTTTCTCGCTTTGCTTTCCATGTAAAAGAAGGAACGCAATTATTGGCGATGATACTACCCTTTAACACAGTAAATCCTGCAGAATTATAAAATCCTTTTGCATTACAGCCTCGGGCTTTTGTATAAAACAGGTGTTCTTCCTTTGGCTGGGATATTTCAAAGATGTCACAACCAATGAATGATGCGAGGAACCTGATATCCTCAAAAAACTCATCCATGGCATCTCTCTGATGTTCGGGAAGATTTGGAGCTTTGGGAATCTGCTTGTTCTCATTCAATACAAACGAGTTCGACTGTTTGGCTACTACAATTGCGCGATATTCCAGATATTGCACGTCGGCTTTGGTCATATCTTCGTCTTTTGAAACAAAGACAAGCGCTTTCTGCCAGAATGCTTTTTTGCTGTCATGGTCTTTTACCCGTTCCTTAAAATTTTCGGTCTCTCCGATATAGGCCTGCGGTTTCGTCACCTCATCTTCTCCGATCAGTATGTAGAACGCCGGCTTGTGCAGTTTCTCCTGCTCATTCAGATAGGCCAAGTTCGAGCGTGGAATTACAAACATCTGACAAATCTTGTTACTGATGAATGCATACTGCGTTCCTTTTGGATCGCCGTCAATGAGGTATGTAGTTATTGTTTTTCCCATAATGGTAATATTTATACAACAAATTCATTTAATTCTTCTTTCAACTGTTTCCAATTCGGGAAATATTGAGTTAGTAAAGCTGTATACTCTTCATTGTGTAATCTAACTTTGATATGTAATAATTCATGTACCACAATATATTCAATGCAACGAACAGGTTTCTTGATTAATTCAAGGTTAAAAATAATATTTTTCGTACTGTGATTACAACTTCCCCACAATGTTTTCATCTGCTTGACTTCCCATTTATTTGCCTTTACCCCTAAAAGATATTCCCATTTCGCAATTAGAGGAGTAAGTATCGATTTAAATTCAGATCGATACCATTCTCGTAGCACCTCCGCTCGACGCTCTGCAGATGCTCCGTCTCGAACATATAGTTTAATATATTCATTCCCCTGAATCTCTACTTTTGCAGGAGCATTATGATACAAAACCTTTAAACGGTATCTTTGCCCCTTAAAGTAATGATTCTCTCCAGATACGTATTCGCGGGGTGTTTGGCGATTCTGACCAAGAATCTGGGTTATACGTTGATTTATCCACGGCATTTTCGTAATCAAGAATAATCGCACAGCCTCCTCAGTCATTCCAATAGGTGCAGACACATGAACACGAGCATTAGGTGGATATATTGTAAGATGTATATTCTTAATTTCCTTCCACTCGACTTCTGCAAATATATTAGAAACATTAATAATAGTCATTAGTATTCTTTTTGTGCAACGATCAGCTGCATTATATCATCGAGCTTATCTTGTTCTACTCCTTTCAATGCACTTTCAACAGCCCTTCGCAATGCTCTCATCTTTTTCAGACCACTACTGTCCATATCCCTAAAACCATCGCGAGCATTTGCTTTGATAATTTCGTGAATACGGAGTGCCAAAGCTTCATTTCCTCCAAGATTATCATAAAGAGCTTGTTTCCCCTTTGTATCAATGGTTGCAGGGTATTTTGTCTTAATGGTCAATCGAGCCTCTCTCAGTTTCTCAATGAGTTGTTTTATCAATTCCTTATATTGGATCTTACCATCTTTCTGTTCTTGAAGCAGGTGGTTGAGCAAATCAGACATTTTATCAAAGTAGGCTGGATTGTTCGGACGCTCGCTGATAATCATCTTTCGCATATTTGCCGCCAAAATCTCTGCAACAGAACGTTCATTCTGCTTGATTTTCTTTGGCAGCGCATCAATCGCCTTATCACCCTCCGTATCAATCAAGTCGAGAAATGAGATATCGGCTAAATCCACCAATTTCTCACTATCTTCTGCTCGTACATAGTTATCAATAAGCTGACGCATTGCTGGATCATAATATTTCAAATCGAGCGCATCTCCACTTTTTAATTTTATTTCATCTTTGATATCATTAAAATAGTCAACCTGCTTTTTGATATCGGCAGCCTCCTCTGCTGTATAGCCAGCCTGTTCCATCTCATTGGCTATGTCAATATAACGGCGCACCAAACGCGACACAAGTTTATAGAAGGTTTCGCGTTTATTGGCATTCCCCTCACATTCATTTTGCTGATTTTCAACAGGAGTATTCTCCGCATAGACAAAATATGCAAAATAACCTTCTCGCGTTTGCGGATGTATCACCTCACACATCGTATATACTGCCTGTAATGACTCTTCCAAGGCCTTGCGACCTTCGGCAAGACGAGTCAAAAGAAGGCCTTTAACATCGTCGGCATCGTAACCATCAAATGCCCCATTCGTATAATCCTCAATTGCACTCTTTACTGCTCCAAACAGATCTTGGTAATCAATAATATACCCGAAATCTTTTTCCTCACTATCTACTCGATTCACACGACAGACCGCTTGGAAAAGATTGTGATCCCGCATTTTTTTATCGATGTAGAGATAGGTTGCCGACGGTGCATCAAATCCGGTCAATAACTTATCTACGACAATCAGCAACTTCATATCTCCGGGATGGTCCGTAAACTCCTTTTTCGCCCAAGTTTCAAACTGTTCAGGAGTTTTGTCGCCGATCATTCTTTGGTATATCTCATATTTTGTGAGATCCTCGGTCTCTCCATCACCTTGATACTCATCTTTTACCGATGCAGTACTTGCATCGTAACTTGTAACCACAGCGCAATGCCCTTTCAACTCTGTCGATTGAAAAACCTCCCAGTAACGACACGCCTGATAAATACTGTCGGCCACAAGCATGGCATTTCCATAGCCGCCTGCCAAAGCCCGTTTGGTACTCATATCTTGGCAAATATCCGCGACGATACGGTCGATACGCTCCTTACTGCTAAACAGCTTCTCCATTTTTGCCCAACGCTCTTTCAGAGCTGCCCGGGCGACCGAACTCAAGCCCCTAGTCTTCGCGTCAAACCACTCATCGATTTTCTCTCGTTTGCCCAAGTATTGTTCTACATTTCGAGCCTCATAACGCAAGTCAAGAATAACCCCATCTTCTACAGCCTCATTAAACTTATAGCTATGTATATAAGAACCAAAGGTCTCTATCGATTTTTTCTTATCCGTATGGAGCAAAGGCGTACCCGTGAAACCTATCAGCATCACATCGTCGCCCATTATATGCTTCATGGCTTCGTGGAGCATGCCTCCTTGTGTGCGATGACATTCATCAATAAAGACATAAATATTACCCTTCGCTCGAAAATCAGCGGGGAGCGATTTTGCCAACTCTTCAAGATACAAGTCGAGCGACTTACTTGCCTTCTTATTTCCTACCGATATGGCATCGCCGTCATTCTTATTGCCAAATTTGTGAATCAACGTGCAAATCAACCAAGGTTCGGCAGCATTGAGCATCTCAATCAGCTTACCACCACTCTTGGCTCGCTGAATCTGCTCCCCTGCATCTTTGAAGCCCGATTCTATTTGTTTGTCCAGCTCATCACGGTCTGTAATAATCACCACACGAGCATCACTTACGTTTTCTCGTATCCATCGGGCCAGCCAAATCATCGTAAGCGATTTACCCGAACCCTGCGAATGCCATATAATACCGTTTTGCTTCTTGCGAACTCTGGGTTGAGCTGCCTTGACGGCAAAATATTGATTAGGACGTGCCGCCTTTTTTACACCTCCATCGAAGATGATAAAATCATGGATATATTCCAATAACCTTGCGGGCTCAAAAAACTGCAACACACTACGATCCAACTCATTGGGATACTCACCCACTGTAAAATGCGATGGCTGGCACGGCTCGCCACACGGTTCTTTCCAACGCAACCAGAATTTTTCGGGCGTCTTAATTACACCATAGTGCAATCCCTCAGTATCGTTACCCGCAAAAAGTAACTGTATGGTCGTGAAGAATCGAGGAATATAACCGTCCTGCTGGTTACGAATATTCTGGCGAATACCCTCGTGAGCAGAGACCGTACTACGCTTGAGCTCGATTACGGCAAGAGCAATACCATTGACATAAACGACCAGATCGGGACGGCGGTCGCTTTCGCCTTGAATGGTTACTTCCTCGGCTATCTGGAAATCATTCTCCATCGGGTTCGCCCAGTCGATAAGGTGCACCATCTTTTTCTTTTCGGTCACCTCGGCCTGTACATTCACGCCATAGCGCAACAAGGTATACACCTCCTTGTTGGCGTTATATAATCCCCCACCAAGAGAGTTTGCCGCTTGCTTGAGTTTAGCGATGGCACTCCGTATCTCCTTGTCGGTATAGCCACGCCGCGAGAGATATGCCGTGAGCAACTTTTCTTCGATATTGGCGTTACCCTCACGAGTCTCCCAATTCCCGAGACAGGTGTACTTTAAGACATTCTTAAAGAGCCCTATCAACCTGTTTTGCGTTACACGCTCCTTTGCCCCGATATTTGTGTCCATAATATTATTTCGTTCTACCTCATTTTCTTAAAAGCATATCCCATCTATTTTCAAGAAATAACCACTCATATCAGTTTATTTCTCATCAATATATTTACCCCAACCGATTGGAACTATATTTTCTTTACACATATAATCCAACATTCGCCTTACTTTCCTTTCTTCAAAGTCTGCTTTGTGTTCACTCCACGCATAAAAGTCAGAGACCAGCAAATCATCTGTTATCCGCTCTCCCTTAATTATTCGGTTATTCCATACCGCATAAAGGGTTGACAAAATCTCTGCCTCGGCTAAATTCATCAAATTTAATTTGTCAAGCAAATTGTCTACGCGCTCGCGAATATCCTGCGGATATCGCTCGTATGCCATCTCCACCTCTTGTATACGAGATGTAGGGGTATAGGAATAATGTATTTTCCCATCTAACAATCTCTCTTTTTCTATATTAACATGACGATACTGTTTGAATTTTCGGTCAATATAGTTCATCAGTCGTTGATCGTCAGGGCCTGCTGTATTGCGTATATACTCCTCACCTAAATCTAATTGTGCATAACAGCCGACAAGATGTAACGACTTTTGTAACTTCGTACGCCCCCATCCTTTTGATTGCCACAACCTATTAACAATATGTCCAGCCCAAATATGGGCATCCACGGGAATTTCTCTTACTGCGGAGTCCCCTGGAACCAAGGGGACAACATTTGTCAGTGGTTTTGTCAAACGAATTTGTCCCATTAATAGCTTTTGCATCATGCCCGATTTTAAGAGGCGGTACTTATCTCGCTGGGCTTCAAGGTCGTCTATCTCTTTATCCATATCGGTCAGAATCGTAGCAATCGCTATTTGCTCATCTTTTGTTTCTGGTAATATAATCCGGGAAGCGTTAAATAGCTCTTTTGATAGATTATATCGAGTTGCTCCTTGTGCCAAAGAAGTCATTAACTGGCGGCCTAATCTACTCCGGAAATAGTAAGCTAAATATAATCCAAGAACATTATCATCGGTCAATCTGTACCCAAAACAGAAACTATTTAAATATAGCTCTTCATGATAAGAAAGCAATACTGCACAAGTGCCTACATCTTCAGGGGTCTCTGACGAAGTATTAAAAAATAGATCCCCAAATTGAACTTTATTCTGCTGTTCATTCTCCCGAATCGTAATAGACCCAAATAAATTTTCCTTTAGTATCGGATTTGCCAATACATTTAAGAATGTAATATATTTTGCATTCCCTTGCCCAAAATCATCTTTGCTTTTTCCTGTTAATCCAGAGTATGTATATCCAATCTCCCCTAATTTCTTTTCCACCCATGGGTCGGAAAAGCCGGGGAGGCGTTTTTTGCCGGTTAGGAGTTGTGACATTGCCCCTTGCTTAATCAGGCGTTTCTTGGCGATTTTCTTATCCAATGTTGCAATCAATCCATCTATATCACCCAGCGCTTCAGCAATAGCCTGCTGTTCTGCCTTGATTCTAGACAAAACCACAGGGATATGCTCAATTTGATTTTGCGTAATCATTGGAATGGAGGTCTGACTATTAATAGAACAAATGTATTCAACTATTTTGTCACATTGTAACCAATAAGACAAATACTCATTATCACATTTAATTTTATTAATTAGAACAAGACTCGGATTAATAGTTGCTGGACCAATATCGTTTACAATAAAAGCACTTTTGCCCAGAGTCCCCCGTTGCGCGAATACAATATCCCCTTTTCTAACCATAATCTCAGGGGATTCATAATATTTCTGCCACGATATGTACTCTGCATCATGCAAATCTAAAACCATATTTGTAATATGCTTACCACCTATGGTATATGCACCTTGGCCGACACCAACAAGGTCTGCCGTAGTATACCCTCGAAAACCAATACGGCCATTAATCTTTGCGACACTACCAAGATTTACAATCTCCCAATCTTCGGGTATTATTCCTAACTCGGTTTGTTTATATCCTTGTGGTATATCCATCACTTACACTTTAATAATTATCAATCTGCCCACTTACAACCTCAACTTTTCAGATCAATATCCCATCTGTTTCAAATGTGCAGCAACTTTTGCTTCTAAATCGGCTATCTCGGCATCAATCTCGGGGAGCGTCTGTGCATAACGCTCCGCAAGAGCCGAAACCTTAGAAGTGAGCTGCTGACTGATATGCTGCATCTCGCCATCAAGGCGCAAGGCAAGCGATGCGAACCACTTCCGCTCGATAACCAAGCGCTTGATATCCGCCTCGGACAAATCGGCATACTTGACGACAAGAGCGGTAAGCAGATCGTACTTGCACTCCTTGATCAGTTTCTTATTGAGTGATATATCACCTTTGAGGTCGAGATACTTTTGTAGTACGGCAATTTCGTCGGCATCGGTTTTCTTATCGAGCGCCTTCATTCGTTTCTTGATATTGGCATCGGTCACCTTACCATCGGGGAAGTTGTCCTCATCGAGGTAATTCTCCGCCTGCTCCTCGACCAATTCCGCAAGCTGTGTCTCATTTTGTACCAGTAACTCCTCGGCCGCAGCAATAACATCGCGCTTCTCTGCAAAATACTCGTCGATAACGATTGGCACAGGCAGCAGGTCGCAAACGACATCTTCGGGCGTAGCAGCCTTTTTCTCTTTCTTCTTGGAAGCTGGTTGTGGCGTGTACAGTTGTACTGTCCAGCCTCCGGACGAAATCATATAGCAATCATCTTGCATCGTTTCACCCCAGTAGTTCATCAAACTGTCATAGACATCATACGCCTCGACAAGCGACTTATCTACCTCGAAGACAGCCAACAACGAGTTACCCAGCTGCTCGATAAGTTTCTTGGGAGCAAAACCCGGGACGAGAGCGTAAAGTTGAGCCCGGTGAGAATCGCACCACTCGGCAAAACTCTTCTGGAACACCTCTTTCTGATTACGGAAATCTACATTCCCGGTAACAGCATCACGCACTGCCTCCGGGTTACACTTCAAAGAATAGTAACCTTTGCGCGTAAGATGGTCGCAAAAGAGGTCATCACAAAGCGACGGACATACCTCCCAATAGGTATCGAGTTGGTCTATATCGTGTTTGGGCAAACCTCCATGAAGGTGTGCATCGATATCTTGCAGAATCTCCGTATCGGGAGCAGATATATAGCGAGGAATGTTGAGATTGTAATCGTTACGTTCAATCTCCTCCATAGGCACAAAGCGCGCATAATGAGGCACATCGCGTTGTGCTTGCCACACATCGACAATGCGACGAATATCCTGCTCTCGCAGACGATTCTTGGCTCCATCTTTGATATATCCACCTTTGGCATCGATCATAAACACTCCCTTACGCCCTGATGCTTCCGACTTTTCTATAATGATGATACAAGCCGGAATACCTGTACCATAAAAAAGGTTCGCAGGGAGTCCTATGATTCCCTTGATATACCGTTTTTCGGCAACGAGATATTTACGAATCTGAGCCTCGGCATTGCCTCTAAAAAGGACGCCATGAGGCAAAATGCAGGCGGCACAGCCGGTCTGTTTCAGAGAGCGTACGATATGGAGAAGGAAAGCATAATCGCCATTCTTTTCCGGCGGAACACCGATTTTAATGCCTTCGCCCCAACGATGGTATTCATCTTCGAACTTTGCACTCTTCAACCACGACTTTGTTGAAAAAGGCGGATTTGCGACAATATAGTCGAAGGTCTTTAACTGGTCGCTTTCCTTAAATTGAGGATCATTAATCGTATCGCCTTGTCTGATATCGGCATAGATTTCATTATGGAGAATCATATTCATTTTTGCCAAACCGACAGTAGCATTGTCTTTTTCCTGACCATAGAGAGTTGCCCCACCGGGAGTTTCACACATAGCACGAAGAAGCAGGGAACCCGAGCCGCAAGTAGGGTCATAGATAGTCGTCTTTTTCCCATTTTTGGCATTTCCTAACCCGATAACCTCGGCCATCACACGACTGACCTCGGCCGGAGTATAAAACTGGCCTTTACTCTTACCGCTCTCTGTGGCAAAATTCTTCATCAGATACTAGATACTCATAAGCATCACCTATAAGATCGTCATCTGCCGCTCTATTTTTGCTAAAATCGAGGTTCTCATTCTGGAAAACGGCAATAAGTTTACTTAGAGTTTCAACTTTATCCTTTCCTTTGCCCAGCTTGGTATCATCTTCAAAATCGGCTACAAAAACGCCACCAAGTTGATTTTCCTCGGCAAGAGCAGCCATCTTTTTATTCATCTCCTCCCCAATATTCGGGTTACCTTTGAGAGCGACAAAATCCTCAAAGTAACAACCTTTAGGTATATCTATATCGAAACCTTCGTCATTACGCTTTTTATCACTGATATATTTAACGAAAAGAATGACCAACACATAATCCTTGTATTGACTTGCATCCATACCGCCGCGAAGTTCGTCACAGCATTTCCACAATGTACTATATAGTTCTGACTTTTTTACCGCCATAATGATTTTTCTAAGTTCTATTTAATATTTCCGCTATTTTAGAATGGTTGTTTCCGCAACCACTCGCTCATAAAACGATCGTAAATGATATACCCGCAAGGTGTCTGGTAGATCAATTCGTTGTCGAGCAGTTTCTTTAATGAAGCACTGACACTGCTCGCCGCCCGGAGTTTGTGGGCACTGATAAAATCTCCAGCCAAAACCTCTTTGACACACCCCTCGCGGGCAATAGCTTTCAACAGGCGCACCTGACCGAAAGAATATGTTTTCAGCAAGTCTGCATACATGTAACTATACTCGGATAAAATCTGCCCTGTGACGTATGCAACCAGTTCCATATCCACATTCCGATCGTACCCGTACAGGCGGTTAAGGAGACACTGCACATACCAGGTATGACCCTCGTACTTTTCATATATTGAATTGAAAACTTCTTGATGCAATTTCACATTGTGCTCGGCAAAATGCCCTGTTGCAAAACTTGCGTATTCGTCCCGTTGTATCGGCCCGATTGTAAGCGGTTGCATACTTTGATAGAACGGCCTTCTCGACGACGTGAACATCTCCTGCATCTGATGTTGTTTGCTGCCGGCAAAGATAAAGTTTACATTGGGCAGGAACTGGATATAGGAGCGCAACAATGCTTCAACACCTTTCTCCGGATATTCAACAATCTGCTGGAACTCGTCTATGGCAACATAGCACCGTTTCTCTGACGAGCCCAGATACTCGAATATCTCTTTCAAAGTGTTTTCTTCCTCGGCCGGAGCCACATCTATCGTCACCTTAGGAACACCTGTCAATTCGTCAAAAGTAAACACGGGGCGGCAACTGCGGACAAACTTACTTATACGACTCAAAGCCTTTTGTGAGGCGGAGTCCAGCTGTCCCAACACTGTACTAGCAAACAATCGTACAAAATCGCCTAATGATTGGGTTGAATAGATATCCAAATAGAAAGTATCGATATCTGGCTGCTGCTCTTTCAAACGGTAAAAGGCATGACGGATCAGCCCGGTCTTTCCCATACGACGGGGTGCTATCAATGTCACGTTGCGTCCATTGTGGAGAGCTTCGAGAATAACTCTGGTCTCCTGCTCCCTGTCGCAAAAGAATTCCGGGCTGTAATATCCCGAAATAAGAAAAGGATTATTAGGCTTCATACTATTTTAATCATTCCGTTACAGATTTATCGTAACGCAAATATCGCAATAAAGCATAAGATGATAAAATAATCCGTTTAAAATTTGCAGTGCACATCTACATAAGTTGTATGCAGTCTTGAGTGAATTAGTCAATGAGCACCCTATTTTTTCTCAATATGAATTGGCACATACCTGCCAAACAATATGTATTCTGTCAGACAACAAAATTGCCTTTACCTTATTCCCGCATTCATATATGCCAATTAAATGCATCGAAAGTAGGAGGGAACATAAAGTACATCTTTTTCACTTAAAAAGTAAAGGGAACTTCTTGCAGAGTTTTTCCATACATTAAGTATTTCTGTGTAATCTCGGGAAGAAGATAGGGCAATTTTATATGACATATGGGTTTATCGAACATGATACTTATTAGTTGGTGGTTTGTGTTTGTGGCAATTGTCGTCGCATGACTTTCTTGAAATCCCGAACAATTTGTTCTCCCATATTTACAATAGTACTGTCGACTTTGTGTATTTCTACCGGTGTGACAGCGTTTTTGTATTTGGCTTTGCCCATACCGAACTTCATTTTATCTAAATTTCCCGAAATATTCAGTCCCAGTTTGAAGGGTATGGGCGATTTGAGTATGGATATGTGATAATTGAAATTCATATCCAAGTCTTGGTTCCCACCTACGGCAGCCCGGTAGCGATCCATTTCTATTACAAACGGGTAGACGGTTACATTACCGTCTTCGACACTAATGTTGACAGAAATACTGTCGATCAAATTTCTCTCTTTGTTCTTGAAGAAAAATTTTTTCGATATTTCGGCAAAAGTTTCACCGTCGAGAAGGACGAGGCTATCGCCTTCAACATGGATAGCCGATCGTAATGAGGGTATTTTTATATTGAGGCATGAGTCTAAGCCCGACTCGGCCGATACATTGAAATCGACAGTTCCTTGAAATGACCGTAGCATGGGGACAATGGTATCTAACGAAGGAATAAAATCGACAAGTTTCCCTATATTGATATTATGAAGTTTGAAATCGAATCCAGCATATCCTTGCTCTGGTTGTTGGGCTTGATAGATCAGCGTCGTGCGCATAGTCGCATCCATTCCTTCCATACTGAGCTCTTTGAGGTGAATGGCTTGATTGCGTATATCTATTGCACCGTGTACGTTTTTGAAAACCATTTTCCCGTAACGAACCCGATTCAAATTGGTTTGTAATTCAAAATCGATATTTCGAGGAATAACGAATAGTTTTAGGGCAGTCGACGTTGTGTCGGATTCAGTTTCGATTTGAGCAGTGTCTTTTGGAAAAGAGATAGACCGAATTAACTGGTTACAATTTAGATTCTTAGAGGAAAGTGTTAATGTGGCCCGTAGTTTTTTATTGTGACGCATAGCGCCGTATAAATCGTGAATCGCGCCGGTCGCCGTCAAATCGGATCTTCCTATTTTCATGGTTGCGTTATGTAAAGTAATAGCTCGATTACCGACTGAAATCGCAGTCTTTTGCATTCGAATAGGTAAAGCCGATTGTGAGGTACGTACAAAAAGCCGATTAAAACCTACTATGCCTTTTGGAATCCACAAAGAGTCTTTCAATTGTTGTGCCGTTATTGTAATCCCGGCTTTGTCCATGCCCAATTTAGTATCTCCGAGACGGCAGAACAAGGTGTCTGCTTCTAATGCGAATCCTATTTCGGGTCGGGTAGGATTGTTTTCTGTCGGTTGTAATTTTATAGTTGCAACGGTTTTCCCACAAAATAAATTTGATGTATCCGGTAGGGAGGCTTTTAGTTTGTTTGCATTTAGTTTACACTCTACAAAAGCGATTCGTGTAGTATCTTGTGGGTTGGTCGTTTTTATTAAAGCCGATAGATTGTTTATCGATGAGTTTAATCGCGTTGAGTGAAAAGCCATATTTCCTATTTCGATATGGGCTCCTAATACATCGTTTCCCACGAAAGACAGTGAAGCATCGCTCGTGAATTCGAATTTCTTATTTTTGTCTCGTAAAGCCAATTTGCTCATATTTATTTTTCCTTTGGCCCGAATTCGTCCTATGTCTTTCTTTTTGATAGATGACAAACGGCAACGCACATTCATGTCGGCATCTAATTTCCCTTCGATACTCACACCATCTTGTAAAGGAAATGTTTGTGCCAATGCCGTTAGGTCTATCGTAGATTGGGTATGAAACGAGATATCGGGATCGCCTAATAGATCATTTACTTTGGCGTCGGCCAAAATATCGGTATAAGCTCCTTTGAAGTGAAATATTTTAAGATCGAGATAAGATGGCGATTGCCGCATTAAGTCTATCTGTCCGAAAAAGTTGGCTTTAAGTTCATCTATTCCATAGGGCAATTGGGCATATTGGGCGGATGCATCGTTTATTTCTATTTTTAATGTAGCTAATGGCATTTTCCCTTTTCCATATAGACCTTTTAGATTGCCATTAACTGTAACGTCGCCTTTGGCCGAAACTTTTTCTTTTTTGAGAATACTTTCGGGAATCATGTGAAGGACTGTTTCCAACGAAGGAGCATGTAGCCCGTATTGCAGATCGATATCTAACGCTTGTGCGGTCGTGTCTTTGCAGATAGAACCGTGTATGTCTAATTTTATGCCGTTAATCTCCATCATAGCATCGTGCAAGGAAAGAGCCCGTTTCGAACGATTTAGCTCGATGTCGGTTTGTAGGTGGGTGGCGATACGATGAGCCAGTAATTCACCATTTTGCCAGAACAGAATGTTTTTGTTGCTGAAATCCAACGTTAACGCAGACTGTTCTTTCTTTAAATTTGCTTTTAATTTAAGATTTGCATCCCATAGATTGGCGAAGACATTCGTTTCCCGATCGTCGAAAGTGACCGTGGTATGACGTAGCGAAACGTGCTTGATGTCTATTTCGTTAATAATTGGCGAAGTAGCGGTTGTTGTATCGGGTGTATTTGTCGTGTCGGCGATCAATATATTCCAGTTGGCGATTCCATCTTTTCCTTTAAAGGCGTATATGTTTGTACTATCCAATGATAATCGGTTGATACTGATCTTTTTTTGCTGCAAATAATCGACGAAATTGATTACGGCAACGGCTTTTCGAAAAGTGGCTAATGTGTCGGTACGTTGCCATAAAGAATCACGGATAGCCTTTGATACTAATGTGCCATTTTCCAATTTTATTCCAAAACGGGGAAAAGTTGAAAAAAAGGTCAGCTCTACGCTATTCATATCGAGCTTGGCATTTGTGTTTTGATTGGCTACGTTTAATACGATGGGGGTCAATTTTTCAGGCGTAAATATAAAATTTATGGAGAAAGCGATTACTGCCGAGAGAAAGACTATCAACGCTCCCAGTGTAATACCCGTAATCTTAAACAATTTTTTTGTTCGGTTTTTCATATTAACACTCTTTTAGTCATACAAAAATAACAAGAAAGTTGTGAAAGCTGTTTGTATTTGTATGAAGTAAATATTTTTTAATTGATATCATACTCTTTTTACATAGCTGATAGTTGCCATAGAGTACACCGGTAGATTGCTATTTGATTCGTAGTGACACTGTTTAACAAAGAATACTTGCTTCTGAAATCCGTTTCGCCTATCTTTGTAAGAGAAGTTTTGAAAAATGATAAGGATAATATTATGTTGACATATACATACGTTAAACCCGGTAAGTTTGAATTGCAAGAAAAGCCGAAACCCGGGTTGAAAGATTCGCGCGATGCGATTGTGAGGGTGACTCTTGGAAGTATTTGTACCAGCGATCTCCATATCAAACATGGTAGTGTGCCGCATGCCGTGCCGGGAGTAACGGTCGGACACGAGATGGTGGGTGTCGTAGAAGATGTGGGAGAAGATGTTATAGATATTAAGCCGGGAGATAGGGTTACTGTAAATGTCGAAACTTTTTGTGGCGAATGTTTCTTCTGTCGTCGTGGGTATGTCAATAACTGTATGGATCCCAATGGCGGTTGGGCTTTGGGGTGTCGTATCGATGGCGGTCAAGCCGAATATGTTCGAGTGCCCTATGCCGATCAAGGTTTGAATCGTATTCCAGATACGGTAAGCGACGAACAAGCTTTGTTTGTAGGCGATATTTTGGCAACCGGTTTTTGGTCCGTACGTATTTCGGAAATTACATCGGAGGATACGATTCTGATTATTGGAGCCGGTCCTACCGGCATTTGTACCTTATTGTGCGCTTTGTTAAAGAATCCCCGGCGTATTATTGTTTGTGAGCAGTCCCCGGAAAGAATACAGTTTTTGCAAGAACATTATCCCGACATATTGGTAACTACTCCTGAACATTGCGAGGAGTTTGTTCGTAAAAATAGCGATCATGGCGGTGCTGATGTGGTTTTGGAAGTGGCGGGAAGCGAGGATACTTTCCGTTTGGCTTGGAAATGTGCTCGTCCCAATGCTATTGTAACGATCGTGGCACTTTACGATAAACCTCAAATTTTGCCCTTACCCGATATGTATGGAAAAAATCTTATCTTTAAAACCGGAGGGGTGGACGGTTGTGATTGTGCAGAGATACTTCGCTTGATAGAATCGGGTAGGATAGATACCACGTCACTCATTACTCACCGTTTTTCATTGAATGAAATTGAGAAAGCTTACCGTATCTTTGAAAATAGAGAGGACGGAGTTATCAAGGTTGCGATAAGAAGTGTTTGAAAATAAGATGAGTCTTTGTATAAGTTTGTAAAAAGATATTGTATTCTAAAATTATAGATTTTAGTCACAAAAGATACTTAATGGCTTAAAATTCTATAATTTCTTGGGCCGTGATTCCATTATCAAGTGCTCTGCTCAAGATAAAACTCGGCTAAGTGAAGATCTTAATGTTACAATAACTAAAACTCAGAAATAAGACTTAGACTTAAGTTCTTCAAAGGATACACCCAAGCCTGAAACGACTTTTAAATACCAGCATAACTTTGATGTAGAACGTGAGAATGCCAGGATTGCCACCAAAGAGGTTCCTAAATCGGATCCGTTTGTGCTGGCTTGGAATAAGCATATTGAATCGATTTAGTTATTTTGCCCTTTAAAATACAGTAGACGGGCTCAATGTGTTTAACTCTGATAACACTATACCTCGCCAGTGTCTTTATTTACATCTTCTTCACAAGTAGAATTGTACATTGTTAAAAATGAGAAGAATGAAATAACCTCATTTATAGGACTAAGTAATGACGGAATCGAAATATTCCCCGTCATAAGGCCGAGAATTAGGACAACAAGTTGTAGAATAAGAATATCCATCAGATAAATACGAACACAACATAAAAGTCATTCGATTCTACTGCACTTATCTGTTCCAAAATAATCGGTCGGGACAAAATCGACCTTTCGGAAAAGCTCTACCCTATATTACACCTAGTCATTAAATCGATACGATTATCGCTTATTTCATAAATACGAAATAAACGGCAAGAACAAGGCAGCCGAACGCCGCAATATGGTTCCAATGCAACGACCCTCCTTTAAAAACTACGACCGAAAATAAAGTGAATATGATTAACGTAATTACTTCTTGTATTACCTTTAATTGCATAAGACTAAACGGCCCTCCATTCTCTCTGAATCCCAATCGATTAGCTGGCACTTGGCAACAATATTCGAACAATGCTATACCCCAACTAAGCAATATCACACCATAAAGCGGCCAATTATTGATAACCTTCATTTCTTGCAATTTCAAATGCCCATACCAAGCCAGTGTCATAAACACATTAGAAACAATAAGTAATCCTATCGAATATAATCCTTGCATTGCGTCTTATTTTGGAGTGCAAAGTTACACGAAATAGCAGTAAATAGAATAAATTTCATAGGTCAAATTTATTAAAAGCTGTACAATAAAAAGTCCCCTTCAAAAATTATTCCCCCTCGATATATTATCTCTATATTCACATAATATAAAAAATAGGCTATATCTCGGTAAAATCAAAAATTTGATTTTGTCATCAATTATATTATCTTTGTAGAAATATATAGTAAAGCATTGTATGAATAGAACCCATATTGAAACTTTTTCATACCAGTTATCGCCTCAATACTATTTTAACAGACTGCTGAAAATTTGGTTACATAATAATTGGGGGTGGCTTCTATCTTTTTTCCTCCTTCTCGTGGGGCTATCCATTCAAAACCCTCTATTTATTTATGTAGGACTTATCATTTTATTTTTGGTATTTCCTATGATCATCTCTTACCTGTGGTTCGCTTATGCCCTACACCCCGATTGCCGTATGTCCATACTTTCAAAAACAGTCGAAATAAACAAAAACGGCCTTTCTTGTACTTTCGACGATGGACGAACAGAATCCATAGCATGGAAACGAATTACCCATATACGTTATACCTCGACAGACATTATCTTCCACTTGTCAAACTATATTTTTTTCATTTTACCATACAATTCGTTCAAATCGAATGACGATTTAGAATACTTCTTAAAAAATTTTCTCGCTCTCAACATTCAAAATAAAAAATAATTGTATATTTGAGTACAATTTTTCAAACATGAAAATGTTCAGACAAATTCTAAAATATTCATTTGCAGTCCTAATTGTCTTCTCGACAATCTTCTCATCGAGTGCACTGACGCTTGACGAAGCACGAGAGTTGTACAAGGCCGGTAAATACAAAGAAGCCGCTCCTGTATTCAAGGCACAACTGAAACGCCGCCCCAATGATGGATCGTTGAACCATTGGTATGGAGTATGCCTTTTTCACGAGAAAAAATATAACGAAGCTGAAAAATATCTGAAAATAGGGGCTAAACGTAAAGTTCTCGAATCGCCTCACTATTTAGCAGACATGTATATGGCTCAATACCGCTTTGAAGATGCCATAAGCAGTTATGAAGAATATACAGCTGCATTGTCCAAAGCGAAAAAACAAATACCCGATTCTATCGGCAAAGCCATAGCTCGTGCACGTAGAGCGAAATTAATGTTGCAATATGTCGAACGGGTACAAATCATAGATAGTTTGATAGTTGATGCCGATTCGTTTTTCAAGTATTTCAAAATGTCCCCCGAATCTGGACGGATAGGAACGAATGAAACACTAGGCATAGATATTCCCGAAAACACGATCGGCTATATTCCCCAACGCGGAGACAATGTATTTTTCGGATATCCCCTTGAAGGTAAAGGATATGAATTATGTACAAAAAATAAGCTGATAGAAGGGAAATGGAGTGACATCATACCGTTACCCAATGGTGTCAATACAGAACAAGATGAAGCCTATCCATTTTTTCTCAACGACGGAGTTACACTCTACTTTGCCTCAAATGGAGAAGGTTCGATCGGAGGATACGACATATTCATCACCCGTTTAAATCTCGAAAATAACACCTACTTGAAACCCGAAAACGTAGGTATGCCCTTCAATTCGATATACAACGATTACATGATGGCAATAGACGAGATGTTAAACATCGGTTGGTTTGTATCGGATAGAGAACAAATTCCCGGAAAAGTGACAATCTATCTATTTATCCCGAATGAGAGCAAACAAACATATAACATCGATGAAATCAAAACCGATATCAAATCGCTAGCTCTGATTCGATCTATTCGAGAGTCTTGGCCGGAAAATGCAGATTATACCGATTTATTGCAACAATTGGACAATATCAAGGAACCAAAAAAAGAGACTCGCCCCGATTTCATCTTTGCAATTTGTAACGGAATCCATTATACTAAACTTGACCAATTCGTCAGTCTTGAAGCTCGCAATCTATATGTAAAGTCCAAAGAATTACGTAAGAATATCATTCAAATAGAAACTAAGCTCTCGGAACTGCGATCTCAATATACTAAATCGAAAGGCACAACTTTAAAAAGACTATCGTCCGAAATTCAAAATTTGGAATCGCAACTGCTCACACTCTATCCTCAACCGGAAAATTACGAAAATCAGGCTCGAAAGATAGAACTCGATAATTTGCAAAAGAAATATAGATAGAACCTAAATCTAAGAAATATGTTTGATATATTAGCTGTTACACTACTAATAATATTAGCGCTAGTTCTGGCGGTACTGGAAATATTCTTTCTTCCCGGAATTACCATCGCAGGTATATGTTCGGTCTTATTTTATGGAGGTGGAATTTACTATGCCTATTCGGCCTTCGGAACAAATGGGGCTGTAATAACATTATTCATTGCAGCCGTCACTACTATTGCTGTCATCATAGGATTTATGCGATCCCGAAGTTTAGACAAAATGTCTCTGCATACCGAAATAAGCTCGGTAGTACCCTCCCCGATAACCCCTGATATTAAAGTCGGTGACATGGGAGTAACACTAAGTAGACTAAACCCTATGGGAAAAATCATCGTGGGAATCCACACCATCGAAGCCCGCGCAGATAATGAACTGATTGACGAAGATACACCTGTAAAAATAATCCGCATAGAACCCACTGTAGTCATTGTTTGCAAAGAAACAGAAAATGAAAAAAACAGGGAATAATATAAACACTTCTAAACAAAAATAAAATTATGGTAGGATTAAGCGTATTTCTTCTAATTGGCATTATTGCCATACTCGCTGTATTCTTTTACTTCGTACCTTTCCTTTTATGGATTTCGGCACGAGTATCGGGGGTAAGAATCTCTCTTATCCAATTATTCTTGATGAGAATCAGAAAAGTACCGCCACAAGTCATTGTTCGAGCTATGATTGAAGCCCACAAAGCCGGACTTAAAACAATCACGCGTGATGAATTAGAAGCTCACTATCTGGCCGGAGGTCATGTAGAACGCGTCGTACACGCACTCGTATCCGCTTCGAAAGCTAATATAGATTTAGGCTTCCAAATGGCTACCGCTATTGACTTAGCCGGACGCGATGTATTCGAAGCCGTGCAAATGTCTGTCAACCCGAAAGTTATCGACACACCGCCGGTTACAGCCGTGGCCAAAGACGGTATACAGTTAATAGCCAAAGCTCGTGTAACAGTACGGGCAAATATTCGTCAACTAGTCGGCGGTGCAGGTGAAGATACCATATTGGCTCGTGTAGGAGAAGGTATCGTGTCGTCCATCGGCTCGTCCGAGTCCCACAAACAAGTTCTTGAAAACCCGGATTCCATATCCAAACTAGTATTGAAAAAGGGGCTTGATTCAGGAACTGCATTTGAAATCCTCTCCATTGATATAGCCGATATCGACATCGGTAAAAACATTGGAGCCACCTTGCAAATGGATCAGGCACAAGCCGATAAAAACATCGCACAAGCAAAAGCAGAAGAACGTCGGGCCATGGCTATCGCTCTCGAACAAGAAATGAAAGCCAAAGCACAAGAGGCAAGAGCAAAAGTAATCGAAGCCGAAGCCGAAGTTCCCAGAGCTATGGCGGAAGCCTTCCGTTCGGGAAATCTCGGAATCATGGATTATTATAAAATGAAAAATGTCGAGGCAGACACTGCCATGCGTGAATCGATAGCCAAGCCATCGAGTAAACCCGAGAAATAATGAAATCAAGTAATTAGAGAATGAATCGGACATTATAAGAATGTGTATACTCCAAGTAACAGAAAAAATACTTAGATATACGAAACTTTTTTAGTCCGACGATTGTTATATAAGTAACAAAGAAAAATAAATAATTATGATTTACGAATTGCCTCCATTACCTTATGGTATTAATGATTTAGCCCCTGTAATCAGTCAGGAAACGATAGAATACCATTACGGTAAACATGAACAAACTTATATCGATAACCTAAATAAACTTATCGAAGGAACACCCTTCGCAGACAAGCCTCTCGAAGAAATCATCAAAGAAGCCGACGGAGCTCTATTTAATAATGCCTCCCAAGCATGGAACCACATATTTTATTTCTTCACATTCTCCCCGAATGGGGAAAAAAGTCCACAAGGGAAGTTGGCAGAAGCTATAAATAAGAAGTGGGGAAATTTCGAAAACTTCCAAAAAGAATTTGAACAAGCAGGGACTACTCTATTTGGATCTGGTTGGGTCTGGTTATCCAAAGATAAAGACGGAAATCTGGTTATCAGTAAAGAAAATAATGCAGGCTCTCCTTTAACCAAAGGACTTACTCCTTTGTTAACGTTCGACGTATGGGAACACGCCTACTATATCGACTATCGCAACAGACGAGCAGAGCAATTGCACAACCTCTGGAAAATCATCGATTGGTCGGTTGTTGAATCAAGATATCTATAATTCGCATAGTCGCGCGTGAGCGTAACTCTATCTAGCACTTTAAAATAAGCATAATGTGATGAATTCTAAAAAAGAGATGCTGCGTGAGCAGCGTCTCTTTTTGCATTTAAAAATTCAAAGATAAATTCATATAGACAAAAAAAACATAGTTTTTCTATACATTTAATGAAAAATTCATATATTTGCTTTTCAATTATATGTAAAAACTTTATTTTTACTTTATAAATCACAAAAACCAAAGGAGTAAAATGGCTACAAAAAAATTTATCCTTGCAGAAAAAGACATACCACAAGCATGGTATAATGTCATTGCAGACATGCCCAACAAGCCAATGAGTCCATTAAATCCGGCAACCAAATCTCCCCTAGCCGTAGAAGACCTCTATCCGATTTTTGCAGAAGAACTCTGTAAACAAGAATTAAACACTTCCGACGCATGGATAGAAATCCCCGAAGAAGTACGCGATATGTACAAAATATGGCGTCCTACTCCTCTTGTCAGAGCTTTGGGGCTCGAAAAAGCATTGGATACTCCTGCACACATCTATTTCAAGAACGAAAGTGTAAGCCCTGTTGGTTCTCACAAATTAAATTCGGCCATACCACAAGCCTACTATTGTAAAAAACAAGGTATAACCAACATCACAACCGAAACCGGAGCAGGACAATGGGGGGCTGCACTCTCTTTAGCCGCAAAAGCATTCGGATTGGAACTTGCAGTCTACATGGTTAAAGTGAGCTTCCATCAAAAGCCCTATCGACGTTCTATTATGCAAACATTCGGCGCACAAGTTATTGCTTCACCCAGTATGTCGACCAAAGCAGGACGTAAAATATTAACTGATCACCCCAATTATCAAGGAAGTTTAGGTACGGCAATATCTGAAGCGATAGAATTGGCAATGAGTACCCCCAACTGTAAATATACTTTAGGTAGTGTACTCAATCACGTATCTTTACATCAAACAGTAATCGGGCTAGAAGCTGAAAAACAAATGGAAATGGCCGGCGAATACCCCGATATTGTCATCGCTTGCTTCGGAGGCGGGTCCAACTTCTCGGGAATTTCATTCCCATTTTTACGCCATAAATTAAAAGAGGGAAAAGACATTCGGTTAATCGCAGCCGAACCTGCGTCCTGTCCCAAATTGACCAAAGGAATTTTTCAATACGATTTTGGAGATGAAGCGGGCTATACACCTCTACTGCCCATGTACACTTTGGGACATAACTTCTCCCCGGCCAATATACATGCAGGTGGACTACGTTACCACGGAGCAGGAACAATCGTCAGCCAACTGAAAAAAGATGGCCTCTTGGAAGCCGTGGACATAGAACAACTCGATGCATTCAAAGCAGCTACATTATTCGCTCAATGCGAAGGAATTATCCCTGCCCCGGAATCTTCTCATGCAATAGCCGCCACTATACAAGAAGCATTAAGAGCAAAAGAAGAGGGAAAAGAAAAATGCATCCTCTTCAATCTATCCGGCCACGGGCTCATCGATATGGCTGCCTATGACCAATATTTAGCAGGAGACCTTCTGAACTACAATTTACCAGAAGAAGAAATAGCTAAAAACATCAAGGAGTTAGAAAAAATAATTTAGTCATTCATCTTCAAAACAATAACAATCTTATTCGAGACACTGAAAAAATTTCATACCGAAAGTTTGTTCAATAAAAACAAATCGGTTATATTTGCATCGCTTTTCAAAAAGCGAACGGCGGTTTAGTGTAGTGGCCTAGCACGCAACCCTCTCACGGTTGAGACTCGGGTTCGATTCCCGGAATCGCTACAACAAGGAATGAAACCTCAAAAGATTACGTATTAAGCTTTTGAGGTTTTTCTTCCCCTAAAACAGGGCTAATACGGATCAAAAGCCCGCTCGTGTTTAGCGAATCACCCTAGATTCGTTAAATAAAAAAATGCTTAAAAATACGATTCCCGCGCGGATTGATTTTAACATTGACAATCTGCCACAAAAATCCACAATCGACGAAATAATAAGTTTTACATACCCAAGGCTTCGTGAAAATGACCCTGCCTGGTATGTTGAGTTTTACGCTTTCGACCCAGTTAGAGGGAAAATGAGAAGGAAGCGAATAAAGATAAACCGATTGGCGACAAAGAAACAGAGGCGGGAGTATGCTGCAGGTCTGATTATCCGGCTTTACCAACAACTTATCCGGGGGTGGAATCCCTGGGTCGAGAAAGAATTTAAGGTTGCGATATCGTTTGATGATGCCATCAAACGATATGTGGAGAATAACAAGAAAATGTACTCCGATGGGATTTTCAGAAAAGAGACATACATCAGCCACGAATCAAAGATTAAAAAGTTGGTTGCCTATAATCAACAGAGAACCTCACCCATCATCTACCTCTACCAGCTGGACAAACGATTTTGCAACGATTTCCTCGATTACATACACTTGGAACTGAAACTGTCCCCTCAGTATAGGAATAATTGTCTCACTTTTCTCAAAGCTTTTTGCTCCTTTTGCGTAGAAAAAGGACTTATGAACGAGAATCCGGCCTCCGGCATAAAGCCTTTCAGTCGAAAATTATTCCAGAAAAGAAGGAAAATTATTCCGCCCTCTGTGATTCGACAGATAAGCGAATATTTGATGTCGAACGACAAACACTTTCTTTTATCGTGTTATCTCTTATACTACTGCTATATTCGTCCCATCGAACAGACCCGGCTGAGGCTTCGATATTTCAACGTTAAGAATTGTACCTTGACAATCCCGTCCGAAGACAGCAAAAACAGAACGACACAAACTATAACTATCCCGAAAAAGGTAATGATGTTCATGCTCGACTTGGGGGTATTCGACTACCCTCCTCACTATTTCCTATTCTCAAACAACATCATGCCCGGCAACGTGCAAGTAGACCGACGGCTCATAACTATTCGCTGGACCCGCCTGAAAAAAGAGTTGAAACTCGACAAAGATTACACATTCTACTCGCTAAAAGATACAGGAATCACCGAAATGCTGGACAAAAAACTGAGCAACATCTCGGTGAGAGACCAGGCAAGACACAGCTCACTGGCCGTTACCGATGTATATACCCGCCACCGGGACAATGCCGATAAAGCCATTCTCGACCTCGACGGGACTCTTTAATCGGTTCGATAGAACGTCCCCTTCAAGAGCTGCGACATACCATATTCCGTGAATGTGGCCGTGATTTTTTCACAGATATACGGCTTACCTTGAATAAAGAACAAAGCCCTCACAGGCGGAATTTTGTTCGCCAAAAACTGGAAATTGTATTTTTTGCCGCTGTCGATCGGAGAGTTGAAATAGGAAAGGTCGCTAGGATCCCTATTTAGACGCATGCTATACCCAGTCTCAACATAAGTCCAGTCCTCATTCGTAGATATTTTGTCGATAATTGGACGCGGCTGCAGCCCTTTGAAATAATTCGTACCGTCCCAGAATGCGACAAAAAGTTGAGAGAAGTATGCCCCACTTTTTTCACTCTCCCCAGATTCGAGTAGACTTATCGGTAAATACTCAGAATTGCCATCTGTTTCTCCATCATTGAAGTCGAGCTCTAAAAACAGACATTGCCCTTTACTGGTTTCTGTGTCATCTATCCAGGCGGGGACAATCCCTATCTCTATGCTATCGCTTTCCTCATTTGTACCGATGCGTTCTCCAAACTGGTTTATCGGTTGAAGAATGTTCACATACTGGTCATAATAGGTCTCAGACACTGGATCATAATAGCTCTGAGGTATAATCTTTACCGGTCTAAATACGAAATAGGTATCCAAAGACTCGACATACAAGATTTTTCCCAAATTTGAATCAGGATACTCAACCCCGACAACGGTCTCCTTCAAGTTTTTATTGGCCTCGATTAAATCATTCAGAGTCTCATATCGGACAATCATCTTCTCATGATTTTCCACCAACCAGTTACACGAGTAGAATTTCCACATTTCATGGTCGCAATCGGAATATCTCAAAGTAGATACTCCTCTGTATGAAGATTCCCCCTCGGAGCTAACATCTACCGTAAAATCGTCGGCAACATGGTTAAGGGTTATACTGGTATTGAAATCCGAGTCATTAGCGATGAAATGGAATGTCACTGTCTTGCCCCTATGGTCAACGTCAATAAATGCCGACAGAAAGTTCTCCAAATGTTCAAAAAACTCTGTCACAGTCCAGTGAGGAAGGGCTTTTGCTATTTGGGGCATATCCCAGGCATACGGGAGCGAATTGCAGACAATGAGATGACGATATGTCGACCTCTCCCATTCCCCGAAATCATAACTATAACCTAATACCTCGCAAATTTGTTTTGCGATGAATAGCAAATATGGCTGAAACGATACCCCCTTGGTGTCCGGATGCCATTTATAAGTGCCATTTTCATATACGACCTCATTTTGTATATTCCCCGAATAGTTGTTGACCCAGGGCAAAGATATATAGTTTTTCATGCGGTCGATGCTCCTCCAAAGCCATTCTGGAGGTGTATTACTCATATTCACATACTCATAATCGCCCAAGTCGAGTTCGTTGATGTATATTTCGTCGAAATCACCGATGAAGTTTTGGGCGCTCATTCCATCGAGGAATTGCCCTTTGATTTCGGATTGCGACACCTCGACAATAGCGAGAACCCCCATTTTATAGAAATTGGTATCCCGTAGTTCACAGGCGAAGTTCACTTTTTCGATATCGACATCTTTCCGATATAAAAGCCCGAATATCGCCCGATTCCGAGGACAATCGACTATGGGGAAGGTGATAGACAAGGTGTACTCGTCGGAACCAGAGAAAAGCCTGTTTTCAGCGATAAACTCGAAGGAGGTTCCTTTCTTCAAGAAAGCCTCTTTACCCTCTACGAATATTTTCATTTCCTGCGTGATTTAGGGGTTTTGTTTCTGATCAAACGATCGTATTCGTCCTGAGCCTTCTTGATGCCCCGGTCGCCGGTAACCGTGTTGACCGTGACGAAGGGCTCGTCCAGTCGGTCACCCAATTTTTTGAGAACCGCAAAATATGTGGCGAACAATACGCCTGTGTCCGGGGAGTTTCCTCCTCCATCAGGCGAAGGGGCTGGTAAGCTAATCGGCGCGGGGAGAGCAGACACTCGACGGATAGAGCCGATCGTGTTGGTTCGCTGCGCATATTCGAGGGCATCGATGATAGGACGCGTTACCGGCGAAGTCACCAGTTTCTGACTGGCGACCCACTCGCCGGCATGGACGATACCGGCCGGCTCGTCCACCGGGCCGGGGCGGGTGAATCCGCCGGCGGCATACCCCTGCGCTTCGGAGGCCTGTTGCTGTTTCTTTATAGCCGCGATCTGCACGGCGCCGGCAGCTACGGCCATGGCCGCCGCAATAGGAGCCATGATATATCCGACGATGGGTATCGCCGCAGCCGAGCCATAAGCGGCCAAAGCGTTCTGAGCAGTCTGCGCCACGGCTTGGATCACCTGCATGGCGAACATCTTGCGGTTCGCTTCGTTCTTTGCCCGGGCTATCTCATTCTCTCTATCCTGCTCGAGCTTCTTGACTTTGTAAGTATTTCCTTCGGCCAACGAAATCTCTTTGTCGTAGCGTTTCTCGATGGCGGCGGTCTCCATCTCCATATTCGACTGGACTATCGAGGATATTTGCGAGAAGATAGCCGACATTCCCGACATGATCATACCGAAAGAGTCGGTCACGGCTTTCCCGCCGTCGCTTTGCAACCACTCGGCCAGCTCGGCGTTGGCTTTCTCCATGGCATTGAAACTCTCCTCCGTAGTCTCTTCGAAATACTGCTTTTTCAATGCCTTTTCGGCGATGGCAGAGGCTTCGATGATTTTCTGCCTTTTAGCCTCGTCGTTTCCGGCCGCGTCGAGCATCTTCTTCGTCAAGGCATTCAGAGAATCGATTTGCAGCCGATACTGCTGCTCCCTCTCTTCGGCCGACATAAGGGATATCCCTTTGAAATACTCCTCATAAAGAGTCTTCTGCCTGTCTTGCGTCTCCTTGAACTTGGCCAGCTTGTCGGCTTGCAGTTTGTCGGTAATCTGTTTTTCAATCTCGGCGCGCTCCTGGCTACCCTCGGCATACAACTCTTTGAGCCGGTTGAGATATGCTATCTCCGACTCGAATTTCATTCGCTGGTAAGTCTTTTCCGAAATTCGGCCCCGCATATAACTGTCGGTATCGGCAGCATCGCGTTCCCGGCGTTCGGCTTCTATCTCCTCTCTTGCGGCATCGAACTGCTCTTTATTCCGCTGTGTCACCTCCTTTTCAGTGAGTTTGTCGAGCTCGCCGACGATATCGGCTATCTCCTTTTCCGTGGCCTCTGCGTTCTGCAACTTTTTGAGAAGATACTGTTTATCGAGCTCTGCTTTTTTCTCGATATATTCGTTGTAATCCATCAATCCTGTAGCATAGCCGGCGAGAGCCTTCGACTTCTCGATCGACAGCCAATCGTCTTCTGCTTGAAACTTATTTCTTTCCCCGCTTTTCCCCGCACTACCGGAAGCAGAGACAGAACTCATATTTCCACCGTCTCCCTGCCCGGCGAATACATCGGTCAAAGATATACCGTACTCCTCGGCCAGTTTCTTATTGGCCGCTTGCAGCTTAGTCAGCTTGTCGTTCGCTTCGGCATACGCTTTCCACGCTGCTTCCGCCGCCTTCCGTTCATCGTCGGTTCCGGGAGCCGATTTCCTTACCATGACATTCGACAAAAGCGCCGACTGATCTTGCGCATAACCGCCGCCCATGGCCGACGGGCTTATGTTGTATCTATCGATATATTCCTGCCTCCGCTTCTTCGCCCGGTCATAGGCTATGTCCGTATCGACAGCGTTTTTCTCCAACTCCGGCATGGATTGTTCTATCTCGACGATTTGCTCGGCATTCCTCTTTATCAAATCGGCCGCGGCCTTCGCCTTCGCATTTTTCAGAATCGAATCGGTCAATTCATCGTATTTGGCTTTGGCGTCTCCCAACATGATTTGTTCGGTCGACATTTTGGAAAAATAATCGGGATAGAGCGATTGCAACCGGCGGGCTGCCTCGATTCGTTCTTCCTTCGATCGGGCTTCGTCGACGGCTGCCCGATACAATGCTTGCAAACGTGCGAGTTCCTCCTTCGATGCCGAGGCGGCAGCTTCCGAGACATCGGTGATGCTTTTCTCGTATTCCCGCTCGGCTTTGGCGGCCTCGGCCGCCGCCTCACGAGCAGATTTCATCTTTTCCCGATAGGAAAGCAAGGCTGCGACTCCGGCCGACAAGGCTCCTACCAATATCCCGACAGGCGACATTTTGGTCGTACGATTGAAGGCCTTCATCACGACATCGGCTTTGCGGACCTGACCTTCTAATCTAAAATAGGCGTATCTGAGCAATAGAACGATACCTCTCCCTGTCGCCGCAATCGAATTTCCGGCCTTCTGCGTCGCATTCCAAAGATTTTGAGCGACGGTACTCGCTTTCACGGCGACCGTATATCCGGCTATACCGGCCGCCACAGAGACGATCAAGGCTCTATTCTCTTTCATAACGGAGATAACCTCCTTAAATACCAGGAGCAAGGCCGACACACCGGTAATCGCATGGCGCATGACAGGAAGCAGATCTTTCCCGAGCTCGACCGATAACTCGTTGAACGACTTTTTGGCCTTGTCGAGCTGCGCCTGCACCGTATTATTTTGGACATTGAATTCTGTAATGGCCGATGTGCCTTCATCAAATGCTTCCTGAGCCAGCTTTTGCTCTCTCCGAACCGATTCGATATTCCCGGCCAGCACCGACAACACGCTGGCCGCCCGTGATCCGTCGAGCTTCATCTCGTCGAACATCGGAGCCAGCGCCTGCATGCCTCCGGCCTTACCGAGGGTGTCGAGCAGTTGCAGCAAAGCCTCGTTCGCATCCTCCCTCACCAGCCGGGCGAACTCTTTCACGTCGATGCCTGCTATGCGGGCCAGTTTCCCCGGATCCTGATACATTTTCATGATAATGCCCTGCAAAGCGGTGGCCGACATCTCTACTTGCTGGGCGTTCTGGTCGAGCACCGAAGCGTAACCCATGATTTTAGGGATACTCATATCGGCCTGTTTACCCACACCGGCCATACGGTTCTCGAAATCTACCAAATAAGAAGCCGAAGCGGTGGAGTTTTGGGAGACTTCGTTGATGGCAGCGCCCACGGCCAGCATGGCTTTTCCCAAGCCCATTCTCTCGGCATCGCCGTAAATCGACGAAAGTTTTCCGATATCCCGGGTCGCCCCCTCTCCCAATTCGTCGAGGGCGACGTTGATCACATCGGCCGCCTCGACATATTCGATAACCGCCTGCTGCGAGGCGATTCCCAGTTTCCCGGCCTCTTGGGCAAGTTTGTTGAGCTGCTCGCGAGACGAGCGTGTATCCATCGTCTTGAACGATTCGTTCAGTCGCTCGACCTCTTCCGTCGTCATGCCGGTGAATTTGCGCACATTCGCCATTTCGCCTTCCATGTCCGCATAACTCTGTACAGCCCGCCTGCCGGTAATGGTCAAGCCGGATATCGCGGCCATGGACATCGTAAGGGCGCTTCCCCAGTCGTACATTTTTTTGGCGAACCGGGACCACAACGACTCATGTTCTTTCATCGAACCCTTTACGGAGTTCAATTCCCTTTGCACCGCTTTGATTTTTTCTATCTGGGCATTCCATGCGGCCGATCCCCGCTCGATATTGTCGAGCTGCTTCCGGAGGGTAGATAGCGTTTTAGAGAGCTCTCTCGGGGTAGCCCTGTCGAGACGGCGCATGACGCTCTCGGCTTGCTGAGCCGACGACGACATCTCCCTAATCTCCTTATTCGTCTTTTTCAGCTCCTTTTGGAGCTTGTTCATCTCGATTTTGTCTCCGGTATTCCGGGCACGGGCCAAAGCGTTTTCCAGATCCTCGGCTCTCTGCCGAAGAGCCTTCAAGCGATCCTCCGCGTTCTTGCCGTTCACCTCCAAGGTGATGGAGGCCGATGTTTCGTAATTGCTCATATCCGATTAATTTTTCACGAATATGGCCACTCCCGGCGAGAGGAAAAAAGACACAAAAAGAGCCTCGGGAAATCTTCCCGAGGCTCCGATAAGAATTCTATTTCTACAACAACGATTTACGAACGACGAGCTTTCCTTTTGAAAAAGCGAACGAGGCGACTGCAAAGAGCGGCTATCGCCGTGACCGAAAAAGCAGCTACCACGATCCAATATATGTACGACAATACAACGCTAGCCGCCGTGAATGCTCCAAGAGCTATAATTATCACGAACAAGATCACAAATCCTAAGGCCTCGATTATAAACATATTTCCTCCTTTTCTTCGAAGATACGAAAAACTCCCGGCATTCGCAAGCCGGGAGCAAAAAATTATCGCGCGGTCTCGTCCTTCGTCGGCCGGAACGTCTCGATATATTCTTCGAGCATCTCCTTGAAGGCGAACAACTGCGGCTCCCTGTCGAACCATACGAACGACCGGGGCAATCCGGAGGATT
>OGXT01000316.1_pt1 | contig 62266 bp, 57 predicted proteins | sample 1576361 | NCBI WGS metagenome assembly OGXT01 (sample SAMEA3541514, study PRJEB24748) | human gut metagenome | biome: human gut; feature: human-associated habitat; material: faeces | place: China | collected 2012 | reverse complement strand
TCTTAAAGTGTTAACAATCATCCCGAACATTTTGTTCACTATCTGGGCTTGACAGGGTCGCCGCACCCTACAAGCCGCTCAACGAGGCCTCGAAATACATAACTCGCGACTCCCAGTCGGCGGCGCTTCGGTAATGCTGCCCGCCTTTCCCAGATAGATTTCGGATACTGCGGCGCGGCTATTGAAAGCTTGATTATAAAGACCGGTTGGGTCGCTTGCTTTTACCTTGCTACAGCTAAAGTGATAAGCCCCCCGATTTGCACTCCGTTTGTCACCGCCAAGAGACAAAGTCGGCGCAAATGCCGTCAATTACAAGGCTTTTGAGATTTACTGTCCGTTTTTTGACACACCTGCCGTGATAGAATAGAATCAGAAAATAAGGAACGGAGAGATACATATGAAATTCAAGATAGGTTTTACCGCTGAGAAAGAGACAGAGAAGAAAGCTCCCGAGACCGAGACAAAAGCTCCCGAAGAGGCTCCCGCGAGGGAATCGCTCGTGAGGGTCTATTTCCCGCAGCGCGGCTTCGACTGCACATATTACAACAATCTTTTCGACCTGCATGTCGGCGACCTCGTCTATGTTGACGGCAAGCTCGAGGGCAAGCGCGGCAAGGTCATCGATGTGTCGTACACATTCAAGATAAAGCTGTCCGACTACAAAAGAGTAATCGCAAAAATCGACACGGATATCTCCGGCGAGTTCTGCTATGTCGGCGACGAACTGTTCTCTTTTGACAAAAATACCGTGCCGTTCGGAAAGATACTCCCCTACTTCAAAGCTCCCGCAAAACCCGATGAGGAATATGTGAGCGCGAAGGAAAACAAGTTCTATAGCCTCGACGATCTCGAGGGCATGGGAGCATACGAGCACACGATAATGGTAGGCAAATCCGACTTCAACTGCGGCGAGGTTCTGTATCTCAGCGTTGAAGACGGCAAGGGGCACGCGATAGTCGGCACGGACGAGTTGCACGAAGTTGAATTTGACTACAAGAACGGCATGATTGCAAACATCACCTGCGACTGCTGGGCGTGCGGCATCTGCAAGCACGGTGTGGCGGCTGTTTTCGCGCTGAAATCAGCGCTCGAAAAAATCGAGAAGCATTTCCCGGAAAAATTTGAAGCAAGCGGGTATTTTGCAGTTATGTCGAAGAACACGTTTATGAATGTCATCGCCTCGCTCGGTGACGACAGCGTCGGAAGTTTTGTTATAAAGAAGAACTAAAGTTTCCATTTTTACATCACTTTCGACAAAAATCGCATCGTTTTTGCAGTTAAGTTGACAATTTTCTCTAAAAAATGTATGGTGAAGCTAACAAAATACGGGAAGTGAGACAATGGAGCCTATAGCTCACCTGCGGCTCGTCGAAAGATCCGAACCGCCGGAATATGACGAACAAACACTGAAAGCCCACAACGAAGACAGCGGGAAATATGCCGCAGAGGCGCTCCGATGTATCGAGTTAGACAAAGTCGGAATCTTTTGCGGGAACATTCACGATTTAGGCAAGGCGACAAAAAAGTTCTTCGACTACATACAGCCCGGCAACACGCTCCGGCGCGGCGAAGTGAACCACACATTCGCGGCGGTCAGATATATTTTTGAGATGTCCGACGGCGTTGACAATGAAGTGCGCGAGCTTCTCGCCTATGCGGTAGGCGCGCATCACGGACAATTTGACGCGGTGAATGACGACCACAAAAACGGCTTTGAACACAGGCTGACAAAAGACGGCATTGACTATGACGAGGCGAAGAAAAACTTCAACAAATACTGCTTCTCAGACGCCGAACTGAAATCGCAATTCAACAGCGCCGCAGAACAGATTACTGAAATTATTGAAGGCATAAGAGAGCGCAATCCGAAGAGAAGCGCGCGACAAGCTGAAGAATATGAATTTCAGATAAGCCTGCTGGCTCGGCTTCTGCTCTCGGCAGTTATCGAGGGCGACAGGCGCGACACGGCGGAATTCATGGAAAACATGGAGTTCCCGCAAGTTGAAGCGGATTGGGACGAGTGCCTCGGGCACATTGAAGAAAAGCTTGGCGAATTTTCAAACACAAGACCGATAGACGGGGCGAGAAAGCAAATATCCGACATCTGCCGCGCCGCCGCAGAAGAAGAGCCCGGCATATTCAGGCTCAATGTCCCGACTGGTGCAGGCAAGACTCTCTCGGGGCTGAGATTCGCCGTGGCTCACGCAAAAGCATATCGAAAGAAGCGAATCATTTTCACCTCTCCCCTGCTGAGTATTCTCGACCAGAATGCGAAGATAATAAGAGAATTCATCGGAGACGACAGCATCATAACGGAGCACCATTCAAACGTCGCTCTTGACGAGGACAACGCGGACGAGCTCAAACGCGCCCAGCTGTTAACGGAAAACTGGTCGTCACCGGTGATAATAACCACTCTTGTGCAGCTGCTCGACACTTTGTTTGCAGGGAAAACCTCATGCATACGCAGAATGCACGCGCTGTGCGACAGCGTGATAGTCATAGACGAGGTTCAGACCGTGCCGAACGAAATGCTGTCGCTTTTCAACACAGCGGTAAACTTTCTCTCGGAGGTCTGCGGCGCGACTATAGTCTTGTGCTCGGCGACTCAACCGTGCCTCGAACAGACGGCGCACCCGATAACAGAGAACATAAAAGACATTGTGCCGTTTGACGAAGAGCTGTGGCGCGTATTCAAACGCACGCAGATAATCGACAAGGGCGGCATGCGGCTTGACGCAATCCCCGCATTTATTGCAGAACAGCTCGGCACAACAGACAGCCTGCTTGTCATATGCAATCTCAAAAAGCAGGCGGCGTATCTGTTCACTGAAATGAATTTGGGAAACACCGTGATTTTTCATCTTTCCGCCGGAATGTGCATGGCGCACAGAATGGCGGTCATATCCGAGATAAACAGCGCGCTTGAAAGAAAGCGCAAAAATCCAGACGCACCAAAAGTGGTTTGCATCTCGACGCAGGTCATTGAAGCGGGTGTCGATGTATCTTTCGGCTGCGTGATAAGGCTCTGCGCGGGGCTCGACAGTGTGATTCAGGCGGCGGGCAGATGCAACCGCAACGGCGAGCTTAACGGAGCCGCAGATGTGTTCATAATAAACTGCCGCGGCGAAGATCTCGGCATGCTCAGAAGTATAAAAGACGGCAAGATGGCGTGCATGTCCCTGCTGTCCGACTGCAAATATCATCCCGAGAAGTACCCGTCGGGGCTTACATCCGACGAGGCGGTATACGCCTACTACAAGAAGCTCTATATTCAATCCGACATCGGCGCGCAGGATATGCCGATAAAAATCGACGGTTTGCCGTTCACTCTCTTTGATCTTCTTTCGCTCGACAGGACATTCGCGAACGCGCCTTATTTAAAAGCAAACGGCGAAAAATACGCGCTGACTCAGGCGTTCAAGACCGCCGGGAGCAGGTTCACCGTCTTCGGTAGCAGCACGACCGATGTTATCGTGCCATACGGCGAGGGAAAAGAGATAATCGTCGAACTTGGCTCAAAACGGGCCGAAGAGGACATAAAGTATCTCAAAAAGCTCATCAAAAAAGCGCGGGCATACACCGTCTCGCTCTATGAAAATCAGCGCAGAGCCCTTGCGGACAGCGGCGCGCTCCACCCCATAGCAGACGGCATCGCGCTCGCGCTAAGCGAGGAATTCTACAATGAAGCTTTCGGGCTCAATCTTGACGGCGAAAGCCGCGAAGCAATCACATTATAAATAAACACAGGAGGTGTGCAGCATATGGAACATCCGAATATAGTGACATTTGAAGTATTCGGAGACTACGCGCTTTTCTCCGACCCGGTAATGCGCGTCGGCGGAGAAAAAGCAAGCTATCAAATCCCGACATACGAAGCTCTCAAGGGTATTCTCCACTCGATCTACTGGAAGCCCACTATTGTCTGGTATATCGACAAGGTCAGAGTGATAAACCCCATCCAAACTGAGGTCAAGGGCATCCGACCGATAAAATATAACGGCGGGAACGACCTCTCGTTCTACACCTATCTCAAAGACTGCCGTTATCAGGTACAGGCACATTTTGAGTGGAACGAGAACCGCCCGGAGCTCATCGGCGACCGCAACGAGAACAAGCATCACAACATAGCAAAGCGCATGATTGAAAAAGGCGGGCGCAGGGATATTTTCCTCGGCGCGCGCGAATGTCAGGGCTATGTTGAGCCATGCGAATTCGGGAGCGGCAAAGGCGCATACGATGAGACGCCCGAACTCGCATTCGGGCTGATGTACCACGGGATAACCTACGCGGACGAAGCATATTCGGACGAGACAAAAAACCGAATGACCGTCCGGTTCTGGTACCCGACGATGAAAAAGGGCGTTATCACATTCCCCCGACCCGAGGAATGCACGATAACAAAAACGGTGCGCGAAAACATGGCGATAAAGCCGTTCGGCGAAGACCTCGGCAATTTCATCGGGCTCAGAGAATTCGGGGAGGTGGAATAAATGAGCATATGGCAAAGAGCCGTTGAGACATATGACTGTCACAGCAGTTTGGCGGGAGTTTATGAAATTGGAAAAGTTCCATTAGCTCCGATATCACACATAGTCAAAGACGCCGATATAGAAATCGTTCTTGATCAAGAAGGCAATTTTCTTGACGCAGCCTCTCTAAAAAGCAAGGATAAATCAGATTTGAGTCAAAAAACTATCATTCCGATTACTGAAGATTCTGCAGGCAGAGGCGGCACCACTTTTTTTGCTCACCCGCTAAGTGATCAGCTATGTTATACCGCGCCATGCTACCCAGAACGGTATCAAAAATATGCCGATCAAATCGCTGATTGGGCAAATTCAGAATTCAGTCATCCGAAAGTCTGCGCAGTGTCCGCATATATTCACAAAGGCACAATAGTAAATGATCTTATTGACTGTGGAATAATCGAAACCGGCGCAGACGGTGTACCACTCGAAAAGTACAGCAAAAATCTAATTCGCTGGCGCGTTTTCGGTTCAGGAGAAAATGATGAATGCTATAAGGATAAAAGCCTTTTTGACGCCTTCTGCAATTATTACCTTTCTAAAAAATCCGGAAACGCAAAGAAGACATGTATGATATTGGGAAAAAACGACTATGTTGTCCGAAACTTTCCCAAAGGTGTTCTCGCGACATCATTTAATTCAAAACTGATATCTTCGAGTGATAATGTAAACTTCACCTACAAAGGCAGATTTACAGATGCCCAGCAAGCCGCCACGATTGGTTATGAAGCGACCCAGAAAGCTCACAACGCGCTTACATGGGTGGTTGCCAACCAAGGTATATTCATTGACGGGCGCGCTTTTGTATGCTGGGATCCGAGCGGCTGCCATGTTCCGCTGCTTGAAAGTAAAGTTGTAAAAAGGCCTTATGAGGACGATGAGGAACATGAGATCAAGACATTTACAACTCCGTCGGATTATAAGGCCGATCTACAGAAAGCACTGAGCGGTTGGCGGCAGCATCTCCCTGATCAGGAAAATGTCGTCATTTCGTCATTTGATTCGGCAACCGAAGGTCGTCTTTCAATCGTTTATTACAACGAACTCAAAGGCTCCGATTTTCTTAACAGACTCGTCTTTTGGCAGGAACATTGTTTCTGGCAAAACGGTATATTCGGTTACCAATCTCCGTCGATATGGGAAATTGTGAAATGCTCCTTCGGTACAGAACAGGGCGGCAAACTCACCGTTGACACCAGAGTTATGCGTGAACAAACGCAGAGACTGTTTCACTGCATTATCGATCAAAGCCCCATACCGCTTGATATCGTGCAAGCTCTCATGCACAGAGCATCAAACCCGCTGGCTTATGATGATTCAAAGACACACAATCATAAGAAAGTAATGTTCACCGCCTGTGCCGTAATATATGCATACAGGACCGTTACTAAAAAGGAGGAATGGAAAATGGCCCTTGAAAAAGACAAGAAAGACAGAAACTATCAATTCGGGCGTCTGCTCGCAGTCATGGAAAAAGCCGAGCGTGATGCCTATGACCCAGACGAAAAGAGAGAGCCGAACGCAATAAGGATGCAGTCGGTATTCTGCGAGAGACCCATGTACGCCTCCCGCATAATCCGCGACAGCCTCAATCCGTATTTTGCAAAGCTCTCGCCCGGAAAGAGAATATACTACAACAACCTCATCGGCGAGATTTTCGGTCATCTGAGCGAATACGACGAGAAAGACCTCAACCGCCAGCTTGAGGACAGTTACCTTTTAGGCTATTACCTGCAGCGCAGTGAACTCTACACAAAGAAAGAAAGCAACAACGAGGAGGAAAATTAAAATGGCAGCTCTTAACAACAAAATCGATTTCGTAGTTCTTGTATCCGCAAATCAGGCAAATGTAAACGGCGATCCGCTCAACGGTAATCGCCCGCGCACCGACTACTCCGGCTACGGCGAGATGTCCGATGTCTGCATCAAGCGCAAAATACGCAACAGAATGCAGGATCTCGGCAACGACATATTCGTCCAGTCCGCCGACCGATGCAAAGATGGCTATAAAAGTCTTAGCGACCGCGCCGCCGGAAATATAAAGGTGGATAAAAAAGATACTGTTAAATACGCCGAAGAGGCTTGTAAAAAATGGCTTGATGTCCGTGCGTTCGGTCAAGTATTTGCGTTTTCATCACAAGAAGGATTATCCGTGGGTGTTCGTGGGCCGGTTACTATTCACCATAGCACAAGTGTTTCTCCAATAGAAATACGTTCATACAAAATAGTAAAAAGTGTTAATGGAGATCCTCCGAAAAAGAGCGATAAATCAAGCCGTTCGTCTGACACAATGGGCGACAAATACTTCGTCCAGTTCGGTCTCTATGAGATAAAGGGTTCAATAAATGTTCAGCTCGCAGAGAAGACCGGATTCTCCGAAGAGGATGCGGATATTATAAAAGAATGCCTGCGCACACTGTTCCTCAACGACGCTTCTTCGGCACGCCCAGAGGGCTCAATGGAGGTTCTGCGCGTCTATTGGTGGAAGCACAACTGCAAGGACGGTCAGTATTCGAGCAGCAAGGTACACCGCAGCGTCCATGTTGAATTGAAGCACGATGTCAACATTCCCTCGAGCACGGATGACTATGTTATATCCGTAGATGAACTTCCAGGGCTTGAGCCGGAGATTATCGAGGGAGTATAATGGCATACAGGGAGTGTGACTTTCTGCAAATAAGCGGATTACACCGTTTCGCCGTTTGCCGACGGCGTTGGGCATTGGTTCACATAGAAGGTCTATGGGCTGAAAATGTTCACACAATAGGCGGGGACATATTTCACGAACGGACGCACGACCCGTCACTCAGCGAAAAACGCGGCGATCTGATAACAGTCCGGGCTCTGCGGGTATTCTCGTCAGAGCTTGGAATAAGCGGAGAATGCGACGTTGTCGAATTCAGACGTGATGACGAAAACGGCGCCAAGCTGCACGGGCGTGATGGCAGATGGATGCCGACGCCGATCGAATACAAAAGCGGATCTTCTAAAGCCGGCGAAGCCGACCGGCTTCAGCTGTGCGCGCAGGCAATGTGCCTCGAAGAGATGCTCGGAGTCGAGATTGAACTCGGATATATGTTCTACGGTGAGACGCATCGGCGCGAAAAAGTTTATATAAACGCCGAACTGCGCCAAGCGGTGGAAGATGCGGTCAGCGAGATGCACAGCTACATGAACCGCGGCTACACGCCCAAAGTCAAGACCGGCAAATTTTGCAACGCCTGTTCACTCAAGGAGCTCTGTCTCCCTGCCCTGTGCAAGAACAAAAGCGCGGCGGAATATATAAACTCCGCTATCGGCGAGGACGGTGACTTCGATTGAAAAAGCTTATGAACTCGCTCTATATTCTGACCCCCGACGCCTATCTGACGCTCGACGGAGAAAATGTTGTTGTCAAAAAGGACGGCGCGGAGATGGGCAGATTCCCTCTGCACAGTCTCGAACAGATAGTAACATTTTCATACATGGGCGCAAGCCCGGCTCTCATGGGCAAATGTGCCGAGCAAAACAAGTCGCTGTCGTTCTTCTCTCAAAGTGGGCGGTTTCTTGCGCGAGTCGACGGCGGAGTGCAGGGCAATGTGCTGCTGCGCAGGCAGCGATACCGCATCGCCGACAGTCCGAGTGAAAGCTTGCAAACAGCCAAAAATTTCATCACTGCAAAGATATTCAACTCCCGCTGGGTATTGGAGCGCTCATTGCGCGACCACCCGATGAGCATTGATGCAGGGAAAGTAAAAGACGCATCAGAAAAGCTGAAAGAATCCGTATACACGGCTCGCAGCTGCACTGACGCTGGGTCGCTCCGCGGCATTGAGGGCGAAGCGGCAAGCACATACTTTTCGGTATTTGACAAGCTGATACTCAACCCCGACCCGTGTTTCATTTTCGAGACGCGCAACCGCCGTCCGCCGCTCGACTGCGTGAACGCGCTTCTCTCATTCGCCTACAGTCTGCTTGCGAACGACTGCGCGAACGCACTCGAAAGCGTAGGGCTTGACCCATATGTCGGCATGATGCACACTGACCGTTCGGGCAGGAAATCGCTCGCGCTCGACCTCATGGAAGAGCTGCGCCCGTCGTTTGCCGACAGATTTGTGCTCAGCGGAATAAACAACCGCTCGTTTCAGAGCAATATGTTTGTGAAAACTGACAGCGGTGCCGTACTCCTCACCGACGACGGTCGGCGATCGTTCTTCAAGCTTTGGAAGTCGAGGCGGGACGAAAATCTAACTCACCCGTTCCTAAAAGAAAAGATACAATGGGGACTCGTGCCGTATGTTCAAGCGCTTCTGTTAGCGCGCTACATCCGCGGCGACATTGACGAATATCCCCCGTTCCTGTGGAAGTAGGTGCGTTATGCTCGTATTGATAACCTATGATGTCAACACCGAAGACGCCGGCGGCAGGAAGCGGCTTCGGAAAGTTGCGAAAGAATGTGTGAATTACGGTCAGCGAGTTCAAAACAGCGTATTTGAATGTGTATTGGACGCCGCACAATACAGATTAGTAAAACACAAGCTCGAACAGCTCATCGACACCGAAAAGGACAGTCTGAGATTTTATAATCTCGGGAACAACTATCAGACAAAAATAGAGCATATCGGAGCCAAGGCCGGATATCAGCCGGAAGGACTCCTTATGCTTTAGTGCGAAGCGGCATCGATCATAAAAAGTGCCGTATGTTCGCACCGAAAAAGCCGTGCTTTTACAACTGTTTAAGTCAAGTAAAAAGCACAGCTGTCGCAAAAATATATAATTTTATATGCACTATGTACAAACGCAATATTGTATATTTGTATATTTTTGCAGTCGCCCTCCCCACGGAGGGCGTGGATTGAAATCTTCCGAGCACAAGATAAATAACAGAAACAGTGGTCGCCCTCCCCACGGAGGGCGTGGATTGAAATACTTATCATAGGGAACAGAAGGATTTATGGAACTAGTCGCCCTCCCCACGGAGGGCGTGGATTGAAATCTTTATTTTTACGAGCCGCCGCACGCTTTGCACGCGTCGCCCTCCCCACGGAGGGCGTGGATTGAAATGTAACAACGGGCTTACAGTTGACAATTGAAAGCGTGTCGCCCTCCCCACGGAGGGCGTGGATTGAAATTCTTTAAGTATCTTTTTTATTTTCTCTCTGTTGCTGGTCGCCCTCCCCACGGAGGGCGTGGATTGAAATATTATTAGCTTGTAAAACGCCTTCGCCGCTTCTGTCGCCCTCCCCACGGAGGGCGTGGATTGAAATGCAGATACTCCGAAGGCTTTCGCAAACTCTTGCGGGTCGCCCTCCCCACGGAGGGCGTGGATTGAAATATCGGCTTTAACTTCCTATCTATTTCCAATGCGTAGTCGCCCTCCCCACGGAGGGCGTGGATTGAAATATTTTATTAGCGTTGTCCGCCATATCTGTTATTGGTCGCCCTCCCCACGGAGGGCGTGGATTGAAATTTAACAGCAACAGAGAGAAAATAAAAAAGATACTTGTCGCCCTCCCCACGGAGGGCGTGGATTGAAATCATCTTCTTGTTGAGTTGGGGAAAGTTTGGAGTGGTCGCCCTCCCCACGGAGGGCGTGGATTGAAATTATAAAAAATGTGTTCAATTTTCAGAAAATTTTTAATGTCGCCCTCCCCACGGAGGGCGTGGATTGAAATAAATACTCCGTCTTATCAACAGCACTATTAAAGGTCGCCCTCCCCACGGAGGGCGTGGATTGAAATTCTGTGCCTTATGAAAATTGGGATAACGGTGATTGTCGCCCTCCCCACGGAGGGCGTGGATTGAAATTCATATTCAGCGTCACGCGCCAAGCCATACTGGACGTCGCCCTCCCCACGGAGGGCGTGGATTGAAATTGACAAAGTTCAAACTTAAAGTTATTAGAATAAGGTCGCCCTCCCCACGGAGGGCGTGGATTGAAATATCCATATTTTTTGATGCTTTCCGCAACATTTTGTCGCCCTCCCCACGGAGGGCGTGGATTGAAATTGGACTTTTAGATGCAGTCGTCAACCTCACCAATGGCGTCGCCCTCCCCACGGAGGGCGTGGATTGAAATAATCCACTTTTATTTCTGCGACCTGCTCCACTTTAGTCGCCCTCCCCACGGAGGGCGTGGATTGAAATCGACGCGACATACACCGTCTATGAGAATGCCGACGGTCGCCCTCCCCACGGAGGGCGTGGATTGAAATATCAAGCAGTCGTCTAATTTTACCAACGGCATTATAGTCGCCCTCCCCACGGAGGGCGTGGATTGAAATTGGACTTTTAGATGCAGTCGTCAACCTCACCAATGGCGTCGCCCTCCCCACGGAGGGCGTGGATTGAAATGCCATGCTCGTTGTATTCTACGAGCGCCTGCGGTCGTCGCCCTCCCCACGGAGGGCGTGGATTGAAATTTTAGACTTTGGAGAGCTGCCAAAGGCTGCTATCGGTCGCCCTCCCCACGGAGGGCGTGGATTGAAATTTTTCCATTTTCGCGCCGCAGTGCGGGCAATAAAGTCGCCCTCCCCACGGAGGGCGTGGATTGAAATTTTTCCATTTTCGCGCCGCAGTGCGGGCAATAAAGTCGCCCTCCCCACGGAGGGCGTGGATTGAAATATACTGAACAACAAGTATATATAAACGCTCCGAATGTCGCCCTCCCCACGGAGGGCGTGGATTGAAATTAAACATACGACCAACAACAGCAGTATTGTTATCGTCGCCCTCCCCACGGAGGGCGTGGATTGAAATTTTTTCATTGAAGCTCTTTGCAAAACTTAATGCGTCGCCCTCCCCACGGAGGGCGTGGATTGAAATATCCCCCGGAGGCGCGGTTTGACTCCGCGCGCTGCGGTCGCCCTCCCCACGGAGGGCGTGGATTGAAATGCTCCTCTTTGCTCTGATTTTGGCTCTGACTCTGTGTCGCCCTCCCCACGGAGGGCGTGGATTGAAATGCCATGCTCGTTGTATTCTACGAGCGCCTGCGGTCGTCGCCCTCCCCACGGAGGGCGTGGATTGAAATTTTACTTACCGAACCAATCGCGACCGCTTGCGGCGGTCGCCCTCCCCACGGAGGGCGTGGATTGAAATCCTATCGTTTCAGGGATTACCGTCCTTTTGCTATTGTCGCCCTCCCCACGGAGGGCGTGGATTGAAATCGGCATGGGATGAGATAAAAAGCAATGAAAACATATGGTCGCCCTCCCCACGGAGGGCGTGGATTGAAATTCCGGAGCGCAGGAAATGACCATTATCAACGAGGTCGCCCTCCCCACGGAGGGCGTGGATTGAAATATTCAGTCCACCTTCATGTCGGAGCAGTGCAGCTCCGTCGCCCTCCCCACGGAGGGCGTGGATTGAAATGCAACATGCGGCAGCCTGACAGCGAGGACGCAAAGGGTCGCCCTCCCCACGGAGGGCGTGGATTGAAATTGCGGTAACAGGACGCCCAAAGGATGTTGCCGGAGTCGCCCTCCCCACGGAGGGCGTGGATTGAAATTTGTTTCATTTTAGGGGTGATTGTTTGTATAAAGTCGCCCTCCCCACGGAGGGCGTGGATTGAAATATCGGCGGCACTTGTGCCGCCTAATAGACGCGCGGTCGCCCTCCCCACGGAGGGCGTGGATTGAAATGAAATGCGGGCGTGAATATAACTTTGCCGACGGCGTCGCCCTCCCCACGGAGGGCGTGGATTGAAATGCTCCTGCGGGAACAGGAACGGGCAGTGCATCAGTCGCCCTCCCCACGGAGGGCGTGGATTGAAATGTAATTGTTGCGGGAACGGGATACGCCGGGGACTGGTCGCCCTCCCCACGGAGGGCGTGGATTGAAATATCAAGCACGGCGTCAACATTCCAGCTGTATTGGTCGCCCTCCCCACGGAGGGCGTGGATTGAAATGTTCCCGTAGGCGCGATGCCGTGGAATGCGTCGAGTCGCCCTCCCCACGGAGGGCTTGGATTGAAATATGACCGCATCAAACAAGGAAAAAGCCAACACACGTCGCCCTCCCCACGGAAGGCGTGGATTGAAATCTTTTGCGCAGGCTTGGCGGCTGACTTTGCGGCAAGTCGCCCTCCACACGGAAGGCTCAGTCTGAAACAGGAGGTTATATCAAATACATTCGCAAGCTGACAACTGTCTTTTTATTGTTTTGGATCAGCGTTTTTTGAATATAAAAACAGCGCCTTGCAGTCAAATACAAGACGCCGCAATTATTGGATTGCAGTATAGCAAAACATCCATGCTTTACGCTCGACAGTTAAAATCAATAATCGATATATATTCCCTGTCTCCGTTCTTCCATCTTTTGCGCATGATATTCTGCATATTCTCTCACGAAGCGATGTTTCAAATCTTCCGGAGTATCAGGCGTAAAATATATTGTATAATCTTCTTCCACAACAATAGGGCCGGCACCAATTTTACGGCTTTTCTCAAAACCCTTTGGAAAAACCATGGCATAGCCATTAATGTACGGCCACCTGTTTATCATTTATTCCATCAACTCCTACCTGAAGCAATTTACTGTTTTGATTGCTGCACTTTGCTTTTGAGGTCGAAAATAGAATCGATTCAAATCTTTTATCGAGACTGCCTTCTTTCGCTGCAGCCATCAATAAAATATTATACCTTCCTTTTGCGACAATTCATATATTTCATTCCAGTATTCATATGACTCAACGGCTTCCGGCGGGGCTTTTTCTGTCAGGTGCGGATAGTCGTTCTCATCATAGTAATACCACTCCGGATTGCGTTTAAAGAAAGTCCCCTTTTCTACATACCCGGACATAGATATATCGTCTCCTTTAAATTTATTTGCTCATGCACATTTATTTGGCGGTTGGCGGTTATTGGTGCCATTTCTGTCTCTAACTCCCCGCTGTCATTTACATCTTACACCGCCGTCGGAAATTCATCAATAGAATTTTGTCTTGGGCTTATCCACTGTCCGATATATTGTCCTTTGCTCATAATATTTTACCAAACGCTTGACTTCGCGTTCGCGGCTATGCTATATTCTGAACGGAAAGGGCGAACGCATGAGGCGTCTTGGACGTAGACTGCGGGTCTTCGGACATGTTCAGTACTTGTGAGACCCTTTCTTTGCAGAAGGGGCGAACGCATGAGGCGTCTTGGACGTAGACTGCGGGTCTTCGGACATGTTCAGTACTTGTGAGACCCTTTCTTTGCAGAAGGGGCGAGCGCATGAGGCGTCTTGGGCGTAAGCTGCGGGTGAAACATGTTCAGCACTTGCGAGACCCCTTTTGCGGAAGGGGCGAACGCATGGGGCGTCAGGGACGTAAGCTGCGGGTTGATACATGTTCAGCACTTGCGAGACCCCTTCTTTTTTGATAAATATAACCGCCAAGCGAAAGCAAGGCGGTTTTGTCATATTAACAGCATCAGGAATTAATGAATTCGTAAATATCTTTTGCTGCGATTACTTTATATTTCCCGGTAAACACATGAGACTGACCGTTATATATTATCATCCGGCAATGATTCTTATCAATGCTGTTATAATAGTCACAAAGCTCTATTGAGTATTTATCCGGTACCACCTTGTCGCTATCACCCTGAAGAAGCAAGACGGGATTTTTATATCCGTTTACATCATATTCAGCACCGATCTCATAAGCCTGTTCGTTAAGGAATATAGCCGGATACTGCAATATTATACCCTTTATATCGTCTGTATGAGTAACCGCACAAGTTGCAACGGTAACCCCTCCTATGCTGCTTCCAAGCAAATAAATATTATCTTTATCGACAAAATCCTCAGACTTGATTTTCTCTATTACCGCATTCAGATCTTCAGCCTGCAAAAGCACTTTCTTCATATAAGCGCCATTGTCGCTCATATCAGTTCCTTTAAACCATATCGTCACTCCTTAAATTCAATTGTATATAAATCGAATGTGCCTTTACCCGAAAAGTTAATTGACAGCGTTTGACTGTTCGCGTCATAAACCTTATATTGCATAATTATTTTGCTTCTGCCGCATGGGGTTATCGCCGCAGACGCTATTGGAATACGGTTGGCGAAAACAACGATTTTTCCGTCAGCGTGCGAATCAATATCAAGGATAATCTCGCCGGTATCACTTACGAAGTCAAACCATTTGTAACAGACAGCGGTTCTGCGGTCAATATCCGCAATATATCTTTCGCCGCGGCAATCGGTAATTTTCGGAATATTTCCGTTATATCGCCTGTTGGATATATGCGGCATTCTGCCGTTTGTTATATTGCAAGCAATAACTGCCGGATATATCCCGCTCGCCGACAAAGGCTTTGCTTCAAGTCCGCTGCTGCTGATTTCAACCTGGCAGATGCTTGAATCCTCATTAATTTTTATCGGCTCGGCACAAGCCTGTCTGCTGTAATCGCTCGCATGAGTCAATCTGTGATAAAAAACATACCATCTGCCGTTTATGAATTCGATGCTGCCATGTGTTGTGCCTGTCACATTGAGACGGTCTTTTTCTTTGCGACCGTCAAATCCGACATCACCTGTTGAGACAATAGTTCCGCCGTATTCAAAGTTCCTGTCAGGCTCTTTGCTCACCGCATAGCAAAGCTCGTGATTTTTCTGAGAGGAATATATGAAATAGTACATTCCGTTTATTTTACGAATAGATGAACCCTCAAAAAATGCATGATTTTCGAACGATGTTCCCTTGGCTTTTTCCGGTATAATTCTGACTGCGTCCGACTCGACCGTCTGCATATCATCGCATAGCGTCACCATATTTGCGCCCCAGACGCCGGGCTCGGCTGTTATCTCCGCCCTGCTTTTGCCATAGGTTTTTCCAAGAGCTGTCGAAGCGATTTTGCGCACAAATCGAGGTAGGCACACGCCCATAGGCATTGAAGTTCCGTAATAGAGACGTATCACTCCGCCGTCATTTATAACCGCAGGGTCGAAGCAGACGAATTTGTCAAACGGCGAGCCGTCGCGGTTTTTCACATAGCCGAGATATTCGTATTTTCCGTCCGGAGTATCGCAGACCGCAACGCTGATAGGGCCGTTATAGCCGCCGCTTCCCTTTTCTCCGGCAAGGCAGTAGTAGAGATAATATTTTCCGTCGTTGCCGCGGACAACATCGGGTGCATACATATACGGTCTTTCGTTTGTGTAAAGTGCATCCTGTTTGGAGCAATAATTTATGCCATTGCTGCTCCAGTTACTCAGATCGTCTATCGGCGCGGAAAAGAATTCATAGTCAAGCTCACAAAAAGTATTGCCGCCTTCTCTGTCGTGGCTTCCGAACAGATATACCCTGCCGTCAAAAACGTGCGGCTCGCCGTCGGGAATATATTTGTCGAGCGGCAAGATCGGATTATAAGCATATTTCTTCATACTTTATTCACCCCACAAGTTTCTTGTATAACTTAATTATACAAACACCGAGTCTGATTAACAATCATCAGTTTGGATATTAATTGATATAAAACCAACACTCATGTCATATAACGATTCGATAATGCAATTAATTTTATCTGCCGCTTGATATCTCGTTCCTCTGGAAAGCGTGCTATTTCATCTGTCGTCCATGATTTTTGTAAAAGTTTCATATAATTATGTATATAAATTTTATCTTTATGTTGAATTTGTATTGCTTTTTGAGTTTTGTTCCCGTATAATGGAGCTTGTCTGATACGACAGAATATCTGAAAGGTGCCGAATTATGAACACCGTGATAATAATTCTGCTTGTTGTGCTCGCGATAGCCGTTGTGCTGCTGTTCGCGATATGCGGCTTCCTGTTCAATCAGGTAATATGGTATAAGCCGATAAAGCTGCCCGCCGCAAAAGGCGAGGTTGAGGATGACTTTGCAAAAGATCACAGAAAAGCCGAAGAAGAGTTCGGGAAAATGCCGTTCGAAAAGCTCACGCTTACGGCATCGAACGGCGAAAAAATATATGCGCGCCTGCTCCTGCCCGAGAAGAGCAACGGGCGCATGATAATCGCCTGCCACGGGGCGCACAGCTCAGGGATATGCGAATTCTGCTTTTCCGCACCGTACTTTCACCGCATGGGTTATACAATTCTTATGCCGGAGCACCGCGGCTGCGGCGAGAGCGAGGGAAAATTCTTAGGCTACGGCACGCACGAATCAAAGGACACTTTTCTTTGGATAGACTGCGCCCGCAAACGATTCCCGGAGCTCGACATATTCCTGCTCGGCGTGTCGATGGGCGGCGCGACGGTTCTAATGATGAGCGACAAAATAACCGACCCGGCGGTCAAGGGAATCATCGCGGACTGCTCCTACACGAGCGCATGGGATGAATTCGCCTATCAGCTCAAAAATCCGTTCGGACTCCCGGCGTTTCCCCTGCTATATATATTCGACCTGTATTGCCGCATAATCTGCAAATACAGCCTGCGCGACGCGTCGCCGATAAAAGCCGTTCGCGGCGCGAAAGTGCCGATACTTTTTATTCACGGCGCAAAAGATGCTCTCGTGCCCGTAAAGATGCAGAAAGAGCTGTTTGACGCGTGCCCGACCCAAAAAGAAATGCTGACGGTCGAAAATGCGGTTCACGCACAGAGCTATTATACCGACCCGCGCGCTTATGAGGCGGCGGCGGAAAAATTCATAAACGAATGCGAAAACACTGAAAATACATCTGCGCTTTCCGCGCCCGGAGGAGGAAAACAAATTGGCTAACAACGAAAGGCTGAAAGAAAAACGATACGTCGGAGTAAAAGAAACGGTTATCTACGGCGTAGCAAACGGCGGTCAGGTCATCGGATACAACATGGTCCGCATGCAGCTGACATTCTTCCTTGTGACCGTGTTCGGCATACCGAGCACAGCGGTCGCAACGATGATAACCGTCATGGGCATCTGGGATGCACTCAACGACCCGATGATGGGAACGATAGTTGACAAGACCCGCACGAATCTCGGAAAACTGCGTCCCTATCTGCTCTTCGTCCCGATACCGCTCGGAATAGCGACAGTCGTGTTCTTCGGCGGCGCGGAATTCCTCGCGGGAGTTCAGTCAACGACGCTCAAGATAGTCTATATGTGCGTCACATATTTCATCTGGGAGTTCTTCTACACGATAGGCGACATTCCGTTCTGGGGTCTGTCCGCCGCGATATCCCCGAACCCCGTTGACAGATCGAACGCCATAACCTCGGCGCGCTTCCTCTCCGGCATAATCGGCGGACTTGCTACGCCCGTTATATCCCTGCTCATCGACCTGAGCAACAAGGGTGTTATCGGAATCAATATGCGCCAGCTCTTCCTTGTCATGGGAATTGTCGCTGGCACTGTCGGCATGGGACTCTTCTCGCTTTCCGGCATCTTCTGCCGCGAGCGCGTGGTTCAGAATTCCGACGAGCCGAAGGTTCTCGACTGCTTCAGATTCCTTTTCAAGAACAAGCCCCTGCTCCTCATCGTCTGCTCAAACATTCTCGCGACGGTCGGCGGAGTTACCGACACATTCGCGCAGTATTTCTACATATTCTCCCTCGGCGCGGCGAGCTGGGGCACGATAATCGGAATCCCCGGAGTTATTTCCGGATTTTTGACTTATCTCCTCCTGCCCGCTCTCGAGAGAAGATGGACGTCGAAGCAGATAGTCGTTCGCACAACTATTCTCAAGGCACTCGTCGGTACGACCACCTTCCTAATCGGCATGAAATTCTACCGCAACCCGGCGGTCATTGTCCCGCTGCTTATGATTCAGGGCTTCATCTTCAGCTCGCTGACGAGCATAAACATGGTCGTCCCCACAAAGATGATAGGCGACACGGTCGACTACATGGAGTGGAAGACGGGCGAAAGAAACGAGGGCATGGCGTTCTCGCTGCTGACCTTCATCAGCAAGCTCACTGGCTCGCTCTGCACGGCTATCGCAACGGCCATAATCCCGGTCATCGGCCTTGTCACCGTTCAGCTCGCGGACAACTCGCTTCAGCTTGTTGAAAACCCGCAGATAAACACCCGTTTCTGGCTCTGGGCTCTGGTCACCATACTCCCGCCCGTGGCGTCGCTCATCTCGCTCATACCCTTTAAGTTCTACGACCTTGAGGGCAAGAAGCTCAAGGATATCCAGGAAGAGATGATCGCCCGCCGCGAGCTCAACTCGAAGACGATATCCAAGTCGGAAGGAGAGATATAAATGGAACGCAAATGCCCGAAATGCGGCGGTAAGCTCGGTATATTCGACTTAAAGCCCAACTGCCCCCACTGCGGATGCAGTATCATGTACTACGACATGGACAAACGCCTTGAGGAGGACTCGGTAAAGGCCGAAGCCGAATGGCAGAAGCTTGAAGCGACCCTCGACAAGATAACTCCCGCGTTCATCAAGAAAAAGAGAGCCGCGAGAGAAGAAAAAGAGAAAAACGAAAAGGATTCAAGCGAAAAATAATCCTAAAGCAGGCGCGCCCGCAGTTATTCTGCGGGCGTATCGCTTTTTGTGGGAATTTGCAACAAATTTTAGTAAAACTGTGGTAATTTCCGCAGCAATATGTTAAAATTCGATAAGAACGATGATTTAAGGAGAGGGTATTATGCTTCGCAGACAGATGCAGCTTGATTTTTCCGGAATAAAGACATATTCAGCCGAGGATCGCCACAATCTCGTCACCATAGACAACATGATGACTCCCGGGATCACCCCGCACGAGGAATACAAATACGAAGGCTTTGACGAGCTTGTTGAGAGGATAGTCAAGGCGCGCAAGAACGGTCATCCCGTCATATGGAGTATGGGCGCGCACGTTGTCAAAAACCGCCTTTCACGCTATGTCATAGAGCTGATGAAAATGGGCGTTATCACGCACATCGCCGCAAACGGCGCAACAAGCATACACGACTTTGAGCTCGCGTATCTCGGCGGCACATCCGAAGATGTGCCGACCGCGATTGAGGACGGCTCATTCGGAATGTGGGAACAGACGGGAGCATGGATGAACGAGGCTATTCAACGCGGCGCGAAGCTCAACATCGGCTACGGCGAGGCGCTCGGCGAATATATAGACATGCACCCAGAGAAGTTCCCGAACCGCGAGGACTGCATACTTTGGAACGCATATAAACTGGACATTCCCGCGACCTATCACATAGCGCTCGGCACGGATATCATCCACCAGCACCCCACCTGCGACATGGAGGCTATCGGCAAATGCTCGGGCATTGATTTCAAGAAGATGGCGTACAGCGTGTCGCAGCTCGACGGCGGCGTTTTTCTCAACTTCGGCTCTGCCGTTATCGGTCCCGAGGTGTTCCTCAAGACTCTTTCAATAGCGCGCAACCTCGGCTATCCCACGTTCAACATAACCACGGCGAACTTCGACCTCGTGCGCCTGGGCAACTTCCGCTGCAAGATAGGCTACGAAGATCCGAACTATTATTACCGCCCCCGCAAGAATATCGTCAACCGTCCGACCTGCCGCGGCGGCATGGGCTGGCACTTTGAGGGCGACCATCAGATAACCATACCCACGCTCTACGACAAGCTCAAAGAGCAGCTTTGATTTGAGGTAAGATATGCTTTCAAAAGAACAGGTCAAAAAAATATGCGCCGGCATAAAAAATGCGCGCATAGGCATAATCGGCGACTTCTGCGTTGACATCTACTGGCACGCGGACATGACAAAATCCGAGCTTTCGCGCGAGACTCCGCACTATCCCCTGCCGATAGTCGGCGAGAAGGTCTATCTCGGCGCGGGCGGAAATGTTGCGTCGAACCTCGCGGCGCTCTCCCCAAAAGAGCTTATTCCGATATCCCTTATCGGCGGCGACTGGCGCGGCATGCTCATGGAAGATATATTCGAAAAGAGCGGCATGAACAGGGATTTTGTCATCAAATTACCCGGCCGCTTCACCAACGCCTACTGCAAGCCGATGCGAAAGGGCATATCGGAGCTTGAATACGAAGATCCGCGTCTCGACTTCGACAACTACGAGCCGATATCAAAAGAGACCGAGGACAAGGTGATTGAAAATCTCAGAAAAATCTCCGGAAATATTGATGTGCTCTGCGTCGCGGATCAGTTCAGATTCGGCATAATCACAAAGCGCGTGCGCGATGAGATAATTGCACTTGCAAAATCGGGGCTCACCGTCATTGCGGACAGCCGATACAACATCGGCAAATACACTGACTGCATATTGAAGCCCAACGAGGTCGAGTGCTGGCGCGCGGTGTATAACAACGAAGGCTACATAAACGCGGGATACGATGAATTTATCGAAGCGGCAAAGCTGCTCGCGAAAAAGGACCGCTCGACCGTGTTCTGCACGCTCGGAAAGCGCGGTTCGATAGTCACCGACGGCGACAGGACGGAGAAAGCCGACGCGGTGCTGTTCGACGGCGAAGTTGATATCTGCGGTGCGGGCGACACCTCGCTCTCCGCATTTTCTGCGGCAATCGCCGCAAAGACCGAGCTCAAAGCGGCGGCTCAGTTTGCGGGGCTCGCGTCCGGCGTGACGGTCAGAAAAATCGGCGTCACGGGCACGGCATCGCCCGAGGAAATAGAAGCGCTCGCACAGTAAAAAATAAAACTAAGAGGCACAGGAATGAGCTTTTCAATTGAAACGATAAAAGAATACAGCGGCAGGGGCTTCAAATGCGCGCTGTTCGATTTTGACGGCACGATAAGCCTTATACGCGAGGGCTGGCAGAAAGTGATGATTCCGTATTTCTGCGAGGTCATCGAAGCTCTCGGCACAAATGAAAATAAAGACGGAATATGCGAAGAGGTCACAGAATTCGTCGACCGACTGACCGGCAAGCAGACAATATTCCAGTGCATCGCGCTCAACGAGGCAGTTGTTCGCCGCGGCGGAGAGCACGTTGACCCGGGCGAATACAAAAAAGAATATCTGCGCAGACTCGAAACGCGGATAGCCGACAGAAAAAATGGGCTCGAAAGCGGCTGTCTCTCCCCCGCCGATCTCGCGGTCAGAGGGTCAGTTGAGTTCATAAAAGCGCTGAGGAACGCCGGGATAAGATGCTTCCTCGCGAGCGGCACGGACGAAGAGGATGTCATATATGAGGCGTCCTTAATTGGAGTCAAAGATCTTTTCGACGGCGGCATTCACGGCGCGAAGGACGCGCTGCTCGACTGCTCGAAAGAGGCGGTTATAAAGAACATGATCGAAGAGCAAAAGCTCGACCCGGAAGAGCTTGTCACATTCGGCGACGGATTTGTTGAGATAGAGCTCACGGCAAAGCTCGGCGGATACGCGGTCGGCGTGGCGACAAACGAAAAGACCGGCGACGGAATAGACGAAAAGAAGCGGGCACGGCTCATGTCGGCGGGCGCTGATATGATAATCCCGCACTTTGAGGGCACCGACGCGCTACTCAAAGCACTGCACATATAAACACAAAAAAGAACAGGCGTTCTGCGGCAAAACCGTAAAACGCCTGTTTTTTTATAATTCTATCCAATCTTTTGTTTCGTTGTCGTACTCATACAGCACCTTGTTCTGCTCATCGTATGCGAGCAGGACATCGTCGCTGTCTTCAAAAGTTATTTTATAGGTCTTGCACTTGACTCCGTTCACGGTCGCGGTCTTGCCCGTTGATGAAAAGCCGTCGCCCAGGTCGGCATATGCGCGGAATTTCGGAACCCCGAGCATTCTTATCGCGTCAAAATCGACCTGAAATTCCGTAGTCTTTGACGCGGTATTTGAAGAACCGGAAACCCGGCGGGTCGTTTCCGCGCCGCGTGCGGAGGTCGCCTTTGTTGTCTCCGCCTGCGTTGTCGGTTCGGTGGTCGGCTCCGTCGTTTGCTCCTCGGTCGTAGTTTCGGGTGCAGTCGTCGTTTCCGGCTCGCGCGCCACTTTAGCGCACCCGGCAAGCGAGATTGCAGCAAGAAACAGAGTTAAGGCGGACATGATAATTTTTCTGTTTGATTTCATTATTTTTCAGCTCCGTGAGTATATTTCAGACATTTTCGCGCCGTTTTATCCGCGCGCCGTCAAATTCATAAACCTCGTCGCAGAGGGTCGAGATATCGCCCTCGTTGTGCGAGACTATGAGTATGGTTTTTCCGCTCGCTTTAAAGCTCAGGAAGAGCTTTCGCATCTCCTCGACTGCGTCCTTGTCGAGCGCGTTCATCGGCTCGTCGAGAATCAATAATTGCTGATTTTCCATTATCGCCTGTGCTATGCCGAGGCGCTGTTTCATGCCGAGCGAATATTTGCCGACCCGCAGCTTTGACGACGGGTCAAGACCGACCGTTTTCATGGCGGACTCTATCTGCTCTTTGCCGATTTTGCCGCGTATCGAGGCGAGGTATTCAAGATTTTTCATGCCGCTGTAATTGGGCAGGAAGCCGGGCGCTTCGATTATAATTCCCGTATTCTCCGGGAAATCCGCATCCTTGCCTATCACCTTGCCGTTGACGGTGACTGTTCCGCTGTCGGGCTTCATGAATCCGCAAATGAGCTTTAAAAGTACGGTCTTGCCGCTGCCGTTGTCGCCGACGATGCCATATATTCTGCCCTCTTGCAGCCGCATATTGACATCTTCGAGAACCGTTTTTCCTTTGAAGCTTTTTGTCAGCTTATCTATAACTATAACATCAGTCAAAATAATGTCCTCCTTTCAAAGCCCTTCTCTTCACTGCGCCGGAGCAGAAAAAGACAAGGATTATCACCGCCGCGTCTGCAAAGAGTACCGCCGCAGCCGTTTTGACATCGGTCAGCTGTTTTGCCATGCCGTATGCGCCGAGCATAGCGAAGCTGAAGCTTTTCAGCTTCCCGCATATTAGCCCCGTTGTGCCGACAACCGCGATGACGATTGTCGCCGCAGGCTTCTGCCCGAGAAGAAAACGCAGAAGGCACAGCGCACACATTGACGCGCCGAGCGCGAGCGGATATGCCGCCATGCGCATAAGCTCAAAGGCGGAAAGCATTCCGACTTTTTCCGCCGCCGCTGCGCAGACAGCTATGCCGATAAGGCAATAGAGCACGCACCAGAGAAGCGCGGACGAAACGGTTTTTATCCACCATTTGAAAAAGCCCTTCGAGCGCGGCAGGACGAAATACGGCATCGCCTCGGAATCGGAAACCGAGCCCGCCATACCGAGAAAGAGTCCCGCAAAAAATGTTCCGAAATAGCGGAAGAAGCCGAAGAGATCAAACTGCCCGCTGTGTTCAACGCCGCCGACGGCTTCTGTGAAAACAGAGAAAAATGTTTCCCGCTCGCCGCCGAAAGACGAGAGCACGCAGACCGCCCATATGAGCAGAGACACAGCGAGATACGGCAGCATATTGAAAAGCCGATGCCGCAATCCCGCAAAAAAAGTTATCTTCATATTCGAGTCCCCACTGTTATTTTGAGATCGACATGCCGAACAGCGCGAAGAACACACGCGACAATAATCGCCGCGAGCAGGCAGAAATACGCGCACGAAAAGCCGACCGACGGCAGACCGGCATCTTCCGAGAAGCCGTGATTCGAAAATACGGAGATAAAAAACGGGAGGTACTTAAACCGTATCAGATATGAAATGATATGCTGAGCCGAGAGCACGGCAAAGCCCAGCACGCGGCTGCCGCTTAAATTTATCAAAAACAGAAGCGAGCCGCAGAAAAAGCCGTAGCCGAGATTCAGCACCAAGGCATATGCCGCCGCGAGATACGGCGTAACAGCCGGTATAAAAAGCTTCGGATCGACTGTGATATGATAAGACGAAGCCGCCGCATCGCGCATGACGAGCTCATAAAACGGCGCGCTCCACACATTGCCCGCAAAGGCGTTGGGCGAAAAGAATATCACAGTCACCGCGAGCGAAAATATGTAATACACGGCGCAGGAGAGCAGGATATACATGAGCTTTCCGACTACCCACTGCACCCGCGAACAGCGCACGAGCGAATACATCGCGCTCTGCTCGGTAAAAGGTGCGTCGGCGAACAGGAGCATAAGCCCGAGGAACATCAATGTCGCGATATGGAGCGTTGAGCTGTTATATATAAACGGCTCGAATATGTTAAGCGGATCTCCGCTCGCCCGGGCGAACTGCATAAGATTCACGGAATCGAACAGCGAAGCGGCGGCGCAGACGAGAAAAGCCGTAATGGTTCGCGCACTGCCGAGCCATGTGCCGAACTGCCAGCGCATCACAGAGAGACACTGTTTCATTGCAGCAGCCTCCTTCGCGCAAAGAAGATGAACACCGCGCAGCCGAGCACCAAGAGCACCGCCTGATACAAAAACAGAAAGCCGAACGACGGCAAAATATCGGGCAGGATAGTGTTGGTCGGGCTGAATTTTTCTTTTTGCAGCGCACTCGCGATGAGATGCATCAGGAAGAACAGCACGAACGGACCGCAGAGAGCCACATATCTGTTGGACACCGCGGCGGACAGAGCCGTGCCGATAACTCCCCACACGACGCCGAAGAGGAACGCGAGCAGGATTATCACTCCGACCAGGCCGAGCCCGCCCGCGACGTTTTCGAACGGCTGCAATATACTTCCGTCAAGCGGAGTTTTCGAATGTCCGTTCGGGACATACGGGTCGCAGAAAATGAGCATTATCAGCGCAAACACCGCAAGCGGCAGAGCGTTTGCCGCGCCGCCGCAGACAGCGTTTGAAAAAAGCCTTGTGAACATATACTTTCTGCGGCTCTTCGAGCGCACGAGCATAAAGCGCAGGTATCCGCTGTTATACTCATCGCAAAAGCGGAACACGCTGGGCATGACGGTTATTATCGGCGTAAAGATAAGATATCCGCCGAGTGCGAGGGAGGAGAAGAAGAAATTGATATAATCAGCCTTGTTATCCCACCGCGCAAAATACAGAAAATACTGATACTGCGGCTCGACAAGCAGAACGAGCCCGAGCAGCAGGGATATCAACATCCCGGTTGAAAAAAGCTGGCTTTTAACATCCTTTCTGAGCATAGGATCACCCCGCTCAGGGCTTTATGATCGTTGCGGGATCAATACTTACGCCATCCTTTGTGGCTGAAATGTTCAGGTGGGGGCCGGTTCCGTATTTGCCGATAAAGCCCATATCATCTCCGCGGGAGACGTATTCGCCCTGTTTTACGGAGAACTTGGCCGCGCTGTATTCGATGACATAGCCGTTGTCGCAGGTCAGCACGGCGCACGGCGTTTTGCTTTCATCATCTTTGTTATATATCTTCGTTATTCTTCCGCTTGCACAGGCAACGACCTTTGCGCCGAAATCGGCCTTGATGCTTATGCGCTTATACTGAGTGCTGTACGGAGAGGAAAGCTGTGTATAGCCGGGCACGGGCCAGATGAATCCGGCGGCGCTGACATTCACATGGTTATTTTTGCCCTTTGTCGTCTTTTCGGTCGGCGCGGCAACGCTTGCTTTCTCGGCAGTGCTTGCTTCCTTTGCGGCGGTTTCCGGTGCGCCGCTTTCGGGAGCAATATCCTTCGCCGTGTTGTTCTCCCCGGTCTCTGCCTGCGCCCCTATTCCGGCCGGGTCGGCAGTTGTGCTCGGGTTTGTTTCGGGTTTGCCGCTGCAGGAACAGAGTCCCAGCATGAGTGCGATTGCGGCAGCGAGCGATACGAATCCTTTTGTGCGTTTCAACATTTTGTTTTCCTCCTTTTGGTTACTCGTATCTATTCGTAACGGCGTAAAATTCACCGGTTACGGCATTGATTATAATATCATTTTCATATTCGCCGTATTGCCCCAGCGTCGCGGTAGTAGCGATACAGAAACGCCAGCACGGGAACACGGTCGAAGTATATGTTTCGGGGTCTTCGACCGACATATATTCAAAGCTTATCTCTTTTACTATAGAGTCTTTGACAAGTCCCGCGGCGGCAAGCTTCTTCTGCAGGACTGCGAGAACGCCGTCGAGCGTCATGACTCTGCTGTTTACGATTTTCGACTCGCCAAGCTCAAGCCTTGTGAGCCTCGCGTCAACAACGCCCCTGCCGTCTATTGCGACGGTGCATCCGGTGCTGTCCGGCTCGCCGCTCGAAAGCGGTATTCCGTCGGCAACCTGAACATATTTATATTCATATCTGCCGCGTTTGGCACGGTTGCCTCGCTCGGTCAGAGGTTCAACGACCTGCGAAGAGACGAGCTCAAAATCGGTCATTCCGAGGCGGCCGAGAAGCTTATCCGACAGGCGGCGTGCATCGTCGGGAGAGATATTGCAGCCCTTTGCCCATCCGGGCTTCAAAGCGGTCGGATGGTTTGACGCGCTCAGAACTTCGGACACGCCGAAATAAAATCCGCCCGGAAGCAGACCGACCGACGGATCGTCCTCCGCCGTTTTCTCCGAGCCGGGATTGAACATCGGATCGTCGCCGGAGAAGAACAGATTTTCGAGCTCGAACAGGTCGAAGAAGCGGTACTGCGCGGAATATGTCCGTATATCTCCGGTTATCTTCGGCACTTTTATATCGGCGTCGATATGCACTGTTATGCCGCAGGATGAAATGTCGCGCTTGAGATGCTCGGATTCAGAGAGAGTCGGCACGCCCTCTCCGCTCCTGCCGTTATCGGCGGGAGCGCTCACGAGGGACTCGACGAGCAAATCATTCGAGCTTTTTGCGTGCAGGACATTTCCGTCCATGACAGACTCGGGCGTTTTTTGGCATGCCGCAAGCAGCAATATAGAAAAAGCAAGAAAAATCAAAGCAGATTTTTTCACAAAAAATATCCCCTTTCCCGCCGCCGAAAGCGGCTTTTAACAGGATAAAATTCGGGCGAAAAATCCCGGCGAAAATAGCTTTTGGGAAGTCTTGACATTTTATATTATACACTGGAAAAATACATTTGTCAAATTTAGCATAATAGTGCATAGACCGAAAAGCTGCTGTCGCTGTCGATTTTGAAATCCACGCTGAATGCACTTTTTCTAACGACCAAAAGCTCATGCATATCCGGGTGAGCGTGGCGTATCTCTAGATTGCGCAGAGTTATATTCCGGCAATCTTCAACGGCTATGTTAGTCACCTTGCCGTCGATAACAAAAATCGAATCTCCGCCGTCAAAAACAAGATCCGACACGCCGCGAGATACGGCTCTTTGCGGCACTCGTATATATGGATTTTGAGCTCCGCGCAGTTTGCAACTGTTTTTTGGCTCTGAGCGTTCATACATTCATGAATGCCAAATCACCGGTTGCAGCAATTAAAGTTCGCTTTTATTTATTTTTTTGTTTTATTTTTTTACGGTCTTCAATGGTTTTCAGTGTTAGTATTGACGCAACCACTGCAAAGGACACAACCACCTCAATGCATGTTTTAATCAGTTTTATATCATAATCCTTGCTATTGTCAAAAATAACATGCACTGTGCCGTCCGGCTCCGTCATCTCAAAAACAGCGTACGACGGCGATATAGCACTCGCTACTTTTCCGGTGTTCTTCATTTCATAACGAACTCCGTTTTTGACGCGCCGGGTCTTATAAAGCACCTCGTTGCTCCAATACGAACTGTTCGCAGTTGTATCCGATATTTCATCACAAGTGATATTATTTGCATTCCTGTCAAAGGTCGCTGCAATATCTTCCCTGACAAAATAGACGGCTATGTTATCTCCGTTCCAACCGACGCCGAAACGCCCGCTGCAATCAAGAGTATATCCATAGGCAAACTTCCCGTCTTTGTCATACACCGATATGCTGTTGTGACCATTTTTTGATTCACCGACAATGGCGATATATCCGCTGTCGCTTACATCAAAGCAGGATATCGACTCCCAATCGGGCTCTTTATTTGTCGACTCAAAATTGATACTCCCAAGAAATCTGTTCCTCTCTTCGGCACTCAATTTCGTCGTCGAAAAACCGATATCCAGCGGCAAAGCCGAAACGGTCGCGCTGAAAATAAACATTATGCAGACAAGCGCGGCTGCCGCGCCGCCCAAAAATCTGCCGAATTTATGTATCACTCTGATGCACCTCGCAATCAATATACCCTTTCCCGCCGCCGAAAGCGGCTTTTAACAGGATAAAATTCGGGCGAAAAATCCCGACGAAAATAGCTTTTGGGAAGTCTTGACATTTTATATTATACACTGAGAAAATATATTTGTCAAATTTAGCATAATAGTGTATAGACTGAAAAGCTGCTGTCGCTGTCGATTTTTAAATCCACGCTGAATGCACTTTTTCTAACGACCAAAAACTCATGCATATCCGGGTGAGCGTGGCGTATCTCGAGATTGCGCAGAGTTATATTTCGGCAATCTTCAACGGCTATGTTAGTCACCTTGCCGTCGATAACAAAAATCGAATCTCCGCCGTCGAAAACAAGATCCGACACGCCGCCGAAATAGAACGGAACGGCGTTGAGATGCGGCGTTTCGTCGGGCGAAAACTCCTTTTACCCGGCGGTGTTGGTGATAACGAGCATATATTCCTTGCAGCGCTCGCTGTCGATATAATAAGCGCCGCTGTCGAACACGGCGGTCTTCTCCTCGTCCTCAGCTTTCAATGCCGAGATAAACTCTGCGAGCTTCTCCGAAATATCCTCATTCGGGACTATGCCGAAATCGGCGGCGTTAAATATTTTTTCAGAGTTGTCCTCCAAAAATTCACTGCTAATGAGTCTATTCTATCAGATTGCACGGCTAAGAAGCAAGACGGAAAGACGAAAGAGCGTCCTCTTTTCGGAGAACGCTCTTTGATGCAATTTCACTGTGCTATGCCGGGATATCTTCCAAAAGACTCTCAAGCGCATCTTTTACAAACCCGACCGACTCCTTGTGATACTGCGCCTGCAGGTCTTTGCGGAAGCACGAAATATCCGCATCGCCGCAAATGGCGTGAAGCTGTTGAACGGCGGCGTTTCTCACATAACAGTCCTCGGAGGATATGTATGATTTTATTTTATTCGCCGCATCGGCTTCACCCAATGCATACAACGAACAAGCCAATATAGCTCTCGCCCGATCTGATTTTTCGTCTTTACAAGCAGACAGAAGTAGAGCGCGCACCTCGCTCTTATAAGCCGCCGGATTCATTGACGCGGTATCGTACAGTGACGAATACACATATCCGCGGACAAGTTCCGAGCTGTCGGAAATATGCTTTTCAAGCTCATTTATCGCCTCGCGGCTGTCGGTTCCGCTCAGAGAATCGCAGGCATTGACCCTAACGAGCTCATCCCGGTCATTCAGAAGGCGCAGCAAAATATCTGTATATTCGCCGCGCGCACCGCCCAGCACCTGCGCGACCCTGTTGCGAATCTCGGGATTTCGATCACGCGAGAGCCTTTCGAGTTCCGGGTATACGGAGCTGTCGATATTTATACCCTCAAGTTCGTTTAGAAAATCTATCTTTTTGTCGGTTGCGGTTTGCATGGTTTAGAGCTCCTTATAATATTTCACACTGTCAGCGCACGGCCTGTGGTTTTGAGCGCGGACTTGTTGAGTTCATCGTTATCGAGCACGAGCTCGCCGTTGATAAACACTTTCTTTATGCCGAAAGACTTCGTCTGATCGGGCGTTGCGTTCTTAGTATCGTCCTCATCGAACACGGTAAAATCGGCGAAATAGCCGGGCTTTACATATCCGCGGTCTTTGAGCATGAATCTGTCGGCGGTCGCGCCGGTCATGCGGCGGACGGTGTTGGGCAAAGTGTCGCCCGTACCTCTGAGAGAATCGCGCAGGAACTTCGGATAGCAGTCATAGATAGCCGGGTTCTGAACGCCGAAATCCTCGACCCAAGCATCGGTCATGTAGAGGCAGTTGGGGTTATGCTCGAACTCACGGATTATCTCGGGAGTGCTGTACGGTCCCATATTGACCCTGCCTTTGAAGTCGCTCTCCTCGCAGAGCTGGAGATACATATCGAGATCCGATTTTCCGTTCTCCTTTGCTATCTCGTGGACGGTCTTGCCCTCATATTTCTCATATCCCGGACCGATATACGCTATCTGAATATCTTTGAAGCCGAAGCCGAGAAGTATGCTCGTCGCCTTGATGAGCACGCTGAGTTTGAGCTTGTTGAGCGGCTTTTTACGCTCCTCTTTGCTCATTCCCTGATACCACACGGGGAGCACGACCGTTATGACGGACACGCCCAGAGTTTCATTATATATATCGAACATCGCGTCGACGCCGTTTTCGCGCAGACTATTCTGAATGGCGACGAACTCATCCTTGTCGCCGAACGACTGGCGGCCGACAAATATCGCGTGCGAATGCTGGAGCTTGAGGTTCGTACCCTTTGATATTTCAACGAGCTCATCCTCGGCTCTGAGCAGATGCGAACGTCCGAAAAGCGAATCGTAGGACATTGAGACTTTGCTCTCCGCCCTCGGATGGACGGTGAGCGGCTTATTATACTTACAGCAGAGCTTGACAACTTTTTTGAGCTCCTCTGTGTCGGCGTAGAGCCCCGGCTCATACATCAGACCGAGCGAGACGCCCGCCGCGCCGTCGCGCAGGTTATCTTCGAGGATGCCGAGCATTTTCTCCTCCTCCTGCGCCGAGAGCTTTCTGTTTTCATATCCGGAAACAGACGCACGCGCCGAGCAATGACCCACGAGCGTTGCGATATTGCAGGGCATATTTCTGTCTATAGCGGCGTTGAATTCTTTTATAGAGCCGTATTTCCCGGTGGTACCGTTGAAGAAGAAAAGGCCGCCGCCTATCTTGTCTTTATAGGGCGTATCATCGTCAAAGCCGATGGCGGAAAGACCGCAGTTTCCGGTCACGAATGTGGTTATGCCCTGGCGTATAAACGGCTCAAAATATTTGAGCGGTTCCGTCTTTATGGCGAACCAGTCATTGTGGGAATGGGGATCGATAAAGCCGGAGGCGAGCGACCTGCCCTCGAGGTCGATAACGCTGTCGGCACGGCTCTCGTCAACATCGCCTACTTCAATTATTCTGTCTCCCTCGAACAGAACGCTGCCGTTCACGGCGTCGCTGCCCGTTCCATCGTAGATCCTGCAGTTTTTAAGTAATGTTGCCATAAACTCCACCTCTTCCTTTATATTTGAATAAAAATAGCTTCGGAAATTCAGCCCTCTGCGGACTTATAGTGGCTCACATTCGCGTTGATGAGCTTATCATAATCGACAACATGGAACAGCGAGCCGTCCTCCATGGGATAAACGCAGACATCCTCCGCCTCGTTGTCATAGTTCGGGCAATATCTTGTGAACTCCACGCGAACCGAGCCGGTGTTCGGATCGACCGCGATTATCTGCTCCTGAGTGCTGTTCGCCGCGTCATAGGGGAGATAAAGCATGCCATTATAGACCGAGCCGCCCTGTATTCTGTCGAGCTTCTCTTCGAGCGGTATCGCGCGCAGGAAAGTCATTGTTTCGAGGTCATATTGAAGTATCTCGCCGACATTGTGGAACTGCGAGGTGTAGAGATATCCGTTTTCCCTGTCTATCGCGCACCACGGGATGCCGTCGGTCAGATACTCGCTCGACATATCATAATATATCCCGGTATATTTGAGCGTTTTGCAGTCATAGAGCAGGATGAAATTATACAGATGCTTTCCGTCAACCTTGCCCTCGACAGGCGCGTATATATAGCCGTTGGCGCAGTCGATGCCGCCGATGTGATTGCTGCCGTATATCCACAGAGAAAACTGCTTTGCTTACAGCAAAACGGGCGAGACAATCGACGCAAAGTGCCGTTTTCCGGGAATGAAGCGAAGATATATTCGCTCTCCCCAAGCGGAATGACGCAAAAAGCGCAGGTTCAGTTGCACTGCGGAAGAATTCATCTCGAAACAGTCCCCGGCGAAGCGCTTATAATTGATATTAATATATGAGATGTGCATTTCAATAGATGTCTTGAGATGTCTTGAGTTTAATATTTGTAAATAAAATATTTATCCTTAACTAAAGAAGAAAGTTTATTTCTGATATCATCGGCACTTCCGACTTCGATTGTTGATTTATCAACAACTTGCGTATATACCGAGAAGTTTATTGAGCAAGTAGGTCAATGCATCACTCTCCGACGGGAAACCCATGCAACAAAACTCCGTTCCTCTTTCCCTTTCCAGAACTTCCCAACGAAAATAGTTTTTTCTTATGCAATAACCGTCCCTCACATTGTTGTCAAAATCAAACAATACAATATCAGGATTTATTCCGTTCTCTATAAGCTGATCAACAAATAAGCTGATCAACAAATTCCTGCCGCGTCATGTTGGCTCTCCTTTATATATCTGCGAGTTCATCATAACATGCAAAAATTATCAAGTCAACATTTCTTTGCCGCTAAGAGTAAAAATACATCTGCGTGTATCAGAGCTACTTATTCCCTTTGGCTGTATTTATGGAGGCGATAAGGATTCTTTTTATCTCGATACATCTATTAAGCATCGTTTTGTCGTCATAATATCCGCTCTCAATCAAAAATTTCATAATCAGCGAACTTTCTGCCATTTTTCCTCGCTCCTTTACCAAATGCTTTTCTACCGCATGTAGAAAAGCTACCTTGCTTTTTCACTGTTCACTATTACTTTTAACCTTGCCAAAACTCCGAGCAAATCAGTGAAGAGTTAAAAGTGAAAAAGTAAAACTCCCGCGCTAATGCGCAGGAGTTTTGTGAATGGGTTATAAAAAAGATATTCTTTCAAATTTGCTGTATGTTTTTGAACCCTCGCGTTATTTTTATTATTAGAAATATATCAAGAGGGCGTTTCAACTTGTCAGCTCAGTGTGTTACCGTTATTGAATTTAGCCGTGCAATTTTAAATTTACTCACTTTTTACTGCACTTTAGCATCAGAAATCGAATCAGCCACTCCTTTATATTATTTCAATGCTATTCCAAGTTGTGTTGCTAAAGTTTCAAGGTAATCGATATGGCAGCGATTCGCACAATAAGTAACAACATGCCCGTCTTTGTCTGCTATGATTGTTTCTGTTTTTCCTGTTTTTGTATTACGGTAGACCATTCTCTCACCCTTATGCAAATAAGTCTCTATGCCATTTTCAACATCCACGTTATATTCGTTAAGTGCATTTTGATAGTATTTGTTAAACAGCTCACTTGCCTTTTCAATATCACCGCTTCTACCATAAATCATTGCTTCTTCAAGAGTAATTAAGCGATTCCCGAGTTGATCAAAGGACGGATAGTTTGCTCGATACAGCAAGATAGATTTGCGGCTATTTAAAACATCAAAAACAGGAATTACATATTTTTTAATTCGCTCAATAATGTCTGTCGCTATCATTTTGGGACTTTTTCGCAAGTCATAAAATGTATCTTCGCCATCTATTAAAAAGCCAAGGCGAGTTCGTATATTACATTCGTATTCGTGATAATATTTTTTCATCGGTTCTGAAATTTTAAATTTCTTTTCTGCACATTCCGGAACACGAATGCCAATATTAATCCACAGTTTTTCACGAACGCCTTTCTGCGGACACCCATTCTGAAAATGAATTACTTGCGAAATATCTTCCTCCACAAATCGATGCATTGTTCTGCCGAATTTATAAAAGCCTAAAGGTTTTAGGTATTCGTATACGATCTCTTGAATTGTATCTACGCACTCCGTTGAGGACATCTTTTTTCTCTTGAAAAGATGAAACATAAAATCACCACCTTTTAATCATCAGTTTTCACCGAATACTCTTTTGAAAAAAGATTTGGAAGGCAAATATCCCTTCTTAAATCATAATCTTTAACAGCGTTCCTGAGACTTCGCTTAGGATCAGTTGTAACAGGATCTTGAAGCAATTTTGCGGGTTCCTGTAGGATCCTAATTGTATCTTCATCCAAATGTTTTGATAAATAATAATCCTCCGTATATAGAAAAATAATACGATTGATTATTTCAAGCCTCTGCTTCTGTGCCATATCGGCTATATGTTTTTCAAACTGTGCATATCGTGTGCTACTTGAGTCTATAAACATAATCACTGCTGTTGCCTCTTTCAACGGAAAGATAGCAATGTGCAGATACTCGATTTTATAGTCATGTTTATGGTTAAAGTTATCGTTGATTACTTCACCGTCAACACCGGTGACGAGAGGCACCATACCTTGAAATGCTATAGGACACGTGTAATCTAATTTATCATATGATACTACTCTGATCCAACTTTCAGAAGTTGTCAAAAAAGATTTAGAAATATTATAGATATCATAACATTCTTGAACATCACGCTTTTTGGCTCTTATTTGAGCATTAAACATCGGGTTTACAAATAAAGACAATATCCGGTTCTTTTCTTTCATTATTTGTTTAGATGCTTCAAACATTTCTATTTCAGTTTCGTGTTTATAGATGTCTCTTAAGGCATTTTTCAACGCTATTTGATTCAACGCTTTTTCTGTTGGATATGTTTCATATGCTTCTGCTTTTTCGTAATCTTGAAAGACACTACCATCACACGGTTTGCAAATAATATGAAAAATTCCAGCGTTACTTATTCCAGAATCGTTATTTAATATTTTTGAATCTATCAATGTATTGAATGAATTCAATTTTCCGTTCCATGCAATATTTTCAAGGCAAAACTTCGGAATAGTGTGCGAGTCGCAAAAGCCACGAGCTTTCCCGCATAACAAACATTCCTTGTGTCGAGCCTTTTTCCTCGCATTTTTAATATGCTGATTTAAGATTTTCCTTATTTCGATGATTTCCTCAGGTGTTAATCCCTCGGTACTCATATTCAATATTTTTATACATATCCCTCCCACAGGATGAATCTTCTTCCTAGATTGTTGGTTTGACTTTTAGTTAGTTATATCATATTTTTTCATTTCTTTCAATTCCTACAGAAAATGTCGTAAAATTGTTTTATAGAATTCAACATAATTCAACTTATAAATCTGCGGTCAATTGCAAAAAAGAAAAATGCAGCTTCAAAAAGCCGCATGAATACTGAATTCTATAAAAAACATCATTTAACTTAAGGGTGCAGATTTCAATGGTGTCTTCACGGAAGGACTTGAAGTTGCTTCGCAACCCCTTTTGACCGCTGCTCCATCCTCGCCTCGCTGCATCTGCCACCGGCAGCGCTCGGCGACGAAGCCCGGCACGCGCGTGCCGAGGACAAATTTTGTCTAACAAAAAAGAAACAGTCACCAAAACGGTGACTGTTTCTTTTTGGCAGGGGCAGAAGGACTTGAACCCTCGGCACGCGGTTTTGGAGACCGCTGCTCTACCAACTGAGCTATACCCCTATATTTGTGAAGCGCCGAAGATCGGCGCTTCTTGGTGGGCCACCAGGGACTCGAACCCCGGACCATTCGGTTATGAGCCGAGTGCTCTAACCAACTGAGCTAGTGGCCCTTATGTGTCGCACTCCCGTGCGACAACAGCTATGATATCAAAAAACGAGCCGGTTGTCAACAATTTTTTTAAATTTTTCGTTATTTGCCGAGTATCTTTTCGCCGTCGAAGAAGAACACGCCGTAACCGTAGCCGGTGGGCTTGCCCTGCTGAAGTCTCTGCTTGAATGCGCGCCTTATAGAAGTATCCTCGGGCAGGTCATCAACGGGTCCGTTGCTGTATTTTCCGAACACGCGCCAGCCGTCGCTGAACTTCTCTCTGTCGGCGCTTCTGATTATATCAAAATCGTCCATGAAGCGAAGTATGTTGCTGTTTTCGGGCAGGAACTCCCTGTGCCCCTCATAGAGCAGCCACGAGCCGCACACGAACGCCATGGGCTCGCCGTCCTTGCCGCCGAAGAACTTATATGCCTGCTTATATGAATCAAGTCTCTTCTCATCGGTCAACGGTCCTGCCGAGGGGATATGGAAGTTTATGACCGTGTCGCCACGTTTGAGGGTGTTGCCGCACTTTTCATAGTAATCGGCGTCAAAGTCCGCCTCCTCGAACTGGAATCTGCCGAGCCCGAAGCGGGTCATCTCAAAAAAGCCCCTGTACCAATGCGGGACGAAAGTGCCCCAGACCTCTTCGCAGTCCATGCACTCGCGAAGCTTCCAGCGCATATCCTCAATGCTCTTCCAGAATATCGCCTCGTCGATACCCTTTTCGGCATAGCGCTCGCGCAGCGCGGGGCACGCGCCGAGGAGCAGGCACATATTCATTGTATACTCATTTTCGCCGAGCTGTTCGCTGAGCGCCTTGAGTCTTTCGAGCACGCTGTCGAGGTTCTCGGGATGGGCGATGAACTCATCGACAAGGGCGTTGAAATCCGCGTTTTCGGACACTCTTTCGGTGCAATCGCCGATAGTGTCTACAGCCTCCTGCGGGAAGCCGATACGCTCCATTATTTTTCTGCTTTCGTTTGCGCTGACTGTCATTTCCTTCACTCCGTCAAATCATATTTTTCACACTGCAAGGATATCACAATCGCGCCCGACGGTCAAGGGCTTATGTAAAAGACCGCCCCGAGGGACGGCCTTTTTGCATCACGAATACATATTGTTTGCGGACATATAGTCATATATTTTCTTGCCGTGCTCCTGCTCCTCGCGCTGGATGGAGTTGAGAACCGTTCTGAGCTGTTCGTTCTTGAACTCGAAGATGCAGGTGTCATAGAGCGCGGAGGCGTGCTTTTCTGTGGCGAGCAGGTCGGAACAGATATAGCAGTCGTTCTTCTTTTCCTGCGTTTCGCTGACCGAATAGGTCTGCTTGAAATCATTTTTCGGAGCTGCCTCCCCTGCCGCGGGCTGAGGAATCTCGCCGCTGTCGATCTTCGTGATGATATCAAGGTGCCTCTGCTCAACGCCGCCGAGATAGTTCAGAAGCTGACTGAGCTGCTCGTCATTTGCCGCCGCGGCGTGCTGAGAATATTTCTCGACGCAGAGCTTCTCCTGTCCCTTGAGATCCTTGAGCAATTCCTTTTCTTTCTGTGTGAGCTGCATATATGCTTCTCCTTTCAATTTTGGCTTCGGAGATTAGTTTTCGGCGGCAGGGCAAATTTTATACACTCTCCGCCGATATTTTTCCGCGGCGTATCGGGCATAATAACAAAAAACGAAAGGGCTGACAAAATGAGTAATGACAAAAAAATAGTTATAACCACGCGCGACAGAGTTCTCAGGGCGTGGCAGAACTCGACGGAGCTTGTGCGCGACTTCGAAAACTACGCGAAAGAAACTTCGGACGACAAAACAGCCGCAGAAATGTTTCAAAAACATGCGGTTGACGAGGGTCGGCACGCCGCCGAGCTGCTGAAGCTTCTGCATGATTATCAGAACAACGGCACGGTTTAAATCAACACTTTGCTCCCGGATGGTTCCCGTGTTCACAATTTATTTAAACGAGCTTTAAAATGCGCTTAAAAATTAATGATAGGATTAAGAAGAAGATAAAGTTTTATCAATACAGCTTTATCAAAAAAAATATCCGGGAGGGTAAAAATTATGTACAACAGATTCGTTCTCAATGAAACTTCATATCACGGCGCGGGCGCAGTCAAGGCGGTTGCCGAAGAGATAACCGCAAGAGGCTTCAAGAAAGCTTTCGTCGCATCCGACCCAGACCTCATCAAGTTCGGCGTATCGAAGAAAGTCACAGATGTTCTGGACAACGCTGGCATCGCATACGAGATGTTCAGCGAAATAAAGCCCAACCCGACCATTCAGAATGTTCAGTCCGGCGTTGAGGCATTCAAGGCGAGCGGCGCAGACTGCATCGTAGCTATCGGCGGCGGCTCCTCGATGGACACTGCGAAGGCTATCGGCATAATCATCAAGAACCCCGAGTTCGCCGATGTCAGAAGCCTTGAGGGCGTTGCGCCGACAAAGAACAAGTGCGTTCCGATAATCGCCGTCCCGACCACGGCGGGCACGGCTGCCGAGGTCACGATAAACTATGTTATCACCGACGCCGAAAAGAACCGCAAGATGGTCTGCGTAGATGTTCACGATATTCCGGTGGTCGCCGTTGTCGATCCCGACATGATGTCCTCCATGCCCAAAGGACTGACCGCCGCAACAGGCATGGACGCTCTGACCCACGCTATCGAGGGCTACATCACCAAGGGCGCATGGGCGATGAGCGATATGTTCCACCTCAAGGCAATCGAGATAATCTCGAAGTCGCTTCGCGGCGCAGTTGAAAACACCCCCGAGGGACGCGAGGGCATGGCTCTCGGTCAGTATGTCGCAGGCATGGGCTTCTCGAACGTCGGTCTCGGCATAGTACACTCGATGGCTCACCCGCTCGGCGCGCTCTATGACACCCCTCACGGCGTGGCAAACGCTATCATCCTGCCGACCGTCATGGAATACAACGCACCCGCGACCGGCGAGAAATACCGCGACATAGCGAAGGCTATGGGCGTTGAGAGCACGGAGAACATGAGCGTTGACGAATACCGCAAGGCGGCTGTTGACGCAGTCAGACAGCTTGCAAAGGACGTCGGAATCCCCGCCGACCTCAAGGCGATTGTCAAGTCCGAGGATGTCGAGTTCCTTGCTCAGTCCGCATATGACGACGCCTGCCGTCCCGGCAATCCGCGCGACACGAGCGTTGCGGAGCTTGCAGAGCTTTACAGATCGCTGATGTAAAAAGAAATAAATAAATCCGCCGCCTTGTCCGAAATAAAAACCGGGCGAAGCGGCAGATTATTTACACTGTAAAAGGCGTTTAATAAATAAAAATAAAGGTCATAATCCGCATTATTATCCGTGAATTATGACCTTTTTATTTTTGCTCTTCGGTCTGCGCTAAATGCGGCAGTCCCTACTTGTTAGCCTTTGTAATTCATACCCAGCTCAATAGCTTCGACATTCTTGGGAACGAGGTGCTGCTTTCTTGCGGGGACTACTTTGGCTATTGCCTTCGACATGGTGTCGAGATTGCAGAAGCCGGTCTGCTCCATGAGCTTGCCGATAAGAATGATGTTTGCAAGGCCCTTGAGTCCGTGCTCCTCCGCCATCTGAGTGGCGGGAACTAGGCAGACGGTGATATCGTCTCTCTTGACCTCGCGCTCGACGAGCGTGCTGTCAAGAATAACTATTCCGCCGGGAACGACGCTGTCGATGAACTTGTCATAAGACGGGCCGTTCATCGCAACGAACACATTCGGAGTGACAACGAGGGGCGAGCAGATGGGATCGGAGGAGATGCAGACGCTGCAGTTTGCCGTGCCGCCTCTCATCTCGGGGCCGTAGGACGGAAGCCATGAAACTTCCTTGCCGTCGGTGAGTCCCGCATAGGCGATGACCTTGCCCATGAAAAGTATACCCTGACCGCCGAATCCGGCGAGAAGTGCGTTCATATCCTTCATTTTGCTTCCTCCTCTGCTGTCTTGTCCTTATAAACGCCGAGCGGATAATAAGGAAGCATATTCTCTCTGAGCCAGCCGAGCGCATCGACGGGCGAGAGTCCCCAGTTGGTGGGGCAAGCCGAGATAACTTCAACTATCGAGAAGCCCTTGCCGGCAAGCTGAGTCTCGAAAGCCTTTTTAATAGCCTTCTTCGCTCTGTTTATGTTCTTGACGCAGTCAACCGAAACGCGCTCCGCATAGGCGGTGCCGTCGAGGGTCGAGAGCATCTCGCAGACTCTGACGGGATAGCCGGCGGTCTTAATATCTCTGCCGTAAGGCGTAGTCTGAGTGACCTGACCGGGCAGCGAGGTGGGAGCCATCTGGCCGCCTGTCATGCCGTAGATAGCGTTGTTGACGAAGATAACGGTGATGTTCTCGCCGCGGGTCGCGGAGTGAACGGTCTCGGCAGTACCGATAGCGGCGAGATCGCCGTCGCCCTGATAGGTGAAAACGACATCCTCGGGCTTTGCGCGCTTAACGCCCGTTGCAACAGCCGGGGCGCGTCCGTGGGGCGCCTCGATCATATCGCAGCCGAAATAATTATATGCCATAACGGCGCAGCCGACGGGCGCGATGCCGACGGTCTTGCCCTCTATACCGAGCTCGTCAATGCACTCCGCAACAAGGCGGTGGATTATACCGTGAGTGCAGCCGGGGCAATAATGGGTAGGCACATCAAGAAGCGCCTTGGGTCTCTGGAATACGATTGCCATTATTTTTCGCCTCCTGCAAGTTTTTTGATATTTTCAAGGACTTCGGCGGGGGTCGGGATTATTCCGCCGGTGCGTCCGAAGAATTCAACAGGTCTGCTGCAGTCGATAGCGAGCTTAACGTCGTCGATCATCTGACCCATGCTCATCTCGACGCAGAGGAAAGCCTTTGCGTGCTCCACAGCGTCGCGCATAGCCTGCTTCGGGAACGGCCAGAGGGTTATCGGGCGGATAAGTCCAGCCTTTATGCCCTGCTCTCTCGCTTCGCGGACAGCTGCCTTTGCGACACGCGCCGATGCGCCGTAAGCGACGACGACATAATCGGCATCGTCGACCATGTAGCTCTCGCTCATGGGCTCCTTCTCTTCGATAACGGCATATCTTGCAAAGCGCTCTCTGACGAGGCGCTCGAGGTCTGCCGCCTGGAGATAGAGGGAATTTACTATATTGTGCTTGCGTCCGCCGTTGTGGCCGCATGCCGCCCAGGGCTTCTCGACATTCGAGCCGCCGCTGCCTTCGCCTATCTCGACGGGCTCCATCATCTGACCGAGCATACCGTCGGCAAGGATCATCGCGGGCATACGATACTCATCAGCCTTGTCGAAAGCTCTGCCGACGAGGTCGACCATCTCCTGGACGGAGCTGGGAGCGAAAACAAGAATATGCAGATCGCCGTGGCCGGGCGCTCTTGTCGCCTGCCAGTAATCCGACTGAGAGGGCTGGATTCCGCCGAGTCCGGGGCCGCCGCGCTGGACGTTGATAATGACCGCCGGAAGATCCGAGCCTGCCATATAGGATATACCCTCGGTCTTGAGGCTGATTCCGGGCGAGGACGAGGAAGTCATCGCGCGGACACCTGCGGATGCCGCACCGAGAACCATATTGACGGCGGCGATTTCGCTCTCCGCCTGAAGATATGTACCGCCTATTTTAGGCATAACCTTTGACATATATGCCGCAAGCTCTGTCTGCGGGGTGATAGGATAGCCGAAGAAGTGACGGCAGCCGGCACGGATAGCGGCTTCTGCCAGAGCTTCGTTGCCTTTCATAAGAACTCTTTCTGACACTTTCAACACCTCTTCTTTCTTATCTCTCAACAGTTATTGCACAATCGGGACACATAATAGCGCACGCCGCACATCCGATGCACTCGTCGGGGTTTGTGACGCACGCAGGATGATAACCCTTTAGGTTTAGCTTATCCTTAGCAAGGCTGATAATATGCTTCGGACATGCCGTCGTGCAAAGCTCACAGCCCTTGCAGGTGTTTTCATTGATCGTGACTTTTGCCATATCTGTTCCTCCTAATCAAGAATACCGAACTTATATATCCGCCGCTTCGCCTCGGAAGCGGTATCGGTCAAAAAATTTTTACCACGGGAGCTTTACGAGCACATCGACGGGATAGAGATTGTCTATCTTCCCCTCGAGCTCGCCCGCGACACTCTTCGGCGCAGTTGTATATATCAGCGGCAGACACGCAAGTTCAGCCGTTTTCTCGGCATAAGGGACGGACGAAAGAATGTCCTGCACAGTCGTCTGCGCCCCCAAGTGCGAGTTGTTGACTAACCCCGTCGCTTTCAGACGGCATGCCGCCTCTATCTCCCCGAGCAGCCCGACTGCCTCATCGGGACTTGAAATAAACTTACGGAATTTGTTGACGACGCAGAGCATATCATAGCCCGACTCGTTGAGCTGGCGCGAAAAGCGTCCGAGCGCAGTAGCGCCCGCATCGTCGCCGCCGACATCGACTATCACTCTGCCCATGCTCTCCTCAAAAATCGAGAACATCCTCGCCGTCAGCGCGGGTGCGTCGAGGGTCGTGCCCTCAAGATTCTGGGCAATAACATTGACTCCCGCCGCTTCAAGCTCGTCCTTGTAGTCCGCGGTGCGGAAATAGGGATTGACTATATCGAGATCGACGAGCGTTATCTTCTCGCCGCGCTTCGCCGCATTGACTGCGAGGTTGAGCGCGAAATTCGTTTTCCCGCTGCCGTAATGACCGCAGACGAGCGTTATGCGTTTCATCGATCTGCCTCCCTTCGGTTATAAAAATAATTATACCACTTTTTGCCCCACGGTACAATATATTTTCCGTCTGCGCGGATAGAAAAGATATTGCAGCGCGCGGCGCGTTTTGTGCAAAATTTATGCAAAAGCATACGCGCGGGGATAAAAATATCCGGCTCCTGCCAAACGGCAGAAACCGGATAGTGAAATCAAAATTGATTATTCAGCCTCGGTCTCCTCAGCCTCGTCCTCTGCGGCGGGCTCGAGCAGAGCTCTGATCGAAAGGCTGACGCGCTTCTTGTCGAAGTCGATGCCGATGATCTTCGCCTGAACCTTGTCGCCGACCTTGAGAACGTCGGAGGGCTTCTCGATGCGGCGATCCGCAATCTGAGAAATGTGGATAAGACCGTCAATGCCGGGGATAACTCTTGCGAATGCACCGAAATCGGTAAGGCTGACTATCTCAGCGTCGATAACGGTTCCCTCGGGATAGTTCTTGCGAAGGATCTCCCACGGATTGTCCTCGTCTTTTCTGTAGCCCAGAGAAATCTTTTTCTTCTCGGGATCGAGAGCCTTTATGTAGACATCGATAACGTCGCCGACCTTCAGGACATCCGACGGATGCTTGATGCGCTTCCAGGAAAGCTCGGAGATGTGAACCATTCCGTCCACGCCGCCGATGTCGACGAATGCGCCGTAGTTGGTAAGAGACTTGACGGTGCCGGTATACTTCTGACCGACCTCAGCCTGTGCCCAGAAAGCTTCCTCAGCGGCCTTTCTCTCCTCCTTGAGTACGGCACGGATGGAGCCGACAGCTCTTCTCTTGTAGTTGTTGACCTCGATGATGCGGAACTTGACATTCTTTCTCAGAAGGCTGTCAAGAGACTCGCTGCGCGATGCGGTTGCAAGAGAACCGGGGATGAAAACACGAACGCCGTCGGTAACAGCGATAACGCCGCCCTTGACAACATCGGTGACAACGCCTTCGAAAACCTTATCGGTCTCAGCTGCGTCAGCGATATCGCGCCATGCCTGCATAGCGTCATAACGGCGCTTGGAAAGCATAACGGTGCCCTCTGCATCGTTGGTCTTCATGATGATAAGACCGATCTCGTCGCCTATCTTGAGCTCCTTCTTCGGGTCAGCGGCAGGATCTGCGCTGTACTCGTCCATGGGGACATAGCCGGCATGTTTTCTGCCGATGTCGACCTGGATCTCTGTGGGCGAGAAGCCCATGACGATACCGGTGACCTTCTGGTCGTTGTTCATGCTGTTGAGAGACTCCTCAAGAGCCTTGGAGAAGTCCTGCTCGTCTGCTTCTTCGGAAGGCACCTCCTCCGCCGGCTGTGCGGAAGCTGCGCTCTCCTCGAGCTCACCGGCAGCCGCCTCAGCGACATCGGTCTTACGCTCGACTGCGCCTTCCTCAAGCTCTTTGGATTGTTCGTTAAGAATTTCGGACATGTTACAAAGTACCTCCTTTATTATGCACGCAGGGGTTGATGCCCCTGCAGTAACGCCGACAACATCGCAAGCGGAGAAATCGATATTTTTAACATCCGCTGCGCGCTCCACAAGATAAGTCTGGCAGTTTTTTTCGCACACTCCCTTGAGCTTTGCCGTGTTGGAACTCTGCGAGCCGCCGATGATGATCATCATATCGACCCGCTGCGACAGCTCGGAAGCCTCTTTCTGCCTATCCTGCGTAGCATTACATATTGTATCAAAAACATTTGCATTTGTACATAGTATTTTTATTATTTTTAGGGATTCCTGCCATTCTTTTACGCTGAAAGTGGTCTGTGAGACGACCGTTATTTTCTTCTCGGAATATTCCGGATGATTTTCGAAAATTTTACGGAGTTCTTCGGCGTTGCGGAAAGTGAAGCACTCGCCGTGGCAGTGACCCATGATGCCGATGACCTCGGGATGACCGCTGTCGCCAGCGATGAGCACGGGGATATCGGGCGATGAATTCTCGCCGACTATCCTGTGTATTTTCTTGACGAACGGGCAGGTCGCATCGCAGATATCGGCGCCCGTAGCCTCAAGGCTGCGGTAGACGCTCGCGCCGACTCCGTGGGTGCGGACGACGACGGTAGTATCGGCGGACGCTTCTATGGGCGAGTTTATCACCCTAACGCCCTTTTTCTCAAGATCTTCTATAACGACCGGGTTATGTATCAGGGGGCCGAAAGTAGCGACTTTTTTTCCGCTGTCAACGAGCTTATATGTCATCTCGACCGCGCGGTTGACCCCGAAGCAGAAGCCCGCCGTTTTTGCAACCTCAATCCTTTTCATGACCCTTTTCAAGCAGCTCCCCTATCTTGCCCATGACAAGTCTGGAAGCGTCCTTTATCTCACTCATATTTGATTCGTCCGTAAGTCCGAGCTCCTCATAGGGAATGACCTCGCCGAAGCGGACGGTTATCTTCTTGCGGAACTTGCTCTTGCCCTCAAAATAAATGCATGCGGGCAGAACATCGGCATGGGTGGCCTTGGCTATAAGCGCGATGCCTGCTTTGGGCGGCAGCATCTTGCCGTCGGGATCCTTCGAGCGCGTGCCCTCGGGGAATATGCCGAGAACCTTACCCTCTTCGACAAGGCGGATAGCATAGTTGAGCGAGCGCTGGTCGCCCGTTCCGCGACTTATCGGGAACGCATTCAGGTGGCGGAGCATCCACGAAGCGAGCTTATTGAGATTGAACAGCTCGAGCTTCGCCATGTAGTGGATCTTGCGGACTCTCGCTGCGGCAATGAGACCGGGATCGTATGAGTTGCGATGGTTCGAGGCAATTATAAGGCTGCCCGTTTTCGGCACGTTTTCGCGTCCGATATACTGCGTCTTGAAGACAATCTTTGCGAGCGGATGAAACATCCAAACGAAAACGTCATAAAATTTTCTGTCTCTGGTATCGTTGTAGTTAAACGCTTTACCTTTAATCTTCGGTTCCATCAAAGATTCTCCTTAATAACATTTTTTATTTTCTCTATCGACTCGTCGAGCGAAAGCTCCGTCGTATCGACCGTTATGGCGTCGGGTGCGGCTCTGAGCGGAGCGATAGCCCGATTGGAATCATTATAATCCCTTTGCTTCATTTCTGCAAGCACATTTTCGTATTCGACCTTTTCGCCCTTTTCTATGAGCTCTTTATAGCGGCGGCGCGCACGCTCCTCGGCGGAAGCGGTGAGGAATATCTTGACCTGCGCGTGGGGCAGAACAACGGTACCGATATCGCGCCCGTCCATGACGCAGTCGTTTTTGGCGGCTATATCCTGCTGGAGACCGAAAAGGAACTCGCGGACTGCGGGCACCGCCGAGACCTTCGAGGCCGCCATTGACGCTTCGGGAGTTCTGATGAACGCCGAGACATTCTCGTCGTTTAAAAACACTGCCTGCTCGCCGTTTTCATATTTGAGCTCAACGGATATCCCCTTGACGCTCTCGGCAATAGCCTCGGGGTTTTCAAGGTCGACTCCGCGGCGCAGTGCGTTGAGTCCGACGGTGCGGTAAAGCGCGCCGGTATCAACATAGATAAAGCCGAGCGCCTGAGCCGCGCGGCGTGATATTGTGCTCTTGCCCGCTCCTGCGGGGCCGTCGATTGCAACATTTATTGACATAGAGATTTTCCTTTCGTGCTTTCTTTATTGAGCCGCACTCTCTCCGGCAAGATGTCCGGTCGAGAACGCTATCTGCAAATTGAATCCGCCCGTGTAGGCATCGACATCTATAACTTCGCCCGCAAAATACAGACCGTCTATGAGCTTCGACTGCATCGTTTTCGGGTCTATCTCCGAGGTCTTTACGCCGCCGGAGGTGACAACCGCCTCTTCGATCGGGCGAAAGTCAGTTACCGTAACAGTGAAATGCTTGAGCAGATAAACGAGCTTCGCGCGCTGTTCGCGGGTGACGGAATTGACCTTTGTGTCCATGGGTATGCCCGAGAGAGAGACTATGACGGGCACGAGCTTTTTGGGGAGCAGGAAGTTGAGCGCGTTTATAAAATTGCGGTTGTTGTTCTCGCTGAAATCGCGCAGGACGCGCGTATCGAGCTGCTGCTCCGAAAGCGCAGGCTTGAGGTCGATAATAATTTTATATCTTCCCCGTTCCATCTGACGCATATGCGAGCTCGCGGAGAGTATCATCGGGCCAGACACGCCGAAATGAGTAAACAGCATCTCGCCAAAATCGGAATAGATGTGCTTCCCGGTTTTCGTATCCTCAACAGTTATCGAAACATTTCTCAGCGACAGTCCCTGAAGCCGCGAGCAGAAGCCCTCGTGCGCTTCGAGCGGAACGAGCGACGGCTTTATCGGGGTCACGGTGTGCCCCGCCTGTCTTGCGAGTTCGTATCCGTCGCCGGTGGAACCCGTCTGGGGATAAGACCTGCCGCCGGTGGCGACTATCACTCTGTCGGCATATATCCGCTCGCCGGAATGAAGTATCGCGCCGCGAACTTTGCCGGATTCGATTATGAGTTCCTTTGCCCTGCCTGTCACTATATCAACGCCCGCGTGCTTCGCCGCGAAGAAGAGCGCGTCGACTATATCGGACGCTCTGTCCGACTCGGGGAAAACGCGGTTGCCGCGCTCGGTCTTGAGCGGCACGCGCTGAGACTCGAAGAAATTCATTGTATCCGCTGGCATGAAGCGCGAAAACGCGCTGTAAAGAAATCTGCCGTTGACCGGCACAGCCGAGATGAGGGCGTTGAGATCTGCGCAGTCATTTGTGACATTGCATCTGCCCTTTCCCGTTATCATTATTTTGCGGCCGACTTTTTCGTTGCGTTCAAGCAGAACGACTTTGCCGCCGTTTTTTGCTGCGGTGACGGCCGCCATAAGCCCCGCCGCTCCGCCGCCTATTACAAGCACTTCAGGCATAATTTACCTCTTTTTGAAAAATTTACTCGTCCTCGTGGGTCTGGTATATCTGATACTCGTCCCAGATATTTTCGAGCGAGCTGAGATTGCTGTAGACCTCGCCGCTCTTTTCGCTCGCCGCCGCCGCTATCAGCGCATTGATAAGGCTCAGCGGAGCAACGAGGGAATCGACAAACGAAACCATGCTGCTGCGCGCGAGGAGAAGATGGGTCGCGAACTGCGCTATCGGCGAATTTTCGCTGTCGGTGACGGAGATAACCGTCGCTCCCCTGTCGGATATAAAGCGCAGCATATTTATCGTCTGCTTTGAATATCTCGGGAAGCTTATCGCGATGCAGACATCGTCCTTGTTGATTCTGAACGCCTGGTCGAACGCCTCGCCAGTTCCGGCGGGTTCGATGAGGGTCACGCTGTCATAGACAAAATTGAGATAGAACGCCGCAAAGCTTGCAAGCGACGCCGCACTGCGCACACCGAGGACATAGATATGCTTCGCGCGGTTTATCGCCTCGACGCTCGCGTTGAACGCCTCGCGCGAAATGCTCTCGCGGGTCGCCTTTATCGTATCGATATCGGAAGAAAACGCGTGCTCGAGCATATCTTCGCCGCCCGCCGCCTCCATGCGTTGGACGCTCGTCAGTCTGTTCTTGACTACCTCCTGCAGGGTCTTCTGAAGCTGAGGATAGCCCGAAAAGCCGAGCTCGGACGCGAATCTGACGACAGTCGACTCGCTCACGCCGACCGCGTCGCCGAGCTTCGCCGCGGTCATGAACGCCGCCTTGTCGTAGTTTTCGGTTATGTAGTCGGTTATCCGCTTATGTCCCTTAGACATGGAAGAGTAACAGCCCTCTATTTTTGAAAGCAGCTGTTTTGTCATATTGGATATTCACCTTATTCCGTTTACATATGTAACATGATTTTAGCATACAGCCACATAAAAATGCAAGACGGCAGAGCAAAAATTGCAGGGTTTCCTGCATTTTCTTAAAAGCATTGACTTAAAGCCCGATTTTTTTTATAATCTATTAGTCTATTACTTCTTAAATAAGGAGCTAAAAAATGAAGGATTCATCATTTCTCTGGTATGACAAGCCCGCCTCCGTCTGGACTCAGGCGCTGCCAATCGGCAACGGAACGCTCGGCGGCATGATATACGGCAAAGTAGAGGAAGAGACCGTCTCTTTGAACCACGACGAGCTTTGGACGGGACACCCGAAAAACACTATTCGCCCCGGTTCGCTCGAAGCTTTTCAGAAAGCCCGCGCACTCGCGCTCGACGGAAAGCTGCGCGAGTCGCAGGATATTATAGAATCCGACTTCATGAGCACATGGAGCCAGGCATACCTGCCCCTGGGCGACCTCGTTCTGACATTCGACGGCTCCGACCGCAAGTCGGATTATATCCGCTCGCTCGATCTTGACACGGCGATCGCCTCTGTCAGCTACAGGCAGGGCAAGCGCATCATGCGCCGCGAGCTGTTTGCGTCGCATCCCGATAAAGTTATCGCAGTCCGCCTCATCTGCGAAAACGGCAAGTTTGACGTCACGGCGAGCCTCAAATGCCAGCTTCATCACAAAGTCAAGTCGCAGAGCGGCCTGCTCGTCATGAGCGGTGAAGCGCCGAGCGAGCACAACACGAACGGTCAGTCGGATAAGCAGAGCTATTCGAAAGTCGACAGCGAGCGCGGTATGCTCTTCACCTGCGCCGTGAAAGCCGACACGGACGGCAAAAAGCATATAAGCGGCAAGGGAATAGAGATAACCGGCGCGACGGTCGTCACGCTCTATCTCACCGCAGAGACGAGCTTCAACGGCTGGCAGAACAACGCTTTCACAAACGGCAAGCCGCACCTTGAGCCCTGCATCGAGAGGCTCTCGAAGAATTTCGATTACGAAGCGGTCAAGTCCGCGCACATCGCCGACTACCGCGCGCTCTATTCGAGAGTTGAGCTTGACATAGGCTCGAACGGCAAAGACAACATACCGACCGGCAAGCGTCTGCGCAATTTCAAGAAAGACAAGAATGACATCGCTCTCTACACCCTGCTGTTCAACTTCGGACGCTATCTCGCGATATCCTCGTCGCGCCCCGGCTCGCAGCCATCGACGCTTCAGGGCATCTGGAACGAGAAGCTCTGCCCGCCGTGGCACTCAAACTACACTGTAAACATAAACACCGAGATGAACTACTGGCCCGTTCTCCCCTGCGATATGCCCGAGGTCAACGAGCCTCTGATAGAGATGGTGCGAGATCTGTCCGTCGCGGGCGAGCGCACGGCAAAAGAGATGTACGGCATGCACGGCTTTGTCGCACATCACAATGTTGACATCTGGAGAATGACGACCCCCGTCGGCGGATGCGCCGTATGGGCATTCTGGCCGATGTCGCCCGGCTGGTTCTGCGAGCATATTTTTGCCCACTACGAATACACCATGGATGAAAAATATCTGCGCGAGACCGCCTATCCGATAATGAAAAAGAGCGCGGAATTCTACTGCGACTATCTCGTTGAGGACAAGGACGGCTATCTCATCGCCGCGCCCTCGACCTCGCCCGAGAACAACTTCGTCCTAAACGGCAGCAACTGCGCCGTTTCGCAGACGACGACAATGACGATGAGCATAATCCGCGAGCTGTTTGAAAACTGCATCAAGGCTTCCGACATTCTCGGCGAGGACAAGGAGTTTGCAGAAATTCTCAAAGACAAGCTTAAAAATATGCTGCCGTTCAGAATCGGCAAAAAGGGTCAGCTTCTCGAGTGGTACAACGAAGAGAAAGAATCGGAGATACACCACCGCCACTGCTCGATGCTCTACGGTCTGCACCCCGCGCATCTGATAACAGCAGACGGCACGCCCGAGCTTGCGGACGCTTGCAGACGCTCGCTCGAAATAAGGGGCGACGACGGCACGGGCTGGAGCCTCGGCTGGAAGATAAACTTCTGGGCGCGCCTGCGCGACGGCAACCACGCATTGAAGCTCTTCGATCAGCAGTTGAGATTCAAGGCTTCGACCGGCATGAACTACTCCCACGGCGGCGGCACATACGAGAATCTCTTCGACGCGCACCCGCCCTTCCAGATAGACGGAAACTTCGGCGCGGTCAGCGGAGTCTGCGAGATGCTGCTCGACTGTTTCGACGGAAAGATTTATCTTCTGCCCGCTCTCCCCGACAAATGGAGCGAAGGCAGCATCCGCGGTCTGCTTGCAAAGGGCAACATAAAAGTCGACATGACCTGGAGCGGCGGCAAGCTCACCTCGTATTCCCTCACCGGCAATGGCGAGGCGCACATTGTATACGGCGGCCAAGAGACAGTTCACAGGCTCGACGGCGGCACGCTGACAGTCAGGCTTTAAGGAGTTATAAAATGAAATTCGACCTCTATGATTTTGACAAGACCGTTTTCCCAGTTGACTCGGAGAGCGTATTCTATCTTTTCTGCCTTGTCAGACACCCTTGGTTGATAGTCATTCTTCCCTATCAGCTCGTCTGCCTCGCCTGCTTCTTTTTAAAGATAGGCGGCGACAGGATGAAGGGCAGATTCTTCTGCTTCCTGCGCTTTGTGAACACGGAAAAGATGGTTAAAAAGTTCTGGGAGAAGAACGAAAAGAGAATATATCCGTTCTTCCGCCCTGAGAACCGCGATCTCCCCGCAGTCGTCTGCTCGGCGTCTCCCGAATTTCTGCTGCGCCCGATATGCGAAAAGTACAAGGTACACACGCTCATCGCCACGCGCCTTGACCCGCACACGGGCAGAATGACCGGGCTCAACTGCAAGGACGGCGAAAAGGTTATAAGAATAAACGAGGCGATGTCCGGCGCGAAATTTGAGAAAGTGTTTTCGGACTCTCTCAAAAGCGACGCGCCGATATTCGCGCTCGGAGAGATAAACTATCACGCAGTGAGGGGTAAACTGACGCGCATAAAATAAGTTTCAACACACTGGAGATGTAAAAATGATAATAGACAGCCACGCACATATATACCCGGACAAGCTCGCCAGAAAGGCGGCGCGCAGCATCGGCGATTTCTACGACATCGACATGGACCTCGACGGCACGGTCGACATGCTTCTCAAAGTCGGCGACGAAGCGGGAGTTGACAAATTTCTTGTTCACTCGGTCGCTACGACACCGCACCAGGTGCGCTCAATAAATTCATTCATTGCAAAGAGCGTATCGGAGCACCCCGACCGATTCATCGGCTTTGCGACACTCCACCCCGGATGCGGCGACGAGATACCGGAAATCGTTGACGAGGCGATAGACCTCGGGCTCTCGGGAATAAAGCTACACCCCGATTTTCAGGAGTTCGACATAGACGCGCCTGAAGCGATGCGCATGTACGAAGTGCTTGAGGGCAGACTGCCGATACTCTTCCACACCGGCGACTACCGCACGCAATATTCAAAGCCGACGAAGATAATAAAAGTCCTCGAAAAGTTCCCGAAGCTCGACATAATCGCAGCGCATTTCGGCGCATGGTCGGAATGGGGCTACGGCTCGAAGGAGCTTTCTGAAGCGGGAGTATATGTTGACTCGTCGAGCAGCTTCTACGCGATGAGCCCGGAGAGGATAATGGAGATGATTCACATCTTCGGCACGGACAAAATCTTCTTTGGCTCGGACTACCCGATGTGGAACGTCAAAAAGGAGCTTGAAACATTTATGTCCCTGCCGCTGAGCGCCGAGGACAGGGAGAAGATACTCCACAAGAACCTCGAAGGTCTGCTGGCGAAGTACAGAAAATAAAATAAAAAAATCAGAGCAAAGCCCCGCCGACACAGCAAAAATGCCGGCGGGGCTTTTTCAATTGTCAATCCGATTCAAAAAAAGAATTATTCGCATTTTATTCCGTCGTTACAAATCACGTCACCATGAACCGTCTCATGGTTTTGAATATTTTCCCAATCTGCGCTCGTTCCTCTATAACATATTTCATAGCAGCCGGACAGAGCATTCGCGCCTAATATCCCCACACCGGCGGGAATGTTTATCCGAAGCGATCCGGGCATTATATCATAAAACAGGCGCAAATAATAAAATGCGCTGTTGCCTATCGCCGTAACGCTCTCGGGAATGTTTATATTTTCAATATGCTCGCAGCCCATGAAAGCATAATCGCCAATGGCCGTCACCTTATGGCCGTCAAGCTCATCCGGTATATCAACATTTCCGCTTATGTATCTGTCGCAATCGACAATGCATGCATCTCCATGTTCGTTGAGGGTATATGAATACGGAGCCGAATGCAGCAGCTCTTTGTCCGCGCCTTTCACCTTGCGGAAGGTCGAATGTTCGAAAAGCCATTTGCAATAATTGTCGCAAGAATCTTTTGGGGCATCGAAAAAGTCATGATTCATTCTGTAGAGCTCAAGATCGAACCCGTCCGAAGCAGAAAAAACTTTTTCTGCTAAACTTGCCGATATAGATATATCTGCTTGTTCACAGCCGCTGAAAGCCCAACCTCCGAGAGAGCGCACGCTGTCAGGGACAATTATTTCGCGCAGGCTGCTGCACCTCTCAAATGCCGACTGCTCTATCATATCTACGCTGTCCGGGATATCCGCCCTCACAAGGTTCCCGCAGCCAAAGAATGCCGCGTCATCAATACATCTTACTCCGTTCGGAATATCCACGCGCGTAAGATTTCGGCAATCTCTGAACAGGTTGCGTCTTATGTTACTTATACCGCTCGGAAGCGATACCACTGTCAGAGCAGAGCAACCCTCAAATGCGCCGCGTCCTATTTGCTTTATAGACTCGGGTAAATCTATGCTCATAAGATTTTTGCATCCGCTGAAAGCCTCATCTCCGATTTTCTCTGTGCCGTACAAAACAGTTACCTTTATAAGCTTTTCGCAACCATCGAAGGCATTGTCATCAATTCTTTTAACACTATGCGGAATCACAAGGCTTTCGATATTGCGGCAGTTGCAGAACGCTTCTTTTCCGATGCACCCTACCTTATAGCCGTCAAATTCGGGCGGAATCTCGACTCTGCCGGAGATTTCCTTGTCACAGTCGATTATCTCCGCCTCATCGAAATGCAGAACATAACGGTAAGGACCGCTTTTTGTGCCGAACCGGATCTTTGTGTCACTCAATCTTATCTCCGAAAATCTGAGCAGCGTCCTCCACTCGTCTTTGCTGCCGGTATAATTCAACTCATCCAAATCGCACGGCTCAAGATCATCATCAGTAGAAAGCTTCAGTGCGCTCCATATTTCTCTGAGGCTGCTCACATTTTTTGAGATCGTTATTTTACGAATATTGTTTGTTCCGCTGAATACACCCATTCCGATGTCTTTAATATCTCCCAGCATTGTCAGCTCGCGGATATTATCGCAATCTTTATAAGCCATATTGCCGACAGAGCACAGATTCTCCGGGAAAGTGACCGCTTCAAGTGCGTTGCAGCCGCGAAAGGCATCAATACCGATATGCAGCAGACTGTCCGGAAGCTTTATCTCGCGCAGATTTTTACAAAATGCAAAAGTATCGCTCGCGATTTCCCGCAATTCATCCGGGAGCACTATCTTCTCCAGCCCGCATCTTTCAAATGCGCAGCATCCGATTCTTGTTACGCTCGCCGGGACGACTACGCTTTCGATACCGCTGCAGTCCTCGAAAGCGTGACCTCTTATGGAAGTCACTTTATATCCGTCGATTTCCGACGGTATAACAAGATCGCCGGAGGCGGATTTGTCGCACCCGCTTATCGTAGCCTCGCCGCCGAACGCAGTATAAAAATACGGAGAGTTCTTTTTGCCGAGATATATGTTTCCCTCTATTCTGACCATGTTCCTTTCCGTTAACTCCGACCATTGTTCGCCTGTGCCGGTATAATTTATGGAGCCGCCGTTAAGATTTATTTTCAAAGGAATTTCAAGTGCCGCCTGTTCTCTCGGGATATCACAAAAAAGCTCATGGCATATATATTTGATTCCTGTGACATTATCGGATATCACAAGCTCCATATTCCTGTGAAAACGCTCTGTTTCATTCGAAAATGCGCAGTGGCCGACATTATATATATCTCCGAGAACGGTAATTTTTTTAAGACCGGGGCAGGCGAACGCCGAAAAGCCGAGGCTTCTCAAGTTGTTCGGAAAAGTTATCTCGGTTATTCCGCAGCCGGCAAAGGCATTATCGCCGATACGTTCGACTGTGCCGGGGATGTTTATATCCGTCAGCTTGCCGCAGCCCTTAAAGGCGGAGTTCCCGATCGCCGTCAATCCCTCCGGAAGTTCCACTTCACTGAGCTCACAGCATCCGGCAAAGGCATCGTCTTCTATCTCACGAAGACCTTCGGGAAGATTTACTCTTTTAAGGGCAACACAATCCCTGAAAGCTTCCTCACATATCTCCTCAACGCCGTTCGGCACCGTCACCTCTTCGAGTGTTTCGGCGCACTTCCCGAACGCCATATTGCCTATGCTCGTCACGGGATAGTCTTTGATAGTCTGCGGGATTCTTACGACGGACTCGCGGGTTCGGCATTCCGTTATCGTCACGGCGCCGAAGAGTACTGTGTACTTATACTTTGTACGGGTTACAAATGTTTTACTTCTCATTTTCAATCCTCCCCGTCATTGCTGTATTTTATCGTTCTTAAGAGACACTCATTGCCGGGGGCGACGGACACCTCGTTCCATTCTTCTCTTGTACCGTCAAAGCGGACATTTTTCAGCCTGAAACATCTTCTGAATGCGTTCTCGCCTATGCGCTTCACGCCGCGCGGAATCGTTATGTCGCTGAGCTTATAGCAACAGTTGAACGCGCGCTCTTCTATAGCCGCTATATTTTCGGGAATCGAAAGCTTTTTAAGCTCCGTGCACCCTTCAAACATTCCGCGCGAGAGCTTCATGATTCGGCCGGGCAGATTTATATCGGTGAGATTCAGACAATATGCAAAAGCCTCGTCCCCTATGCTGTGGATGCTGCCCGGCAGGCATATCTCCTGAATGGCGACGCACTCATTGAATGCACGGGCTCCGATTTTCGTCAGACCGTCGTACATTTCTATTTCCACCAGCTTTTTGCATCCAGAAAATGCCCGCGCACCTATCTCTTCGGTTTCATCGGAAAGTTCCAGCCTTTCGAGTTCCGTCCAGTTGCAGAAAGCTCCTTCACCAATGCGTCTGACCGTGTAGGGAACAGCAAAATCATCAACAAAATCATCCGACATGCACAGCACGAGCTCCGTCATATCCGCGCTGAACAGGACATTCTGATCGTTTATATAATGCTCGTTTCCCGTGGCGACATTGACGCTCTCGAGACAGATGCAGTCTTCAAACGCATCGCCCGCTATATATTCCACAGTGTCGGGCAAGTCTATTTCGCTGAGAGACCTGCACTGACCGAACGCCCGGCTGCCTATGCTGACAATTCCTCTCGGCAGGACCATGCCGAAAAGATTGGTGCATGAGTTAAATGTCCACTCGGATATATCTCTAACATTCGCCGGCAGAACGGCGCTTCTCATCTCGGTGCAGCCATAGAACGCTCCGCGTCCGATTTCAGTGACGCTGTCGGGAATCTGCACGCCAAGCATTCGCTTGCATTTCATGAACGCGAACGCCGCTATACCAACGACCGGAACACCGAAAAAGCTCTCCTGTATCTCAACATCTCCGCTTATGTTCTTGTCACATTCCAGAATGACCGCCCCGTTTTCGGTCTCATCATAGATGTATGAACCTATTTCTTTGATCATCGCCTTTTCTCCTCTTCTTGCCCTTCATATAATCTTTTACCACATTTTATAGCGTTCGATATTCTCGCGGACAAGGCCGACCCCCTCAGCCCGTTCAAAGTCCCCATCCGTCGGTTCCTCCATGTAATCATAGCGGATAATATCATTCAATTCCCTGCATCTGTCGAACACTCTTTCGCCGGAAATTTTTGTGCCGGAGTGCATATATAATTTATACAGCTGACCGCACTCATCAAAAGTCCAATCCTCGATATCGGTTACGGTATCGGGAAGCCATATTTTTGTCATAGAAACGCAGTGCCAAAATGCATGTCCGCCTATATAATTGACTCCGCGGGGAACAACCATCCACTCGAGAGCATTGCAAAAAGAAAACGCTCCGCCTTCGATTCGTTCAAGCGTTCTCGGCAATTTGATTTCGGTTATTCTGTTGCTGTCGGCAAACGCACCCCCTCCTATTACACGCACACCCTCCGGAACGGTCACGCTGCCAATCATGTACTGTTCCTGAAATGCCGCTCTTCCAATCTCAACAACCGGATAGCTGCCGAGATACGCCGGAATCACCGTATCATGTTTCTCAAAATCGTACTCTCTGAGATGCCTGACTATCGTCGCTTCTCCGAAGCGGACGGTGTATTCATACATGCCTTCTGTTCTTACATCATTTTCCATATTTTTTTGCTCCCGTTTTGTGATTCCCGCAATTGCGGGTCATTTTCGGACATATAATAACAGAAAAATTTTCTTTGTCTATAGGCTCGGTATTAAGTCCGCTTTTTTCGGTACGAGCAAGAACTTTTGAGTGCTTTTTTAGTTATGAAGAGCGATTCAGTCTCAGCCCGGCAGTTCGCACAATCACATATAAAAGACACCAAAAGAACTTTGTTGTCAATTTCAGCAACACAATGTCAAAAAATCACAAAAAAGAAAATCAGCCGCAAGTTTTTACGCTTGCGGCTGGTTTTTTTGATTTTGATTATTCGACGTAGTCCCTGAGCTTCTTGCTTCTCGTCGGGTGACGGAGCTTGCGCAGAGCCTTTGCCTCGATCTGACGGATACGCTCACGGGTGACATTAAACTCCTTGCCGACTTCCTCAAGGGTGTGAGGATGGCCGTCGGTGAGTCCGAAACGCATCGAGAGCACTCGCTCCTCACGGGGAGTGAGGGTCTTGAGCACATGGGCAAGCTCCTCCTTGAGCAGGGTCGCCGAAGCGGCGTCTGCCGGGGCGGGAGCGTCGTCATCGGGGATGAAGTCGCCGAGATGGCTGTCCTCCTCCTCGCCGATGGGGGTCTCAAGGGAAACGGGCTCCTGAGCCACGCGCATTATCTCGCGCACCTTGTCAACGGGCATATCGAGCACCTCGGCTATTTCCTCCGCCGTGGGGTCTCTGCCGTTCTTGTGCAGCAGCTGGCTGTTGGTCTTCTTGACCTTGTTTATGGTCTCGACCATGTGAACGGGGATTCTTATCGTCCTCGCCTGGTCGGCTATGGCGCGGGTTATCGCCTGCCTTATCCACCATGTGGCGTAGGTTGAGAACTTGAATCCCTTTGTGTAATCGAACTTGTCAACAGCCTTGATAAGTCCGAGATTGCCCTCCTGAATAAGATCGAGGAACTGCATGCCCCTGCCGACATAGCGCTTTGCGATGCTGACGACGAGTCTGAGGTTCGCCTCGGTCAGTCTGCGCTTTGCGGCGGGGTCGTTGTCGCCGATTCTGATGGCGAGTTCGATCTCCTCCTCGGGGGTGAGCAACGGAACCTTGCCTATCTCCTTGAGATAGACCTTGACGGGGTCGTCGATAGTGATGTTCTTGTCATCAGTGACCCCCGCGGTGTCAGCGGTCGGCTTGGGCGTCTCGCCCAGATCGAAGTTGACATCGTCCACATCCAGCATCGACAGGTCGTCGATTATCTCGATATTCTGCGCCTCGATAGACTCATAGAGCTTATCAAGATCCTCGATATCAAGATCCATGTCGACTATTACCGTGTCGATCTCCTGGGTGGTCAGTTTGCCTGCGGCTTTACCCTTTTCGATAAGGGCTTTCACCGCCGGTCTTTTTTCGATACCATCCATTACTTCTCTGTCTCCTTCTCTTTATGTTGCATATTGAGTCGGTCTTTTATGTCATGACCCAAAACAGAATATCAATCCTGTTTATCGGGTCTGAACAGCTTTGCGAAATCGTCGTCGCTCAGTTCGGAGGCTTTTATGCTCTCCGGCTTATTTTTTTCCTCTTTGAGTATTTTTATACAGTCGGCGCACTCTTCGACGGTGTTGCTCAGCTGAGCCGCAGAGCGGAATATGCGCTCGACCTCGTCCATCTCATCGGGAGTGAACTCGGACGAGAGGAAATACGGTTCGGTGTTGCCGCCCTCGTCAAGGCGCGAAAGAATGACTGAAAAGATGCGTCTGTTGAGCGCGGTAACAAAATAATCCGCAGACAGCTCGTCCTTGAGCTTGTTATAGAAATCCGGGTTCCGCATGAGCGAGGCTATCAGCGTCTCCTCCGCCTTTGCGGCGCGCAGATGCTGGGAGCGCTCCGGGTTCTTTGTGTTCTGTCCGTTTATCAGCAGGCGCTTCTGATCCTGCTCGCGCTGAGCCATGCGGCGTTTTCTGAGCCCCTCGCGCTTATTATATTTCACCTGCGATTCGATAGCGAGCTTGTCCACGCCGAGCTCATTCGCAAGGCGCGAGGCATAGACATCGACTTCGACAGGGCTCGGTATCCCCGCGAGCACCTCCGTCGCCGCGGAAAGATATTTCACCTTTCCGTCGTCGGTGGACAGGTCTATCCCCTGACGCGCCCGAAGGAGTCTGTACTCAGTGTCGTTCGCCGCGCCGTTTATGATATCGCGGAAGCGCTGAGCGCCGTATTTTTTGATTATCTCGTCGGGATCCTTGCCGCCGGTCAGACGCAGAACTTTTATCTCCATACCCGTGGTGCCGAATATTCCGAGCGCGCGGGCGGTAGCCTTCTGACCCGCCTCATCGGCGTCATACGAGAGGATTATCTCATCCGCATAGCGTGAGAGCAGATTCGCCTGCTCTTTTGTCAGCGCGGTACCGAGGCAGGCGACGGCATTTGTGAAGCCCGCCTGATGCAGGGCTATGACATCCATATAGCCCTCGGCGATAATGAGCTTGCCGTCGTTTCCTTTCTTTGCAAAATTCAATGCAAAGACGCCGTTGCTCTTTTTATAAACGAGCGTGTCCGAAGTGTTTATGTATTTCGGCTTCGAGTCGTCGAGCACTCTGCCGCCGAACGCTATGACATTGCCGCGCGGGTCGATTATCGGAAACATCACGCGGTTGCGGAAGTTGTCGTAATAAGATACTTTTCCGTTTTTGTCGCTGCGGCGCAGGAGATTCGCACTCTCAAGCAAAATATCGTCAAAGCCCTGTTCATTGAGGTGATTTTTAAGCGCGCGCCAATCGTCCGGGGCAAAGCCCAAGCCGAAGTGGCGGATAGTCTCCATAGTCAGCCCGCGGTCAAGGAAATAGTTGAGAGCATGTCTGCCTCTGTCGGTAAAGAGCTGAGAGTGAAAAAACTTCGCCGCCGCGCGGTTCGCCGCCAAAACGGCGGTGCGCTTTTTGGCGAGGGTATCGTCATAGCCGTCCTCCGGCAGAGCCATTCCCGCTCTGTCCGCAAGCTGCTTGACCGCCTCCATATAGTCGAGATTTTCCATTCGGCGCACGAATGTTATCACATCGCCGCCGACTCCACAGCCGAAGCAATAGAAGCTACCGTTTTCGGGATAAACAGTAAATGACGGGGTCTTTTCGTTGTGGAACGGGCAGAGTCCGACAAGGTTCTTGCCCCTTCGGCGCAGGTTGACATAGGGAGAAATAACGCTCTCTATATCCGTATTTGCGCGCAGCTGCTCGAGAAAACTGTCGCTGAGTCTCATCCGTTCTCACCCCTTTCAATAAATATATACGCAAAAAATCCTGTTTTCCCTACAAAGTTATCAAAAAATTTAAAAATTTTTGCGCTCGGCTTTGCATCAGATAAGTCGGCGTTAAACAAAGCGACGGCGAAAAGCGCCTTTGCACTCTCCGCCGCCGCTGCAATTTCCAATTCCTTTTTTGAAAAGTTTACTTCGTTTTTCCGTCGTTCGTCTCGAGGAGCGTATTCTCCCTGAAAAACAGCGAGATGCACCAGATGCCTGCGAGCGCCACGAGCGTATATATGATCCTCGCGACTATCGATCCCTGGCCGCCGCATATCCACGCGACGATATCGAATTTGAACAGGCCTATGCTGCCCCAGTTGAGCGCGCCGATTATTACTAAAATAAGCGATATTCTGTCGATCATTTTTCTCACTCCTTTTGCGATTAGTATCGCCGAAGCTGCGCCTATTATTCGCCGAAAGGTCCGTTTTTATTGTCCGGGAATTTTTTCTTTTTATAAATCTTGTCATTTTCGTCACATAAGTTTGACATTTTTGTAACAATGCTAAAAAATGTATTAAACCGTCTTTTTAAAAAATTGAAAGTCGACGGTATTTTTATAATACGTAATTTTACCTTTTGATTGATACGATAAGCTTTTATATGTAATAATACAGGAGGGATCTTTGATGAAAGCGAAAATCGTTAAACGCACACTGAGCCTGATAACAGTTCTGGCGCTCATATTCACACTCGCCGCACAGGGAGTGAGCGCGATCGGGTCGATTGATATCAACAAATACCCCTATGTATATGTCCACGGCCTTTTCGGCTGGGGCGCAGACGAGGGAATAGACGATACACTCCCCTACTGGGGCTCGGCATCATGCTCGCTCATGGACGAGCTGAACAAGCTTAACTATGAGAGCTATGCCGCATCCGTCGGTCCGATGTCGAGCAACTGGGACAGAGTATGCGAGCTCTACGCACAGATAACCGGCACTCGCGTTGACTACGGCAAGGCGCACTCCGAAAAATTCAACCACAGCCGCTACGGCAGAACCTACACAAAGCCCATGATTGAGGGCTGGGGCGAGCCAGACGCTGACGGCAATATAAAGAAGATAAATCTCGTCGGTCACTCGTTCGGCGGCGCGACGGTCAGAACGCTCACGGCTCTGCTCGCATACGGCAGCGAAGAGGAGCAGGCGGCAACCTCGCCCGATGATATCTCCCCGCTGTTCACCGGCGGCAAGGGCAACTACATAAACTCCGTCACAACGCTCTGCGCCCCGCACAACGGCACGACGCTCGCATATATCATCGACGGCATGAACATGGCCGAGCTGGGCAAAGCGGCATGCTACGCCTACGCCGGCTTAATGGGTCGCTCGAAGCTCAACGGCTATGTTGACTTTCACCTCGAGCAGTTCGGTCTGACCCCCATACCGGGCGACGGCTCGACCCCCGAGGAGGCGTTCATAAAGGCTTTCATGACTATTATGACCCACACCGACACCGCGGCGGACGATATGTATCCCGAGAGAGCCGAGGAGATAAACAAGCTCTCAAAGCCGGTAGACGGAGTCTACTATTTCTCCTATTCGTATCAGACCACGCGCAAGACGCTTGCGGGAACCCAGATTCCGAAGATAAAGACGCTCGTTGTTCTGCGCCCGTCAGCCCCTCTTCTCGGCGCATACTCGAAGAACCTGTTCTCCGACTACAAGATAGACGCATCGTGGCTTCCGAATGACGGACTTGTAAACGTCGTATCGGCGCGCTACCCGTTCACCGACGAGCATGAGGACTACACCCCCGGCATGGAGCTCGAGACCGCCAAATGGTACGTCATGCCCACGCGCGAGGGCGACCACGGCACGGTCATCGGAATGCAGTGCACGAAGAGTCAGACACTCAAATTCTACTATGAGCTGACCGATCTTATAGAGAGCCTGCCCGTAACGGATTGATAAACCCGCAGGGAATAAATAATATGTATGTAACCCCCAATCGCAGCTGCTGCGGTTGGGGGTTGTTTTGTGGTGGAGATATAAATTTGGATTTATCTATCACTTTAGCTATAGCAAAATAAAAGCAAGTGACCAGTTGACTTCTATAATAAAACCTTTAATAGCCGCGCCGCAGTGTTAGATAAGCCAATTGAAACAGGCGAGGGAACGGCTTGCGAAGCAAGACGCACGAGCCCGTATTGCTTGAGCGAAGCGAGTTTACGGGCGAATGTGCCGAGCTGCTGACTGAGAGCCGCGAGCTAGGTACCGCGGCGCGGCATCGCGGGGGTACAGGGGGGGGATTCCCCCTGTTTTGCTTTTCTTTTGCAGGCGTTTTCTTTTTCAAATAA
>OGXT01000307.1_pt1 | contig 63234 bp, 69 predicted proteins | sample 1576361 | NCBI WGS metagenome assembly OGXT01 (sample SAMEA3541514, study PRJEB24748) | human gut metagenome | biome: human gut; feature: human-associated habitat; material: faeces | place: China | collected 2012 | reverse complement strand
CCTCGCGGACGCCGGCGATCAGCGCCGGGTCGATACCGTGGCCGGTGATGTAGAAAAAGCCCACCTCGCGCGCCGCGCGGCCGATGGCGTCGGCCACCGCCTGACGCCTGGCGAGGTCATCGCCGGCCAGATCGCGGATATCGATGGTCGGGAGTTCAGTAAAAGCGTGCTTCACGGCGGTCATGGCTGCGGTTCCTGTTCAGTGAGCGATAAAAACTGCTGAAAGTGGGCCTGCTGGCGCGTGGCCATCCAGGCGTTGAGCGACCAGAGATCGGCCACCGGAACGTTGGTGAACGGCAGATGGGGCAGATAGCCGTCGGCGCCAAACTCCGGGGTCAGCGTGGTCTGCGGGTAGCCGCGCTGGCGCTGCGAACGCCAGATTTGTTGCCAGAAGCGCTCGGCAAAAGCCAGCGCCGGCTGATACTCAGGCGCCGCCGGGTGCGGCACCTGCGGCCCCTGGTCGTAGCCCACCCGGGCCTGCACGTGATGCACGCGGTCGATAAAGGCGCTGAAGTCATCGCTGGGGTCATCCAGCAGGCGCTCGCTGACCACCACCCAGTGGCTGATGTCGGCGGTAAAGCGCAGCTGGGGGAGCTGCTGAATGATCTCCAGGGTGAGCCACGGGCTGTACAGCGAGGTGGCGCGATGGGTTTCAAAGCTGCAGGTCAAACCAAACCCGGCGGCCAGCTCGTGCGCCTTGCCGAGAAAATCGACCTGCTGCTCCAGCGGCCAGCGATCGTTGCCCGCCAGCAGATTGACAAAGCGCGGGTTGAGGCTGCTGGCCTCGGCGAAGCGGGACTGCAGGCGCGCCAGATGCTGCTCGGGCGTTTCATGCTGGGCGGGGAGCACCCCGCCGCCGCTGAAAAGAATGGCGATATACTCCAGCCCCGACGCCTGCAGGCGGTCGGCGAGCTGCCGCCGCTCGGCCACCGTTAACGGCACGCGGGCTTCGATACCGCAGCAGCCGACACGCTGCAGTTCATCCAGCGTTTGCGGCCAGGGGGTCGTCACTCCCCAGAGGGTGCGAAAGCATTTCAGCTCCATGGCGGCTTCCTCAGGCGTACTTCACGCCGGGCAGGACGCAGAGCATCTCGTACAGCAGGTTGGCCGCCAGCTGGGAGGTATTACCGCTCACGTCGTAGGGGGGCGAGACCTCGACCAGATCGGCGCCAATCAGATTCAGGCCGCGGCAGCCGCGGACGATCTCCAGCGCCTGAATGGAGGTCAGACCGCCAACTTCCGGCGTCCCGGTTCCTGGAGCCCAGATGGGATCGAGGCTATCGATATCAAAGCTGAGATACACCGGCCCGTCGCCCATCTGCTGGCGGACTTCGGCCATCAGCGGCGCCAGCGAGGTATGCCAGCACTGCTCCGCCTGCACCAGGCGAAAGCCCTGGTCAACGCCCCACTGGAAGTCGCCGGCGGCATAGCCCTGGGCGCGCTGGCCAATCTGCACCACCCGTTTGAGGTCGAGCAGTCCCTCCTCAACGGCGCGGCGGAAGGTGGTGCCGTGGGCGATTTTCTCTCCGAACATCTCATCATTGGTGTCGGTATGGGCGTCGACGTGGATGAGGCCCACCGGACCATGTTTTTTGGTCAGCGCCCGCAGGATCGGCAGGGTAATGGTGTGGTCCCCGCCGAGGGTCAGCGGGATCAGCGGATAACTATTCAAGCCGGTGTAGTAATCTTCGATAATTTGCACCGATTTGAGCAGGCTGTAGGTATTGATCGGCACATCGCCGATATCAGCCACCGACAGCGAGTCGAACGGCGCGGCGCCGGTCGCCATATTGTACGGACGGATCATCACCGATTCGGCGCGAATATAGCGTGGTCCGTAGCGCGTGCCCGAGCGCTGCGAGGTGCCGATATCCAGCGGAATGCCGACAAATGTCGCGTCAAGTCCCTGTAAATCTTCGATAAACGGCAGGCGCATCATTGTGGCGCGTCCGGCGAAGCGTGGCATCTCATTGCCACCCTGCGGTTGGTGAAAGAGGTTATCCATGTCTGCTCCTGAATCTGACGGATGAAACGTAACAGGAGAGATAGTGCGCAACCCGCGCTGGACTTTACATCGTCTGGCGTAAATACTCAGTTCATTTATTGGTGAACTAAATACGATGCATCACGACGCCAGCCTCAATATTCGCCAGCTGCAGGTTTTCGAGGCGGTGGCCCGCCTGGAGAGCTACAGCCGGGCCCAGCAGGAGCTGGGTATTTCGGTCTCCGCCATCAGCAATGCGATGTCGCAGCTGGAGGGACAGCTCGGCTTCACCCTCTGCCAGCGCGGGCGCGGCGGCTTTTCTCTGACCGAGAAAGGTCAGCAGTTTTTACAGCAGGCGATCCGCGTACTGAGCGAACTCAATGAGCTGGAGCGGCAGTCGGCGCTGCTCAAAGGGGAGCACAGCGGCACCCTGTGCATCTCGACGCTCGACTCCATCGAGACCGAAACGGCGCTCTCGCTGCCGGTGGTTCTGCGCAGCTTCAGCGACAAATTTCCCCATGTGCATATCAAACTGATTATCCGCACCCCGGCGGAGCAACTGAACGGCGTGCTGAACAACCATATCGACCTGGCTATCGGCAGCTACAACTCGCAGGTGCATAACATCATCAGCGAGCCGCTGTACCGTGAACAGCACTGGCTCTACTGCAGCGATCTGCACCCGATGTTCTTCAGCCGCCAGCTCGATAAAGAGCAGATCAGCCAGTGCCCGCTGGTGACCCGCAGCTACTGGAACACCAGCGATCTCCGCCGTCGGGGCTTCAGCAAAGGGAGCGCCACCGTCGAGACCGTCGACGCCCAGCTGCTGCTGATCCTCTCGGGGAAATATATTGGCTATCTGCCGGAGCATTACGCCTGGCCGTGGATCAAAGAGAACCGCCTGCGGGTGCTGCTGCCCAACGAGTTTGGCTTTCAGTCGCCGTTCTCGGCCATCTGTAAGCGCGGGCGCAGCAATGAGCCCTACCTGAAAGCGTTCCGCGACCTGCTGAAGAAAAATACGGTGGCGCGGCCGAAGTGGAATTATTAAGCGGGGCGGGCGCTTCCCTGCGCCGGGGTGGTGATTTTCGCGCTTAGCGCGCTGCCCGGCGGGGGAGTTTTCCCTGTTCAAAAAACGAACGGCAGCCGGTAGCCCGCCCGGGCTGCGGCTGCCAGGCAACTGCCTCCAGGTTATCCACAGGGTTAGGCGCCGCTGGTGTGGACAGGTCGCGGGGCGACAGGGCGCGGCTAGCGGAACAAAGGATGGCGTTTGCGTTAAATAAAACGGTACGAAGGGGAATCTGTGTTTGCCCCGCCTTTGCCCGTGAAATCAGAAAATTTACTTCGCAGGCTAACCGCAGATTGCTTCAAAAAAATTCCCGTATTTGTTATATTGTTGTTCATTGATTATTCACCTCTGCGGTGCCAAAAAGAACAAGATTCACCGCAACCCAGGACACTGCCATGTTAGATTACCGCTTCCCGACAGCTTTGCAGATGGTTCTCAGCGTAGCAATGGCGGAGCAGATGGGTGAACGTTCGACGAGTGCGATTCTGGCCTACGGCCTGGAAGCGAACCCGAGCTTTATCCGTAAACTAATGGTTCCGCTAACTCGTGACGGCATTATCGTCTCCACGCTTGGCCGCAACGGCTCAATTCATCTTGGCCGTCCGGCGGACAAGATCACCCTGCGTGATATCTATCTTTCGGTTATCGAAGATAAAAAACTGTGGGCGTCGCGTCCTGACGTCCCGGCCCGCTGCGTGGTCAGCGCCAACGCCTGCTGGTACTTCAAATCGGTTGCCGACGAAGCAGAGCAGGCTTCGTTAAACGTCCTCGCTCGCCATACCGTGGCCAGCGCGCTGGAGGCGGTCAAAAACGCCGATACCAGCGGCTGCGACCCGGTGCCGGAAATGATCGCCCGCTTTAAAAAAGCGCATTAATCGTTTTCTGGTGACGAAAAAAAACCGCCTTCAACTTGTGAAGGCGGTTTTTTTGTTATCTGCTGCAGGCTAGGCGGGCAGATCCTCCTGGACCGGCTTCCTGCGGGTCACCAGTTTTCGCAGCGTCACGTAAAACACCGGCGTCAGGAACAGACCGAAGAGCGTCACGCCCAGCATCCCGGAGAACACCGTGATCCCGGTGACGCCGCGGACTTCCGCCCCCGCGCCGTGGCCGAGGATCAGCGGAATGGTCCCGGCGATAAAGGCGATGGAGGTCATCACGATCGGGCGCAGACGCAGGCGGCATGCCTCCAGCGCGGCTTCCATGATGCCTTTCCCCTGGATCTCCAGCTCGCGGGCAAACTCGACGATCAGAATGGCGTTTTTACAGGCCAGGCCCATCAGGACCACCAGACCCACCTGCACGAAGACGTTGTTATCGCCCCCGGTCAGCCAGACGCCAAACAGCGCGGAGAGCATCGTCATCGGTACGATAAGGATCACCGCCAGCGGCAGGGTCCAGCTTTCATACAGCGCGGCCAGCACGAGGAACGCCAGCAGCACCGCCACCGGGAAGACGATCAGCGCCGTGTTGCCCTGGGTGGCCTGCTGGAAGCTGAGATCCGTCCACTCAATATTCATCCCATTCGGCAGGATCTGCTTCGACAGCTCCTCCAGATGCGTCATCGCCTGCGAAGAAGAGAGGACCCGCGGATCGGCATCGCCAATCAGGTCCGCCGCCGGATAACCGTTGTAGCGGATCACCGGATCCGGCCCGTAGGTGGTACTGATATTCACCATACTGCCGATCGGTACCATTTCGCCCTGATTATTGCGGGTGCGCAGATTGGCGATATCTTCCACGCTTTCGCGGTATGGTCCGTCAGCCTGGGCCATCACGCGCCAGGTACGCCCGAACTGGTTAAAGTCATTGACATAAGACGAGCCGAGATAGGTCTGCAGCGTACCGAATAGCTCGGTTAGCGATACCCCCTGCGCTTTCGCCTTATCGCGATCGACCTGCACGTCCAGCTGCGGCACGTTAGCCTGGTAAGTCGAGATCGGGAAGTGCATCCCCGGCGTCTGCATAATCGCCCCGGACATCGCATTCACCGCGCTTTGCAGCGCGCCATAGCCCAGCCCTCCGCGATCCTGGATGTACAGGGAGTAGCCGGAACCCTGACCCAGTCCTAAAATCGGCGGCGGCAGGATGGAGAAGCCAAAGCCCTGCTGGATTTGCGCGATTTTGGCGTTGATCTCCGCGTTAATTTCCGCCGCCGTGTGTTTGCGCTGGTCGAACGGTTTCAGGCCAAAAAAGACCGTCCCGGTATTCGGCGTGTTGGTGAACTGCAGCGCGTTAAGCCCCGGGAAAGCGACCGCATAGTCGACCCCTTCGGTATTCATCCCGATCTCGCTCATTTTGCGGATCACCGCGTCGGTGCGCGCCAGCGACGACCCTTCCGGCATCTTCACGCCGCCAATGAGATACAGCTTATCCTGGGTGGGAATAAACCCGCCGGGGACGACTTTAAACATCACCCCAGCGGCGCAGAGCAGCAGCAGATACACCGCAAACACCGCGCCACGGCGTCCGAGGGTTTTGCTCACCAGCCCCTGATAGCCGTTCGAGCTGCGCAGGAAAAAGCGGTTAAACGGACGGAAAATCCAGCCAAACAGACGATCGATCAGCCGGGTAGGGAGGTCTTTCTTCGCGCCGTGCGGCTTTAACAGCAGGGCCGCCAGCGCCGGGGAGAGCGTCAGCGAGTTGATGGCCGAGATCACCGTCGAGATGGCGATGGTCACCGCGAACTGTTTGTAGAACTGGCCGGTGACCCCGGAGAGAAACGCCATCGGCACGAACACCGCACACAGCACCAGCGCAATGGCGATAATCGGCCCGGAGACCTCACGCATCGCCTGATGCGCCGCGGCAAGCGGCGCAAGCCCCTCTTCGATATTACGCTCGACGTTCTCCACCACCACGATGGCGTCGTCCACCACGATACCAATCGCCAGTACCAGCCCGAACAGGCTCAGGGTATTCAGCGAGAAGCCCAGCAGATAGAGAATGCTGAAGGTACCCACCACCGATACCGGCACCGCGATCAGCGGGATAATCGACGCGCGCCAGGTCTGCAGGAACAGGATCACTACCAGCACCACCAGCACTACCGCCTCCAGCAGCGTCTGCACCACCGCGCGGATGGAGTCGCGGACGAAAACCGTCGGGTCGTACGGCGCCGCCCATTGCATATCTTCCGGGAAGCGGGTGGCCAGCTCGGCCATTTTGGCGCGTACCGCGTTCGACAGATCGATGGCGTTAGCGCCGGGTGACTGGAAGATACCGATCCCGACCGCATCCTTATTGTTGAGCTGGGAGCGCAGCGCATAGCTACCGGAACCCATCTCGATGCGCGCCACGTCGCGCAGGCGGACCAGCGAGCCATCCTGCGCCGTTTTCAGAATGATATTGCCAAACTCTTCTTCGGTATGCAGACGGCCCTGGGCGTTAATGGAGATCAGGAAATCGCTCTCCTGCGGCAGCGGCTCGGCGCCAAGCTGTCCGGCAGACACCTGGACGTTTTGCTCCTGCATCGCCGTCACCACATCCGAGGCCGTCAGACCGCGGGCCGCGACCTTATTGGGATCCAGCCAGACGCGCATCGCATATTCACCGGAGCCAAAAATCTGGATCTGGCCGACGCCGGGCAGGCGCGCCAGCTCATCCTTCACTTTCAGCGTGGCGTAGTTGCGCATATACAGCGAGTCGTACTTACCCTTTGGCGAAAACAGATGCACCACCAGGGTCAGCGTCGGAGACTGCTTCTGGGTGGTGATCCCCAGACGGCGTACATCCTCCGGCAGACGCGCTTCGGCCTGCGCGACGCGGTTCTGCACCTGAACCTGCGCCTGATCCGGGTCGGTACCCGGGCGGAAGGTGACGGTGGTGACCAGCACGCCGTCGGAGCCGGCGACCGATTTCATATACATCATGTTTTCAACGCCGTTGATCGCTTCCTCCAGCGGCGTCGCCACGGTCTCGGCAATCACTTTCGGGTTGGCGCCGGGATACTCCGCGCGCACCTGGACGCTCGGCGGGACGACGTCCGGATATTCGCTCACCGGCAGCAGCGGGATAGCGATTAACCCGGTGATAAAAATTAAAATCGACAGCACCGCGGCGAAAATCGGCCTGTCGATAAAAAAGCGGGAAAAGTCCATGTCTTGGATTCTCTGATTAGGGATCAGTTAAGGGTGGCGCTGGAGGTCATGGCAACGGTTTTGGCGTTAACCGGCATACCCGGCATAAACACTTTTTGTAAGCCGTCGACGATGACGCTATCCCCAGGATTCAACCCCTTCTGAACGATGCGTAAACCGTCTGCCAGCCGCCCTGGGGTAATGTCGCGGCGCTGTGCTTTACCATCTTTATCAACGATATAGACGTATTTACGATCCTGATCGGTCAGTACCGCTTTGTCGTCGATCAGCGTGGCTTTGAACTCTGCGCTGCCCGGCAGACGCACGCGGGCAAACAGCCCCGGTGTGAACAGACGCTGCGAGTTATCCAGCAGCGCACGCATGCGGATGGTGCCGGTACTCGGCGTTAACTGATTATCGAGAAAATCCACTTTGCCCTGGTGGGGGTAACCCTCCTCGCCAACCAGGCCAATCTCCACCGGGAGCGCCTGATTATCGCTGGACGCGCCTTGCCCGCGGCGGGCGAGGTTTTGATAGTGGAGGTAGGTTGACTCGTCGACGTCAAAGTAGACGTACACCGTCTTCTGCGAGACCAGGGTGGTGAGCACGCTGGCGGTGTCGCCCGCGGTGACCAGGTTACCGCTGGTGATCAGCGCCCGGCTGGCGCGGCCGTCAATAGGGGCGGTCACTTTGGTGAAGTCGAGGTTAAGCTGCGCGGCATCCACCGCCGCCTGCGCGGCGCGAATGTCGGCCTGCGCCTGAACCGCGGCTGACCGGCGCTGCTCCCACTCATCACGGGAGACGAGGTTGGTATGGACTAATTTATCGGTGCGGTTCGCCTCGCTTTGCGCCAGGCTGGCCTGCGTTTTGGCTCTTGCCAACGCCGCCTGCGCCTGCTCCAGCGCGGCGCGATAGGTTCTGTCATCTATCGTGAACAGCACCTGGCCCTTTTTCACCTCCTGGCCGTCGGTGTAATTCACTTTATCAATGTATCCCGAGACGCGAGGGCGAAGCTGAACGCTCTCCACCGCTTCAATGCGACCGTTAAAACTATCCCACTGACTGATCGACTTCACCAGCACCTTAGCGGCGCTGACCGTCGGGGCGGGAGGCGCAGCGTTTTGCGCGACGCTGTCGTCGCAGCCGACGAGCAGAAAGGAGAGCATCATCGCGCCGAGCGCGGTCAGGTGAATGTTTCCCCAGGTTTTTTGCAGGCTCATTATTTTTATTCCGGTAAATGTAGCCGCCGGGCAAGACGCAGCGTGAGAAGCCGCGCCACTTCCTTTGTCCGGGCTGGCTTAAGGCCATTTGTGTCGATCATCGCCACAAAACTGTAACAATTTCGAATACACTATCGCGGCGATTGTAGGAAGGCGCTTAACTAAGTGCAAGAATAATTGTTGCACTTTATGTGCGGTCCAGGGGGAGATAAAAAACCGCGATCCCGGCGTGGATTTAAATGTAACAATAAAACTTGCATTTTGTGTAAAAACAGGCCACCTTTAAATGCAACTGAAAAAGATGCTTTTAACCGGCCGCGAGGGGGTAACATGATGAACACTGGCGCCATCATTCAGGATCTGATCGACTGGATCGACAACCATCTTGATAGCCGTCTGGATATTGACACCGTTGCCCGACGAGCCGGCTATTCGAAGTGGCACCTGCAGCGGATCTTCAAAGAACATACCGGGCAGCCCCTCGGAGAATATATTCGGGCGCAAAAGCTGCAAAAGTCGATCGAACGCTTAGCCCACAGCAACGAGCCGATCCTGAACGTGGCGATTGCCCTCGGCTTTGACTCCCAGCAGTCCTTCAACCGCAGCTTCAAGCGCCAGTACGGCCAGGCGCCCGGCGTCTGGCGCCGGAGTATCAGCCGCTCTGTTGCGCAGACATCTCGTCAGCGATCCGCATGACCGGGGAGGGTCAGTCCTGACCCGGCCCATGATTGAATTTGCTGCCTTTGCCGATGGCATAGAACTGCCCGCCTGCGACATAGTGAACGGTCCGTAGCTCGTCCGGCGCATCATCAAAAATCCAGTGTCCGTTGCGGAATACCCGGTCATCGCTCCAGGCGGCGACGATATCGCCCATAAACAGATTGTGTTGCTGCTGAATGTCCGGGTAGGGCATCACTTTGCACACCAACCAGCCCGCACAGCCTGCCACAAGAGGAAGATCAAATTCCGGCTGATAAAAGAAGGGGATGGTGTCATTTTTATCCGGCGCGTCGGCATAGCTGCGCCCGCCAGCGTAGAGGACGGTTGCCATCTGGCTGACTACGGGGATCTGCACCACGAAATAGCCGCTCTTTTCCACCAGCTGACGAGTGAAAGCCTGGGTGCCAATATAGGCCACCACTTTTCGCTCTCCTGCCAGCCCAACCCAGGCGGCTGACATGACATTTTCGACGCCATCATATTTTGCGGAAATCATGGTGGTGGACCCGACCTGCAATAAACGATAGGCCTTACTTATTTCGACAGGCTGAACGGACATGGTTTTTCCTTTGTGCATGCTATTTAACGTAATGATTATCTGGATATTTATTGAGGGCATGTTCATTTTCGGGCCCTCTTTCGTAATCCACCGTGCAACGATACGCCAGGCGATTAAGCGTAAAAAGGTGCGTAAATTGTTTTCATTATTCATAATCCACGAATAATCATGCCGTCTGTCGGTAAGCTGCTCGCTACAGGAGAGAAAGAAGGTGGATCGTATTCAGGCTATGCAGATGTTTATGCGCGTCGCGGAGGCAGGAAGCTTCGTGCGTGCCGCGGAAACCCTTTCCCTGCCGGCCTCCACTGTCACCAGTACCATTAAAAACCTTGAAAAATACCTGAAGGTGCGGCTGCTGAACCGGACCACAAGGCGGGTGAGCCTTACCCCGGAAGGGATGCAGTATCTGGCGCAGTGCCGGGAAATTCTCGCCCTCATCGAACATAGTGAATCCACCCTGAGCGAGTCTGTCGCGCGGCCTCAGGGGCGCCTGCGGGTTGATATGCCCGCGGGCATCGCGCATTTCATCGTCATGCCGCATCTGCCGGACTTTTACCGGCGCTATCCCGATATCTACCTGATGATCGGCGTCAGCGATCGCCAGGTCGATCTCATTCAGGAAGGCGTCGACTGCGTGATACGAACGGGAGAGCTGAACAACTCCAGCCTGGTGGCCCGCCCTCTGGGCCGCTTTCGCTGGATCACCTGCGCGTCACCGGACTATCTTCGGGAATATGGTGTGCCGCCGTCACCGGAGGCGCTCTCTCAGCACCGGGCTGTGCATTATTTCTCCGGTCAGGCGAGGCGGGCCGATGAGTTCCGCTTCGTTCGCCATGGCGAGACCTTTTCTGTACCCGTCAGCGGCAACGCCGCGGTGAATGAAACGGGGCTCTATATAAAAATGTGCCTGGCAGGATTTGGGCTGGCGCAGCTGGCGCAGAATATCGTTGCTGACCACCTGCAGGAGGGGAGACTGGTGGAAGTGCTGACGGACTGGCAGCCGCCCCCGGTACCCGTCACATTGCTCTATCCGCACCAGCGCTTTCTCTCTCCCGCCGTGCGGGCGTTTGCTGAGTGGATGAGCGAGGTGGTTTGAGGGGAGTATTGCTTGCATTTAGCGCTTCACGATGGAGGGTAGGGTTCCAGCAGAAATATCTGGTCTGCTGATGAATCACTCGATATTCTGTAATGCTTTGTCTTTTTTGTGAACAGGAAAAAGTATGCTTAATACGCTACCCGATTTACACAGAAGTTTTGCAGAGCAACTGAAGCTTAAATTACAGTCTGATTCGCGGATCCACTCCCTTCTCGCCGGCGGCTCGTTTATCCATGGCGGGTTTGATCAATACTCCGATCTGGATTTCGTGGTGGTGATCGACCCTCTCTATTATGACGAAATCATGGCTCAGCGTATGGCGTTCGCCGGAACGCTCGGCCATCTGCTACATGCTTTCACCGGGGAACACGTCGGTGAGCCTCGCCTGCTGATCTGCCTGTTTGGCCCGGAACTTCTGCATGTCGATCTGAAATTTATCACCCTGGACATGCTCACTCAGCGCGTTGAGGAGCCTGCCGTGCTATTTACCCGTGATAACGATGCTCTCAAGCGACAGCTGGCAAAATTTAGCGCGCACTGGCCGAACATGCCGCCGGAGTGGTTTGAGTCCCGGGCCTGGATCTGGCTGCATTATGCCGTGGTTAAACTGGGCAGGGGGGAACTCTTCGAAGCGCTGGGGATGCTGTCTTTCTTCCGGGAACAAGTGCTGGGACCGATGCTGTTTCGTCGCGCCAATCTACCGCAACGCGGCGTTCGTCGAATAGAAGCCCTCGGCATTGATCCCGATGGCCTGCTGACTTCCACTCTGGCAACACACGATCGTCACTCCGTCGGGATTGCCATCCGAAGGGCTGCCGACGCTTATGTCAATCTGCGGGCTGATGCGCTGCCTGACAATATCGCAGACGATGCGGCGCGTCGGGCGGTCCTTGCCATGCTGGACGCGTATTCTCACAAGGGGTAAATCTATCCCTCCGGCCGCGGACGCGGCCGGAGGGTGAAAGGTGTCGTTGGTGGTCTAATTCTGAGAGGGATGGGTTGCCGGGTAATTGGTAACGCGAAAACAACAGAGCTTTTCGTTGGGCCCATCAATGGGCCTAAAAGGTGCGGATTTAATGAGTTCTCTTCGGACGTCGTGGGGCAAATTGAGGGCACAAAAAAGCCCGCAGGGCTTGCGCCGTGCGGGCTTTCAGGACTTCATCGGATGACTCTGGTAATCACCGATGGAGAATTTTGGTGGAGCTGGCGGGAGTTGAACTCGCGTCCGAAAACGATATAACTTACTGAAAAATATTGTTATGTATATTTTGCTTTCCAGCTCGTGCATTTTAAGTGCATTTTGTTGTCCGCTCCAAGTCTATGCATCATGTTAAGTGGCCACTTGAAGCTCTGGACCCGTGTCGCTATCAATTAACGGCTGACCTTGAACCATTTTTTCGACAGTTTCGTTTGAAGGATATGGAACCCCGAGTTCAACTGTGTTTGGGTTTGAACGGTGGGTTTCAACAAACGAGGTTCCGTTCCATTTTTTTGAAAGATAAATAATTCCTTCAAAGGCCGCTGGATCCTGTTTCTGAGATTCTAAAATCATGTGGAATCCGCGGCGTTCTATTCCGCGTAAGAAGCTGGAAAAACACTCCTTCAGCAACTCGTCATCCAAATCCTTGAACTTGATTCCCTGCGCAAGAAACTCGAAATAATTAAGAATGTACAGAAGGCCGTTAATGGCATCTCTATACTCGTCGGGTACCTTCATGTTCTTGTATTCTTCTTTATCCGGGTTGCAGCGCCACTCAGAGAGTTCTTGCGGCACATAACGCATACCCCGATAAAATTTTGTGCTGTTCCGTAACTGTTTTTGGTATTCGGGACTGGTGCGTGTGTTAATGATCATGTTAAGGGTATGTGACCTGCGCGTATTCGCTGCTGACGTTATGCACTGGATCCACCACCCCATCCCAACGAGCATACCTGTAACCATAATCGAAAGAGATGTTTGATAAGCCGGAGTGTATCTCAGGATTGCATACCCGATCAGGACTATCACATAACAAACAGTACTGAACATTGGAAGAAATTCTGCAGTGTCTGGGTAGCGCTTTTTGATGAAGCAGAAGATAGAAGAAATAGCAGCGCCAGATCCAGCAATGACGACCAGCCAATCAATGATGGCCAGGTTAAAGGGGAGTTTTCCAGGGTAGATATAAGTAAATAGTGCTCTGACAATCAACATGAGAGCAAAAATTGTAGCGCTGACGTTTACAAGTGTTCTCGCCATCTTATTGATTCCTATAACAAAAGACCTCCGCAAGGGAGGCCTTATTGTGCTAATGGAGGTTTGTGTTACAAATTTAGGTCGTAGTTAACCTTCACCAAAACCTACAGTTAGTGTGTTTTTCATAGTGGTCACTCCAGTTGTAATACTGCGCCAGTACCTACGTTAAGCTATTGAAAATTAAAAAAACATAAAAGTTCTTGTATTAGTGGAGCACAGGATAACAGTTTGTACCGTAACTCTTCAAGTACTATCAGTATCCATGCGCTGTCCTAATGAAATTTTAAAGCAATAAAAATCAACACGTTGTATACTGTCAAGGGATATATTTTCATTGCGTTTATTGCTATGGTCTAACTTATTGTTTTTAAGTGAATTTACGTTTATGTAAACGCAATAGTGCAACTATCAATTACATAGATGATAGCTCATTTCACAAAAAGCAATGGTAGCCTCATTCTTAATTTTCTTCAGACGTAGGCAGTTTTACTCAGGTTGACACTACCTTTATAGACGTCTTTCCATCATATACTGCAAGGTATGTACCATAATTGCGGAACAACATTTCCGGCCCTTTGTGGCCCATCTGCCCAGCAAGCCAGAAGAGGTTAACGCCCTGGCTAATATGCTTGGTGGCGAACGTGTGTCGGGTCTGGTACGGGTTACGGTAGCGCACGCCAGCTTTTTTCAGGGTCGGCACCCATGCTTTTTTACGGATCGCGTCGGCGTTTGCCCAGGGTTCTCCCGTTTTCGGATCGCTGAAGATGAACTCACTTTTCATAAATGTGTATTGTTTCTGCGCCTGCAGGGCTGCCAGCGCCTCACTGTTCAGTTCCACCTTACGGGTACCGGCTTTTGTCTTGGTGCCTTTAAGTACTCCAACAACACTGGCCGCTTGTACGTGGGCTGTGTTCGTTATGGTGTCGAGATCGGGCCAGCGCAGCGCGCATAGTTCGGAGCTCCGCAAACCGGTATTGAAGGCAAAGCGGAACAGGTTTTCCCATTCCGAGTACCTGCAGCTCTGATAAATAGCGAGGGTTTCCGCTGGCGTGAACGGGTCAACCTCGTAATCGTCGGCGCTCGGGCTGTTGTCGATCACGTGGTACCGGCTGGCGCTGACGAGGCTTACCGGGTTAATGGTCAGCAGGCCGTCTGTCACCGCTTCATCTATGGCGCTGCGCAGAAACGAAAGGTTATTCCGGGTCGTTTTCAGCTTTGTTTTCCGGCTGGCTATCCAGTTTTTTAGAACCGCTGGCGTCAATTCTGACACGTGGAGTTTATGCAGAGCTGACAGCGCCGACAGGCATTTTTCATAACCGTTGATAGTCGACGGAGACAGGTTGCGGTTCTGGCAGATTTTCAGGTACTCGTCCAGGTAAGACTTTATGTTTTTGGTTTTCTTCACCACCCCGAACAGCTCCAGCTTTTTGGAGTTGGGGAAATATTTTGAATAATTGAACACGCCGCTATTGATCTGGTTCTGTATCTCCCCCAACAGGCGCTCGGCATATTTAATGCCGCGCGCATTGGCTTCCATCCGGGATAGGGGCTCTCGACAGAGAACCCCTTTGTACGTGAAGGTGATGACCAGCGTGGCACCGGTTTTATGCTGACGGATTGTTACCCCTCTCGGGAGAGATAGTGATCCTTGTTTTGTCTTGCCCAATTTGCAATCTCCTTTAAGTCGATCCAACGTTCTTTTGACCCATCGACTTTTAAAACATGAACACCTTCCTGCCACACTCCACGTTGTAACCGTTTGTTAACGGCATCCAGCGTCTCACCCATCTCTTCGCAGTACTTTGTAATCGGTACGACATCCAGATAAATCATATCAACCTCACACCACTTTCAGGCCACAACAGTGGCACCAGACTTCATAACTAATTCCCGGTAGTTTCAGTTCCAGCCGAACCCGTTACTGATCGTTTGCTGTCATAAATCATTCCCCTCAATGCATAATCGGTGCTTCTGGCACACCTTCGGTCTTGATGTGTTCGATAAAGCCGTCATTGAGGAGGTTAAGCCCCTCCCGGCCAAGCGCTGATAACCTGAACCCAAATTCTTCATCTGCAACAACCATGTCCTGATACATCCGCAGCGCCAGCTGCTGGCCAATCTCTGGCCCATATTTCTCGATAGCCCCCAGCTCAATATGGTTGGCGAGTGCAAAGCGTTCAGGTCCCGGGTAGACGCTAATGGCACCATGTTCGCTGGAATAGATAACAGCAGTATCAACACCTCCAGCATCATTCGGAATGTCGACAGTGCCGTTTTTCTCCAGCTCCTCGGTGATGAACACGGCAGCCAGCAGCCAGCGCCAGAGGATCATCTCTTTTTCGATATTGAGCGTAATCCAGTTGCTTTCTACCGCTTCCATGATGCAGGCCAGAATTTCCATTCCTTCGGCAAGGTGTTTGTCATAACGACCGTTATCCAGCAGGCGAATGGCAGCGGAGTAACCAATCACCCGGTTTCCAGACCGGATCCCTGTTGAGGTTGGTTCTGGGTTAAGCATGTTGTGAAGCATTGCGCACCTCTGCTGGTTTGCTGGCCTGAAGTTCTTCGCGCTCTTTCACGTAGCGGTCGTGCATGGCATCCCACTTTTCGCACCACTTCTGCATTTCTCGTTTGCGGGCGAGGATGCGGCGCAGCCGGCGAGCGGTTCGCTGGTGGGCGTTAAAATATTCCAAGGTGACGGCGCCGCGTTGCCAGTGAGTCAACTCAGGTTTCAGTGGATGGACTACCTGCACATCCGGGTGACGTTGCGTAAAGCCGGATCGGGCGAAAGCATGCGACGTCAGAAAGTGTGCCAGCCAGCTAATAGCGGTACCGCGGCTGAAGCAACGCTTCATTCGGCCGTGACGAATAGCGACGAAAAGATCGCCGACTGGCGTGTGGTGCTTCTGTAATGCCAGATCAATAGCGCTGGCAGTGCGGTTGTCGATCATTTGTCTTTCTCCCGGTTATAGGTTTCATGACTCATAACTTCCCAGTTCCGGCCATCGTCTTTCGATAACAGCCGCCAGCGTGGGTTAACCTTCAGACTGAGGTAGCCGGTGCGGCGCATTCGCCGCGGGAATATCCGCCGGCGCCGATACCGCAGCAGGACCTGCAGCGCCTGCAGGTGAACCCTCTCAGGAATTCGTATCGCTGTCAGTGCCACCAGCTTCCTCCTCGATCCTCAACCCCGCGTCGCGGGCCATTTCGATAAACGTGGCCAGTGAGCAAATGTGCTCGTCGTCGAACAGCTGGCGGTCGCATATCACCCTCCCGTTCTCGATGTGCACGACTACACGCCCGGTAAAATCAGGTAGGACATGCAGATCCACGTTCAACACGGGGCGGGGGATCAGCACACACTGATAGAGCATTGTTTGCTGGTTATTCATTGCCGGACTCCGCAGTAACTGGTTTCTGCTTTTTGACGAACTCCACCAGTTCAGAAATAAGCTCGTCGATTAACTCTTTCCCGCTTTCTGTGAGGAATTCGCCGCTGCCATTAACATCAACAGAGTTGCTGTAAATTCCCTTAAGAGCTTTCACGCCTTCCACATTTCCGTATTCACCGAGAGCTAGTCGCTCGAATTTCCGCAACAATCCATCAAGAAGAATCTCAGTTAATTCGATAGTACTAATCCCACCCTTGTTGAGCTTAATGACAAGTAAGCTACTCCCAGTCTTTCGCTGGTGGCGTAACAAGGCCGCTTTTAAAATTCTGCGTCTATAAGTGCTAATTAAATTATTCACTTTTATTTACCGTAAGCCTTTTTTAAATAAAGCATGGCTATAGACCAATAACCAAGAGAGACAAATAACTGAGCTGTTTTAAATGCTTGTTTATTAATCATGGTTACCCTTAATTTGATTGCAGAAATCCCCGGGGTTACTCCTGTAATTAAAATTACTAATTAAATTTTTAAGCCGGGTTTTTAGACTCTTCCTCAATAAGGTAAGCTGCAACTGGCCCAATCAGATCAGCCAAAAGTGAGGCGACAGATTCCACGTCTGAGTCGGTCAGTTTATGAGGGTAGTTCTCAAGCATCCTCGCCACAATCTCAGCCTGGTAAGCCTTTGATGCTGCTTTTTGCAAAGTGATATCAGACATTTTTAGCATCCTTATAACCGGAAGAATATGTTGCTGAGTTAGCTATTTTATTTGTTGCTATTGCTAATTCAGCGAGGTCTGCAACCACACTAGAAAGCATCATTATTTTATCTTTATTTAATCTCTTTTCTTCTGCCTCACTCATTATGCTAACACCTATATGATTGATGGCTTGCAAAATAGATATTGTTTTTGTATCGCAATCAGTAGCAATTTTGTCGAAATCAATGTTTTGACATTGCTCTTTATCGGAAGAGAAACGGTAATCAGGTATAGTTACCAGTTGAAAAAATTTCTCTGTACTCATCTTTTGCACTCCATTAATCCGCCAATGCATAAACAATACATAACGTATTAAATAAGATCAATACAAAATGGAGTATTTTGATGTATTATTTCACATCATTTTGTTTTTCAAGGTTTTTTAGTTTCTGGTGGGGTGTTGGAGGCAAAAAAAAGCCGCTTTCGCGGCCAATTTATGGGAGGTTGGTGATTTTTGCGTCGACTACAACCCCGATAATACGGCAATTGCCATTGATAGGGATTATTGGATATTGGGGGTTGAGGGGTTTGAGAAATCTTTGACCGGCATCGATAACAAGCTTTTTGAAAGTGGCTTCATTGTCACCGTCAAGTTTCGCTACAACCAATTTTCCGTTGATTGCTTCCACTTGGGGATCGACAAGTATCGCCATCCCTTCCGGTATGCTCAGCCCTGCTGGGGATGTCATGGAATCGCCTCTGACGTCTAACCAGAACGAATCCTCAGAGCATTCAACGGTGGTGTCATACCATCGATCTATCGCTCTACGGTGGTACGGTTCTACAGCTTCCATCCAATCTCCAGCGCTAACCCAGCTTATAACAGGGTAGCTTCCCTTGGATTCATTAATGCTATTAAAACTTACATTGTGATCGGCTCTTGAGTCGCTGATAGTGCCGTCAGCATTTACTACGAAGCCGGGCATTTTCAATATGTTAAAAATCTTAGCTATAACCTCTAAGTTCGGTTCACGTCTGGCGTTTAACCAATGGCCCAGCCCGCCCTGCGTTATGCCGAGCGCCTCTGCCAGCTGTTCTTGAGTCATGCCGACTTCTTTCATCCTGGTTTTGGCCAGGTCCTGCCATCTCTGTTTCATAGCCATGATTATTACATTCCGTATTTACTGATCAACTTCCATTTTGTATTATTCTTGTGAGCGTGTATAGTACGTTATGTATTATTTATGCGAGACTAATCGAATGAGTGGAATCAAGAGCCTTAGACGCAAAGCAAAGGTAACTCAGGGAGAGCTGGCCGCGCTGATTGATAGCTCCCAGGGGGCCGTTAGCCACTACGAAACAGGAAGAAGGATTCCTGATGTTGCAGTCGGAAAGCGGATCGTCAGCGCGTTTAAACAGCTTGGCCTGAATACAAGTTTGGACGAGGTATTTTCAGATGATGTTGCACGGGATGAGGCCTGACCACGGTTTGCTCCCATCTGTGTACGCATCTGCAGATGAAGAATGGATCAAGCAGCAGTTACTGAGCCTGACGCCAGCAGCACGACAAAAAGCCATTCAGCGTTATGCAGCTGTGTATCAGGAATCGTTCGAAGCCGAGCCCGTTCCATACCGCAAGGAGAACCGGGCAAGGCATGAAGCCAATGTGAGGCTTCGCAGATTCGTGGATGCACACGGACGCGCACTGCAGGGGTATACGACCCAGCCACCCCTGGCCGGATCCCAGTAACGATCCGTTGGTCACTGGGCTTAAAGGTGCCCGGTGATAGCAGGGAGCCATTCTTGACTGTTTTTTGTTCTACGTACCAGCTTGCGAGTACATGGGATGGGGAAGAGGGAAGAGGGAAGAGGGGGGTTTGGGGGGAGTTGGGAGTTAGGGCAGGAATAGCGTCCTTTTCCAGCAGACAGGTACATGGGTTAGGTAGGTACCGATCTTGAAGGCAGAGCCATAAAAGAGCGGTGCACTAGCAAGCTGGTACACGGTATCCCGATAAGAGGTCAGGAAGTTTTTTTTCCTGGAAAAGTAGAACTCAAAAAGGGCTGACAATGCTTAACATCACACCGAACTTTGCACAGGAACGTGGGCTTAACATGCTGCGGCGCACCTGGAAGGCGCACGATTCCTTCATAGTCTACGCACCGACCGGAAGCGGAAAAACAGGTTTGGCTGCGTTTATCGTCGCCGGCCTGGTTAGTCGTGGTATGCGTGTTCTGTTTGTCGCCCCTTATACGATCCTGATTAACCAGACCGCCCAGCGCTTTACAGAATACGGGTTGCCGGAAGACCAGATTAGTTTTATTTGGCGTGATCACCCGAACTACGACCCTAATCTGCTGATCCAGATTGCGAGCGCTGACACGCTAATCAGGCGTGAATTTCCAAAAAACATCGATCTGCTTATCGTCGATGAAGCACACCTGCGTAAACGCCGCATCATGAAAGAAATCGAACGGATCACAACGGAGAAAAAAGCGAAGGTTATCGGTTTATCTGGCACCCCGTTTGCGCCGTTCCTGGGCCATTACTATCAACACCTGATTAAGCCCACGACGATCGGCGAATTAATCCAGCGTGGCGACCTCAGTAAGTACGAATTTTTCGCCCCAACAAAACCGGATCTTAGCGGGGTAGAAACGAAGCCATCTATGGAGTTCGGTACTGATTACGACGAGTCCCAGTTGGCGGAAATCATGTGCGGTTCTGACCTGGTGGGCGATATCGTCGATAACTGGCTTCGTCATGGTCGTGACCTTCCTACGGTGGCGTTCTGCGTTAACAAGGCCCACGCAAACTTTGTAACCATGCAGTTTAACAAGGCGGGTATTAATGCTGAGGTCATGGTCGCAGAAACACCCCACGAAGAACGGCAGGTGATGATTCACCGCTTCGAGACTGGCGCCACAAAAATAATCGTCAGTGTTGGTGTTTTGGTAGCCGGTTTTGATAGCGATGTTCGCTGCATTATCTACGCCCGGCCGACAAAGAGTGAAATCCGCTGGCTGCAGGCGATTGGCCGCGGACTGCGAACTGCACCTGGGAAAGATGCCTGCCTGATTTTTGATCACAGTGGTACCGTGCATCGCCTCGGCTTCCCTGACGCCATTGAATACGACGAACTACCGTCTAAAAACGATGGCATGAAAGGGGCTGCAGCGCGGGCAGCCAAAGAACGCGAAGAGAAACTCCCGAAAGAATGCCCTGAATGCCACTTCATGAAACCCGCCTGCGTCTACATCTGTCCGAAATGCGGTTTTAAGCCGCTGGCCGGTGAGGACGTAGAAACCGACAGCACCCGCAACCTCAAAAAAATGAGTAAAGGCGAGAAGGTTTACACCAAAAGCGACAAACAGTCCTGGTGGAGTCAGATCAAGTTTTACCAGCGTCATCGTGCGGCGCAGGGGAAACCTGTCAGCGATGGCTGGTGTGCTCATACCTTTCAGGAGAAATTCGGCGAATGGCCCAACGGCTTAAGCGACTTTCCAATGGAGATCACACCGGAGGTCAGCAATCACATCAAACACAAACTTATCAAATTTGCTAAACGCCGCGAACGCCTGCAGCAGATGGGGAAGAAACTTGACCAGGATCTATTTCCACCTCCGAGCGCCAGTATCAAATATGAGCCTCCTGAGGGCAGCGACGGGCAATTAATTATCGAAGCAAAACGAAAGTTTCAGGAAAACGTAAACAGAGTGAGTCAGTGATATGAAAACAGCAGAAGCTGCAAAAGGCCGGTGGGCTGAAATCTTTGAATATTACGGCTTACCTCCTTTCACCGGGAAACACCATTACAAGGGCGAGTGTCCGGTATGTAAGGCGAGGGGGAAGTTCCGCGTAGATGACCGTGATGGTCAGGGCACATGGATTTGCGTATGCGGTAGCGGCGACGGTATGAAGCTGCTGACCCTTACCCAGTCAAAAAGCTTTTCCGCCATCTGCGCAGAAGTGGACCAGCTCATCGGGAATAACTATCAGCGCATCAACGTGCCTGCTAACAGTTCGGCGGTGCGGCAGCGCCAGCGAGTCATTAGTAAGTTTTCCAAGTTGCTCGATTTACGGGGAACTAGCGCGGCTGGTTACCTTCTTCAACGTGGGATAAGCCGCCTGCCGGCAGAAGGCATCCGTTTTTGTGACCGCCAACGCCATGCTGGGCGCGTATATCAGGCTCTGTATGCCCTGGCTACCGATGACAAAGCCGAGCTTTGTTACCTGCACCAGACGCTGCTGGACGGCGACAGGAAAGCAGATATTGATAGCGCGAAACGTCTTAAGTCGCTTCAAGAGGACAGTTATTTGGATCACGCTCGCTCTGTGGCCATTCGCATGTTTCCGGTATCAACGACGATCGGCATCGCCGAAGGTATCGAAACAGCACTCTCCTGTTATCAGGTTTATGGCGTCAATACATGGGCGGTAATCAACAGCGGGTTTATGAAGAAATTCCGGGTCCCGGCAGGTGTGAAGCATCTGATTATTTTTGCCGACATGGACAAGCACTCTGCAACTGGACATGCCGCGGCGTTCGAGTGCGCCCACGCAAACCTGCTGGCGAAAAACGACCTGGTCAAAGTCAGCATACGCTGGCCGGATAACGGAGATTTCAATGATATGCTTATGAACGGCGATCAGGTTCGTGAACAAGTTTTCTATAAAAAGGTGGCAGCATGATGAACAATAACAATCTTCAACATAACCAATTCTTCACCATCGAACAGGACTTTTCGCCTGAGAAAATTACTGATGCTGAGCGCCTTGTTATGGAACGCTACAGTAATATGTACTCTAACTGGAAAGAGAAAGAAAAAAATTACCGGCAAGAAGTGGAGGATTTGCGTCAAAAAGAAATCGCTGGATTTAAAAATATACTGCCTGCTCCGTTTACATTAAGCGATGTAACCATTGAATGGGATTACTGGGAATCCGTACTTCGTCACAGGTATAAAACACAAAATGGCGATGGCTACGTCCAGATTATCTGGGATCGGCGCGGGTGGCTCACTGACCTTTTGTGCGTTATGAAACCAGTAACCCGGGCTGAAGCATTAACAGTCTGCAAGTGGTTACTGGCATGTGACTATTTTGAGGAGCGGGATTCGCTGTTTGATCGCATTATTTTGAACCTGGTCGGGGAGTGCGAAGAATGAAACTGGAAGCCTCCCTCAAACACTTTAGCCCACAGGGCATGCATATCAGCGACGACGTGAAAAGCACATCGCCGAATCGACTGACCGGAACAGATGTTATGACCGGGATCGGGGTGACCAGCAGCCGGGCACGGTTCGGGCTGGCGGCATTCTTTGGTAAGGCTGGCATCAGTAAGACCGATGAGCAACTGGCGGTTCAGGCGCTGGCGCGGTATGCAATTGAGACAGCACCAAAAAACGTTCGGAAGGCTGCGGGTAAAGCGCTGGGGCGCTGCTGCCTGATTCTGGCGCAATTTGCCTTTGCAGAATATTCCCGCTCAGCTGAAACCACCGGGACCTGCAAGGCATGTGAGGGAGCTGGTGTAACAAAATCAGTTGAGGCCGTTGTTAAGCATCCTGGGATACACAAAAGCGACGGAGAGGAAATTGTCGCCCCGATTATCAGGCAGGAGTGGGTAGTACGGCAGTGTGTTGCATGCGGCGGAAAAGGTGCCATTAACGCCCGCTGCCGCTGTGGTGGTTCCGGTCAGGTGCTGGATCGGAAAGCGACCAAAGAGCGCGGGGCACCAGTTTACAAGGCGTGTGAGCGTTGTTCGGGGAATGGATTCTCAACGGTGCCATCAACCGCCGCATACAAAGCGATTCTGATCCTCATTCCTGATCTGCACGTCAGAACATGGACCCGTAACTGGAAGCCCTTCTGCGATGCGCTGGTGGACATCTGCCGGCAGGGGGAAGAGCAGGCCGACAAAGAGTTTCAGCGAGCCACGGCATATTAAAAAGATACCGGCATTATTTTGCATTTTAGAAACAAAAAACTTGATTTTGTCCGAAGTTGTCGTGTAATCTTCAAATCGTGGGATATAACGCCCGTACGAAATCAATCAATGAAACCCTGCCACCCGGCGGGGTTTTTTGCGTTGTGCTTGCTGCGAAAATTTCTTAGGTATTGTAAGTTATCCCTGACTTATCCAGTTAATAATGAAAAGAGGGATGCTATGAATGCTTTTCCTGGTTTTGGTGGCGGGTTTCGCAAGAACGAACCGACGACTCCAAGCATTATGAGTAATAATGTTTCAGTAATTACAAAGAAAATTAATCCGAAGGGCGAAATCAAGGCAACATATTTTACATACACCAAACCCGCCACCTTCTCACCTTATGAACAAGAATGTTACTATAATGTAGCTAGAATGATTAGGGATCATGGTGGAGAGGCCATTTATGGCTGGGTGCTGTGGGAAAGCGATATTATGATAGAAGGGGAGGCTCACTGCCTTTACAAGGATCTGTCTGGTAATGTCTTTGATATAACCCCGCGGGTTTCTGGTGAAGAGAAAATACTATTCATAGAGGATTCTCGCCTAAATATCTCGCTGAAGCATATTAAAGAAACCCGTTTTTCTATGATTCAGCACACGAACCCACAGCTAATATTTAGTATGAATTTATTTGTTGAATCGAAAGCGGTTCCATTGGTGTTTGACCAAAATGAAATAAGGGTTATAAAACTAATCGATTACAAAGATAGTTTTTTATTTCAATAAATTGTAATCAATATCACAAAAGGCTGCGCATTTTCGCGGCCTTTTTCATTTGTGCCGCCAGAGCGTCATTCACTCTGTGCTTTGTCGTTAATCCATCTGGCGGCCATTCATACAGGCCCACTGTCTGACGGGCTCATAACCCAACCCGGGCAGGTTAAAGAGCGTGGGACTCCTAACCCCACAATCGCTAACGGGGCCGCTCATTCCTTTCCCCTCTTCAGAGAGGAACTCACAGCAATAAAGAGGGGCTTATGTCCGCAGAACCGATCTCGGGTACCGCAGTTGCGTCGGCGGGACTCGCTGGCGCCAGTGTATTTGGTCTGGCAACAGGCATTGATTACGGCGTCGTTTTTGGTGCTTTTGCTGGTTCCGTTTTCTACGTAGCGACCGCCGCGAACGTAACCCGGTTGCGGCTGGTGGCCTATTTCGTGACGTCGTTTATTGTCGGGGTGATAGGCGCCGGCCTTCTTGGGTCATACCTGGCGTCATGGACACACTATAGCGATCGCCCCCTTGACGCCCTCGGCGCCGTTATAGTTTCAGCGATAACCATCAAGGTCCTCACCTTCCTGAATAATCAGGAAATGAGCGGACTGATTGGCATGCTTTCCCGCATGCGGGGAGGAGGTTCAAGTGGTAAATGATCCTTCAGCGCTGGCGAATGCAGTCATTTGCGCCGTCATTGTGCTGGCATTGATGTTCTACCAACGAGGTAGTGCGAGACACCGTCCGGGCATATCCGTTCTGGCTTATCTCATGGTGCTGGTTTATGCCAGCATCCCTTTCCGTTTCCTGTTTGGCTTGTACGAGTCATCCCACTGGCTGGTGGTACTGGCAAACATTCTTATCTGCGGCGCGGTTCTCTGGTTCAGGGGGAATATAGCGCGTCTGGTTGATGCACTGAGGCACTAATGAATCAATCACAATTTCAAAAGGCGGCTGGCATCAGCGCCGGGTTAGCTGTGCGCTGGTTTCCGCATATTACAGCCGCGATGAAAGAGTTTGGAATCACTGCTCCACTCGATCAGGCAATGTTCATTGCCCAGATGGGACATGAGTCCGGAGGCTTTACCCGGCTGGTGGAAAATCTGAACTATGCAGCAGATAGCCTTGTGCCTACGTTCGGTAAACACCGTATCACCGACCAGCAGGCCGCCGCACTCGGCAGAACGGCAACGCAGCCAGCTAATCAGCGAGCAATCGCGAATCTGGTTTATGGGGGCGAGTGGGGAAAAAAGAATCTCGGTAATCAGGTTGCCGGTGATGGCTGGAAATATCGCGGTCGCGGTCTGAAACAAGTCACGGGCCTGAGCAACTATCGCAGCTGCGGACTGGCGCTGAAGCTTGAACTTGTCACCCAGCCTGAGCTGCTGGAGCGAGATGATTACGCAGCGCGTTCAGCCGCATGGTTTTATGTTTCCCACGGTTGCCTGCTTCATTCCGGCGACGTGGAGCGTGTAACGCTGCTTATTAACGGTGGTCGAAACGGTCTGGATAAACGTCGAGCGCTGTTTAACCTGGCTAAATCTGTACTGGTATGAGGTCACTATGGGCATTGAAATGATTATTGGTCTGGCAACTGCTTTGCTGGCGGTTATCGCTGGCGCGTTCGGTATTGGCCACGCTCGCGGGACCAGTAAGGCAGAAGCCAAAGCCGATCAACAGCGTACCGAAGAGAACGCCGCCGCCACCGTCGCCGCGGCAGAACGTAAGGCGGAAGTCATGAAAGGGGCCAGTGATGTACAGCAGACTGTTAGCCATATGCCTGATGACGATGTTGATCGGGAGCTGCGCGAAAAGTTTACCCGCCCCGGTAGTCGTTGATACGGCCTGCAGTTGGGTGCGGATCATTTACCTGACTGACCACGATATCGACGTGCTGGAAAAGCAGACCAAGCGTGACATCCTGGCGCACAACAAAGCAGTGCAGGCCAATTGCTCGCAGCTCACAGAGAAGGGTTCCAGGTAATTCAGCTACAAACGCAGAACACTTTAGGTATTGAAATTTACATGGCCACATGAACAAAAAATCAGAATACGAGACAACAGAGCGCTGAAAAATGAAAAGTTGGTATCTAAGTCAGGTGCATTAAGGCACTATGGATTTTCAATTCCTTCTATCTAAGAAGCTGCCCATGACAAGAAATTCACTCCCTCAACTTCCGCATGGTTATCGATACGGTGACGAGCAATCTATTCACCCTCATTGTGATGAGGATTATTTAGCTCCGCAGGGATATGTTATCAAGTCCGTTAACCTTGTAGATGGGGTGGTTATTTATGTGCCCATCCAACGCTACATCAAGCATCTAGATCTTTGGGTTAATGCCGAAGGAACTGTCGAATAAATTGTTAGTTACCGGCCTCGTTCGGGAGAGCTGAGAATTGCCATCAAAAGACCAGCAGAGATGCCTGGTGCTCTGGTTGAATGTTCCGGCAAGTTGAAAATGATTGGTTCAATGAGCTCTTTCGATATTTAAATGCTTTCGATAACTTAAATGAAGCTATCAACACGTTATCACTGCCAGCCAACACCAAAACGGCAGTGGTCAGTTTAAAAGCAGAAAAGCCTCTCCCGGGTGGCTCCTGAGAGATTTTAGTTTTCTAACTGGTACCAACCAAAGGTCGCATTTTTTATGCGACCTTTTTTATTGTGCGTAACAGGCATCCGTAAGGAAACCGTTCAGCTTGTACACACGGCAAAGATAAATGCAAAAGCATCACAGAGGCTATTTTGTCGAATGGCTTCGATAATACTCCCCACATCGCACAGAGGTAAGACATGTCAGAGATCACCGCATCCGAGCAAATCCGCCTGGATATCATCAAGAAAGTTAACTACGACACCGCAGCGGCCAAGCTGGCCATTGACTGGGTTGGTGATAGCAATCTGAAAGCTGAGCTATTCGCTGACTCTTTTGATCGTGTCTTCACTGAAAGTGAGATTGTCTCGAAGACCCGCAAGGCCATCCAGGAAGCGACTGAGGCGCTGGCGTTGTTTGATACCGTGACTGAGTAGTCCAGCTAAGGCATTACAGCAGGCATTCACTGAGTGCCTGTGATAATGTTTAACTACTTGCACACAACCAGGTCGTTAAATATGGTCGAATATATAAGCGCTACTATTAATGGATTATGGGAATGCTATTTGTCATGGTCCAAACAGAAACGTGAGCTAACAATATCCAAGTTAGAAGCACTATCAAATTTATTGATAGATAATCGGGCCTACCTGAGGGATTTCGCACATCAAGGTATTAAAGACGATCAAAAGGAACTTGAACTTGCAAAGGAGTGGAGACGTGTCGGTCTCTTATTTCAAGATATTTCTCCTGAGTTGTCATACTTATGTGAGCAGAAATCAGACTACTGGATATATTCAGATCGATATACCAAGCAGAAAGTTAATGAGCTAGGGATAACAATAAGAAATCTCGAACATAAGCTAAGAATGGCAAAGGAAAACCTTCTATAGAATCCCTTTGTAATTTATGAAAGCCACCTTTTAAACGGTGGCTTTTTTATTGGAGATGATAAGGATGCCCGCACTAATTCCCCGTGCATGCCGTAAGCGTGGATGCGCAGGCACAACAACCGACCGCTCAGGATACTGCGAGAAGCACCGCAATGAAGGCTGGCAACAGCATCAGCAAGGCAAGAGTAGGCATGAGCGCGGCTATGGTAGCCAGTGGGACATTAAGCGAGCCCGCATCCTTAAGCGTGATAATCACCTGTGTCAGAAATGCCTTCGAACTGGGCGAGCCGTTGCAGCCAAGACCGTTGACCACATCAAGGCTAAAGCTCATGGGGGTACCGATGATGATTCGAACCTCGAAAGCCTGTGCTGGTCCTGTCACAGAACGAAAACCGGGCGTGAACGTTTCAAGTGATATCGATTCCCATTTGAGTCGAGGCAGAGGGGGGCGGGGTCAAATCCCTGACGGCGAAGGCCCAAAGGACCGCCGCCTAACCTTTTTTCACACCGCCGCAGGTTAGAAAACTTTTTTTGGGGTCCCCCATCCAATGATTAATAGGAGTTTTCGATTATGCCTGGACCACCGAAAACCCCGACACATCTGGCTTTAGTGAAGGGGAACCCATCCAAGCGCCCGATCAATAAGAACGAGCCAAAACCCCCGTCAGGGGTCCCCCCAATACCGAAACATTTCGATAAACAGGGTAAGTACTGGTTCAAGCGTATTGGTGAGGAACTTGATGCCGTCGGCGTGTTGACCACGCTGGATGCTAAAGCGCTGGAGTTGTTGATAGAAGCCTATGTTGAATACCGGCATCACTGCGACACGCTTGATCGTGAAGGTTACACCTATGCCGTCTACAGCGAAGATGATTCAGACGAAGGAGGGGAGCGGGAAATCAGAATGATCAAACCGCACCCTGCAGCAGTCATGAAGGCTGACGCGTGGAAACGGACCAGAGCGATGCTGAGCGAATTCGGCATGACACCTGCCAGCCGATCAAAGGTTGGTGCAAAAGGCCCGGCAGAAGCCGACCCACTGGAAGAATTTCTTAAAAAGCGCAAATGATGAATGGCAACCGTTGCAGATGGATTCCGCTACGCCGAGCGCGTGGTATCTGGCGATATCGTTGCTGGCGAACTGGTGCGTCTTGCGTGCCAGCGGTTCTTTCATGATTTAGAGCACGGCCCGGAGCGCGGTGTTTATTTTGATGAAGGCCGCGCCCAGCACGTTCTCGATTTTTATAACTTCGTCCCCCATGTGAAGGGTCACTTGACCGGCAAGCCGATCGAGTTGATGGACTGGCACACCTTCATCCTGATTAACCTTTTCGGGTTTGTCGTCCCGCTGATAGATGAAATAACGTTTGAGAGCATTCTTGACGACGATGGCGACCCCATGTTTGTGCGTCGCTTTCGTACCGCCTATGACGAAGTAGCGCGTAAAAATGCAAAATCAACGCTTTCGTCTGGCATCGGGCTTTATATGACTGGTGCCGACGGTGAGGGTGGTTCTGAGGTTTATTCCGCAGCAACAACCAGGGACCAGGCCCGCATCGTGTTTGATGATGCGAAGCGCATGATTAAGCTGGCTCCTAAAACACTGGGCCGGTTGTTTGGTAGTAACAAGCTGAATATTCACCAGGAGCGGACGGGCTCAAAATTCGAACCTGTAGCCAGTGATGCGAATAACCTCGACGGCCTTAATATTCACTGCGGGATCGTTGATGAGCTGCACGCACATAAAACTCGTGACGTCTGGGAAGTTCTGGAAACAGCGACCGGTGCGCGCCTGCAGTCCCTTATTTTTGCAATCACCACTGCGGGTTTTAATAAGGAAGGTATCTGCTACGAGCAACGTGATTATGCAATCAAGGTTCTGAAGAACTTTGATAACCCTGACCCGCTTTCAATTAAGGATGACAGCTATTTTGCGCTGATTTATACCCTGGATGAGGGGGACGATCCTTTCGACGAGGCAAACTGGCCGAAAGCAAATCCCGGCCTGGGGATATGTAAGCGTTGGGACGATATGCGCCGTCTGGCTAAAAAGGCGAAAGAGCAGGTGGCGGCGCGTGTCGGTTTTTTTACCAAGCATCTCAATATCTGGGTGCAAGGTGAAAAAGCATGGATGGATATGGCGCGCTGGGAAAAATGCCGTGACGACTGGGACGACTCCACTTCGGCCAACTGGTCAATGTGGCTCGGCGTTGACCTTTCCAACAAAATTGATATTTCAGCTGCAGTTAAAGTCTGGCTTGCTCCAAATGGCGATGTTTATGTCCGCTCCAGATTCTGGATACCTGAAGGTCGGCTGGAAGCCTGTTCCAAGCAGCAGGCGGACCTTTACAGAAAATGGAATCTCGCTGGATTCCTTGAGTTTACCGATGGCGATGTCGTTGACCATGCAGTAATTAAAGAGGAAACGATCGAATGGGCGCGAGGTGACTCGCTGAACGAGTTTGCATACGACCCGTGGAGTGCCACTCAGTTTGCTTTGTCGGTAGCAGCTGAAGGTGTACCAATTGTTGAAGTCCCTCAGACGGTTAAAAACCTGTCTGAAGCAATGAAGGAAGTCGAGGCGAAAATTTACGCCGGGCGTTTTCATCACGATGGCAATCCAGTGATGACATGGATGATGTCAAACGTCACCGTCAAACCAGACAAAAACGAGAATATTTTCCCCAACAAGGCCACGCCTGAAAACAAAATTGACGGTCCTGTCGCGATGTTTATTGCGATGAGTCGCCTGCTTGTTAACGGTGGTGGTGAAGTTGACTTCCTGTCCACTATCGATCCTGACGAAGACCTTTTACTTCTATGAAAACTCTAATCACTGATGTTATCGGGCTTACCGGGTTCGGTTCGCTTGCTGCAGGCGTTTATCTCCAGTTCGGGCTGGCGATGTCTCTGATGATGTCGGGAACCCTGCTACTCATTTATGCGCTGTTAGCGGCAATGAGGGGGAATAATGCTGCTTGATGCTCTTTTTCGCAGTGAACCACTGGAAAATCCGGCCACGCCGATCACGAGTGAATCGGCCGAAACCGATAACGTGTTTGCCCGAGACGTATTTGTCAGCCCGGAAACGGCGATGAAGCTGGCTGCGGTGTATGCCTGTATTTACGTTATCTCTTCGAATATCGCTCAGATGCCGCTGCATGTTATGCGGAAAACCAATAACAAGGTTGAAGCTGCCCGCGATCACCCCGTGTTTTACCTGGTTCACGATGAGCCGAATATGTGGCAGACCAGCTATAAGTGGCGTGAGTTAAAACAGCGTCATATTTTGGGCTGGGGGAATGGTTACACCTGGGTGAAGCGTTCCCGTCGTGGTGAAGTTTCCGGGCTGGAATGCTGCATGCCCTGGGAAACGACACTGCTTAACACGGGTGGTCGGTATACCTATGGCGTTTACAACGAAGAGGGGGCGTTTGCCGTCAATCCCGACGATATGGTGCATATCCGGGCGCTGGGTAACAACCAGAAAATGGGGCTTAGCCCAATTATGCAGCATGCCGAGACGATAGGCATGGGGATGAGCGGGCAGGCTTATACCAGTTCATTCTTCAACGGTAATGCGCGACCCGCTGGCATTATTTCGGTGAAAAACCAGCTGAATGAAGATAGCTGGGGGCGTTTAAAAAGCATGTGGCAAAAAGCTACAGCTGCTTTGCGCAGCCAGGAGAATAAAACAATGCTTCTCCCGGCAGAGCTGGATTACAAAGCGCTCACCGTTTCCCCGGTTGATGCCCAGATCATTGATATGTCGAAGCTGAACCGGTCGATGATTGCCGGGATATTTAATGTACCGGCGCACATGATTAACGATCTCGAAAAAGCCACTTTCTCAAATATTACGCAACAGGCCATTCAGTTTGTCCGCTACACGATCATGCCGTGGGTAACGAACTGGGAACAGGAACTCAATCGCCGCCTGTTCACCCGTGCTGAACTGGCCGCTGGGTATTACGTCAGGTTTAACCTGACAGGCCTGCTACGCGGGACCCCGCAGGAGCGTGCTCAGTTCTACCACTTTGCGATCACTGATGGCTGGATGAGCCGCAATGAAGCGCGAGCCTTCGAAGACATGAATCCGGTAGATGGCCTGGATGAAATGCTGGTGAGCGTTAACGCCGCGAACCCCGCAGACGATTTTAAGGCACCTAAAACCGACGAGGAAAAGCCCAATGAATGACCGTGAAACGCGCTGTTACAGCGGGGAGGTCAGAGCCGAGCAACGCACCGATGAACCTACCCGCATTCTGGGCTATGGCTCAGTGTTCAACAGCCGTTCTGAACCCCTGTGGGGATTCCGTGAAATCATCAAGCCCGGAGCATTTGACGATGTGCTGAATGATGATGTTCGCGGGCTGTTTAACCATGACCCCAACTTTATTCTCGGACGGAGCGCTGCCGGGACGCTGTCCCTGTCTGTCGATGAGCGCGGCCTGCGTTACGACATTACAGCGCCGGATACGCAAACTATCCGCGATCTGGTGCTGGCGCCGATGATGCGCGGTGACATTAACCAGTCATCTTTTGCCTTCCGGGTATCCCATGACGGTGAAAACTGGTACCAGGACGATGAAGGGATCGTTATTCGTGAAATATCAAAGTTTTCCCGGCTGTTTGATGTCAGTCCGGTGACTTATCCCGCATATCAGGAGGCCGACTCCGGCGTCCGATCGATGAAAGCCTGGCAGGAGGCGCGCGACAGCGGTGCGCTAAAGAACGCCATTAATCAACGAATGGCGCGTGAGCGCCTGCTGACCCTTCTTAACGCGTAAGGAAAAATCATGAAACTGCATGAAATGAAGCAAAAACGTAACATCATCGCCAAAGATATGCGTGCCCTGCATGACAAAATTGGTGATACACCCTGGACCGATGAGCAGCGTACTCAGTGGAACGCTGCAAAATCGGAGCTTGACGCCCTTGATGAGCGTATTGCACGCGAAGAGGAACTGCGCCGCCAGGATCAGGACTATATCCACGAAAACGAGCCGGAACAGCGCCAGCAGCAGAATCGTGATCCAGCAAACCCGGAAGCACAGGCTAACGAACGTCGTGCTGCGGCGTTTAATGCGTTTTTGCGCCGTGGTCTTGGCGAGATGAGCGCTGAAGAACGCCAGGCTTTAAAGGAGCTGCGTGCTCAGGGCACGACGCCGGATGAAAAAGGGGGGTACACCGTACCAACCCAGTTCCGCAATAAGATCGTCGAAGCACTGAAAGATTACGGTGGAATTGCCAGTGTGGCGCAAATTCTGAATACCGCCAACGGCCAGGACATTGACTGGGCAACCTCTGACGGTACCACTGAAGAAGGGGAACTGCTGGGCGAAAACACTGAAACCAGTGAAGAAGACGTGTCTTTCGGCGGTGCAACGCTGGGGGCTAAAAAACTGTCCTCTAAAATCATTCGCGTATCCAATGAACTGCTCCAGGACAGCGGCGTAGATATCGAAGCGTTCCTGGCCGCGCGTATCGCCACTCGCATTGGACGTGGTGAAGCGAAGTATCTGGTATTAGGAACCGGAACCGGCACCCCGCTGCAGCCTAAAGGGCTGGCTGCGTCGGTAACTGGCACCAAAAATACCGCAGCAGCGACCACCTTTACCTGGAAAGAGCTGAACGCACTGAAGCACTCTGTCGACCCGGCATATCGTAACGGTCCAAAGGTGCGCTGGGCCTTTAACGATGCAACGTTGCAGCTGGTGGAGGAAATGGAGGACGGACAGGGCCGCCCGCTCTGGTTACCGAACATTATCGGTGGCGCACCTGCTACTGTTCTGCAGGTGCCGTATGTCGTTGACCAGGCTATTCCTGATATCGCGGCTGGTGCCAAATTTGCCTACTTCGGCGATTTTAACCGCTTTATCGTTCGTCGCGTCACTTACATGACGCTGAAACGGCTGGTTGAGCGTTACGCAGAGTACGATCAGACTGGCTTCCTGGCCTTCCACCGCTTCGACTGCGTACTGGAAGATACCGGCGCGATTAAGGCGCTGGTGGGTAAACCGGCATCTGGCGGCTAAGGTAATAATCAGCTTCAACCTCCACCGCTCCGGCGGTTTTTTTATGCCCGCAGTTCGCTGCGGGCCAGGGAAAATACATGAGCACAACGATTGAGATGTTGCGGGCGCAGTGTCGGATCGATATCGACGACACCACGGAAGATGAGGTGCTTACGCTCTATTATGGTGCCGCGCGCCGAAAGGCGGAGAACTTCATCAACCGCCATCTTTATGAAGAAGAAGTGCCGGAAACTGATCCTGACGGGCTGGTGATTGCTGACGACATCCTCCTGGCTCTGATGCTGCTTGTCGGGCACTGGTATGAAAACAGAGAAGAGTCGTCAGACGCAGCAAAAACCAGCATCCCATTTGGCTTTACATCGCTGATAGAGCCGTACCGCTATATTCCGCTCTAGGAGGAATTATGCAGGCAGGACGATTACGGCATCGCGTCACTATTCAGAACTTCACAATATCAAAAACACCTTCCGGCCAGCCGGTAGAAAGCTGGGCTGATGGAAAAACTATCTGGGCTGAGGTTAAAGGGATCAGCGGTAGGGAGCTGTTAGCCGCTGGCGTTGAGCGTGCTGATGCCACCATTCGCGTCTGGGTGCGTTTTCGTACAGACATCTCAGCTTCTTCCCGTTTGAAAGTACTGAATGGCCCATACAAAGATGCTGTCCTGAGTGTCACTGGGCCTCCGGTTCCGGATATAAAAGGTACCCGGCTGGAAATTCTCTGCAAACAGGGGACCGAAAAATGATTGATGTGAATCTGGATTTTTCCGGGTTGCAGGATATTGCCCGCGATCTGCAAACGCTCAGCAAGGCCGAAAATAATAAAGTTCTCCGGGAGTCGACCCGTGCTGGTGCCGAATTGCTCCGCGAGGAGGTGATTGATCGCGCTCCTGAGAAATCCGGAAAACTGAAGAAAAACGTTGTTGTCGTCACCCAGAAAAGTCGCCGTCGCGGTGAAATTTCATCTGGTGTGCATATTCGTGGCGTTAACCCGCGAACGGGGAACAGCGACAATACAATGAAGGCCAGCAACAAGCGGAATGCGTTTTACTGGCGCTTCGTGGAGTTGGGAACATCTACAGCGCCTGCACATCCGTTTGTTCGCCCAGCTTTTGATACCCGCATGGAAGAAGCTACGCAGGTGGCGATGCAGCGGATGAATCAGGCTATCGATGAGGTGTTATCAAAATGACAGAGGATGATCTCTATGACCTGCTGTCGACGCTGGCAGACGGGCGGGTTTATCCGTATGTGGTGCCGCTAGGCAGCGACGGACTTCCTGCAGTTTCCACTCCCTATGTCATTTTCTCGATACCGACTGATGTTGCCGGGGATGTTTTCTGCGGCCAGGCAGAGTCGACACTGCGCATTCAGGTTGATGTATGGGCTGAAACGAATGACGAAGCCAGAGCGTTACGCCTGGACGCCCTGGCTCGCCTGCAGATACTTTCACCTGTCGAGGTGACAAAAATCCCTGGCTACGACACGACAACCCATCTTCATCGGGCAACCCTCGAAATAACGGTTATTGCCTGACAAAAAACCAATCCAATCCGACCGCCGCTGGCGGTTTTTCATTTATGGAGGCTGCGATGTCAGCACTATTTGAACGTGCCCAAAAAACGGTAGTAATGATTTCCTCTGTGCCGGTCACCGCGGCAGAGCTGGATACCGCAACCTGGTTAAACCTGAGTTGCACTATCAAACAGGCAAGCTTTACCGCTGGTCAGAAAAACGATATTGACGTGACAACGCTCTGTTCGGATGAAACGGAAAATATCAACGGCCTTCCTGCTCCGTCTGAAATGTCACTTTCCGGTAACTTCTACCGCAACCCGGCGCAGGATGCACTTCGTGAAGCATATGATAACGACGGGGTTTATGGGTTTAAGGTTATTTTCCCGTCTGGTAATGGATTCCTGATGCGCGCTGAGGTACGTCAGCACACCTGGGATTCTCAAACCAATGGCGTGGTTGCTGCAACGTTCTCGCTGCGTCTTAAAGGTAAACCCACCAATATTAACGCCCCAGGAGTTCTGTCGTTTGCTACTGACCTTCCGGCGTCCCAAACGGTCGCGGCAGGAAGCGCCCTGACCATGGGCGTAGTCGTCCAGGGCGGTACGGCACCTTATACCTACGCCTGGAAAAAGGGTACCTCGACGGTCAGCGGCCAGACCAGCGCAACGTTTACGAAAGCCAGCGCTGTATCCGGTGATGCCGGGGTTTATTCCTGCGTGGTTACTGATGCCGATGGCACTGTGATCACTTCTTCTGATTGCACCGTCACCATCAATTAACGGAGCGCCGGGAGACCGGCGATAAAATTAATGTCAAAACAGAGTCTTAAAGCACTGGCACTGGCACCGATGGCGGGCTTTCGTAAAAAAGAAGTCTCCGTTCCGGAGTGGGATAACGCCAAAGTCATCATTCGTGAGCCATCAGCAGAAGCCTGGATTCGCTGGCAGGGCATTGCCAGCCCAGAACCACCAAAACTACCGGAAGGGCAGGATCCCCAGGAGGCACCAGAACTGACCCCTTCAGAACGAGCCTTCCGCACGATGCGGGCCGACGTCACGCTTTTCATCGATATTTTGCTGGATACCGACCTGCAGCCCGTCTTTACTGTCGATGACACCGAACAGGTTGAAGCGATCTATGGCCCTGTGCATTCCCGGCTGTTGAAGCAGGCTCTTGATCTCATTCGTGACGCGGATGATGCTAAAGCAAAGTAAAAATGCCTGGCATGCAGTTCCTGATGGCGCTGGCGCTCCGGATGGGCCGCACGCTGGGCGAACTGCGACAAACCATGACGGTTGGCGAATTCAGGATGTGGGCTGAGTACGACCGTATCAGCCCAATCGGCGATATTCGCGGCGATATCCTCAATGCTCAGCTGGTATCTGCGGTTTACGGAGCGCAGGGCGGTAAAGTCACCATTGAAGATGCTCAGCTTCAGTGGGGCACAGAAGAGGATGAGGTAAGCGACAGCGGCGATCCCTTTGCAGGGCTGGAGGCGGCGCTGCTGGCTGCGTCAGCATAGCCAGTAATAATTCGTGTGGATGCCACTCATAACAGGTGTTATGTTGTTTTTTTTGACACACGGAGTGCTTTAAATGACTACTACTGGCTGGATATTATTATTTGTTTTTGCTCGCCTTATTGATTTTGTTATCTGGTATTTCCTGAACAGAGGAAGCGTAAGAGCTAATGATCAGATCGCTATGCTTAAAGAAATCTCTGAAAAGCAAAGTGCTCAAATTGATCTTCTGATTGCACTTGCTCATAAAAAAGAGGAACCAGAAAAAGATTATCTGGAAGAAGCAAGGAAAAAAGCTGGTTTAATTTAATAATATTGAAATCATAAAAAGCCCCACAATGTGGGGCTTTTTGTTTCTGAGGAAATGAAATGGCAACCCTGCGTGAACTTATCATTAAAGTTTCTGCTAACTCTCAGTCATTCCAGACCGAGATAGCCCGCGCGTCACGTATGGGGGCTGATTATTATAAGACAATGCAGAATGGCGGCAGGCAGGCTGCGGCTTCAGTTCGGGAAACTCGCCGTTCTGTTGCTGAGCTAACTGACCAGATGGAGTCAGCAAAGGCTACCGCACTGGGGTTAACCGGGGCATTTGCTGGTGCTTTTGCTACGGGGCATTTAATAGCCCTGGCTGATGAATGGAATTCAGTAAACGCCCGCCTAAAACAGGCATCTCAATCAACTGATGATTTTACCAGCTCTCAAAAACAGCTGATGGATATCAGTCAGAAAACGGGTACATCTTTTTCTGACAACGCTAATTTATTTTCCCGTTCAGCAGCCTCAATGCGGGAATATGGGTACAGCTCCAGCCAGGTGCTGGATATTACTGAGGCTATTTCTACTGGTTTAAAACTTTCTGGCGCGAATGCTCAGGAGTCCAGTTCGGTCATCACTCAGTTTAGCCAGGCTCTGGCACAGGGCGTGCTGAGAGGCGAAGAATTCAATGCCGTCAACGAGAGCGGCGACAGGGTTATACGGGCGCTTGCGGCAGGGATGGGGGTTGCGCGTAAAGATCTTAAATCTATGGCGGATCAGGGGCAGTTAACCATTGATAAAGTAGTGCCCGCCCTCATCAGCCAGCTTGGTAAGCTACGGAATGAATATGGTGAATTGCCGCAGACTGTTTCATCGTCGGCAACAAAAGTTGAAAACGCTTTTATGCAATGGGTCGGTGGAGCTAATGAAGCTAGTGGCGCGACAAATACCCTGACCGGATTACTTGATGGCGTAGCCAACAATATTGATCAGGTCGCCACTGCTGCCGGAGCGCTTGTTGCCGTTGGTGCAGCCCGATATTTGGGAAATATGGCTCTTGGTGCCAGCTCTGCAACGGCTGGGATTATTAACGCCGCAAAAAGCGAAGTAGCTTTAGCTGAAGCCCAGGTCAGAGGGACGCAGGTTTCGACAGCTCGCGCGCGTGCTGCAGTTTATCGTGCCCAGCAGGCACTGGCAGCGGCTCGGGGTACAGACGCGCAGGCCGCCGCAGAAAAACGGCTCTCACTGGCGCAGGAATCACTTAACCGTAATATTCAGGCCAGAGTATCCGCTCAGACTGCGCTGAACTCGGTTACTGCTGTAGGTTCCCGGCTCATGGGGGGAGCATTAAGCCTCGTTGGCGGTATTCCAGGGCTGGTTTTGCTTGGTGCCGGTGCCTGGTACACGATGTACCAGAATCAGGAGCAGGCCAGATTATCCGCTCAGGAATATGCAAACACCATTGATGCAGTCCGTGAAAAGACAAAATCAATGTCCCTGCCCGAAGTTTCTGATAATGAGACCAAAACCCGTCAGGCTTTGGAGGAGCAAAACCGTCTTGTTGATGCACAGGCTTCAAAAGTAAAAAGCCTGAAGGAAGAGATCGCGGGCTATCAGTATGTCCTGTCTAACCCCGGACCAACAACCAGTGGCGGTTTCATGATAAACCACCTGACTTCGGTCGAAGCGGTCACCCGTGGTCTGGAAGAAGCGACTTCCGCTCTTGCCGTTGAACAGGAGAGGTTAGCTCAGATGCAGGCTAAGTCTGAGTCGATCCAGTCGGTACTGGAGGGGATAGAGAACAGGCGAATAGCATTAATCCGGCAGCAGGCTGCAGAACAAAATTCAGCTTATCAATCGTTATTAATGATGAACGGTGAGCATACGGAATTTAACCGTTTGCTGGGTCTCGGAAATAATCTCCTCATGGCCCGGCAGGGGCTGGTAAACGCACCAGTACGCTTACCACAGGTAGACCTGACAACCCAGCAAACGGCTGCACTTGAAAAAAGCCGCCGTGACCTGGCGCTTTCAAAACTCAAAGGTGAGGACAAAGAACGCGCACGACTGGGTTACGCTGCGGATGACCTGGGGTTAACTAACGATCCTCAGTTTCAGACCGGACGGCAGGAGTTGATTAATAACGGCCTGAATGAATGGAGAAACAACCAGGAAAATAAACCCAAGCCAAAAGGAAGGCATGGGAAAACCGAGGCGGAGAAAACCGAAGATACCTATACCCGGCTGATTAAACAGCAACGGGAGCAAATTGCTCTTTCCAGCCAAAACACTGAACTGGCAAAGATGAAATATCAGGTTACTCAGGGGGAATTATCTTCGCTTGAAAAATCCAAAAAGGAAACATTGCTGCACAATGCTGCGCTTATTGATCAGAAAAAAATCGCTGAACAGTTAAAAACATTCCGCGAAGGTCTGGCAGACAGTAATGCTGCCGCCCGGGAAAGGGGGAATATCGATTTCCTCGGCGCGGGACAAGGGGATAAAGCCCGTGATCGAATGAAGGAAATGGCGGATATTCGCGCTGATTTTCTGAGGCAGCAGCGTGATTTACAGCGTGATTTCAGTCGTGGGCAGATTTCCGAAGACCTGTATAAAAAGCAAAGGGAAGCGCTTAAAACAGCGCTTGCCGAACGCCTGGATATTCAGGAGGAGTATTACAAAAAAACCGATGAACAGCAGTCAGACTGGCGGGCAGGGATCAGCGATTCCCTGATGAACTATGCCAATCAGGCTTCTGATCTGAGTTCAATGGCTGCCACTGCAACCAGCGAGCTTCTGGATGCCACCACTAACTCTATCTCCAACAACCTGACAAACGTCCTGACTGGCGCCGCTTCGTTTAAAGATGGTATGTCGAATATCTTCAGCTCTCTGGGTGAAACGGTGATTAAGACGCTGATCCAGATGGCAACACAGGCGTTAATCACCAAAGCAATTATGGCGTCATTTGGCGGCGGAGCGGGAGGGTTGTTCGGTAGTCTTTTTGGCGGTGCCAGCGGTGCGGCAAGTAGTGGTACCGCTATTCAAAGCGCGGGAGCTAATTTTTCATTTAACGCTCTCGGAGGCGTTTACGATTCTCCGTCACTTTCTGCCTACAGCAATGGTGTTTACAGCACTCCCCAATATTTTGCGTTTGCGAAAGGGGCAGGTGTATTCGGCGAGGCCGGGCCGGAAGCCATCATGCCCCTTACCCGTGGCGCTGATGGTTCGCTGGGGGTCAGAGCTGTTGGGCGGGAATCACCGGCGGTACAGAACGCTGCGAAGCAGATCCAGGCACAGCCACGAATTGCTGTCAGCGTAGATGCCAGAAGTACGTTCACCGGTAAACCGGATGACATAACGATGCAGGCAATTGAGCGAAGGAATGACGCTCTGGAACAACGGATAGTTAACACCTTAACCGCCGAAGTAAATAACCCCCAGAAGAAATTCGGTCGGGCTATTTATTCAAATCTCCAATCTAAAAAACCAAGATAGACCTGCCCGGAGGGAATATTCATGGCAGATATTTTCTACCCGGATGAATACCTGCCCATGCCGCTTATGGACGGGTACGGGTTTAAGCCCATATCACCTTTACTGCGAACGGAGATGACGTCCGGTCGCGCTCAACAACGAAGGCGATATACCTCAACACCCACCCAGGCATCAGTTAAATGGATCTTTAAAACTGATGCTCTGGCGCAGGTGTTTGAGGCGTTTTTCAGGGATGTGCTTAAAGATGGCCAGTCCTGGTTCTATCTGAAACTCCAGACTCCAGTCGGGGTAAAGCCCTATAAAGCCAGGTTCGTGGATATTTACGAAGGGCCGACGCTGGTCGCGCCAAAATACTGGCAGTACAGCGCAACGCTGGAATTATGGGAGCGCCCGTTACCGCCTTCTGGCTGGGGAAATTACCCGGAATGGCTGGCGGGCCAGTCGTTACTGGATATTGCGCTAAACAGAGAGTGGCCGAAGCATGACAATTCTTGAGCGGCTATATGCCAGCAGCGGATCGGAGGTTATTCACGATACGCTGCAGATATCAGCAGGCGATGATAACTACTGGCTAACCAGTGGCTGGGATAACGTTTCAGTGACGCTGGAAAATGGTCAGCCGGTGACGTTTGATGCCAGCGCGATAGATATCGCCTTACCAGCCAGGAACGCCGATGGGACACAGGATTTAAAGTTTGCTATCAGCAATATTGACGGACGGGTATCAGAGGCGATCGATAAAATTCTGGATGAAATGAAATCAGCCACGCTGACATTCCGGCGGTACATTTCATCCGATCTGTCTGCTCCGGCATCATCACCGTATACGCTCGATATCAAATCCGGCTCCTGGACCCCGACAGCAGTTCAGGTCACGGCAGGCTATATGAATGTCCTCAAAACAGCCTGGCCCCGTAAACGTTACAACCTCGCCGAGCATCCGGGCTTACGTTACTAATCTGAGGCAAATATGTTTAACCCTGATAAATACCGTTCAGTCACCTGGCTGAAGGGCGGGCGCGTATATCCGCAGCTCGACTGTTTCGGCATTGTAAATGAGATTCGTCGCGACCTGGGGCTACCTGAATGGCCGGATTTTGCAGGTGTGACCAAAGACGGAGGGGGCCTCGACCGGGAAGCGAGAAAGCTGATGCTTTCGCTGAAACGTTGTGAACCCTGTGAAGGTGCCGGAGTGGCTTGCTATTCGGGCTCAACAGTTTCCCATGTCGGGATCGTTGTAATGCTCGATAACCAGCTGCAGGTCGCGGAATGCAATCCAGGCTCGGGGGTTACGTTTCTGCCACTGTCGCGATTTATCCGTCGCTTTAACCGCGTGGAGTTCTGGCAATGACGATAAAGTTTTACCCGTCCCGGCTTCCGGGTGAACCCCTTGAAACGCACGAGCATGGTGTGCTGACGCTGCATGAGTGGATGAGCAGAAATGTCCCGAGCTATTCACAGGATAAAACTCATCCTGTCGTGATCGAGCTGAACGGCCAGGCAGTCCCCCCGGAGGAATGGCCGTTATGTTTGTTGCGGCCAGACAGCGACGTGCGGATATATCCCATTCCGTATGGCACGGGTCTTGAAATTGCCGCGTGGGTTTCGGTGGCCGTATCCATAGCGTCTACGGCCTATGCATTATTCTTTGCCCCTAAACCAGAGCTGGGCGGCTTTTCATCCAGTAACGCTTCATCGCTGGATCTGAATCCGGCTAAAGCCAACACAGCGAAGCTTGGCGATCCCGTTAGGGAAGCTTTTGGGCGAAACCGGATATACCCGGATTACCTGGTGCAGCCGGTAACGCGATTCGACCCCGCTGATCCAACCAGAATGACGGTAGAAATGTTTGTCTGCCTTGGATATGGGCGTTTCTCCTATACCGGAGGGGATTTTCGGGTAGGAGAAACTCCGGCGCTGACCTTAGGCGAGGGCTTTTCATATACCAGCTATGGGCCTGGCGATAATGTGGCCGGGGATCGTCGCAGTGAGATATGGTTCAACTCAACGGAAGTTGGGGGAACGTCGAGCGGCAGCGGCCTCGATATGGCTCAGACTGCCCCTGAAGCCAGTGATATCGTTGCTGATGCCATGACCGTCAGCGGTGCCTCTGTCTCGTTTTCTGGCCTCGATGTCGATGATGATAATGATGAAGACGAGGATGAGAACAAACTTCCTCCTGGCTGGATCGCCGGTGCAATTGTCACCCTGAAAGCGCCAGTGAATTATCAGGTATCCATCGAGGACGGTTTTAACGTGCTGACAGGCGACGTCGTGTCAGAGATTGCGCCATTCAGCGGAATGCCTGTCACCCTAACGTTTAACGGTACTGACTATGACCTGCAGATCGCCACGTATACCCCTCACCAGGACGCCGTTCCGGGAACAGGGGGAGCGACTGCGGTATTACGCGCCAGTGCCTCGCCGTCAACGTATGACTTTACGACAACCAGCCAGACCTTTGCTCTGACCTGGCAGGGTATCACCTATACCATATCTCTGGTCGCCAACTACGGCACAATGTCTGGCTTGCTCGCAGCGATTAACGGCGGGTTGACTGGTTCGGGGCTCATTGCTCAGGATGATGGCGGCGTGATACGTATCGTGGAGATCTCCAGCCCCTGGCGTGGCGGTTCCATTACGTCATCATTCCTGCCTGCGTCAGTATTTGGCGACAGCCCGGTATTTACAGCTGGTACAGCATCCAGCGGCGGAAGCCCTGCGGTAACAGCCAGCGTCACGCTGGCATACGATTCTGGCACTGCCTTTTCCGGATTGCCGGAAGGCACCCAGCGGATTTCCCTGGCGCACCGTGGCAACGAATACCAGATAGCGTCTACTGATGGTCCCTCTGCGACCGTACAGCGTGTGGTTAACGGTGTCGTTGACAGCACCTGGTCAGGCTTTATGACCCGTACCGTCGTGGATTTTGCCGCGTCTGGTATTAACGATAATGAAACCTGGCTCGGCCCCTTTCTGGCCTGCCCGCAAAATGAAGTTGTGGATGCCTTCGAGGTCAACTTTGCTTTCCCAAACGGAATTTGCGGGTTCCAGAACAACGGGAATAAGCGGGTCCGCCATGTCGAGTATGAAATCCAGTATCGCGTTTATGGTTCCGGATCAGGGTGGACGAGTAAGCCAGGGGTTTACGCGCTTAAAAACATTAATGGCCTCGGTTTTACAGAGCGTTTTGATCTGTCCTCTCCTGGGCTGGTGGAGGTTCGATGCCGCCGCCGTAACGAGCAGGGGAGCAACAACGCGAGAGACAGCATGTTCTGGCAGGCGCTCAGAGGTCGTTTGCTTTCCCGTCCGACCTCCTACGCAGGGATATCAACAATAGGGATCACGGTTGAAACCGGCGGCCAGCTGGCGGCCCAGTCAGACAAGCGTGTGAGTGTTGTCGCCACACGAAATTATGATGGCGGTGGTGACAGGACAATCAGCGGTGCGTTCCTGCATCTTGCCCGCAGTCTTGGATATCGCGACGACCAGATCGACATTGCGGCGCTCAGTACGCTGGAGGCTACCTACTGGACGCCAAGGGGAGAATATTTTGATCACCAGGCAAGCAGTGACAGCACGTCAGCAAAGGATATTTTCGACAAAATAGCCGAGGCTGGCATGGGGTATTTTCTGCTGTCTGACGGGTTGCTTTCTGTCGGGAGAGAGGGCGTCAAAAGCTGGACAGGGATCATTACTCCTCAGGATACCGTGGAGGAAATGCAGACGTCATTCAGGGGCCCGTCGGAGGATGATTTTGATGGCGTGGATGTGAAATATATCAACCCTGTGACCTGGGCGGAGGAAACCGTACAGTGCCGGACGCCGGAAAATCCTTTTCCGCGCAAAACGGAGGCATACACCATTGATGTTGCCATGACTGCAGATCGCGCCTGGCGTATCGGGATGCGTCGGTTAATGAAATATCTCCACCAACGCCGAACGTATACGGCTACGACTTCGATGCTGGGATGGTGTCATGACTTCGGTGATCACATCATTTTGTCCGACGACATTCCAACCGGGAAAACCCAAAGTTGCCTGATTGACGCGATGATTTACGACTTCCAGGAAATTACGCTGCACGTCACGGAGCCACTGGACTGGAGCTACGCGAATCCTCGCTGCTGGATACAGTTTCAGGACGGTCGACCATCATCGCGAATGCTCACGCCGCAACGGGTGGATGATTTCACGCTGACGGTGCCGTACAACGACGACCTGCATCCGGAAGACTGGATTATGGACGACCCAGATATTGATCCACCGAAGTTATTGTTCTGCGACAGTGAAAAGGGTGCGCGGCATGGGATAGTCCAGGAGGTTGCCCCATCAGGTGACAGCAACTGTCAGATTACTGCACCTGAATATAAAGAAATTTTCTACCAGTACGACGACGCCACATACCCTGGCGACGTCGCCTAAAACCAAAAACTCCCCTAATTAACTCTTTTCGCTCAAACCCTCGTTTAGGCGAAGTGCCTTTTTGGAGCAAAAAAACATGGCCTTTAACCCGGATCTGGCGAGCACGTCTCCCGCTGTATTGGTCGATAACGCCAAACGTCTCGATGAGCTGGTGAACGGCCCCGCCGCCGATGTTCCCGACCGTGCAGGTGACCCTCTGTATTCGTGGCGCCAGATGATGGCGAAAAATGAAGCCCTCACGGAGGCAACCCGCCAGAATCTTATCCCCCTGAGTCGTCAGTACATGACGCTGTCAGAGGCGCAGGCTGATATCGCGAATATCCCTGCCGGCTCGACTACATATGTGCGCAGCCAGGACGGCAGCGCGCTGGCTGATGAATATATGAACGTCAGCGGAACGCTGCAGCCTACCGGACGCCGCATGTTATCTGCTGAACCATTCCAGGGGTTAGTTGATGCTGTTCTCTTTGCCGACCCTGCAGAGTTTTCACGCTCCGGGTATGCGTCTGCTGTGGTCGCCGAGGATATGTTCATTATTACCGCTGTCCGGTCTGATGGTTCATTTTTTATTCCTGACCTGGATATCCCCGGCATTGACACCCTGTCTCGTATCACTGCTGAGATCACATTTATTGACCCTATTGAGTTTTTGCGATCGGGATATCTGTCAGCTGTGCTGTCAGCTGATCGCTTTATTCTGTCTGCGGTGGCGCTGGATTCAGATGTTTATATACCCGTCATTTCTGACTCGGTCGGGGTTATTGAATCGCGCGAGTTCGCCCGCAGTGGTTTTATCAACGCAGTTATTTCAGAGGACAGATTTATTATGGCAGCCAGGACTACTGAGGAAAATGCTCAGGAGGGGAGCAGGGAAATTCGCCTGCCGACAGAGTTTGAGCGTTCGGGATACCGGTATGCTGATGCGAGCGCCGATATGTTTGTTACAGACGGAGACCGGCTGTTAACTGAGGCGTGGCGGCGTGACGTGTATTACGCCAGGGTGGTGGGCGCATACAGTCAGCTGTTTAAATTTGATGCGAATGGCGCTGAAACTCAGTTGACGCATGACAATGCGAACGTGACGAACGTCCGGGATAGCGACGATGAGGTGCAATGGCAGAGTGATGTCGATGCCGGTGTAAAAGGCGGGCTCTGGTTTACGAAGAAGTCCAGTTTCGATCCCCACCCGGTATTCCCACGAAACATCATCACGCTATGGGGGCATTCATTTCTGCAAAACCCACGACTGGCTAATAAATTATATAAATTAACTGGAATGCCGGTCTGGAATTTTGGACGCAGTAATATCACCAGCAAAGGGGCGGCGCTGCGCCAGGGCGGACAACGAATTGAGGTATGGCCGCTAACGGGTAAACTACCCGCAACAACTGATGCAGTGCAAGTTAGCCCATCATCTCCCGGACCCTTAGAACTCGGCGCTAAAAACTATGCGCTTAACGGTCAAGGATATTTCCACGGGCAAAAGGTCTGGGTTAACTGGTACGCTGACAACACGCTAAAAATCACACGCTATGCCGCCGGTGCGGAAATTACGGTTCCCGCTGCTGAAACGCTGACGTGGATACCGCAGACGCAAGAAGCACTGACCGATATTGATACCGGGCAGATTATTACCCCGCAGTATTCAACCTACGACAGGCACGCTGAAGGGATTAATATTTTCTGGATAGGACGAAATAACAGTGCTGGTATTGCGCAGGTTATTTCTGATTTGAAAGCGATGGTGGAAAAAGTCCGGTCGTCATCTAAATTTCCCAGAATCGTGGTGCTGGCTGATTTCATGGATGCCGGACAGACTAATGGCACGGCAGGTCGTGCACAGATGTTTTCGCTGAACGCTGCGTATAAGCGCGCGTACCCCGAATATTATTGTGAAATTAATGGTGTTGATATTCTCCAGAACTTTATCAATCACGCCAACCCGAACTATGCAGATGATGTGGCCGACGTTGCAGCCGGAACAACCCCCCGGAGTCTGCGATATGACGACCTGCATCCGTCTCAGGTTCTGCAGGAAAATGCATTACATATCGGCGCGGATGTTAACGCCGAATTTATCTATCAATATCTGACAAAAAAAGGCTGGTTATAATGACTGCAACAGTAACAGGTCCATTTGAAGTACGTAAAAATCTGACCCTGGGCGCGGGTGTAAAACTGTACCGCGACCAGACAATTACTCCTGAAACGAAAGCCGTCTTTGATTTTGCATCGGACTGGGCGGGCGGTAACAAGGCACAGTACAAAAATCTGAACACGTTAAAAAACCTGAACTATGTCGATGATGCGATAACGATTAACGCCAACGATTCAAATTCAAACGCGCAAAACTACGGCAGTGGGGGCGGTATTTATTCTGCGACTGGTCAGAACTTAGGGGTAAAACTCCCGGCGTCGGCATACCCAACACCGGATATGACCCGATTTATGTTTACTGTGTGGGCAAAATGGCCGGCGGACAAACTGATAAACCCCGCAAATACTAACTGGGCTCTGCTCTACGCGGGCTCAGGCACCGGCGCATTGTCAGATGACGCAAGCACGGCGTTTAAAATCGGCGGCGTGCGGCAGGTGAACGATGGTTCGGACGTTCCAATTCAGGTCCTGTACGTATATGGCGTGCGCGTTACGTATCCCGCAGAGGCGCAAACAAAAATTAAATCCGTCGTTGGTCAGAGTCAGCCATTCCAGTACGGGGTAGAAGTGGTTCGAGATAAAAATCTGAACAATTTCTACTGCAATTTCTATCTGAATGGTGAGCTGATCGGGACGTCACCAACATTTACTCCCCTGGCTGTCCCGACGGTGACAAACGCGTTTGTGCTGGGAAATCTGGCTAACGGCTACTGCATGGCGAACACTGTTTTCTATCGTGTACGCCTGGATGACCTGAGCGGGTCTACTCGGCTGACCGCAGATCTCATCGCTGACGATTACGCAAAAAATAAGGGGTACTTTAGTTAAAAGTAATTGCGGCTGTCATGAAAATTGATAGCCGCAGCCTCTTTGATCTGCTTACTGAATGAAATTACTGTATGCATAACCAGTAATAAATTAGAGGGCAGACATGCATCGACAGTCAGACATCAATCAGGCATTCCGCGAGTCGGTATTGCGCAACTCCAAAGGTTTTCAGTACCTGCACACAAAGGATTTTGTGTCAGCGCTGCGCCGGCGTGGCATCCACTTTACCGAGGTTGAGGCGAACTCCTGGATATCGCGGGAACAAACGTATTTCGTCGATAAGACGCCGGACCATAGCGAAAACAGGCTATGGATGATGGCCAACATGGGGAGGGTCATCTGATGGGGTTTCCTTCACCCGCAGCGGACTACGTCGAGCAGCGACTGTCCGTTAACTCGATATGCAATGTTGGTCCTAACACCCGCGTTTTCGAAAGGGATGGCGGTTATGTTGTGCTGGATATCTCCCTGAAGCCAAAGCAGGGTAGTCAGGTTCTGATCCAGCACGGCGGCGGGACGGAGCTTGCCACGCTGAGAGGGCGGTCGCTGATAACCGAAGATGGCGAAGCGATTGAAGGTGAGGCCCTGGACGATGTCACTGTCGCCGGCGTCGTGACGTTTACTATCTGCGATGTGCGTCAGGACAATGCGGTTGTTTAGTCGCTGTCAATTGATAGAAGATTTCGCGTGGCAGGCGTCTTGGGGCATGGGTGGGGCATGAAAAATCGGTGAAATTCGCCAAATATTGCAAATCATAAATGTTGGTTGCTATCTCCAGCCAATGAAATTGGCGCTCCTGGACGATATTTGTCGATTTTTAAATTTACCGCGTCACGCAATTGAAGTGGCGGGCGTACTCTTCAAGGCTGGTGATGCCAAGGCGCACCCATTTCGGGTGCACCAACTGGGGAAGCCCAATATAAATCAGAACGCGGCGAGGATCTCCTCGGTGCTGCGCACGTGCCAGGGAGAGTCGGCGGCCGCCGCCGGGTAATGACTGAAGAAGTGGTGGAGCGGTGCCGCAGGATGTTGAGTACGGGCGCAACCCGGCAGCAGGTAGCTGATGTGACAGGCGTGGACGTGAAAACAATCTACAAGTACCTCCCGGCGACTTGAAGACAAAGATTTCACTACTTTTCCTGATATGTTACGTTTGGCTTAATCAATTCATTCAGCTTTGAAAGCAGTATGGTTTGTTCGTGAACGGTAAGAAAACAATAAGTTTTGAGCAATTTTTAACTATTAACAGCAATCTTGTTTCCATCTCAGATACATGGGCTGACTTGTGGGCGTTAATTTTTCACACGGGTTTAAGCGCTGGAAGGCTGCTGAGTATTCGATATGATGATATTGATGGTGACTTGATACTGATACGAAAACAGGGTTACCTGAAGGAGCTACGTGTTAAATCAACCCCTCCAGTGGAGGCGATGATTGCTCGTAGAAGAGAACGCTATCCAGAAGATGTTTTTTTATTTCAGAGTCATTCTAACCGTGTGAAGTACCATCGCCGGCCGGTCACTATAATTGCTTTCAACGCCGCTTTACGTCTCGCCGCTAGATCATTACCAGACGTTAAAGTAAGTAGTCGTAGCGCGAGAAACATACCGGACTAACCGCCTGTCCAGTAGCGTGTGGCCGATGCGATCGGTGTGGGGGTGAAGACTATTTTCAAATATTTGCCGGTACAATACGGCGATAAAAAATCCCCTTGAGCAGGCACACTCAAGGGGAAAATACTACATAACATCATTGCTGTGTGCGTCTTTGCGCTCATCTATCTTCCAAGAAGATGCCTAAAGCTTCCAGATATTTCTGGTCTGAGCAGTTAAAACATTGTGTCTGTGGCCTATGTGCTCGGAGGGGGTGAAGACGATTTATAAAGATTTCCCGGATAGCATACTGCATGAAGCTGGGAAAGTGTTTGATGTAAAAACCCACCCGGCAGCCGTATACAAGACCTGCCGAGTAGGGTAACTGCAGGTGTTCATGCCGTACAGTCGGGGCGCACTATACCCATAACTCAACACACAAACCAGTCGTCTGCTGTTTCCCAGGCGTCTTTGAGGGTTTCTTCGACAAATTCCTTCGCAATTTCTTTATCTGTCGCCCACAAAACGCTCAGTCCATCATTACTGGCTGTTTTCACGATCACTTCAACATCGTCATATTGCTTACTGACACGGCGGGTCATCTCGTCTTTCAAAGCCTCCAGTGAACCCTTTGGCATTTTCACGGCTTTCTCTTTGGCAATGCTGATTTCTACACGCATGATCAACACCTCGATTTACTGGCTGAATATACAGTTTAATTGCTGTAAGTATATCCAGTGTATGTCTGGTGTCCATGCTTTTTAGGTGTGTATTTTTGTTACCATTATTTACATATAGAAAAACCCCAGACTGTGAAATCTGGGGTTCTTTTGAAATGCACGTGTATTTCGCGTGCATATTTTTGTCTTTATTTGGTCTGCTTGCCGTCTGGTCGGTGTCCGTAAGTGACTGTTTTAACTATCACTGTCGGGTTGCAGTCCTATCTAAAGTGGTGGAGCTGGCGGGAGTTGAACCCGCGTCCGAAATTCCTACATCCTCGGCACTACATGCTTAGTCAGTCTTTACATTCGCTTGCCAGCTGCGGACAGACACGCCACTAACAAACTAGCCTGATTAGATTTAACGCTTCAACCCCAGGCAGGGCATCCACGCGATCTCTTTTGGGTTTGACCTCTCTTTGATCCCCGTCTTAAGAGCGGAAGCTAGGGAGAGAGGGCTCAGAGCAGGTTATTAAGCTGCTAAAGCGTAGTTTTCGTCGTTTGCGACTATTTTTTGCGGCTTTTTACGAGGCCAACCGCCCCTCGGCATGCACCTTGGGTTTCGCAAATCCCGTCGAATCCAGAATCAGCCCCAATGTGTAGGTCAAGTATAACAGATTTGTGAATGTCGTTACCAGCCCCATCACGCAGGATTATTTCAGCAGAGTGGACGAAAAAGCAGCATCAACAAGGATATAGCGTAAGGGCCAGCGAGAGCTGGCCCTCAGGGGAGGGATCAGCGTCCGGCGTGCTTCATAATACGCGCCTTATCCAGCGCCCATTCACGATCCTTCAGGTCGGTACGCTTGTCGTGCTGTTTCTTACCTTTGGCGACGCCGATTTTCACTTTGCACCAGGCGTTCTTCCAGTACAGCGACAGGGCGACAACGGTATAACCTTCGCGGTTAATACGGCCGTACAGCGTGTCGAGTTCGCGCTGGTTGAGCAGCAGCTTACGGGTGCGCGTCGGGTCGCAGACATAGTGGGTGGAAGCCACGGCCATGGGCGTAAAGTTGGCGCCGAACAGGAAGGCTTCGCCATCCTTCAGGATGACATAGCTATCGCCGATGTTGGCTTTGCCTGCACGCAGGGATTTGACTTCCCAGCCCTGCAGGGCGAGACCAGCCTCGTATTCATCTTCGATAAAGTATTCGTGACGGGCGCGTTTATTCAGCGCAATGGTGGCTGATCCAGGTTTGTGGGCTTTTTTCTTAGTCATAATGTCCTGAAGTCATCGTCTTATACACAGTTACCTCGATCGCATCCTGCGAGGTGTATTGCGCATCTTAGCACGAGTTGCGGCACAGCGTTTTTTTTAGCAGCAGATAAATGATATTATTTGCACTGTGTTTAAATGTGGAACCTGCTATGCCTCAGATTAGCCGTACTGCGCTGGTGCCTTTCAGCGCGGAACAGATGTATCAACTGGTAAACGATGTGAAGTCCTATCCTGATTTTCTGCCAGGCTGCACCGGTAGCCGCGTGCTGGAATTCGGGCCGACGCAAATGACGGCGGCGGTTGATGTGTCCAAAGCCGGCATCAGTAAGACCTTCACGACCCGGAATACACTGACCAGCAACCAGAGCATTTTGATGAGCCTGGTGGATGGCCCGTTCAAGAAGCTGATTGGCGGCTGGAAGTTTATTCCGCTGAGCCCCGAGGCGTGCAAAATCGAGTTCCATCTCGATTTCGAGTTTACCAATAAACTGATTGAGATGGCTTTTGGCCGGATCTTCAAAGAGCTGGCCGCTAACATGGTGCAGGCGTTCACTTCGCGCGCCAAAGAGGTTTACAGTGCCGGCTAATATTCGTGTTGAAGTCGCCTACGCGCTGCCTGAAAAGCAGTATCTGCAGCGGGTCACCCTGGACGAGGGGGCGACGGTCGAGCAGGCGATTATCGCCAGCGGTCTGCTGGCGCTGCGTGATGACATCGATCTGGCGAAAAACAAGCTGGGTATCTACAGTCGTCCGGTAAAGTTGCATGACGAAGTTCACGACGGCGACCGGGTGGAAATCTATCGTCCGCTGATCGCAGACCCGAAAGAGCTGCGTCGCCAGCGGGCAGAGAAAAGCGCCGCAAAGTAACCTGCAGCAGACCGACTATCAGCCATAAAAAAAGCGCTCATCGAGCGCTTTTTGCTTTTCCGGGCCTTACTGACTGGTCAGCGCAGGCTTGTTATCAATGTTAGTCAACACACCGCCGCTGTTGAAGGTCAGGGTCAGGGTCTGCTGAGTCACTTTCTGGTGGCCCGGCTCCTGACGGAAGACATAGAACCAGGTATTGGTGCCGAACGGATCCGTCATCATTGGCGTCCCCAGAGCATAAGCTACCTGCTGTTGCGTCATACCGACACGAATTTTTGCTACATCGTTTGGTGCCAGATAGTTACCCTGGTTGATGTCAGGACGGTAAACCACTCGTTCCAGAGTGGAACAGCCTGCGGTCAACATAAGAAGAACCGCTGCGGCAGCAGTCAGCGTTTTACAGCGCATAGTGATTTGATTCCTTTTTGGGCCCGAGCAGTACGTGGCTCATCTGTAATATGCCGATAATAATAGACCTTCGCGCCGTTGGAAACCTCCGGCTGCAGGTCAGCAGGCAATTTGCTGTTCACTATGACCCTGTGAAAATCAAAAAGTTTACGCCGCAAGCAACTCTTTCGCGTTCGCCAGGGTGTTGCGCGTGACTTCGCTGCCGCCCAGCAGACGGGCCAGCTCCTGCAAGCGAGCACGTTTATCCAGCGGCTGCATATGGGTTTCGGTCATCTCGCCATCGGTCTCTTTGCAGACAAAGAAATGATGGTGGCCGCAGCCTGCGACCTGCGGCAGGTGGGTCACGCACATCACCTGCGTGGACTCGCCCAGCTGGCGCAGCAGCTTGCCGACCACGGCGGCGGTCGGGCCGCTGATACCGACGTCCACTTCGTCGAAAATCAGCGCTGGGGTTTCCATTTTACGCGCGGTGATCACCTGAATCGCCAGCGCAATGCGCGACAGTTCGCCGCCGGAGGCCACTTTGGCGATTGGCTGCAGCGGCTGACCGGGGTTAGTGGTGACGCGGAACTCAATATGGTCGGCGCCGTCGGCGGTGAGATGGCGTTCATCGAACGCGACCTCAATCGCGAAGACCCCGTGCGGCATCGAAAGTGAGTGCATACTTTCGGTGATAAGCTGGGTCAGCTCGTCGGCGCTGGCCTGACGCAGGGCATGCAGCTGGCGCGCGGTCTCCAGCGCCAGCTGATGATGTTCGACCACCTGCTGGCTGAGGGATTCCAGCGAGCCGGCGCTGTCGTCCAGCAGGCGCTGCTCTTCCAGCATCGCCTGATAAACCGCCGGCAGCTCTTCCGGCATCACCTGATGTTTACGCGCCAGCGCGATTTGTCGGGAAATTCGTTGCTCAAGTTCAAACAGACGGTTCGGATCGAGATCCAGACGGTCATGGTAGTGGCGCAACTCGTCGCTGGCCTCGCTGAGCTGAATGGCCGCCTCTTCCAGCATATCCAGGACGCCGGAAAGCTTGCTGTCCATGCCCACCAGCTCGCTGACCAGCTGCTTCGCGGTATAAAGCTGGCTCTGCAGATTGGCCTCTTCGCCGTCCGCCAGTACCGTAAGGGCGTGCTGGCAGGTGCTGAGCAGCTGGCCGCTGTTGGCCAGGCGCTTGTACTCTTCGTCAATCTGCTCGAATTCTCCCGGCAGCGGGTTAAATTCGTTCAGCTCTTTAAGCTGATACTGCAGCAGATCGGCGCGGGCGGCGCGCTCCTGGCTCTGCTGCTGATGCTGGGCCAACTCGCGGCAGCTCTGGTGCCACTGGCGATAGTGCTCGGCCATACGCTGAGTAAGCGCATACTCACCGGTATAGCCGTCGAGCAGCGTTTTTTGGTGTTCGGGTTTGGTCAGCAGCTGGTGGGCATGCTGGCCGTGGATCTGGATCAGCAGCTGGCCCAGCTCGCGCAGCTGCGAGAGCGGGACGGCGGTGCCGTTGATGAAGCCGCGCGAGCGGCCGTCGGCGCTGATCACCCGGCGAAGTAAACACTCACGCCCGCTCTCCAGCTGATTCTCTTCCAGCCAGCGCTGGGCGGCCGGGGTATCTTTCAGCGCGAAGCGCGCGCACAGGTCGGCACGGGTGGCGCCGCGACGCACCATGTCGGCTTCCGCTCTGCCGCCGAGGCACAGCCCCAGCGCGTCGATGGCAATGGATTTCCCGGCGCCGGTTTCCCCGGTGATGGCGGTCATGCCGCTGTGGAAATCAATTTCCAGTTCACGAACGATAGCAAAATTACTGATGGTGAGTTGCGCCAACATAGCTGCCTTCCTGTATGAAAAACCAATACTGTGTTTTCGTACAGTATAGACTGGTTTTTTATCCAGTAAAGAGGCAGCCGTGAAAATCAGAACAATTTTTTCGACCAGCCGAGCTTGGTGCTTAATGTATTGAAATAGCTGTAATCTTTAGGGTGAATCAGATTGAGGTGATAATCACAGCGGCGAATGAGGACATCTTCGCCATCCTGGATCGGCAGGGCAATCTGGCTGTCGCAGCTGATCTCCAGATCGCTGCAGCGGTGAGAGAAGCGCAGGCGGATGGTGCTGTCGCCGTTGATCACCAGCGGTCGCGCTGAAAGGGTGTGCGGGAACATCGGCACCAGGGTGATGGCGTCCAGCGACGGCGTAAGGATTGGGCCGCCGGCCGACAGCGAATAGGCGGTGGAGCCGGTCGGAGTGGAGATAATCAGGCCATCGGATCGCTGAGAGAACGCAAAGACTTCGTCGATATAGACTTCGAACTCAATCATATGCGCCACTTTGCCGGGGTGCAGCACCACTTCGTTGATGGCGGTGCTGATACGTTTCTGGCAATCCTGCTGACACACCTGGGCCTCCAGCAGAAAGCGTTTCTCGGCGATGTAGTGGCCTTCCAGCACGTCGGCGAGCTGCTGCAGGGCGTTGTCCGGGTCAAGATCGGTGAGAAAGCCGAGGTTACCGCGGTTAATGCCGATGACGTTAATGTCGTAACGGGCCAGGGTCCGCGCCGCGCCGAGCATATTGCCGTCGCCGCCCACCACCACCGCGAGGTCGGCCTGTTGGCCAATCTCCGCCAGCGTGCCGGTTTTCACGTTGCTGAGCTGAAGTTCATGGGCGATCTGCTGTTCAACCAGCACTTCATACCCTTTGCTGCACAGCCAGCGCCAGAGCATTTCATGTGTGGTCAGGGCGGTGGGGTGACGAGGATGTCCCACAATGCCGATACACTTGAAATGGTTCTTCATGATCTGGATGTCCTTGCGTTAAATGAAATAGTGACAATCTGTCCGCTTCCCTTGAAACCCGGAAACTGATCCCCATAATAAGCGAAGTTAGCGAGATGAATGCGAAAAAAACGCGGAGAAATTCATGAGTAGTAAAGAACAGAAAACGCCTGAGGGGCAAGCCCCGGAAGAAATTATCACGGAGCAGCACGACGACGTTGAGGCGGTAGAGCCTGAAGTTTCGGCTGAGCAGGTGGATCCGCGCGATGAAAAAATTGCGAATCTGGAAGCCCAGCTGGCTGAAGCGCAGAAACGTGAACGTGAAGTGATGCTGCGTGCCAAAGCCGACGAAGATAACCTGCGTCGTCGTACCGAGCAGGATATCGAGAAAGCGCACAAATTCGCGCTGGAAAAATTCGTCAATGAACTGCTGCCGGTAATCGACAGCCTGGACCGCGCGCTGGAAGTGGCCGACAAGGCTAATCCGGAGCTGGCGCCGATGGTGGAAGGGATCGAACTGACCCTGAAATCTATGCTGGACGTAGTGCGTAAGTTCGGCGTGGAAGTGATCGCCGACACCAACGTTCCGCTGGATCCGAACGTCCACCAGGCCATTGCGATGGTCGAGTCTGAAGATGTGGCGGCGGGCAACGTGCTGTCCGTGATGCAGAAAGGTTATACCCTGAACGGCCGTACTATTCGCGCCGCGATGGTGACGGTAGCGAAAGCGAAATAACGCTTGCTGCCTTGCTCAACGGCTGCCTGCGGGCGGCCGTTTTTTGTGTCATCGCTGCCGGCGCGAGATAAAAAAACGGCGGGCCGCAGCCCACCGTGATATTAATTCCTTCGCTCGCGCTACTCCGCGACGCTCTCGCGTAATGATTTCACCGGCATCACTTTCACCTGTTTGATCATGTTGTCCTGCACGTCGAGGATATCTATATCGTACTGCTCAATGCGCACGCGGGTGCCCGGGACCGGGATCTCTTCCAGCGCTTCGAGGATAATACCGTTGACGGTGCGCGCTTCATCTTCCGGCAGGTGCCAGTTAAACGCTTTGTTGATTTCGCGAACGTTGGCGCTGCCGTCGATAATCACCGTGCCGTCGTTAAGTGGGGTCACTTCCTCCGCCAGGGTGGGTGACATGGAGGTGGTGAAGTCGCCGACAATCTCTTCAAGAATATCTTCGACGGTGACCAGCCCCTGAATATCGCCGTATTCATCGACCACCAGACCGACTTTCTTTTTATTGCGCTGAAATTTCACCAGCTGGGTGCTGAGCGGCGTGCCTTCCGGCACAAAGTAGATCTCATCTGCCGCCCGCAGCATGATCTCTTTTGTGAACTCTTTCTTCTCCGTCATCAGACGGTAGGCTTCGCGAACGCGCAGCATGCTGATGGCATCGTCCAGCGAATCGCGGTAGAGCACGATGCGGCCATGCGGGGAGTGGGTCAGCTGGCGGACGATAGATTTCCAGTCATCATTGATATCGATGCCGACAATCTCATTGCGCGGCACCATGATGTCGTTAACGCTGACCTTCTCCAGGTCCAGCACCGACAGTAGCATATCCTGATTACGTCGTGAGATTTGTGAACGGGATTCATTCACAATCGTGCGCAGTTCATCTTTGCTCAGGGCGCTGCTGATGACGGTATCGGTGCGGATGCCCATCATGCGCATCAATATGCGGGTGATGGTATTCAGCAGCCACACCAGCGGCATCATCAGCACCTGCAGGGGCGCCAACAGGAAGCTGCTGGGGTAGGCGACCTTTTCCGGATAGAGGGCGGCGATGGTCTTCGGCAGCACTTCGGCAAATACCAGCACCACAAAGGTAAGTACGCCGGTGGCGATCGCGACGCCGGCGTCGCCGTACAGGCGCATGCCGACGATGGTGCCCAGCGCCGAGGCGAGAATGTTGACAAGGTTATTGCCGATCAGCACAAGGCTAATCAGGCGGTCCGGCTTGCGCAGCAGCTTCTCCACGCGCTTGGCGGGGCGGTTGCCTTGTTTCGCCATGTGGCGCAACCGGTAGCGGTTCAGCGTCATCATGCCGGTTTCGGAACCGGAGAAATAGGCAGAGATAATCACCATGACGATCAGCGTTATGATCAGCGTGGTGGTGGAGATATGTTCCACGTAGGATTCCTTAAAAGACTTAGCTCACGAACTGCTGCAGCACGCGGCTACCAAAATAGGCCAGCGTCAGCAGACCGGCGCCAGCGACGCTGAACCAGACCACACGACGTCCGCGCCACCCTTCATGATAGTGCCCCCACAGCAGGACGATATAGACGAACCACGCAATAATCGACAGCACCGCTTTATCGATATTTTCGCTGCTGAACAGATTGTGCATGTAGAACAGGCCGCTGCACAGCGTCAGGGTCAGCAGCACCACGCCGACCTGGGTGATGTGGAACATTTTGCGCTCAATGCTCATCAGCGGCGGCATTTCGCTGCTGAAGGCCAGCTTTTTATTCTTGAGCTGGTAGTCGATCCACGCCAGCTGCAACGCATACAGCGCGGCAATGATCAGCGTGGCGTACGAGAAGAGCGACAGGCCGATATGCACCAGCATCCCCGGGGTGGTTTCCAGGTGGGTGATATATTCGTTAGGCACGAATGTGGCGAAGGCCAGGTTGATCAGCGCGAAGGCATAGACGATAGGCAGCAGCAGCCAGCCGCGATTGCGCGAGGCCACGATAGTCATCACCGTACAGATCATCAGGCTGACCAGCGACCCGACGTTCAGTAAGCTGAGATTTTGCCCGCTCTCGCCGCCGGGGAATATCCGTGCTTCCAGCGCAAAAGCATGGCAGATCAAGGCGATAGTCGCAGATAAAATCGCCATTCGCCGCCAGCTGCTGTTTTTTTGCAGCAAGCCGGGGATAATCAGCGCGAGGCTGACGGAGTAGGCGACAAGGGCGAGTAGAGCAAAAACAGGCATAGGTGTCGGCTGTTGGCTAAATAAGAAAGAGAAGCAGTATAACGTTAGCAGGCCTCTGCTCCAACCGTTGCAGCACATTCAGATTGATGTCGTGTTATACTCCGCCACATTCGTTTTGTGTGTCGCTGCGGCGACCGACCGTTTCCACCTCAGGCGAGAGACAATGTTTGATAATTTAACCGATCGTTTGTCGCGTACGCTGCGCAACATTAGCGGCCGCGGACGCCTTACAGAAGACAATATTAAAGACACCCTGCGCGAAGTGCGCATGGCGCTGCTGGAAGCGGACGTTGCGCTTCCGGTGGTCCGTGATTTCATCAGCCGCGTCAAAGAGAGCGCGGTCGGCCATGAAGTCAATAAAAGCCTGACCCCGGGTCAGGAGTTCGTCAAAATCGTCCGCAACGAGCTGGTGGCGGCGATGGGCGAAGAGAACCAGACGCTCGACCTGGCCGCGCAGCCGCCGGCCGTGGTGCTGATGGCTGGCCTGCAAGGTGCTGGTAAAACCACCAGCGTCGGTAAGCTGGGGAAATTCCTGCGCGAGAAGCACAAGAAGAAAGTGCTGGTCGTTTCCGCGGACGTTTACCGCCCGGCGGCGATCAAACAGCTGGAAACCCTGGCCGAGCAGGTCGGCGTCGATTTCTTCCCGTCTGATGTCGGGCAGAAGCCGGTTGATATCGTCAACGCGGCGCTGAAAGAAGCGAAACTCAAATTCTACGACGTGCTGCTGGTGGATACCGCCGGTCGTCTGCACGTTGACGAAGCGATGATGGACGAAATCAAGCACGTCCACGCCGCCATTAACCCGGTTGAAACCCTGTTCGTCGTCGATGCGATGACCGGTCAGGATGCGGCGAATACCGCGAAGGCCTTTAACGAAGCGCTGCCGCTGACCGGCGTGGTGCTGACCAAAGTGGACGGCGACGCCCGCGGCGGCGCGGCGCTGTCGATTCGCCATATTACCGGCAAGCCGATTAAATTCCTCGGCGTCGGCGAGAAAACCGAAGCGCTGGAGCCGTTCCATCCGGACCGCGTCGCTTCCCGTATCCTCGGCATGGGCGACGTGCTGTCGCTGATCGAAGATATCGAGAGCAAGGTTGACCGCGCGCAGGCCGAGAAGCTGGCCTCCAAGCTGAAGAAAGGCGACGGTTTCGACCTCACCGACTTCCTTGAGCAGCTGCGCCAGATGAAAAACATGGGCGGCATGGCCAGCCTGATGGGCAAGCTGCCGGGCATGGGGCAGATCCCGGACAACGTGAAAGCGCAGATGGACGACAAAGTGCTGGTGCGTATGGAAGCGATCATCAACTCGATGACCCTGAAAGAGCGCGCTAAGCCGGAAATCATCAAAGGTTCGCGTAAGCGCCGTATCGCCGCCGGCTGCGGCATGCAGGTGCAGGATGTGAACCGTCTGCTCAAGCAGTTCGACGACATGCAGCGCATGATGAAGAAGATGAAGTCGAAAGGCGGCATGATGAAGATGATGCGCGGGATGAAAGGGATGATGCCGCCAGGCTTCCCGGGTCGTTAAAAACAAGGGCATAAGGCTATCTTGTTTGCCATTTTAGCGCCGGGGTGTGCTCGCCATCCTCACGTACTACCTGTACGTTACAGTGGTTGCGCACACGCTGGTACTAAACTGGCTGCACCGCCGACGGCCTTTTACAGCAGACTTATCAACTGCTGATTGCATTTTCCCCAGAAATCAGTAAAATTTTCGGGCTTTTAATATGACACCGGGCTCCGTTCCTCGATGGGGCCCGGTTGTTTTATTCACACAAGAGGATGTTATGGTAACTATTCGTTTAGCACGTCACGGCGCTAAAAAGCGTCCGTTCTACCAGGTTGTTGTCACCGACAGCCGTAATGCACGCAACGGTCGCTTCATCGAGCGCGTTGGTTTCTTCAACCCGATCGCTAACGGTGCGGAAGAAGAAACTCGCCTGGATCTGGATCGTATCGCTCACTGGGTTGGCCAGGGCGCTACTGTTTCCGATCGCGTTGCCGCGCTGATCAAAGCCGCTAACAAAGCAGCTTAATCTGTCACGGTGGTCATGATGAGCAAGCAACACACCGCGCAAGCACCTGTTGATCCGATCGTATTGGGGAAAATGGGTTCTTCCTACGGTATCCGTGGTTGGCTCAGAGTGTTTTCCTCCACCGAAGACGCCGAAAGCATTTTTGACTATCAGCCCTGGTTAATCCAGAAGGCGGGTCAGTGGCAGGTCGTTGAGCTGGAAAGCTGGCGCCACCACAATCAGGACATCATCATCAAGCTGAAAGGCGTTGACGATCGTGATGCCGCGAATCTACTGACTAATTGCGAAATTATCGTGGATTCATCGCAGTTGCCGGAGCTGGAAGAGGGTGACTACTACTGGAAAGACCTGATGGGCTGCCAGGTAGTTACGACGGAAGGCTATAGCCTCGGTAAAGTCATCGATATGATGGAAACCGGGTCGAATGACGTGCTCGTCATCAAGGCAAACCTGAAAGATGCATTTGGTATCAAGGAGCGGTTGGTTCCGTTCCTCGATGGGCAGGTTATCAAGAAAGTCGATCTCACTACGCGTACTATCGAAGTAGATTGGGATCCTGGTTTTTAAATTCTCCGGATAAACGGTAAAAGACGGCGCTATGTGGATTGGCATAATTAGCCTGTTTCCTGAAATGTTCCGCGCAATTACCGATTACGGGGTAACTGGCCGGGCAGTAAAAAATGGCCTGCTGAGCATCGAAAGCTGGAGTCCTCGCGACTTCACGCATGACCGGCACCGTACCGTGGACGATCGTCCTTACGGCGGCGGACCGGGGATGCTAATGATGGTGCAACCCTTACGGGATGCCATTCATGCAGCAAAAGCCGCGGCAGGTGAAGGCGCGAAGGTGATTTATCTGTCACCTCAGGGACGCAAGCTTGATCAAGCGGGCGTCAGCGAACTGGCAACGAATCAGAAACTGATTCTGGTGTGTGGTCGCTACGAAGGGATAGACGAGCGCGTAATCCAAACCGAAATTGACGAAGAATGGTCAATCGGCGATTACGTTCTCAGCGGTGGTGAGTTACCGGCAATGACGCTGATTGACTCCGTTTCCCGGTTCATTCCGGGAGTACTGGGCCATGAAGCATCGGCAACGGAAGATTCCTTTGCTGATGGGTTGCTGGATTGCCCCCACTATACCCGTCCTGAAGTGTTAGAGGAGATGGAAGTACCGCCAGTATTGCTGTCGGGAAACCATGCTGAGATACGTCGCTGGCGTCTGAAGCAGTCGCTGGGCCGCACCTGGCTTAGAAGACCTGAACTTCTGGAAAACCTGGCTCTGACTGAAGAGCAAGCAAAGCTGCTGGCGGAGTTCAAAACTGAACACGCGCAACAGCAGCATAAACATGATGGGCAGGCGTGAGCCCCCAATATCAGTTTACCCAGGATAAGAGATTAAATTATGAGCAACATTATTAAGCAACTTGAACAAGAACAGATGAAGCAGGACGTACCTTCCTTCCGTCCGGGTGATACCGTGGAAGTGAAAGTATGGGTTGTTGAAGGTTCCAAAAAACGTCTGCAGGCATTCGAGGGCGTGGTTATCGCTATTCGTAACCGCGGTCTGCACTCTGCATTCACTGTTCGCAAAATTTCCAACGGCGAAGGCGTTGAGCGTGTCTTCCAGACTCACTCTCCGGTAGTTGACAGCATTGCTGTTAAACGTCGTGGTGCTGTACGTAAAGCTAAACTGTACTACCTGCGTGAGCGCACTGGTAAGTCTGCTCGTATCAAAGAGCGTCTTAACTAAGATTCGCTTTCGCGACATCCTGATAGAAAGGGCTGGCCAGATGGCTGGCCCTTTTTTATCTAAATTTTAACTATTTTGATGTAAATCAATTACAATATCGCCCGGATTTCGGAGGGGCGGTGAACGGCACTATTTTCTCACAATCAGCATTGCAACGACGAGCCGCCTGGCTGGCGCTGTTGGCGATCCTGCTGATCGTGGTGGCCCCGCTAATCTCCGTCTCCCTGCAAAAAGACCCCATGAGCGCCATGCCCGGCATGCACCACGCCATGATGATGGATAGCTCGTCCGCGAGCATGGCGCAGATGCCCGGGCACAAGATGGCGATGATGCACAGCACAGACGGCGCCACGCATACCGGACACGAAATGCCGCTGGACCATGCCGAAGCGTGTGGCTATTGCGTGCTGTTAGCCCATGTCCCGGGGCTCCTTTTCGCGCTGGCGCTGTTCGTCGCCATGCTTCTGCGGCGCATTCGCCTGCCGGCTTCTCGTCCGGTATTAAAACACTGGCGCTACTCTCCCTGGCTCTACCCCGAAACCCGCGCCCCGCCGCGGCTGTCTGCTTTTTCCCTTTAATAAAAATCAATCTGCGCACCGCGCAACGACCTCTTTTGCTTTAAAAAAGGAAAAGTATGACAACCTGCACCTCGCGCGCGGCATGGCTGAACCTGCTGCGTCGCCTCCATTTCTATATTGGTCTGTTTATCGGACCGTTTATCTTTGTCGCAGCCCTGACCGGCACGCTGTACGTGGCGACGCCGCAGCTGGAAAACTGGCTCTATCACGACGCGCTGCATGGCCTTGCCGACGGGACTCCGCAGCCGCTCAGCGCCCAGATTGCGGTGGCCGAAGAAGCGACCCAGGGCAATCTGCGGCTGCTGGCGGTGCGTCCGGCGCCTGCGTTGGGCGAGACCACGCGCATTATGTTTGCCGATCCGGGTCTCGGAGAGTCGGAATCCCGGGCTATTTTTGTCGATCCGATCGCGCTGCGGGTGAAGGGCGATATGACGGTCTACGGCACCAGCGGCATCCTGCCGCTGCGCCAGTGGATTGATTATGCGCATCGCTCTCTGCTGCTGGGCGACAGCGGGAGGTTATACAGCGAACTGGCCGCCTCCTGGATGTGGGTGGCCGCGCTCGGAGGCATTGCCCTGTGGGCGATGACGCGTCCAAAACGGCGGCTGAATAACGCCCTGCAGAACCATCGTCGGCTGCACGTGACGCTGGGCTGGGGCTTACTGGTGGGTATGCTGCTCTTCTCCGCCACCGGCCTGACCTGGTCGCAATGGGCCGGCGGCAATGTGGACAAAATGCGGGCAGCGTTCGGCTGGCTGACGCCGCAGGTCAATACCCAGCTGCATGGCGAGATGCAGATGACGCACGATCCCCACGCCGGACATCATATGGATGCGATGGCCATGGCCCAGCATCAGCCGGCGCTGCAGCTGGCCCAGTTTGAC
>OGXT01000306.1_pt1 | contig 63240 bp, 55 predicted proteins | sample 1576361 | NCBI WGS metagenome assembly OGXT01 (sample SAMEA3541514, study PRJEB24748) | human gut metagenome | biome: human gut; feature: human-associated habitat; material: faeces | place: China | collected 2012 | reverse complement strand
TGCTACAGCGGCGGGTGCATTTGCGTGCTGAAAAAGTCCGGTTTTCACGAAGCATTTCAAGCGCGGCATTCAGGTGGGAATTGGCTCTTATGGCAGGCCGCAAAGCGGAAAAGCCTCCAAATTTTGAAAGGAAGCCTTTTCCGCTTTTCTTGCGGCTGCACGTTGCGGAAAGCGCGGAAGAAAGACGCAATACGTGAAAGTATTTTGGAAGAAAAAATCCAAGAAATTTACAGCCAGAGCAGGAGGTAAATTTGCTGTAAACGACAGTTTTTTGGAGAAAAAATTTGTTGAGAATTACTTTAAAAAAGCAAAGAGTCAACACGGTAAAGTGTTGATAAATGTGAAAGGGTGTGATATAAAAACGAAGCAGGACTCCTGCGGAAACTAATTAAGCAAAGTGAAGGAGACGCAGTATGAGGAAGATGTGGGGCACACGGGTGCTGGCCATGCTTTTGGTGCTTGCGCTGACGGCTGGATTGGTACCGGCGGCGCTTGCGGCAAACAGCGAAGCAGCGGTCGCATTCAAGCAGGTGCCGAATGACACGCTCGATACGCTTATCCGCCCGGATGTGGCGGTGGGCGAAATTGAGGATGCGGAAATGGGAGAGGATACGGCCGCCTATCAGGCGCACGATCTGGTTCGTGTTTCCATTATCCTGGAGGACACATCCACACTGGAAGCCTATTCCGACGCAGCTGCGGAGGGGACACTGGCCGAGGATGCGGCTGCTGTGTCTTACCGCGCAGCACTCCAGCGCAAGCAGGACAGCGTTGTTCGGAAAATCTCGTCCACGATCCTCGGACGGGAGGATCTGGATGTTGTCTGGAATCTGACGTTGGTCGCCAACCTGATCTCTGCCAATGTGGAATACGGCAAGATCGAGCAGATTAAGCAGATCCCGGGCGTTGCGGATGTGGTTCTGGAGCAGCAGTATGAGCCTGCCGCGTCCGAAAACACCGTGCAGCCCAACATGGAGATCTCAACCGGCATGACCGGCACGACCACGGCATGGTCTACCGGCTATACAGGGGCCGGAATGAGGATCGCCATTATCGATACGGGCTTGGATACGTCGCACCAGTCGTTTGACAATGGTGCGTATGAATACGCGCTTGAGCAGAACGCAGCGCGCGCAAAGGAATCCGTCGAAGCCTATAAAGCCTCTCTCGATCTGCTCGATGCGGACGAGATCAACGAAAAGCTGAGCCTGCTGCATATCAAGGAAGGCGTCAGTGCGGCGGATCTGTACCGGACAGAAAAGGTCGCATACGGCTATTGCTACATCGACAAGGATCTGGACGTAACGCATGAGACGGACACGGAGGGCGAGCACGGCTCCCATGTTGCCGGTATCGCGGCGGCCAACCGGTATCTGCCGGACGGAAACGGCGGATATGTCTCTGCATTGGACAGCGTACATATGCACGGCGCAGCGCCGGATGCACAGGTTCTGGTCATGAAGGTCTTCGGCGACGAGGGCGGCGCGTATGACTCGGACTATACGGCAGCCATTGAGGATGCAATCGTGCTCGGTGCGGATACGATCAACCTCTCGCTCGGCTCTGCCAGTCCCGGCCCGAGCAAGGCGAGAACGGAAGCTTATCAGAAGATCTTCGACGATCTGGAGAACGCTTCCTCCGTTGTGACGGTTTCTTCCGGCAATGCCGGCTATTGGGCCAAGAACGCCGATCCGATCGGCTATCTTTACAGCGACGGCGTCAGCATGCAGACGGACGGTCAGCCGGGCAGCTATGCAAACAGCCTGACGGTCGCCTCGGTCGATAACGACGGCTTTATCGGCAACTACCTCCTGGTCGGACAGGAGCCGATCGCGCCGTCCGAAACCACTGGCTTTACGAACAAGCCGATCTCCACGATCGTGGGAGAGCACGAATTCGTGTTTTTCTCTGAGGATGCAACGAAGTATGCCGTGGACGCAGCCGGGAACAACCTGCTGCTTGCCTATGCAGATGCGGTCAAGGACAAGATTGTCTTCGTTTCCAGAGGACAGTCCTCGTTCTACCAGAAGCATGATGCCGCAGCCGCCGCAGGTGCGCTGGCGTGCGTGGTCTACAACAACCAGTCTGGCTCAATCAATATGGACCTGAGCAGCAGTACCGCAACGATCCCGTGCGTGTCGATCACACAGGACGACGGCGAACTGGTCCGTACGCAGGCCGAGCCGGTTTATGCAGAGGACGGCACGACAGTCCTGTATTATACCGGCAAGATCGAAGTGCGCGGCAAGGAACCGGTTCGGTTCAACCGCGATTATAAGACCATCAGTGAATTCAGTTCCTGGGGCGTTCCGGGCGATCTGACGCTGAAGCCGGAGATCGCTGCGCCCGGCGGCAATATCTACTCGCTCAACGGCCTGCACAACAGCACCAGCGGTATGCAGGGCGGCCACCAGGACTATGAACTCATGAGCGGCACCTCGATGGCTGCGCCGCAGATCGCCGGTATCGGCGCGCTGGTCAAGCAGTACATTGAATCCAAGGGCCTTTCCCGCAGCGATCTGACCGACCGCGCGCTGGCCCAGTCGATCATGATGTCCACGGCAGAGCCGGTCGTCAACAATGAAAACGACGCGTATTACCCGGTCATTCAGCAGGGTGCAGGCATGGTCAACGCTGCGGCGGCGACTTCTGCGGACTCCTACATCAAAATGCGGGCTGACGCGACTGCATCCTGGACTGACGGCAAGGTCAAGGCTGAACTTGGCGACGACCCCGCACGCACGGGCAGCTATGATTTCAGTTTCACCGTCAACAACCTCGACGGACGGACGCACGCCTATGCGCTGAGTGCCGAACTGTTTACGCAGGCTCTGCTCGACTATGAGGGGCAGAGTTACATGGACACGCTGACGACGCCGCTGAGCGCGGCTGTGACGTGGACTGTGAACGGCAGAGCGACCGACAGCCTGAGCCGCGATTACGATTATAACAACGACGGCCGGGTCGATCTGGAAGACGGCCAGCTGCTGCTGGATGTCGCGTCGAAAAAGCCGGGCGCAAAGCTTCTCAATGCCAAGGCCATTGCCGATTTGAACGGCGACGGCGCTGTGACGGCCTATGATGCACACCTGTTCCTGAATCTGCTTCAGGAGGCGACGATCCTTGTTCCTGCAAACGGTAAGGCTGAGGTCGTCTGCCACATCCGCCTGCTCGACCGCAGTGCGCTGAATGCTTCGTATCCCACGGGCGCCTATGTTGAGGGCTATGTGCGCGTGCAGGGCCTCGCCACAGACGAGGGCGCCGCCGGCACGAGCCATTCCATCCCGGTGCTCGGCTACTACGGAAGCTGGTCGGAGCCGTCGATGTATGATGTCGGTTCTCTGATCGACAGCATTTACGGCACGGAAACGCGCGCGCCCTATCTCGGTACGACGAACAGCTATGGCTATACCGTTTCCAACTTCCTGAACATTCTCTATGCCGGTGAGACGGAGTCCTCTGCAATGGTCGGCAACCCCGTTGACTTTGACGACGAGTATCTGAGCGTCCGCAACGCCTTCAACAATCAGGGCGGCAACAGCATCAGCACGCTTGTCTTCTCGCTAATCCGTAACGCGGGCAACTCCCGCCTCCAGATCGTCGATTCCAACACGAAGACAGCGTATCTGGACGAGGAAGTTGGCGCAGCGACTGCTTCGTACTACTCCGAAAATGCAAACGCATGGCAGCATACCCGCCTCCAGCTTGGCATTGACTGGAGCGGCACAGACGCCTCCGGCAATGCGCTCCCGGAGGGCACCAGCGTGGATCTTACGCTGACGATGGCCCCGGAATACTATGCAAATGCCGATGGCAGCTATCGTTGGGATGAACTCAAGGATGGTGCAAAGTTGAGCACGCACCTGACCATCGACAATACCGCGCCGGAACTCATCTCCGTCCGTCAGGATCTGACGCAGAAGACGCTGGCCGTTACGGCCATGGATAACCGCTATGTCGCGGCTGGCATCCTCTGGAACATGACGGATACCCCGACGCCGGTCAGCTATATCCTGCCGAATCAGCCGGAAGACGCACTCGGCAAGACGACCGACTGCACGTTCGATCTCTCCAAGCTGAGCGGCGGCGAGAAGCTTCTGCTTCAGGTTGTGGACTATGCCTACAACGCCTCTGCATATCAGCTGATCAGCGGCGAGGAGCCCGCAGAGGCGCTGACCTCCGTCACGCTTTCCCCGGAGAGCGTCTCCCTGCTCACAGGTTCCAACTACACACTTGAAGCTTCCACAGAGCCGTATTACGCCGACGATAAGTTGGATTGGACGTCCTCCGCGCCTGCGGTCGTGACGGTCAACAATAACGGCCAGATCAAGGCCGTCAGCGCCGGCACCGCAACAATCACGGCAGCTTCCCACAAAAAACCAGAAGTCCATGCTTCCTGCACCGTACAGGTGCTTGCGCCGAACTACACGTTCCGCGGACTTTTGACAGCAGACAATCAGGTGCAGACCTTCGAGTGGAATCTCGCAGACAGCGAGACGTGGGAAAAGGTCGCAGCGGTTGACGGCATCGGCAGCCGCGTGACCTCGGCAGGCGCTTCCAGCGCAAACGGCATTTATGCGTTTGACGTGGGCGGCAGTGCATATGAGATCGATTTTGCCACCGGCAAGATCCTGAACACCGGCAGCGCACCGTTCTCGGACGAGATTGGCCCCGTCGCATACGACGACATTGCCCTTTCCCGCAAATATACCGGAACGGAGTCGCTGCACGGCGATCTGCTGACCGGTGTATACTCCATGAACATCATCCCGATGCAGGATCCGATGAACGGAAGTGCCAGCAGCTACATCAGTGTGTACGACCTGTTCGGCTATGACGCGGATGGCTTCTCCGGCATCACCTCGCTGGGCTCCATCACGTTCAAGGATCCCGATAGCGGTGAGGATGTGGACGCTGAAGCCTATTATGTCATCGACAACGCAGGCGGCATCTGGCAGCTTATGATCTATCCGCAGGACGGCGACTATTACGCAGCCTATCAGTACATCCCGACGGATCTGGGCTTCCAGTTCCCGTACGACCCCAACTGGGCGACGCTTTGCTCGCTGAACGTTGCGGATGACGGCGAACTCTTCCTCACTTCGTACAGCACACAGGGCAAGGGCGCTTCCCGCAAGGAAAGCACGACGCTTTACTGGCTGCACTACGATGAGCAGGCGAACCGCTTCCGCACGGCCATTATCGGATCCTTCGGCGATATTGCGCCGGTCAGCGTGACCGAGGTCCATACGAACGACTCCACAGCAGATACGCAAAAGACAAGCATCTTTGAAAAGGCACTGCGGCCGGAAGCGCTCAAGACCGCAAAGGCCCAGCCGATCAGCCAGATGAAGGCAGCAAATAAGCAGACCGCAGGTACGCTCAACAGCGTCAGCCAGCCGCAGAGCACCGGCAGCACAAGCGCGCAGCGCAGTACTGTGACGCTTGATCTGACCGCCATTGCGCCGACGGCAAGCAGCATCATGGAGATCTCGTACAATACGAAAGAACTGACGCTCTCCTCCGTCACAGGCGCGGCGACGCTTACCTCCTGGTATGAGTCCGTGCCTGGCACAATCGTTTTTGCCTGCGCCGAACGCAGCGAGGCCGCTGTGGGCGAACTGCTCGGTCAGCTGAGATTTGAACTTGCGGCAGGCAGTTCGAGTTCAAAGGTCACGATCAAGACGAAGCAGCTGAACGAAACAAGCTTCGCAGCCGGACAGGAAAAGATCCGGACCGTGGTGCTGGGCGACAGCTTGAGCCAGATCCTCCCCGCGATCATCTCCTCCGGTGAAAAGGACTGCCCCAGCCGCAGCTTCCGCGATCTGGATACGATCAAGTGGTATCATGAAGCGATCGACACAATGCTGCGTGAGGGCCTGATGAACGGTACCGGAAATGGGCTGTTCGAGCCGAACGGCACGCTGACCCGTGCGATGCTGGTCACGATCCTCTGGCGTTCGGAGGGCAAGCCCGCTGCTTCTGCCCAGACGTCGTTCACGGACGTTCCGGCAGGTGCCTATTATGCGGAGGCTGTCCGCTGGGCAGCTGCCAACGGCGTCGTCAAGGGCGTCAGCAGCACGGAGTTCGGCCCGTCCAAAAACATCACGCGGCAGGAACTTGTCACCATTCTTTGGAGACTGGCCGCGAAGAAGGGACTGAATACCTCCAACGCCGGGCTGACCGTTCCGGAGTTTGCCGACCGCAGCCAGATCGCCGCGTGGGCAGCCGAGGCCATGAGTTGGGGCTGCACCAGAGGCATTTTGACCGGCAAGAGCGCGAACCGCGTTGACCCGACTGGCACTGCAACCCGCGCAGAAGCAGCGGCCATGATTGTCCGCTTCCGGAATCTCGGTACAGCAGGCGAAAAGCAGTAAATCCACACCATGCAGCAGCGCGAAGCTTCAGCCGCTGCTGCATGGTGGTCTGAAAGAGACAGTGCTAGAAGCGCATTGCATGCCATAAAATGAAATGAGGGAGAAAGAACCTGACGGCTCTTTCTCCCTCCGTTTTTTGCAAAATTGTCGTACCTTTGTCGTATAACCGGTTTCGCCTGATACAATAATGTTTTTTATACCGCACTCTCCTTAAAATTAAAGGCACGGTCAAAACCATGCCTTTAAAGAAGAGGCAGGGATGAGCGTTACATCCCCATTTATGTAAGCGCGGCCGCTCCCACACGACTGCGGTTACAAACAAAAAACCGTGCTGCCTGATATGGCCGCACGGAAATAAAGCCCCTATCTACTTAGATAAGTGCTGAATATTTCGGCTCCGGTCATGGCAAGGCACAGGGCAGCTCTCAGAAGACCTGACTTATTCTGACCAAGCAGACATCACAGTGACCGACTCGCGGGGCTTCTCACCCCATTCCACCTGCAAGCACATGGCTTACGCGAACTACCCGATATTCATTTTTTATCATTATAACATAGAAATACGCAATTACTAATATCATTTTTCTGCGCGATATATTGGATTTTGCATAACTTCATCTAAAAAATGAAATAGTCCGCTGTAACATCTCCTACAGCACGAATTTTACGTCAGAGATCTTGATCTCCTGCGCAGTGAACTTAAAAAACTGCCCGTGAGACGCTTCTCTCACAGGCAGTTTTGTTGGTTTATGCCGCTGTATAGATCTTTTCCCAGCGGACAGTCGCGTAGAACACGATCGAGAGCGCCGCTGCGATCGTCCAGCCGATGGGCCAGGAAATCCAGATGCCGGTCGTGCCGAGCGCCGTGCGGGACAGAATTTCTGCCAGCGCCACGCGAAGAACCAGGTCGGTGAACGTGGCGATCATGAATTTTTTCATCAACCCCGCGCCGCGCAGCACACCGTCGGAGACGAGCTTGGCAGACACAATGAAGTAGAACGGCGCGATGATGCGCAGAAATTCCACGCCGGTGTCCATCGCCTGCCCCGTGGGACTGTCGAGGAAGATATGCACGAGCGGCTGCCCGGCGAACACGTAGAGCGCCACCAGCGGCACGCACAGCGCCCAGACGAGTTTGATACCAGCCCGAAAGCCGGACTTGATGCGATCATATTTGCTGGCTCCGAGGTTCTGCGCCGTATAGTTGGAAATGCCGTTGCCGAGCGTGGTAAGGGACGTGATAACCATGTTGTTGAGCTTCACCGCCGCAGAGTAGCCTGCCATGACGGCCGCGCCGAAGCTGTTGATGACGCTCTGGATGATGATGTTGCCGACGGAAATAAAGCTCTGCTGCAAGATGCTCGGAATGGCGATGACCGCGAACCGTCCAAAATGGTTCCATGAGAAGATCTTTACTTTTCCTTCCGTCGGGATTTTCGCAAAGCGGCGGAAGACGACCACAAGCGCCAGCACGCAGCTGATTCCCTGGCACAAAAACGTCGCCCAGGCAACACCGGCAACGCCCATGTTGAACGCCGTAACAAACAGAATATCGACCGCGATATTAGACGTGGACGAGCAAGCAAGAAAGATAAACGGCGTTTTGGAGTCGCCCAGCGCTGAGAAAATGCCGGTTGCGACATTGTAGAGGAACACGAACGGCAGACCGTAAATGTAAATGTCGAGGTATAATTTCGAGTCCGCGAAGACCTCTTCCGGCGTTTTGATGAGCCGAAGCAAACTGTCGCAGCAGAGCGTGCCGACAAGCATCAGCGCCGCGCAGATCACGCAGCTGGAAATGAGCGCCGTGTAGACTGTCGTCTTGAGGTCATTATACTGCTTCGCGCCGAAAAACAGCGCCGCCAGAACCGAACACGCGATGTTGCAGCCGAAGGCAAAGGCGATGAAAATGAGCGTAATTTCGTAGCTGTTGCCGACGGCAGCAAGGGCGTTGTCGCTGATGAATTTGCCGGCCACAAAGCTGTCCGCGATGTTATAGAGCTGCTGGAAAATGATGCTGCCAAAGAGCGGCAGGCAGAACTGCCAGAGGACCTTCTCGGGCTTGCCTGTCGTCAGATCCTTATTCATGTTGCATCGCCTCCTTCGCGGATGCAATAACGCTTGCCGCGCCGCTTACGCCGTATTCGCTCGACGAGAGCATCAGATCGTAGCTTTCCGGTTCGCCCCAGAGTGTGTCCGCGTAAAAATCAAAGTGGTGCTTGCGCATCCGGTCGACCTTCTGCGCCTTATGAAGAGCGCGTTTTTCATCCAAATTATTACGCGCTGCAATCCGCTTTGCCCGGTCGGCGCTATCCGCATAGATGAAAACGGAAAGCGGACGGTAGCCTGCGGCCCGCAGAATGGCGGAGGCACACCGGCCAATGATGACGCAGTCACCCTTTTCTGCAAGCTCTAAAATTGCGCGGCGCTCGGCTTCAAAGACCCGCGCTTCTTCCGAGTAAAACGCCTCGCCCGGCGCGGCGGTGTCCGCAAAGGGATTGCCCGAGACGGCAATGCCAAAATCCTCGCCCTTTTCGTCGTATTCCGCGACGGCGGTTTCGGAAAGCCCCGCTTCCTGCGCGGCTTTTTGAATGAGGCATTTATCGTAGCAGGGAATCCCCAGCTTTTTTGCGACTGCTTCGCCAATTTCCCGGCCGCCGCTGCCATACTGGCGGCTGATGCAGATGATCGTCCGTTCCATCTTTTTTCGCTCCTGTCTTACATTTTTTCTCTTGACCGCCCCTATCGTAGCAGAAAAATGAAATATGTAAAATCTATATTTGACATTTCTGATATATCAAAATAGAATGGCAGAAGAGAAACGAATGCACGGAGGGTGCCATGTATATCAGCTACGAGTATTACCGGATTTTTTATCACGTCGCCAGGTGCGGCAATCTGACGAAGGCGGCGGAGGCGCTGCAGAACAGCCAGCCAAACTTAACACGCGCGATTCGGAACTTAGAGGCGGAGATCGGCTGTCCACTCTTTTCGCGCACGAATCGGGGCATGATTTTGACCCCGGAGGGCGAGGGGCTGTACCGGCACATAAAGATCGCCTGTACGGAAATTGAAGCGGGCGAAGCCGCCGTGACGCAGAGTCGGACGCTCGAGCGCGGAAACGTGTTTCTGGCAGCAAGCGAGGGTGCGCTTCGGTGTTTACTCCTGCCGGTACTTAAAAGGTATCAGGAAAAGTACCCCGGCGTGCATCTTCGCATCAGCAACCACTCCACGCCGCAGGCCGTCGCGGCGCTGCACGAGACGACGGCAGATTTTGCGGTCATCACAACGCCGGTTACGCTCTCGCCGTCTCTCACGCAGACGATCGTCAAAGAAATTCGGGAGGTTCCGATCTGCGCGCCGGCCTTTTCCGGTTTGCTTGGACGAAGCGTCGCGCTTTCCGAGCTGGAAGCGTATCCACTCATCACGCTCGGCGCGGGCACGACCTCCCATGCGTTCTACGTCTCTGTTTTCACCGCGCAGGGCGTTGCTTTTCAACCCGCCATCGAAGCCGCCACGGCTGACCAGATCATCCCAATGGCAGAAGCGGGTCTTGGCGTCGGCATCGTGCCGGAGGCGTTCATTCGTCCGTCTGATAATGTGCGCTGCATCGAACTGCAAGAGCCCCTCCCGCTGCGTGCCGTGTGCATCGTGAAACGGAAGGGGCAGCCCCTGAGCGTCGCCGCGAGGGAGCTGGAGCGGATGCTGCTGGCGGCTGGGGATCAGAGCACCTGACTCAGATTTGCTGCTTCAAAAGCCGAAGCAGCTTTTCTTTTCTGTAATGCAGCGTCATCACCGGGATTCCTGTTTTCTCGCTGTAGGCACGCAGGGTCAGCGGCGGCGTTTGCAGATATAACGCACGAAGCAGCGCCGCGTCTTCCTCCGGAAGTGCATCTACTACTTCACGAACGCGCTGCACGGCAAGGGTATGTAGGATGTTTTCTTCCACATCGGCATCCGGGTCCGGAATGACTTCCTCGCCGGTAGACTCTTTGTCTGCCTGCGCAAAAAGGGAGATGATCGTCCACCCCTTTTTGCTTTCTGCAAGATAGTCGCTGCGCCGCTTCTCGGTTCGGCTTTGCAGATATTCCTCCTTCGAGCATTCCAGAACGACGTTTTTCATATTCAAAAAGAACCTGTCTTTGTTCTCGGGATCACGGACGAAGTCCAGATATTCCGCGCCGCTCATCTCGATCCATTCTACGGTGTCGCTGTTTTGCTTTCTTCTGAAGTACCTCGTTTTCAAGATACATTCCTCCATTTCTGAATTTCATTTGCAGGGATAAGCAAATGCCAGAAACGGAGGGGCGCGGGCAGGTGGCAGAATGACTGCCCAGCGCAGGTTCTGTCTGTATTTTGGCACCCTTGTATTTTCCTGTTTGTGGGAAATTGACGCCTTTTGACTGGTGGACTCGCTTAAAATGGAAAATGCGCAGATTTTACAGTTTTCCGTGGAATTCTGTAAAATCTGCGCTCTTTCGACTACGAAAAAACCCGCAGAGGCTTGAGCCTCTGCGGGGCAGAATATCAGGCACAATGATCGCGGGTGGGAAATTATCACTTTCTCATACCGTTGCGGGGCAGGCAGCCGTGCGTGTCCGGCTGCCTGTTCCTATTGCGTCTGTATGGCTCCCGGCTGAGTTCTCTCAGCCGGGAGCGTTTGTGTGTGCCGGTTATTTATAATAGCCGGTCTTTTTCTGGTATTCCGCCAGCTCCCACCAGTTGGGGTTGCTGTTGATCTGGTTTTGCAGCTTCTTCCAGAGCGACTGCGTGGGCGACGGCTCCTCGGTGTACGCGGTGACGGTGTAGGTCACATACGCGCCGTTGGAGGCATAGACTCTGTAAGCCTTCGGCGTGGACAGGTCTACACGCTGGGTAGAAGAGGGCTCTACCTTGGACGCGTTCGCCGTCACGATGGTCGGCGCAACATGCTTCAGATCCGCGCCGTAAAAAGACGCTGCTGGCAGACGGTTTGAAGAATGGCTACCGCCAGCGCACAATTCCGATTTTGGAGCCGCGCCTGCTTGCAAGACTGAAAGCAGAGCCGAAAATCATTACATTGGAATCTGGCGGAGAGAAGCGTCAGGTCGAAGCAGAGTTTATTTTTCACAGTCCGGAAGGGAAAGCCTATTATCCACGGAATTGGTACGACCGTGAGTATCGTTCCTTTATGAAGGATCTGATCAAGGCACATCCGGAAATTCCGTCATTGACGCCCCATGAGCTTCGGCACACGAGAGCAACGCTCTGGTCGGCGCAGGGCGTACCGCAGCATCTGATTGCAGACCTGCTTGGACACTGCGACACCAGAATGCTGGAACGGGTCTATAATCACACAACGACGGACACGCTGAGACAGGCGTTGGAAGCCGTACAGACGAAGGAGGGAGAGAGAGCCTGACGGCTCTTTCTCCCTCCATTTTTGCAAAACTGTCGTATTTTTGTCGTACAATCGGTTTGGCCTTATAGCCGTTTCTGACGTGCCAAACTTTTCGGGCCTAAAAGCAAATAAAAAGTCCCGAAACCATTGAAACTTCTGGGCTTTTCGCAGTGGCATCTATTTGGGTGCAGCTTGATGGTGGAGACTGGCGGACTCGAACCGTCGACCTCTTGCGTGTGAAGCAGGGCTCAAACACAGCGGTGCTCGCCGCACGGGCAGAAATCCTTGCTGCGCAAGGATTTCTATTGCTTTTACTTCCACCCGCTGATACCATTTTCCTTTTCAGAACGCTTACATCCTTTATAGGTATTATATCATATGGTCTGTTCACGAAACAAGAGATCTGAGCATTTTCGGACAACTCTTTACGTCTTCTATCATCCAACAGCAAGTCAGGGCATCTTTCCGCATCCTGCATCATCTTTTCATCATCCAAGAGCAAAAGAGAATATGAAAACTTCGACCACTCTACCGTTATATGGGAGAGTGGCTGCTTTATAATACGGCCATAAAGTTCAGAAACAAAGGAGCGTGATGCGTATAAGGAGAGCACAATATCGGAAAGGGTCAATATAGTCAGGAGTTATTATTGACCAAATTTAAAAGGAGGTATTCTTATGAATACGAAAAATTTGTTTGCGCTCGATTTTACCAAGTCCTCTATTGTCGCAAGTGCGACGACGCTTAGAAAAGCCCGCAATCCGGAAAGTCCCGAATGTAAGGTCTTGCAGCGGGTGCTGTCCGAGCATCCAAGCTTCCATGTTGCGGAAAAGAAAATCAATAAGAAGAACGGCAAGCAGACCTACAAGGGGCTGACCTTCCAAGCAATGACCGATTATATCAAGACGCAGGCCAACAGCGAGGCCGAAATCAGGAAATATGAGGTCGTCCGGCACATTGCCAAAATCAAGGGCAGTGAATATGCCCTGACAAAGAAATGGTTTTTGAATGCCTATCCCGCATACAAAGAGAAAGCGATTGTGGAACAGGAAATGGCCGAAATGCTTCAAGCAGAAAAAACGCCCATTTCAGCGTTGCCCACAGCCGTTGGACTTTGATGCAGGGAGGGCAGGAAAATGCGTAAGGATTATAAGATTGATTTTGCTTCCAAGACCATTACCATGACCGCAGAGTTTGAAAAGGCTATGAGCGACCCCAACAGCAGCGCATATCAGACAATCCAGAAGCTGTGTGCGGATTTCCCCAATATGCGGATTGTCAGACGCACGCACCGCACGCCTGTCCGCTATGTCAGCAAGCAGGGCGATGTATCTGCCTGCAATCCCTACAAGAACCTGACCTATGAAAAGATGGAGCAGTTCATTTCCGCGCTGCCCAACAGCACAGAGTATCGCAGGCAGTATGACTTCCTGAAAACCTACGCTTCCGGCATTCAGACCAACGGATACAGTATTGTGCGCAGTTGGTTTATCGCCCAGTTCCCGCTTTACCGCAAAGAACCGCTGTTTTATCTGACCGGTGAGCATACGGTTCTTTCTGCCGCGGACTTCCTGAAAAAGCAGGAAGCAATGAGGCAGAGCGCGTAAAGGAAATTAAGTCAGACATTTAACAGAATATAGGAGTAATGAGATATTATGTGGTAAATGTCTGACTTAAAAATGGGAGAAGATTATGCTGGAATGTAGAACCTATTCTTATGCCGAGCTATCCGCGCTGCTTCATACACAGGACAGCCAAGGTATAAAGCGCAGATTTGAACGTTGGGAAGTCAAATATACCACAACTGGCCGAGGGACAGGGCAAAAATTTGCAATTACAGAAATCGGAAATCCGTTCAAGGTCTATTGCATACTGGACTTCGGCTTTTCCCCACAAACAGATTTCACAAAGCTGGCTTTTTTTACTTACTATCTGCTATGCGACGATGAATTTCAGCAGTTTCCAGTTGTTCAAATGGAAGAACGTTTGAGAGCTGACGGACATACCTTGTCGCGGCAGACCATCAAAACGTATCTTTCGCACTTTGAAGATGCCGATCTGATTTGCCGTGGAATACGTTTCACCTATTATTTTGCTGTTGGCAAGTCCCATAAAAATACTGACGAAACAACATACAAGCGTGCGTGGGCGGAATACTGGGAACGCATTCATCAGGGTTGTCCGTGGGAACAGGCAATCGGTGAGATGTGTGCCACCTATGGCGGCGTAGCTCGAAAGCATCCGCAGCTTGTTTTGAACGCCTTTTACAACCATATGTATGGGCAAATAATAGACTGGGCATTGGAAGCTATGAACGTGGAACTGGACAAATCAGATTGATTTGTCCAGTTCACTTTTTATATAGGAAAAAGGAGAAAACACGATGCTAGAAAAGAATGTGCCGGAATATTATCCGGCTATGTATCAGGACGGCTATACCCCAACAGAGATTTTGGCCGCAATGCGGAAGAAGCTGCGGAAGAATGTCCAAGAGCAGCGCTGGAACAGCAGTCAGCTTTCCAATATACACCTCACCGCAAAAGTGGAGGTGAAGAAATGAGAGTTGATAACACCAGAAGAGAACGACAGGAGAAGAAACGAAAATCACAGTCAAAATCTCAGTTGGAAGCAATGATATTCTCTGTCATTCAGTCCTGCATCAAATCGACAGTGGACGAAGCGATGAAAGAGATATTCAAGGACTTCAAATAAACAGAATGCGGTTTTTAAGTCAGACAATTAACAGAAAAGTATAGAAATTCACTATTATCTGTTAAATGTTCAACTTAAAAACCGCTTTTTTCTTTTTCCGCAGCCGTGTTTGAAATCCAGAAGCCCATTTCAAAATTAACCAGCCACGCCCAAAGAGGTCAGGGCAAATAAAAAAGATTTCTCCCGAAATACACCCCCTGTCCACAAAAGGGTGCTGCACGTTTGCTGAACAGAATTTGCCGTGTATCCGGCTGATTTTGGGCTATTGGAGCAGGCGAGAAAGTGTATAGGAAATCAGTTGTTTTCTTGGACGTATTCAATCAGGTCTCCGGGCTGACAATTCAGCAGGGCGCACACACGGGCAAGGTTTTCCATAGAAATATACTTCTTCTCCCGCAGAGATTGAAGCACACCCTCTGACAGAAGCTTTTCTTTCCTTATTCTATTGGTGTTATAGCCAGCTTCTTTTAGCGCCGCAAGAATATCGGTCTTGTAAATGATGGGCATTCGTCAAAATCGCCTCCTTTTCCATTGTCCCTATTATATCAAACAATTACACAGGAATCAATGTAAAACTTCAACAAGAAATTACACTATTATTTGTGTAATATGCGAATTGAATTTACACTGATTGTAGTGTAATATATAGACAGTTGATAGAGATACCCACCAAACAAATTATCATCCAAAAGGAGAACAAGACAATGAGCAAGAATGAAATCGTGAGCCTGATTGAAACGATGAACAACTATGACGAGCTGGCAAGCAAAGCGAAAGCCAAGGCAGACGCCATCCGCGACGCGCTGAAAGAAGAAATGCTGCGGCTGGACACCGAGGAGCTGAACGCGGGCGCTTACATTCTCCGCTACACCAACATCATCAGCAACCGGTTCGACACCACCACCTTCAAGCGCCTGTATGCCGACCTCTACAAAGACTTCACCAAAGCCGTCAGCAGCCGCCGCTTCACAGTCAGCTGCTGATAGAAAGAACAAGCTCCGCGGGCGAGGAAAGCCCGTGGAGCAGAAAGGACAGAGAGATATGTTGATATTCGATGAATTGTGGAACGGGGCATTCAGCCCGTGTGAGCACCGCTATGAGCGGAACAGCGACTATGATATTGTCAGCCGCCGCATCAGCGCCCAGATGGATGTACTGCGGCAGAACGCCTCCAAGAGACAGAAAAAGGTGTGGGAAGCCTATGACCGCGATTTGGCCGAGCGCGAAAATCTGGAACAGCAGGACGCTTATTATCAGGGCATTCGGTTCGGCGCACGGTTTATGCTGGATGTGCTTTTGGAACAGCCCGGCAGCTATGAGGCGCGGCGATGAAAGCAGGCTATGCCAGATGCTCCACCAACGAGAGCAGGCAGGACATTGAACGGCAGGTGCGGGAGCTGAAACAGGCGGGTGCGGAAACTGTATATCTGGAATATGAACACGGCGACGCGGCAGTCAAGGAACAGTTGTCCTTACTTCTGGAACAGGCGCAGGCGGGCGATACCATCATCACGCTGGAGGTTTCCCGCCTTGCCAGAAGCACAAAGCAGCTCTGTGAAATCATTGACGCCATCAGCCGGAAGCACCTGTGTCTTGTCATTGTCAGCAGTATCACAATGGACTGCCGAAGCGGGCACGCAGACCCAATGACAGAGGCGTTTTTACAGATGGCAGGCGTGTTCAGCCAGTTGGAGCTTGCTATGATACGCGCAAGGGTGCGCTCCGGAATGGCAAACGCAAAAGCCAAAGGCAAGCAAATTGGCAGGCCGCATCTGACCAGCGACGATATACCCGCATCCTTCCTCCGCCATTATCCGGCCTATAAGGGCAGACAGCTCAACATCAGCGAGTTTGCAAGGGTGTGTAATCTCAGCCGGACAACCGTTTATAAGTATATTGACCTTTTGGAGCGGAAATAAATTAAGTCATACATTTAACAGATATTAGAGAGAATTTCTTCTTTCTGTTAAATGTATGACTTGAATTTGTTTATGCCTGAAAACTACGGCATTGCCTCCATTGCCCATAGATTCCCAGCTTTAAGATGGACAGTATAGTCTCTTCCAGAGTGCCCGCAGAAAAGTGCCATGCCTTCCAGTTTCTCGGCTGTTATTTTGCTTGTGCCCCAAACCGGAAGCACGAGTTTTGCACACCCTATTACACGGCTTCCATCACAAATTTCCGCTAAAATAGTCCCATCAACAGTTGCATTTACGTTGTTGAATATTGTGAAGTTATCTTTTAAGTATGCGCTTGCCATAACGCTGCAAGTACCCGTTTCGCTAACCATAACTCTGACCCCATCAAAACGGAGTCTTTCAAAGCATTTTTGAGGGCTATCCTCTGCGATAAGAGCGGTTTCTGCTTCTTGGATTTGTGCTTGCAGCTTTTCTGCTTCATCTTTATATTTTTTCTCTGCCTGTGCCGCTTTTTCGAGTGCGCCACTACGAACCAGCGAAGAAACATACGCGCTGTTTATTGCATCAGCTCGCGCACGGTTTTCCGCATTTTGCCGCTGAATATTCATCGCTGTTGCAAGGCCAGCGCCCGGCCCGGCAAGGCCATTGGCGATGCCACCATGAATGGCCCAATCTGTATCTCGTGTTGATACAAGAGGCGTAGTCAATACAGAAGGCGCTTGCGACATCAGATATGCGTTACTAGAGGCCTTTTTATATTGATCACGCAGAATAGCGAGGCGCTTTTCACGACCTGAATAACCTGCGTATTTTTCTATCTCTTCACATTTTGCACGTTCGTCTGCACGAATTTTGTTTAATGCAAGTTCCAGCTCTTGCTGTTTCTTTCGCTCAGTTTCCTGATTCTCCTGCCAATTTAGTGATGCGGCTTTAAGATACAGCGCCTTCACATCCACATCGCCAAGCTGCATCGTTCCGGCTATCTGTGCTGCTTTTTGCAGATCCGCTTCCGATTGAATCGCGGTAATACCGGCTTTTTTGCACATCTGATAGAAATTCCGCAGATTTTGATTATCCTGTTTCACTGCCAGTCGTGCGTTGCGCTCCCTTTCCTCTTGCTTCCCTTCTATGTGCCATTTTATTACAAAGAACGTGATTAGCACAAATACAATCCCGCACACGACAAGAATACCTTCTGCTCCAATCGCGCCTCCTAAGATAAGCAAAAACACGACTAGGCAGACGATTAGTGTTACCATTTTCTTTCCCTCTTTCTTTATGATGGTAAGTTTAGTATATAACATTTTGTTTTATATTTCAATATAACAATCTGTTTTCTCTATACTTTTCTGTGAAACTTCCACAAAGGAGCACGGGAAAATGTATAGACGCATCCGCGATTTACGCGAGGACAGCGACCTGTATCAGAAGGATTTGGCGGAGTATTTACAGTGTTCGCAGGTCTGCTATTCGCACTATGAAATGGGCAAACGGGATATTCCAACGGACGTTTTGATCAGGCTGGCGGATTTCTACCATACCAGCACTGACTATCTTCTGGGCCGCACGGACGAAAAACAGGCGTATCCCGCCTCCAAGAGTAAACAAGAGGGATAGCCCATGCCCGGACAACCGTTTGACCGCATTGCCGTTCTGTATCAATATCTGTTTCAGAACACCTGTAAGGGGAAAACCGCCTCCGTAGCGGACATTCTGACCAACTACCGCAACCACGGCTATGAACTCGAAATCAAGTCCTTCTACCGCGACAAGGACGTTCTGAATGCCTTGGACGGCATTGAAATTGCCTACGACCACCGCACGCGCGGCTACTGGATGAAAACAGACGGATTTGAGCCGTATGAGCTGCGGCTGATTGTTGGCAGCATCCAGTCCTCCAAATTCATCACACAGAACGTCGCCAACCGAATCACAGCAAAGGTCTTGAGCCTGACAGACCGCAATACCAGCGCCGGTCTGAACCGCCGGTCGTTCGTCGCAGGCCGTATCCGCAGTATGAATGACAGCGTGGTAAAGGATGCAGACAACCTCCACATTGCCATTCAGACTAACCGTAAGGTGCGCTTCAAATATTTCCACTATGACCGCGAAAAGAAAAAGTGGTATTCACACAACAATGAAGCCTATGTTGTCAGTCCTTTTGGGCTTTTGTGGAACGACGGAAATTACTATCTCTATGCCTACGATGGAGAGAAGTTCCGTCATTTCCGCGTTGACCGTATGGAGCACATCACTGTCTATCCAGAGCCAAGAGAGGGCGCAGAAGCATTCAAGCGCATCGACCTGAACGCCCACCAAGCCCAAGTCTTCCATATGTTCACCGGAACGGAAACGACAGTAAAGCTCCGCTGTGCCAACCACTTGGCCGACGTGATTTTAGAGCAGTTCGGCAAGGACACGATGCTGATTCCAGATGGAGAAGATGATTTCACGGTTTCTGTTCCAGTCCAAATCAGCAAGCCGTTTTATGCGTGGGCGGCAGGCTTTGGAGCAGATATGAAAATCCTGTTCCCGCAGGCCATAGTCAATGAAATGCGGACATTCATTCAGGAATTATCCGAGATGTATAAAGATGATGGGAAGATGTAAAAACATCTTCCCATTTGTTCATTGCTGCTTCTGGATGATAAAAGATGATAGAAGATGATGGGTTATCTTCTGGCAGACAGCTTTGCAATCCGCTCCGCATTTGCGTTCATCTGTGCCAGCGGAGAAAACCTGTCAAAGCTCTTGGCAATATCCGCATCATAGATGTTGCAATAATGCTTTGTCATTTTCAGCGTCGCGTGTCCCAACAGCTTTTGGAGCGTGAACGCATTTCCTCCGCAGTCCACCAAGTATTTCCGGGCAAAGGTATGACGGAACAGATGAATCGACGTTTTTTCGACCCCTCTGCTGTGATTGTAGTGCGTAATCGCAAGACGCAGAGCATTTTCCGTCAGCATTCTTCCGTATTCATCACAGAATAAATAGTCCGTCTGCTTGCCTCCGCGAATTTTCATATACGCCCGCAGAATATTTACCATCTGACTGCATAGAGGAACGGCCTGAACCTTATGCGTCTTGGTGTGCCGGAATATAATCTGACTGTCCGCAAGAAAAACATCTTCAATCAGAATGTTCCGGACAGTTGCGGCGCGGCAGCCACAGTTCAGCAGGAAATTGACAATGACCCAGTTGCGATATTCGCAGAAATTACAGCTTGCCGCAGGCTTTTTCAGCAGCCGCAGCAGTTCTTCGTCCGTATAGGTTTCCTTGACTGTTTCGACCTGTTTATAGTTTGGAACATTCAGTGCCGTATAGCCCTGCCCGGCACACCAATTCAGGAAGGTGCGGAACACCCGCAGATAACTGCTGATGGAGTTGTGCGCCAGCCCGCTCTGCCGCATTGAGACAACCATTCTGCCAAGGTCTGTTTGCTTTAGCACATCGAACGTCAGGCTTGTATCCAGATGCTTTCCAATCGACCGGAAATGTGCGTGGTAGGTTTCGACTGTTTTGTCCGAAACGCCTTTTGCAGTTTGGGCGACCACGAAATTTTCAAACGCTTCTTTTATGGACAGATTTGCTCCTGCCTGTTTCATCATAATTTTCATAAAAAGTCAGACCGCCTGCTTTCTTCAAAAATCGCAAAGAACGCAAGCGGTCTGACTTTTTTCAGGGAAAAAGGAAAATCCCTTGAAAACACAGCGTTTTCAAGGGATTGGTGGAGACTGGCGGACTCGAACCGTCGACCTCTTGCGTGTGAAGCAAGCGCTCTAACCAGCTGAGCTAAGCCTCCATTGCTGGACTATTATAGCAGATGGAAGGGGGAAAAGTCAACCTTGGATTTTGTTTTCTTCCTGCCAAAGCGACGGAGCGGCGGCGAGGAGCTGCGTTTTGGTGTTCTGATCGGGGTGCTCCAGCGCATATACTAGCAGCAGGTGCAGCATCCGGCCCACGTCTTTGCCGCAAAGCGTGGGAAAATCCGCGCCTGTGACGGCAAGCTGGCGCAGCGTGACGCAGTCGCCGCGCAGCTCGATCTGCCGGACGGTGTCCGTGCGCTGCAGGTCCGCCTGCAGATGCGCCGTTTCCCAGCCGTGCTCCGCGATCAGGCGCTTCCATTCTGCCTCCGTCCGGCCCTCGCGCCATGTCTGCGCCGTCAACTCAATCAAACGGCAGAGCTTCGCGGGCAGGCGGAACGCCGCCGGGTCGAACGCCGGACAGCGCAGCTTTGCGGCTGTCCATCTGGCCTCCGGCGTTTTTGGCAGGGCGGAAAGCCCGGAAAAATCGGCATTTTCCGCCCGTATGCAGGCGCCCAGAAGTCCTTCGGCCAGCATGCGGCCAAAACATTCGGGCCGGTCGGACAGAAGCGTCTTCTCCGCCTCCTCCCGCACCCGCTCGCGGGAGAGCGACGCGCAGAGCGGCGCGCAGCGTCGGATCGCCGCCTGCGTCTGCGCGTCCAGTGAAAAGCCGAGCTGCGCGGCAAAGCGGTACGCGCGCAGCATCCGAAGCGCATCCTCCCGGAAGCGCGTTTCCGGCTCGCCGACGCAGCGGATGACGCGGCGGGAAAGATCCTCCCGGCCCCCAAAGAGGTCGGTGACCGCGCCGCTCTCGTCCATCGCCATGGCGTTGATCGTAAAATCGCGGCGGGCCAGATCCTCCGCGAGACTTCGCACAAAGCGCACCCCATCGGGGTGGCGGCCATCGTGATATGCGCCGTCAAGCCGGTAGGTCGTGACCTCGGCGCTGACGCCGTCCAGAAGGACGGTCACGGTGCCGTGCCGGATGCCGGTGGGGACGCAGTGCGGAAACAGGCGCAGCACGTCCTCCGGCAGCGCCTGCGAGGCGATGTCCCAGTCGTGGATGGGCCGGTCCAGCAGCGTGTCGCGCACGCAGCCGCCGACGTACCGGGCCTCAAACCCGGCGTCCTCCAGTGTTTTGATGATCGCATCCGGCCTCATAGCGTGTCCTCCCGGCAAAAATCCGAAATTCTTCTTGTTTTATTGCCGTCTTCCGTATATAATATAATGCTGTCAGTTTTCATTATACGCGCCCTCCCGCGCGTGCGCAATCCAAATTTTTCGGAGGAACCTTGCATGGAATATCCTTCCTGTCAACATATCGAGCAATATCTGGTCCCCGGCAAGCGCTGCCATCTGGTCGGAATCGGCGGCGTGTCGATGCGGCCGCTGGGGCTTGTCCTGCGGCGCATGGGGATGGAGATCTCCGGCTCAGACATGAACGCGTCCGTTTCGACGGACGAGCTGATCGCCAAGGGCATTCAGGTCTCCATTGGTCACCGGGCCGAGAATATCGAGGGGGCCGACTGCCTCATCCGCACGGCTGCCGCGCACAACGACAACCCCGAGATCGCTGCTGCCCGCGCCAGGGGCATCCCCATTTTCGAGCGGGCGCAGGCCTGGGGCTATATCATGCGGGCCTACAAAAACGCCATCTGCGTTTCCGGCACGCACGGCAAGACCACGACGACCTCAATGCTGACGCACATTTTCATGCAGGCCAACCGCGATCCCACGATCATGATCGGCGGCTTCCTGCCGCTGCTCGGCGCGGGGCACCGCGTCGGCAAGGGCGACACGATCATTCTCGAAAGCTGCGAATACTGCAATTCGTTCCTGAACTTCTTCCCGACCGCTGCGGTCATTCTCGACGTGGACGCCGATCATCTGGACTTTTTCAAGGATCTTCAGGACGTGGAGCGGTCGTTCCGGAAATTTGCCTCCCTCGTCCCGGCAGACGGTCTGATCGTCGCCAACGGCGACGACAAAAACACCCGCGATACGCTGGCCGGGATGCCGTATCTGTCATTCGGCTTCGATGCGAAAAACGACGTGTACGGGAAGAACTTCTCTGAAGATTTCAGCGAATTTGACGTTTTCTGCGGCGGGCAGCCGTATGCGCACCTGCATCTGGGCGTCATTGGCCGTCACAACGCGCTGAACGCGCTGGCCGCCTGCGCGGTGGCATGGAAATTCGGCATTTCCGGCGAAACCGCAGCCGCGGCGCTCGCAGAGTTCCACGGCGCGGGCCGCAGGCTCGAATACAAGGGCAGTTTCCACGGCGCAGACGTCTACGACGACTATGCCCACCATCCCAACGAGCTCCACGCGCTTTTGCAGGCTGTCCGGCTGATGCATTACCGGCGTGTGATCTGCGCGTTCCAGCCGCACACGTATTCGCGTACGAAGGCGCTGTTCCAGAGCTTTGTCGACGAGCTGCGTACGGCCGATCAGGTCGTTCTGGCCGATATTTACGCCGCGCGTGAACAGAACACCGTCGGTGTCAGCTCGCAGGAGCTGGCCGCGGAGATCCCCGGCGCGGTCTACTGTCCGAGCCTGCAGGGCGTGACGGCCTATCTGCGCGAGAATGCGCAGCCGGGCGATATCATCCTGACCGTCGGCGCAGGCGATATCTACAAGGCCGGAGAGGCGCTTTTTACAGAATAACGGAACTTTTCTCAAAAACCGGCGTCTGAACTCCCAGACGCTGGTTTTTTGATTGACAGCCTGTTCCAGTATCCTGTATAATAAAGTCGAAGAAACAAGAATAAAGGAGGATTCTTATGGTCTCAAGCATTTACAAAAAAACATTTTCCGTTTTGATGAAGCGCCCCTTCCGGCTTTGGGGCATAACCCTGCTTGCAGAGTTCCTGTGTCTGGTGGCCTACGCCGGGTTCATCGGAGTTCCGGCTGCCGCGTTCTGCGCTGCGCTTCTGCTGTCGGCTTCCATGTCGATGATCTTCCTCAACAGCTACCGCACGGGACTTGAGCCGAAGACGACCTATCTGTTCGCCTCATTCAAAAAGGACCGGATCCTTCGCGTTCTGGGCGGCATGGCGTGGATGCAACTCTGGATCTTCCTGTGGTCGCTCATTCCGATCGTCGGGATCGTGTTCGGCATCATCCGTATGTATGAATACCGCTTCGTGCCCTACATCCTTATGACGCGCGACGACGTCAAGCCCACCGACGCCATCAAGATCTCCAAGCAGGAGACGATGGGCTACAAGGGCAAGATGTTCGGCGCGGATATCCTGCTCGGCGCAGTCTATTTGGGCGCATTTCTCGTTTTTACCCTGCTGGGGGAAATCCCGTATCTCGGCGTGCTGTTCCGCATCCTGTGGGTCCTGATCGCCATCGCATACGGCCTGCTTGCGCCGCTGTTCAGCGGGATCATGCAGGCGGCGTTCTATGTGGAAATTCAGAACCGCCGCGCGGCAGGCTCCTGGCACCCCGCTGCGCCCGCACGGCCCGACTGGCCCATTCCGCCGGTGCAGCCCGTGCAGCCGTCCGCTCCCGTTCAGCCCGAGCGGCCCATCCCGCCCACACAGCCCGTGCAGTCCGCTGCTCCCGAACAGCCTGTATACCCTGTCCCGCCTGTTGTGCAGCCTTCGTTTACCGAAGCTGTGACGCAGCCCGCTTCGCAGGGAGCGCCGGTCGTCTTCTCCCCGGAGCCTGAACCGCAGCAGCCGCCGGAGGAGCCGGTCCAGATGCAGCCGTCTGACCTCCGCTGCCCGCGCTGCGGCGCAGCCGTCAAAATTCCCGGCGCCATGTTCTGCACCATATGTGGGGAGCGGCTGAAATGAGCATCGTTCTGTTTATTCTGGCGCTTGCCGCTGCATTTATCGGAACAATTTTCGCCTTCCGCGCCATCAGCCGCATTCACAGCGGCGAAAGCTATACCTACGAAGCCACAGCCTGTGCTGTCTGCGTGACGCTGATCGTGCTTGCGCTGATGCTTCGGTAAGAAATTCTGCGTGCCATCGTCTCTCGGCAGACCGGCAGGGGGCTGCCTCAAACAGGATCAGTATAAAAACCAGCGTTTGGATTTGCTGTCCCCTGACAGGGGTAACAATGGCGGCGGGGGTTACCCGGCTGGTGCTTCAGGCACCAGCCGGGTTTTCCATTGGCGTATAGCTGGGAATGGTTCAGGATACCTTCGGGATCTCTTTGTGCTGTTCGGGTTCGGCCGTTTGTCTGTTCTCCATGCAGCCAATGTCGGCATAGTGAATTTCCGCAGTCTGTGGTGCGTGTTTGGACCATTTTACTTCCTTTTCATTCCCGTTCCGCGCAGAATTTGAAGAACACGCGCAGTCCCCGGATGCGCGAATTAAGGGACGTGATTTTCTTGCCTGCGTCTAACTCTGAGACAATGAAGTTTTCAAAAGCGTCCTGACTGACTTCGTCGACATACTGAACCGGCACACACGCATGAAAATACTTCAAATCCTCCGCATAATAGCGCATGGTTTGAGGGCTCAAATTCTTTAGTTTACAGTGTTTCGTGAACAGTTGTTCCGCTTCTGAAAAGGACGTTCGTTTGACCTGTTTTGCGTTCAAAATTGTGGTTCTGCGCATAAAAAATCCTCCATTTTCACAGCAAAAAATCTGGCGTCAAAATGGGGGTAAAAATCTGGTATCGCGATTTTCAAACGCGGAAAAAACCGAATTTTTGATAAAGAAAAACTCCTCAAATTCCGAAGAATCTGAGGAGTTGGTGCGCGAGGCGGGACTTGAACCCGCACGTCCGGAGTGGACACTAGAACCTGAATCTAGCGAGTCTGCCAATTCCACCACTCGCGCGTTTGCAGTCTTTCAACTGCTCGGATATATTACCACAGATATTCCTGCTTGTCAAGCGGAAGGTGCAGAAAAGTTGCGAAAAACATACCGGCGAATCGCCGGTATGACAGGGCGGCGCAGGGGCGTTTTAAAAATCATGCAGATCCCTGCGATCACGGCGCAGAGGGGGATATAGAGCAGGAAGTGCAGGATGTGCGTCCTTTTATTGTAGCCGAACATATGCGGCCATCAGCAGAATCGCCGCAAGGATTGCCACCAGCATTCTGATCCCGTCCTTCTGAACGTTTTGTTTATACTACCACAGAACCGGCCTGCGCGCAAAAAACAAAGGGCTGCGGCTGCGGCGGCACCGCACAGCTGGCGGGCAAGCACGTGGTCAGTGGGAAGATGATCGCCGTAGAGCTTGCGGGACTCGCACCCCGGCCAAAGCAGCCGCCACACGGAATTCTGGACGCCCGAACCGCTTGAAGCAACGGAAAATTGATAAAAGAAAAACCTTGAAAACAGATGTTTTCAAGGTTTTTCTGGCGCGGAAGGAGAGATTTGAACTCTCGCGCGCTTTTTAGACGCCTACTCCCTTAGCAGGGGAGCCCCTTCGGCCACTTGGGTACTTCCGCAGGTCGGTTGAGCCGATATGAAGGAAAGAAAATGGCGGAGAGAGTGGGATTCGAACCCACGGCACATTGCTGTGTCACTGGTTTTCAAGACCAGCTCCTTAAACCGCTCGGACATCTCTCCGAATGCCGGCCTCCAAAGCCGTGAATCATCTTATCATATCCAGGCAGGTTTGTCAATTCCTTTTGCAGAAACCGATGAATATTTTAGGAAGAAACCTTGATGTTCCCATGGGAAAGTGCTATACTAATTCAATAAAATAATGCAACTGGAAGGTGTTCCTGTATGACAAAAATTGATATTTATTCTGGCTTTCTCGGCGCTGGCAAGACGACGCTTATCAAAAAAATGATCAAGGAAGCCTATCACGGCCAGAAGCTCGTCCTCATTGAGAACGAATTCGGCGAAATTGGCATTGACGGCGGCTTTCTGCAGGAGGCGGGCATCCAGATCACGGAGATGAACTCCGGCTGCATCTGCTGCTCGCTGGTGGGCGATTTCGGCCGCGCGCTCAAGAAGGTCATTGCGGAGTATGCGCCCGATCGCATCTTGATCGAGCCGTCCGGCGTCGGCAAGCTGTCCGACGTCATCGGTGCTGTGCGCAAGGTCACGTCCGACGACGTGCAGCTCGGCAATTTCGTGACCGTGGCGGACGCGACGAAGTGCAAGATGTATATGAAGAACTTCGGCGAGTTCTACAATAACCAGATCGAGACGGCCAACACCATCATCCTCAGCCGCACCGACGGCATGACGGAGGAAAAGCTCGACCAGTGCGTCAACATGATCCGCGAACACAACAAGGACGCCGTGATCGTTACGACCCCGTGGCCGGAGCTGACCGGCGAGCAGCTGATGGAGGCGATGGAGCAGCGCAGCACCATCGCCATCGAGCTTGCAAAGCTCGAAGAAGAGGCGCACCACCATCATCATGACCATGACGAGGACGACGAGTGCGACGATCCGGACTGCGCCTGCCACCATCATCACCACGACGAGGATGACGACGAGGACGAGCACCATCATCACCACCATCACGACGAGGATGACGACGACGAGCACGAGCACCATCACCATCATCACCATGATGACGACGAGGATGAGGAGTGCGACGACCCGGACTGCGCCTGCCACCACCATCACGATGACGACGATGACGACGAGCATGAGCACCACCATCATCACCATCACCACCACGGCCATGACGCCGACGAGGTCTTCATCAGCTGGGGCGAGGAAACGCACAAGAAATTCACAAAGGCCGAGATCGAACGCATCCTGAAAGCGCTCGAGGACGCGGAAACCTACGGCATCATCCTGCGCGCAAAGGGCTATGTGGCGAACGCGGAGGGCGAGAAGTGGATCCACTTCGACTATGTCCCCGGTGAGCCGGATATCCGCGACGGCGGCGCGATGGTCACGGGCCGCATCTGCGTGATCGGCTCGAAGCTGAACGAAGAGGCTGTTGCGAAGCTCTTCGGCGTGGAAAAGCAGTAAGGAGTTTTCTCTATGGCTATGCCTGATATCCCCATGTACGTCTTTACCGGCTTTCTGGAGTCCGGCAAGACGAAGTTCATTCAGCAAACGCTCGAGGATGAGCGCTTCAACACCGGCGAGCGGACGCTTCTGCTGGTTTTCGAGGAGGGCGAGGAGGAATACGACGTCTCGGCCTACCCGCACAAGGAGGTCTACGAGCAGGTTCTGGACTATGAAGACCTCAGCCCGGAGCTGCTGACCGGCCTGCAGAAGAAATACCGGGCCGAGCGTGTGGTCGTGGAGCTCAACGGGATGCATCTTGCTGCGGATTTCTACCTCAAGACCCCCGACCACTGGAAGATCGCGCAGGAGGTCATGTTTGCCGACGCGACGACCTTCCTCAGCTACAACGCCAATATGCGCCAGCTCGTCGTGGACAAGCTGGCAGGCGCGGAGATGCTGGTTCTCAACCGCATGGCCCCCGGCACGGACGTCATGCCGTACCACAAGATCGCCCGCGCCGTGAACCGGAAGATCGACATTCTCTATGAATACACCGACGGCTCGACGCACTATGACGATATCGAAGACCCGCTGCCGTTCGACCTGAACGCGCCCGTGGTCGAGATCAGGGACGAGGATTATGCCCTGTTCTACCGCGATATCACCGAGGAGCCAAAGAAGTACGCGGGCAAGACCGTGAAATTCAAGGGACAGGTCGCGCGCCTGCGCCGGGAAAAAGAGGGGATGTTTGCTCCCGGCCGGTTCGTCATGACCTGCTGCGAGGCGGATATCACGTTCATGGGCCTGCCGTGCAGATTCGCGGCGGCCTCCGGCCTTGCGGCCAGAAGCTGGGTCTGGGTAACGGCGACGGTCGAGGTCAAGTTCCACACGCTCTACAAGGGCGTCGGACCCATCCTGACGGCTGTGAACGTGCAGCCCGCCGAGCCTGCCGAGCAGAACGTCGCAACGTTCTGATACGATTCATATTCGATCCTTTGTGTACCAAAGCAGCCGACAGAGACTTGTCTGCCGGCTGCTTTCTGTTTTGGCAGAATGGCTCTTGCCGGAAGGCTGGAAATCAGGTATAATACAGAAAAAGACGCCCCGCCGGGAGGCGGGGGGAACGGAGGCGTTTGCATATGCAGACAAGCTATCGCTTTTCCGCGCCGGGCCGCACGGAGATCAGCGGCAACCATACCGACCATCAGCACGGCTGCGTGCTGGCTGCGGCTGTCGATCTGGAAACGACGGCGGAGGTCACGCTGCGGCCCGATTCCATCATCCGCGTTGCGTCCGAGGGCTATGCCCCGGTCGAGATCGATCTGAATGACCTGTCCGTCCACGCGGAAGAAAAAAATACGACCGCCGCGCTCGTGCGCGGCGTTGCTGCGGCGTTTGCGCAGCGCGGCTGTAAGCTGCACGGATTTGACGCAGCTGTCCGCTCGACCGTCCTGCCCGGCTCCGGTCTGTCGTCCTCCGCCGCATTCGAGGTTCTGATCGGCACGATCTGCAACGAGCTGTTTTTCGATAAAAAATGCTCCGCCATCGAGATCGCGCAGATCGGCCAGTATGCCGAGAACGTCTATTTCGGCAAGCCCTGCGGCCTCATGGATCAGATGGCCTCCAGCGTCGGCGGGCTGGTCTTCATCGATTTTGCCGACCCAGCGCACCCCGCCGTCCGGCAGGCAGCGTTCGATTTTGCGCACTGCGGCTACACGCTCTGCACGCTCGATTCCGGCGCGGATCACGCAGATCTGACGGACGAATACGCCGCCATCCCCGAGGAAATGCGCCGCGTAGCCCGCGTGTTCGGCAAGGACGTGCTGCGTGAGGTGGACGAGGCGGAATTCTACGCAAAGCTCAAGGCGGCCCGCGAGGCGGCGGGCGACCGCGCCGTTTTGCGCGCGATGCATTTCTTTGACGAAAACCGCCGGGTGCAACAGCAGGTGCAGGCGCTGGAACGGGACGATTTTGAGAGCTTCCTTGCGGGCGTGCGCGATTCCGGGCGCTCGTCGTGGATGCTGCTGCAGAACGTGGTTCCTGCCGGGAGCCGGGAGCACCAGCAGATGGCCCTTGCGCTGGCTGCTTGTGAAAAGCAGCTTGCCGGGCGCGGCGCCTGCCGCATTCACGGCGGCGGCTTTGCCGGGACGCTGCTGGCGTTCGTGCCGAATGAAGCGCTTGCGTCCTTCCGCGCCAATATGGAGGCCGTGCTCGGCGAGGGCCGCTGCCACGTGCTCTCGATCCGGCAGGCGGGCGGCGTCCGGCTGGCATGAGACGGGCTGACCGCGCGGTCACGGACCGCGAACGGATTTTGCAGGTGATCGAGTCCTGCACCTGCTGCCGTGTCGGTTTTTCCTGCCCGGAGGGCGCGTATATCGTGCCGCTGAATTTCGCCTTTGTCCCCGGCACGCCTGACCGGTTTTATTTCCACGGCGCGCACGAGGGCCGCAAGGCAGAGCTCATCCGCACTGCGCCGCGCGTCGGCTTTGAGCTGGACTGCGCGCACGCGCTCGCAGCCGGACAGACCGGCTGCTCGTATTCCTATCGCTATCAGAGCGTGATCGGAACGGGCGTGATCTGCGAGGTGCAGGAGCCGGAGGAAAAGAAGCGGGCACTGTCGGCAATTATGGCGCACTATGAAAAGAGCCGTCTGTTTACCTTTACAGACGAGCAGGCGCAGCGCGCGGCCGTGTTCCGGCTGGACGTCGCGCAGCTGACCTGCAAGGAGCATTTGTAAGAAAGAAGGAAGACACATGAACGAATTTGAACTGCAGCACCTGCCGGAGGCGTACCGCCCCTTGTCGCCGTGGAGCTATTTTGGCCTCGGCATTCTCTACGCCCTGCCGCTCCTGGGCTGGATCTTCCTGATCGTCCACGCCATCGGCAGCGCGAACATCAACCGCCGCAATTATGCCCGCAGCTATTTCTGCGTCTACGTGCTGGCGATCATTCTGGGTGTCCTGCTGACGATCACCGGCGTACTGTCCGGCCTGACCCAATCCCTGAACGGTACGTTCGCATAAGTCCATAAATCAAAAAACGTGGCTGTCTCAATGATGTTTCGATCATTTGAGACAGCCCTGTTTCTTGTGGCGTGGGGATTATGACAGGCTCTTACCGCATACGGTGCAGAATACGGCGTCGGACAGCTTGACGGGCGCGCCGCAGTGCGGGCAGTATCTGTTAGTCCACTGCGGCTGGGCTGGCAGCTCAGGCTCCAGAGAGAACACAACGGGCTTTCCCTGCGGAGCGGGCTGCGTCACAGATTCGGCAGGCTCGGGCTGCGCGGGTACATCGTACTGGATGGGCTGCGTAGGCGCGTCGGGCCGCTCAGGCTGTGCAGGCTGTTCGGACTGCGCGGGCACGTCGTATTGGATAGGCTGGGTAGGTGCTGCGTCGGGCCACTCGGACGGAACGGGCCATTCGGGCTGCGCAGGACGCGTGGGCGGCACAGGCGAAGACGGCTGCGGAGCGCTTGCCGTACTTTTGCACATCACTTATTATAGCAGTGGGGTCATATACAACGGAAGAAATACGATGCTGTCTTCCTCTTTGAAATCGCCGGCATGCAAAACATAAGGGATATGAAGCTGATCGGCATATTTCGTCTTGAATTTTTTCAGAGAGGACAGCGTAAATCTAGTTTTTTGATTTTCATATTTCTACGCAAATCGAGAGAATTGGGCATTTTCTGAAAAAGCTATTCAGGAAAAAAGGATGGTGCGGTACAGACTGGTAAGAATCATAGTCGTTTTGGCATATATCTCTCGACGAATGTTGACGAATCTGGTATAATTCATGCAGAGAAACCAAACAGCATGCAACAGATACGGGAGGCGCGATAAAATGAGCAGAGACTCAGAAAAGGTTTTGAAGGAATTGCAGAAATTCCTGGACGCTCACGCAGAGGACACGGAGAACGAAGCCGACGTGGATGCCCTGGCGGAGCGGTTCTTTGCAGAATACAATCTAAAATGCAAAGAGCAGAAAGAATCTGCGCCTGAAACGGCGGACGATTATCTGGATCTCGCCGAACAGGTCACGTCGAAGAAAAAAAGCGTGGAATATCTGCACAAGGCGCTGGAGCTGGAGCCGGACAATCTGGATGCAAGACTCCAATTGATCCTGCGTACAGCGGAGCAGCCGGACGAGCGGCGGCTTGCCCTGCAGGAGCTGCTCGACGCAGCGGACAAGCAGATGGAAAAGTCCGGCGCGTTCAAGGAGTACGCCGGTGAGTTTTGGACAGCGTTTGAAACCAGACCATATATGCGCGTGCGCTATACATACTTTGACGTTTTAATTTCCTGCGGCATGATGCGCCGGGCGATCGACGAAGGGCAGCGCCTGTTGGAATTGTGCGAGAACGATAATCTCGGCGTCCGCTATCAGCTGATGCATTTGTATGCCTATATGGAAGACGAGATGCACACGCTGGCGCTCCATAAGCAGTTCGATTCCTATGAGGAAACGCAGATGCTCCTGCCGCTGGCAGTTTTGTATTACAAGCTGAATCAGTTCGATAAGGCAGAGGACTACATCAAGCGCCTTGCGAAAGCGAACAAGGATACGAAGAAGTTCCTGCGGGCGGCGGCGCGTGACCAGCTGGACGATTATATTGGCGAGATGAGCCCCTATGGATACCGGCCGTTTACGATGGAAGAGCTGCTGGACGAACTGATGCACACCAGTTATCTGTTCAACTCTGTGCCATACTTCTTCGCATGGGCAAGTAAAGTCCTTGCTGCGAAAACAAGTGCAAAAATGAGCGCAGGAAAGCCGAAACTCCTGCACTGAACCGGCAATATGAATGATGCAGAAAAGGCACGACATTGCGTCGTGCCTTTTGCGTATCTGCAATTATACGAGGTATTCAGAAGCGCCGTTGTCCTTGCATTGACGCCCATCAGCTCCCGCTGGGCCTGCCGGTTCGACTGGCACATGGGCATCAGAAAATTCACAGCCTTTCGGATCTGCTGAAGGTCAGAGAAAGCAAGGGCATTCTGATGCAGATGCTCCAAAACACGGCTACCTTTGAGGAAACCTTTGAGCGGGTCTTATCCAACAGGAAAGCCAACGGTTTAAGTGACAAAACCTTACAAACCTGCAACAACCGCTGAATCAAGGCAAAGCGAACGGGCTTGCCGCCTGTGATTCACAGACAGCAAGCCCGTTCGGCTGCTTGAACACTAGCTTTTTGGGATCACTTCAAAATTGTCCTGCCGGGGAAATTTTGTTCAGCCGGCGTCCTCTGAGACGCTGGGGGTTTCGTAGGTTTCGATGCGGCGGATATGCGCGCCGAGCGCGGTGAGCTTGCCGACGATGTCCTCGTAGCCGCGCTCGATGAAGTGCGCATCCTCGATGAGCGTCATGCCCTCGGCGCACATGGCGGCGATGACCATCGCAGCGCCCGCGCGCAGGTCGCAGGCGCGGACCTCGCAGCCGTGCAGCGTCTGCACGCCGTCGATGATAGCGGTCTTGCCCTCGACCTGGATATTTGCGCCCATGCGGCCAAGCTCGGCCGTGTAGCGGAAGCGGTTGTCATAGACGCCCTCGGTCACGAGGCTGGTGCCGACGGCGGTGGCCAGACAGACGGTGATCTGCGGCTGCATATCGGTCGGGAAGCCGGGGTACGGCATGGTCTTGACGTTCGCGCGGTGCAGGCGGTAGGCGGATTCGACGCGGATGGCGTCGTCATACTCCGTGATGTCCGCGCCGATCTCGCGCAGCTTGGCGGTGATGCAGTCGAGGTGCTTCGGGATGACGTTTTCGATCAGCACGTCACCGCCGACTGCGGCGGCAGCGGCCATATACGTGCCCGCCTCGATCTGGTCGGGGATGATGGAATAGCAGCCGCCGTGCAGCGCCTTGACGCCGCGCACCTTGATGACGTCGGTGCCCGCGCCGGAGATCTGCGCGCCCATGGCGTTCAGGAAGTTCGCGAGGTCGACGATGTGCGGCTCCTTGGCGCAGTTTTCGATGATCGTCATGCCGCTGCACAAAACTGCCGCAAGCAGGATGTTCATCGTCGCGCCGACGGAGACGATATCAAGATAGACGTGGCCGCCGCGCAGCCCGCCCTTCGGGGCGTCGGCGCAGACATAGCCGCCGGCCTGCTCGACCATGGCACCCATGGCCTCAAAGCCCTTGATGTGCTGGTCGATGGGGCGGACACCGAAGTTGCAGCCGCCCGGCATGGCGACATGGGCATGACCAAAGCGGCCAAGCTCTGCGCCGATGAGATAATACGACGCGCGGATACGGCGGACAAGCTCGATGGGCGCGGTCGCGTTGCGGGCGCGGGTGCAGTCGATCTCGAGCGTGTTGCGGCCGTAGCGCCGGATCTCCGCGCCCATATCGCGCAGGATCTCCAGCAGCAGACGAACGTCTGAAATATCCGGTACGTTTTCGATCCGGCAGGGGCCGCTGACGAGCAGCGTGGCCGGCAGGATCGCGACCGCCGCGTTCTTGGCCCCGGAAATGGTCACGGAGCCGGAAAGCTTTGTGCCGCCTTGAACGATGTATTTGATCAAAATGTAATCCCTCTTTGGTAGCGTCAGTTGACATCAGTTGACACTAAGAGTGTTTGCGGAAATGCGTTATGTTAACAAAGCCAAATTCGGCCGCTATTAGAATAGCACACCACGGCAGGAATGTAAAGGAAAATGACAATGCAGCAGCAGAAAATCTTCAGATTTTCTTCATAATTCGACAGGCGCAGACGGCGGACGCTATGTTTCCGCCGTGATTTCGCGCGTAATGCCGTTGATAAAAAAGCTTCCCGCGTCCGTTTCGACCAGCCAGACCGGCACGAAGCGGATGCCCGTACCGGCCTGATCGGACGGCAGATACGCCTGCGTAAGACCCGTCACCGCGCTTCCGACCCAGCCGAGCGCGTCACGCCGGGCCAGCAGCTGCGCCAGCGCGTCAGCGGCGGAGATGGCCTCCTGCTCCGACACGCGCGTAATGGAGCTTCCGCCGGTATAAAACGTGCCCTCGACCGCCGTGAGGCAATCGTCCGTGTAGCTTAGCGCCAGCTGGCTGCCGAGCACCGGCACGCCGAGCAGCGTCTGCGAGGTGCGGATCTGCACGGCGCCCGTCTCCGTCTGCTCCCGCGTGAGGGTCTGATATTGAAAATCCATGGCGCGCAGCAGCTTTTCTGCGGCCTTTTCAGAACTCCGCACCCGGCTGCCGCCGGTCATCACGGCGGAGAAGCCGCCCGTGCGCGTGATATGGAGCGTCCCAAGCTCGGATTCGTAGGTGCTCTCAAAGCCGGATTCGCCTGCGGGCGCAGCCTTCGCGCCGAGCAGCGCCTGCGCGGCGGTCTGCGCGCCGTCCTCAGAAAGCTCGACACTGTAGAGCACGGGACTGCGCGGAAGCTCGTCGAGCAAAACGGAAAGGCCGTAGCTCTCGTAGAGTGTCTTCAGCTCCTGCAGCATCTGCCGCTGCTCATGCGTCTGCGCAAGCCGGTTCGGAACGACGATGCACAGAAGCCCCAGCGCACAGAGCGTCAGAATGAGAAGGATCAGATTTTTCATGCGCGAAGCGCTCATGGCGGCTCCTCCTGATGGAAAATTTGAGTCAGTGGTGCGATGGATACGGCGGAAAGCAGCTGTTCTAAAGAGGTCTTCAGCGAATCTGTATGGATTTACCCACTTGTTTGTAGGGGCCGATGCCCACATCGGCCCGCTGGGAAATTGCGAATTCGCCTAGGGTGTATCTGAAAACTCCCAACGCACCCGGACAGCGGGCCTTTTTGCGGTGCGCCGCGTCATTTTTCCTTGAAATACGTCAGTATTCCTGCGAAAAAATGTCTTGCGCAACGCAAAAATCCCTCGCTGCCGGTCACATCATGAGTTTTCAGACACACCCTAAGATTCCCGCAGAAACGGTGCGTTCTGCCGGGTCGATGTGGGCATCGACCCCTACGATTAACAGCGAAAAGCCTGCGGATTCGCATCGGACTATCGCTTTTCGCAATTACCTGCTGCGACCTCTCAGGCGCTCCCGCGCCAGTGCATCGTGGGCAGGTGCATATCACGCTTACTCCGTCTCCCACCCGGCGGTGAGTTCACCGCCGGTGCCTTCGGCGTACAGAAGGCGGAGCGTGCCGCCCTTCGGCAGGCAGGCGGCTGCCTGCGCGGCGGGCAGGAGCGCTGCGGGCGTTGACGAGGCCGTGTAGCTGCGGTACAGGACGGAGGCGTTCGTGATCTGCGTGCCGTCGAAGCGGAGCTCGATCGCGCCGCGCGGTGCGATCTCGATGCCGGACAGATAATAGCCGAAGGTGCACACGGCGCTCTGGCCGTCGGCCCGATAGCTTTGCAGATAGACCCGCGCCTCGCCGTAGCTGTCACCGGTCAGGCGGCTGAGGAGGCTGCGCGCAGCCTCGATGCGGTCAAGCGCGCCTGCCGACGCGCTCTGGAAGCGGTCGTCCGGCTGGAGGATCTGCAGTTCAATTCTGCCCTGCGCGCTCACGCGCAGGCGCAGGCCGGTTTCGGTAAAGGACGTCGTGCCGTCGTTTCCGACGAAGCGTGCGTCGCCGTAAGGGTTGATGCCGATCTGGGTTGCGAGGGCGGAAATAAATCGCGCGTCGCACGGGTTCGTGCCGAGGCCGGTGCAGACGGCGGCGCTTGACGCGCTGATGAGCGAGAGCGGATCGAGCGCGCTGTAGGGCGCGTCGTCCGATTCAAACGCGAAGAAGCTGCCGTCCGGGACGGCGGCGGAAAGCTCGGCCGCAAGCGTCTCGGCGGAAAGCGCCGTCTGCGCGCGATAGCAGCCGTCGCCCAGCAGATACAGCTGAACCGTCTCTCCGTCCAGCGCCAGCACGTACCACTGCGCGTCCGCGCCCTCCGGCGCGCGCACGTTCAGCCATGCGCCAAGCACGGCGGGAGAAATTTGTCCCGGGAAGCAGAAGGCCGCGCCAGGCTTCCGCAAAGCGGCATAAAACGCCGATTCGGCGCACGCCTGCGGCGTCTCGGCGCTTTCGAGCGCCTGCGCAAGCAGCCCTCCGTACTGCCCGTAGAGCGTATCAAGGGCGGCAAAGTCATACTGTGCGCTCTGCCTGCCCGCCTCGGTGCTCAGCGTGACGGCGACGGGCTGCGCCGCGCCGATGAATGCGCTGCCGGTGGCGGGCGCGGTATAGGTCAGCTCCGCTTCATTGAGGCCGAACAGCCCCGCAAACGGGCGCAGCGCGCTTGCCAGCCATTTGGTCTGCGTGAGCGTCTTTGTCGGCAGGCACATGATCGCAAGTGTCACGTTGACCAGCACGAGAAACACGATCAGAATGTCCTTTCCGATCTCCAGCAGCCTCCGGCCATGGCCATGTCTTCGTTTCTGCTTCATGCCTGCGCCTCCGCGGCGGGCATGGTGATGAGGACCGAGGTACCCTTGCCGTATTCGGACGAAATTTCAATGCTGCCCTTGTGCTGGTTCAAAATCTCCTGCGCGATGGAAAGGCCGAGGCCCGTGCCGCCGGATTCGCGCGAACGCGCCTTGTCCACACGGTAGAACCGGTCGAACAGGCGCGGCAAATCCTTTTCGGGGATGCCGATGCCGTTGTCGGTCACGCGGACAAAGACGTTTTTGCCGCTCGTGCCGACGGTCATGTCGATTTTGCCGCCGTCGGGCGTATACTTGACAGCGTTGGAGACGATGTTGGTAATGACCTGCTCGATGCGCTCCCGGTCGCCGTTGACGTCGGGAATGTCCCCCTCGCAGGTGAGCGTCATAGTGTGGTGGTGGTTCTGCTCGGCATTCAGCTTCGCCGCGTCGTAGACATTCTGCACGGCTTTTAAGAACGGGAACCGGGAGATGTTCATCTCCATCTTGCCGTAATCGATCTTGCTGAGCGTGAGCAGATCCTGCACGATGCGGGTCATGCGGTCGGCCTCGCTGATGATGACGTTCATGAAGTTTGCGCGCAGTTCCGGCGGCAGTTCGTCGCCGGTGTCGACGATCGTTTCGGCGTAGGATTTGATATTGGTCAGCGGCGTTCGCAGCTCGTGCGAGACGTTGGCGACGAATTCGCGCTTGAGCTGCTCGCTCCTGCGCTGCTCGGTGACGTCGTGGATGACGACGAGCACACCGCCCTGCGCGTGGTCGGACGAGAACGGGGCCATGAACAGCTCCAGCTCCCGTTCGCCGACGGTCTTCTGCGCCTCGATATACTGCGGCCTGCGCAGCGTCAGGAGGGTGTCAAGCTCGGCTTCCTTCGAGAAAATTTCGTCGAAGGTCGTCTGGCTTGACAGGTTCTGCGCGAGCATCTGCGTGGCGGCGGGGTTATAGTGGATGACGCTGCCCGCCGTATTGAACGCGACGACGCCGTCGGTCATGTGCAGAAACAGCGTGGAAAGCTTGTTGCGCTCGTTCTCCGCCTCGGAGATCGTATCCTGCAGGACCTTTGCCATGTGGTTGAAGTTCCGGGTCAGATCGCCGATCTCGTCGCGGCTGTCGACCGTGACGCGGTTCGCGAAATCTCCCGCCGCGACGCGCTTTGTGCCGACGGTCAGCGCGCGGATGGGTGTGATCAGAATCTGCGACAGCAGGAACGACAAGATCACGCAGATCACCAGACCCAGCGCCAGCGCGCGCAGGATGATGATCAGCAGCTCGCTCGTCAGCGCGTCGACCGTGGCGCGGTTGTCGCGGATGTAGGCGATATACTGCGCGCCGTCCGACTCGACGGGGACGGCCAGATCCATATAATCGTTTGTGACCGAGCTGCTCTGCCCGACCTCGCCGTTCATGGCGGACAGAATGTTCTGCGTCATCACGACCGTGGTGCGCTGGTTTGAGCTGTCGAGCACGGAGCCGGTCTGGTCAAGAATGTAGACGTTGCGGCCCGTGATATCGATGCCAAGCCCGGCCTGCGCCATGAGAAGTTCCTTCATCTGCGCGGGGGCGTTGTCCTCCGCCGAGAGCCTTTGCAGCTGGGCGATGAATTCCGGGGTAAACGTGCCCTCCATCTGCTCATAGAACTGGGACACATAGAAATTGCCGACGCCGCTCATCAAAAACGCGCCTGTCGTCAGCATCAGGGCCAGGATCAGGATCACCATGATCATGACCATCTTCATGCGCAGGGACCGCATGGCCGCCCCTCCTTTCTCGCGCGGGAAGCTGCGTTATCCCGCGAAATAATAGCCGACGCCGCGCCGGGTCAGGATATACTGGGGCTTGCCGGGATCGTCTTCGATCTTTTCACGAAGCCGCCGCACTGTCACATCGACCGTGCGCATATCCCCGTAATAGTCATAGTTCCATACCCGCTGCATGAGATCTTCCCGGGAGAAGACCTTTCCGCGTTCGCGGATAAGATAGGAGAGAAGGTCGTATTCCTTCTGTGTCAGATCGACCGGCGCACCGTTTTTCGTCACCTGATAGGTTTCGGGGTTTAGGCACAGGCCATTTGCCTCAACGGTATTTTCCGTGCCGGAGGCCTGCGCGGAAGCGTATTCCATGCTGCGGCGGCGGATATTCGCCTTGACGCGGGCCATCAGCTCCTTCATGGAGAAGGGCTTGGTCATATAGTCGTCCGCGCCGGTCTCAAGGCCGAAGACCTTGTCCATCTCCTCCTCGCGGGCGGTAAGCATGATGATGGGCGTGGCGCGGTTTTCCGCGCGGAGCGTCTTGCAGATATCAAAGCCGTTCATTTTCGGCAGCATGACATCCAGTAAGATCAGATCCGGGTCCTTTGTCTGCGCAAGCAGCAGACCCGTCTCGCCGTCGAGCGCCTCGAGCGTTTCATAGCCTTCGCGCTTGAGATTGAATTTCAGGATCTCCACGATCGCGCGTTCATCCTCTACGATCAGGACTGTCTTTGCCATAGTGTATCCTCCTGTTTCTTAAACCGGGCGGCGAAGCGCCTTCGGATAGTGATTTTTGAGCTGGCTTCCGTCGCCCTTTGCCCAGCCGAGCGAAAGCCCGTCCGCCTGCACGAGCGTCCAGCCGCGCTTGTCGGACGGCAGCACGTCGCCGGACAGATACCGGGCAAGCAGCGGGTCGGATTCTTCAAGCGAGACGCTGCTTTCCAGCGTTTCCAGCCACAGCGCCCACGCGTGTGCGGGTTCAAAGCGTTTTTTCAAAACTGCGCCAAGCTCCAGTCCCGCGCGCAGCACCCGCAGCCCCTTTACCTCCGGCAGCGCCTGCGGGACGAGATAGCACACGTCCCCGAACCGCAGCAGCTTCCCCTCCGGCAGCGCGGCGCCGGTCTGGCTGCGGAACGCCGCAAGCTCCGGCGGGCATTTGGCCGCGGGTTCCGGTGAAAGCGCCGCAGGCGCTTCGTCTCCCGGCCTGCGGAGCACGGCGGCATAATGCCCCTCGCCCAAAAGCTTATGCGGCCAGAGGCGGAACGTTTTTTCCAATCCCGGCGCGGGATTCGCCACCCAATCGGGTCTGCCGGGAGAAAAGAACGGCACGTCCGGCTTTTCTACAGAAAAATCGGGATTTTTCCACAAAAAGTCCGAGATCACGCCCTCGTTTTCCACAGGAGAGAACGTGCACGTGGAGTAAACCAGCCGCCCGCCGGGGCGGAGCATGGCTGCGGCGGAGGTCAGAATCTCCAGCTGGCGGTTGGCGCAGATGGCGTTCGTGTCCTCCGTCCAGTCGGTGACGGCGGCCTCCTCCTTGCGGAACATCCCCTCGCCGGAGCAGGGGGCGTCGACGAGAATTTTGTCAAAATAGCCCGCAAAGCGCTCTTCCAGCCGCTTCGGGTGCTCGTTCAGGACCAGCGCGTTGGAAATGCCCAGCCGCTCGATATTCCCGGAAAGAATTTTCGCGCGCTTGGCGTTGATCTCGTTGCAGACCAGAAGCCCCTTTCCCCGGAGTTTGCCCGCCAGCTGCGTCGATTTCCCGCCGGGGGCTGCGCATAGGTCGAGCACGCGCTCGCCCGGCTGCGGGGCCAAAAGCTCCGCCGGGGCCATGGCGCTCGGCTCCTGCAGATAATAAAGCCCCGCCGCGTGATACGGCGATAAGCCGGGCCGGGAGACCGCGTCATAATAAAACCCCGTCGGGCACCACGGCACGGGAGAGAGCGAAAACCGCGACAGATCGCCCGTAAAGCCGGTTTTGAGCGGATTTCTCCGCAGACCGGTGCAGAGCGGCCGGTCAAAGGACGCGAGAAAGTCCTCATATTCGCTTCCCAAAAGTGCACGCATCCGCGCCTCAAAACCCTCCGGCAGCACCGCAGCCGCCTCCTTCCCAATTTACATAGTTATAAATATTATAGTGCATTTCCCCGAAAAAGGCAATGGCATATCCGCACAGTCTCCTCATGTGTCTGCCTGTCCCTCTTGGCGGTTTTTCGTTTTTGTGCTATAATCCTCCCAGATCATAACGAACGGAGAACGGCAATGAACGCACAGGGAACGGAACGGACGGAAAAACGGCTTTGCGTGGGGCTGCTTGCCCATGTGGATGCGGGCAAGACGACGCTGTCGGAGGCCATGCTTTACCGGGCAGGCGTCATCCGCACGCTTGGCCGCGTCGACCACGGCGATACGTTTCTCGACACCGACGCGCAGGAGCGCAGCCGGGGCATCACGATCTTTTCCAAGCAGGCCGTTCTTCCGCTGCCCGGCTGCACGCTGACGCTGCTCGACACGCCGGGCCATGTGGATTTTTCTGCCGAGATGGAGCGGACGCTGCAGGTGCTCGACTGCGCCGTGCTCATTATCAGCGGCCCGTCGGGCATCCAGAGTCACACCGTCACGCTCTGGCGGCTGCTGCGGCGCTATCAGGTGCCGGTCATTCTGTTCTTCAACAAAATGGACATGGAGACGGCGGATCGGGACGCGCTGCTTGCCGCTGTCCGCGCGGAGCTGGACGAGGGCTGCATTGATTTTTCGCAGCCGCAGGCGCAGCTGTTTGAAGAGCTTTCCCTGTCCGACGAGGCGCTGATGGAGGCGTATCTCGCCTCCGGCACGCTTTCCGACGCGCAGATCGCCTCGCTCGTCTCGCACAGGCGGGTGTTTCCGTGCCTGTTCGGCTCCGCGCTGCGGCAGACAGGGGTAGATACGCTTCTGGATGCGCTGGGGCGGTTCGTGGACGAGCCTGCGCGGGGCGCGGAGTTCGGCGCGCACGTATTCAAGATCGCACGCGATGAAAAGGGTGCGCGGCTGACGTTTCTGAAGGTCACGGGCGGAACGCTCACGGTCAAGCAGACGCTCTCGGGCGAGGACTGGGAGGAAAAGGCCGACCAGCTCCGGCTCTATTCCGGCAGTAAATTCACGCTTTTGCAGCAGGCACCCGCAGGGACGGTCTGCGCCGTGACGGGACTGAGCAAGACCATGCCGGGCGATGTGCTGGGCCGGGAGACGGCGGCGCAGGCCCCGGTTTTGCAGCCGGTTCTGGAATACCGCCTGCTCTTAGAGGACGGCACGGACGCGGCGCTGGCGTATGGACAGCTGCGCGTGCTCGAAGAAGAGGATCCCGCGCTGCATCTGGTCTGGAACGCGCTGCTGCGCGAGATCCGCGTGCAGCTGATGGGGCCGGTGCAGATGGAGATTTTGCAGAAGCTGATCGAAGACCGCTTCGGGCTGAAGGTTTCATTTGACGCGGGGAACATCGTTTATCTTGAGACGATCGCCGCGCCGGTCGAGGGTGTGGGGCATTATGAGCCGCTGCGGCACTATGCCGAGGTGCATCTGCTGATGGAGCCGGCAGAGCCCGGCTCCGGCCTGCAGTTCGATACCATGTGCCCGACGGACACGCTGGCGCTGCACTGGCAGCGGCTGATCCTGGCGCATCTGGCGGAAAAGGCACACCGGGGCGTCCTGACCGGCGCGCCCATCACCGATATCCGCTTCACGCTCGTCTCCGGCCGGGCGCATCTGAAGCACACGGAGGGCGGCGATTTCCGGCAGGCGACGTACCGCGCTGTGCGGCAGGGCCTCATGAAGGCGCAGTCTGTGCTGCTCGAACCGTGGTACGCGTTCCGCATGGAGCTGCCCGCGCCGAGCGTGGGCCGGGCGATCACGGATATCCAGCGGATGCAGGGCGAATATGAGCCGCCGGAGCAGGAAGGGGAACAGACCATTCTGCGCGGAAGCGCGCCTGTGCGGCTGCTGCGGGAGTATCAGACGGAGCTTACGGCCTATACAAGGGGCCGCGGACGCATCCAGCTGCGCGTCAGTGGCTACCGGCCCTGCCGGGAGCAGGAGCAGATCGTAAAAGAGCTGGGCTACGACCCGGCGCGCGATCTGGAAAATCCGGCAAGCTCCGTGTTCTGCGCGCACGGCGCGGGTTACGAGGTCAAGTGGCAGGACGTGGACGCGGCGGCGCATCTGCCGCTGCTTCGGCTCGGAGGCCCCGCGCGGCAGGAGCCGCAGCGGATCGTAAAATCCGTTGCGCCCGGCGGCGCGCCGGAGCTGGAAAAGGAGCTGCTGGCGATCTTTGAGCGCACCTACGGCGCGATCCGCCGCCGCGATGTGCTGCCGCAGATGATGCTGCGCAGCGAGGACAAGCGCGAATTTCTGCAAAGCCTCGGCCCTGCGGACGATTTCCTGTTGGTTGACGGCTATAACATCCTGTTTGCGTGGGACGAGCTGAAGGAGCTGGCCCGCACGAGCCTTGACACGGCGCGGCACGTGCTCATGAACCTGCTGTGCAATTATCAGGGCTACCGCGGCTGCACGCTCATTCTGGTCTTTGACGCGTACAAGGTGCCGCAGGGGCTGGGGTCTGTGGAAAAATACCACAACATCCACATCGTCTATACCCGGCAGGCGGAGACGGCGGATCAGTATATCGAGCGCCTGAGCTTTGAGCTTCGCGGCCGCCGCCGCGTCCGCGTGGCGACGAGCGACAATCTTGAGCAGCTCATCATCCTCGGCCACGGGGCCGAGCGTATCTCCGCCCAGCACTTCCACGATGAGGTCTACACCGCGCAGGCCGAGATCGAGCGCATTCTGGCGCAGAACAATCAGAAGAACGCGAAATAAACTCCGGCCCGCAGGCTGCGACCTGCGGGCCGGTTCGTCATTCGCCCAGCGGCATGACGCCAAGCTGGACCTCGGCGATGGAGGCGAAGCCGTACAGATCGCCTGCGCGGACGGTGTACCAGCCATTGAAGTCTCCGAGCACCGTAACGGCTGTTCCGTTCGGGATCTGTGCCAGAACCTCCGCGTCCGTCTGCGGAAAGGAGCGCAGCGCCATATACCCGTTTTCGCCTGCGGCCTCGGCATCAAATTCGCTGCCCGGCGTCAGGAACGGAACGCCGAAATACTCCGTCACGCCGAGGGCCAGCGCCCGCGCAATCGCGTCCAGATTGCCCGTCAGCCAGTTCGCGTCCTCTGTGTTGTCGTGGTATCCCAGCTCGGTCAGAACCGCCGGAGCCCGTGTGCGGCGCAGCTCGCCGATGATCGTGGACGAGCGCGCCTGCACCCGGTCGGGAAGCGGATAGATGGGCTTGATGTTATCAACCAGAATGTTCGCCATGCGAAGCCCGGCCTCGCTCGTCGGATAATAGTAAATGTCCACGCCGCGCAGACGGCCTGACAGCGCCTGCGGTGCGGCGTTCGAGTGCAGCGCCAGATGGAAATCCTGCCGGGACGCGTTGGAATCGCGGATGGACTGCGCGGCGCTGCCGTCCGGGCCGTTGCGCGTGACGGTGATGCCGCTTGCGTGCAGATACGGCGTCATCTCATCGGCCAGCGCGTTCATCCAATAGCGCTCATCGCCGGTCGTGATGTAGGGATTGAAATACTGCGTGGACGGACTCAAGAATAAAAATGGCATATTTTTGCCCCTGCCTTCCTGCGTAACCGACGATCCAATCGTCTGCGATTCTCAGCGGATCTTTTGTCCCGACTGTGCAGTTTGAAAAACTTGAAATACAAAAAGTATTCCTGCGTTTCCAAACTTTCATTCGGGCCAAAATCTCTCGCTGAGAACGCTTGCCGATTGAATCATCGGTTACTTGCTTGACTGGCATATTCTATGCAGACGCGGTTTTATTGTTTACAGTCTGCCGAGTTTGTGATACCATAGCTGTTAGACATGAAGGAGTTTGACGCTATGCAGTATATTATTCTGGATATGGAGTGGAACCAGCCGTGGCCGGGGTCATACAGCGCGAAAAAGGCGCTGCCGTCGCCGATGCGCGGCGAGATCGTGCAGATCGGCGCCGTGCGCATGACGCAGGAGCAGCAGGTCGCGGACGAGTTCCAGATCCTCATCCGGCCCAAATATTTTAAGAAAATGAACCGCAAGGTCGCCTCGCTGACCGGTATCCGCGACAGTCTGCTGCGCGAAAAGGGCGTGAGCTTCCCGGAGGCTGCCGCGCAGTTTGCCGCGTGGTGCGGCGAGGACTGCGTGTTTTTGACGTGGGGCTTTGACGATATCACGATCCTGCGGGAAAATCTCGCGGTGTTCGGTCTGGAGAGCGGATGGACGGCGCGCTGGTACAACGCGCAGCTGATCTTCAACGCGCAGACCGACGGCTCCGGCGCGCAGAAGGCGCTGTCGACGGCCATGCAGATGATGGACATCGCGCCCACCCGTGCCGCGCACGACGCGCTGGGCGACGCGTATCATACGGCGCTCGTCTGCCAGAAGCTGCGTCTCTCGGAGGGCATCGCCGCGTATGAGGCTGCCGTGCAGGCGCACGAAAACGGCTTCCACGGCGCTGAGCTGCCCGGCTGCGTGCAGCGGGCCGTGTTCCACGGCTACGCTGACAAGACCGCCGCGCTCGGCGCGATGAGCGGGCAGGAGAACCTTTGCCCTGTCTGCGGCGGGCAGATGACAGCGGGAAAATGGTATCCGCAGCAGGGACGGCGGTATCTGTCCCGCGCCAGATGCGAGGCGGACGGTGAATTTTACATCCGTATCCGGCTGGTGCAGGAGGACGGTGCGCTGCGCGTCAGCCGGCTGGTCTACGAGCCGACCGAGCAGGTCGCAAAGAGCTATGCCGCGCTCAGCCAGAAGCCCCGCCCACACCGCGCCCGCCGCCGCAGATTCGCCCGCGTCAAGCCAAAGCCGGCAGAACCGAAAAACGGATAAAAACGAGGGAAGGCTGCGCGGCCTTCCCTTGCTGCAATATACGCGTATATCCGAAATTCTGCTATGATCCTTGATCTGTCAAGCGCACGGAAACGGGGACGGATTGACATTTTTCGACTGGTCTGATAAAATAAAGGCGGTTCTTATCGAACCCCAAGGCTCCCGACGCAGACGGGCGGTTTGGCCTCCTCCGAAAGGAGGGATGTTTATGCCGATTACAATCACGTTCCATATTTTTGGACTCACGGTCACCATCCGCATAAATGGCCGAAACCGCCACTCGGCAAAGTGACGGTTTCGAGTTTTACTTGCAGCTGATTAACTAACCGAGGCCAAACCGTTCTTGCGGAAGGAGCCTTGGTTATTTTTATGATACCAGACACTTTTGATTTGTCAATCGTACCGATGAAGCGCAGGCCGTTACACCCGCCCATGTCCAGCCGGACAGGGGCGGGTGTGGTCGATTACTTTTTCAGCTTGTTGTCCACAACGTCCTTGAGGACGGCGGTGAAGGCATCAAGCGTCATGGCGCCGAGGTCGCCGTCTGCGCGGTTGCGCGGGGAGACGGTACCGGCTTCGATATCGCGGTCGCCGACGACGAGCATATAAGGGATCTTCTCCATCTGCGCGTCGCGGATCTTCTTGCCGATCTTCTCGCTGCGGGTGTCGACCGTCACGCGGTAGCCCTGCGCGGTGAGCTTTGCGGCCTGCTCCTTGCAGTAGTCAACAGCGCGGTCCGTGACCGGCAGGAAGCGGACCTGCTCCGGCGCCATCCATGTCGGCAGCGCACCGGCATATGTCTCGATCAGGTAGGCCAGCGTGCGCTCGTAGCAGCCAAGGCTCGTTCTGTGGATGATATACGGCAGCTTCTTCTCGCCGTTTTCATCCGTGTAGTACATCCCAAAGCGCTCAGCCAGCAGCATATCGATCTGGATGGTGACGAGGGTGTCCTCCTTGCCGTAGACGTTCTTATACTGGATATCGAGCTTCGGGCCGTAGAACGCGGCTTCGTCGATGCCGATATCGTACTTGACGTCGAGATCGTCGAGGATCTTTGCCATGACGCTCTGCGCGTGATCCCACTGCTCTTTGGTGCCCTCGTACTTGTTCTTGGGGTTCGCGGGATCCCACTGGGAGAAGCGGAACGTGCACTTATCAAGCAGGCCGACTGTACTGAGGCAATACTTGGCAAGATCGAGGCAGTCACGGAACTCATCCTCCAGCTGATCCGGGCGGAGCACCAGATGGCCCTCGGAGATCGTAAACTGACGCACGCGGATGAGGCCGTGCATTTCGCCGGAGTCCTCGTTGCGGAACAGCGTGGACGTTTCGCCGAGACGCATCGGCAGATCGCGGTAGCTGCGGCCGCGGTTCAGATAGACCTGATACTGGAACGGGCAGGTCATCGGACGCAGGGCGAAGCACTCCTTCGTCTCATCCTGCGGGTCGCCGAGGACAAACATACCGTCGAGATAGTGGTCCCAGTGGCCGGAGATCTTGTAAAGCTCACGCTTGGCCATGAGCGGCGTCTTGGTCAGCAGGTATCCGTGCGCCTGCTCGACATCCTCGACCCAGCGCTGCAGCAGCTGAATGACGCGCGCACCCTTCGGCAGGAGGATCGGAAGGCCCTGGCCGATGCAGTCGACCGTCGTGAAGTATTCCAGTTCGCGGCCCAGCTTGTTATGGTCGCGCTTGAGGGCTTCTGCCTGCTCGGCCAGATACTGGTCAAGCTCTTCCTTCTTCGGGAATGCGACGGCGTAGATTCTCTGCAGCATCTTGCGCTTGGAGTCTCCGCGCCAGTATGCGCCGCAGCACTGCGTCAGCTTGATGGCGTTGCCCTTGATGCGGCCTGTAGAATCGAGGTGCGGGCCTGCGCAGAGGTCTGTAAACTCGCCCTGCGTGTAGAACGAGATGTGCGCATCTTCGGGCAGATCGTTGATCAGCTCGACCTTATACGGCTCGTCCTTTTCCTGCATATATTTGATGGCTTCCTCGCGCGGCAGCTCGAAGCGCTCGAGCTTCAGCTTTTCCTTGCAGATCTTGCGCATCTCGGCCTCGATGGCGTCGAGATTTTCCTGCGTGAAGTTGAACGGAGCGTCGAAGTCATAATAGAAGCCGTTGTCGATGGACGGGCCGATAGCCAGCTTGACCTCCGGCCACAGGCGCTTGACGGCCTGCGCCATGACGTGGGAACAGGTGTGCCAGTACGTTTTGCGGTACTGCGGGTTTTCAAACGAGAATTCATTGTTTTCGGACATGGTTTTCTGCCTCCTAAATTGATTTGGGGCAAAACAAAAACGCCTTACCCCTGTCGTTTCAGGGGTGAGGCGCTGTACGCTCCACGGTTCCACCCTGCTTACGGACGAAAAAACATCCGTCGCTTTGTGTCTCTGTAACGGGAGAACCCGGCGGCGCATTTCCGCGCCGCGGCTCAGAAGCGGTATCCGGGCGGGCCGCGCAAAGGCTCTTGCAGCATACGAGCCTCTCTCTGTGATGCGCTGCCGGTGCCGGGACGTGTCTTCGTCTCAGCCTTTTCTGGATGCTACAATAGCACGTTTCCGGGGTTCTGTCAATCCCCCGCGGACACGGAAATGCGTTGCAAACCGGCTTTTTTTCTGGTATCATAGCCTCAGAATCAGACAGGGAGGCCGACTATGGACCTTTGTAATATCAACGAGATCAAGGCGCTGCTCGCGCGGCACGGATTCCATTTTTCCAAGGCCAAGGGGCAGAATTTCCTGACGCAGAGCTGGGTGCCGCAGAACATCGTGCTCGAATCCGGCGTGGATGAGACGTGCGGCGTATTGGAGGTCGGCCCCGGCATCGGGCCGCTGACGCAGCAGCTGTGCCGGTACGCGAAAAAGGTCGTCGCGGTCGAGGTCGACCGGACGCTCCAGCCCGTGCTGGCCGAGACGATGGCGGGCAATGAAAATCTGGAAATCATCTTCGGCGACATTCTGAAAACGGACATCGCGAAGCTCGTGCGGGAGGAGTTCTCGGGCCTTCGCCCGATAGCCTGCGCGAATCTGCCGTATTATATCACCACGCCCGTGCTGGCAGCGCTTCTGGAGAGCCGTGCGTTCGAGGCCGTGACCGTCATGGTGCAGAAGGAGGTCGCGCAGCGCATCTGCTCGCCCGCTGGCAAGGGCGATTACGGCGCGTTCAGCGTCTTCTGCCAGTATTACGCCGAGCCAGAGCTGCTGTTCGACGTACCGGCAAGCTGCTTCATCCCGCAGCCGAAGGTCACGAGCGCGGTTTTAAAGCTCACCATGCGGAAAGAGCCGGTCTGCGAGATCAAAAGCGAGACCATGTTCTTCAAGGTCGTTCGCGCAGCGTTCGCCCAGCGCAGGAAGACGCTTCTGAACGCGCTTTCATCCGGGCTTTCGCAGTTTGACAAGCCCGCGCTTGCCGCCGTGATCGAAGATTGCGGCTTTGCGCCCACGGTGCGCGGGGAGACGCTGGATATTCCGGGCTTCGCCGCGATCGCGAACGCGCTGACGGAGCTGTAATGTATTTCGTCTATATGCTCCGCTGCCGGGGCGGGAGTCTGTATACCGGCATTGCCGCCGACATGGAAAAACGCCTGCGGCAGCACGCGTCCGGCGGCGCGGCCTGCGCAAAATACACGCGTGCCCACCCGCCCGAAGCCCTCGCCGCACTCTATCAGGCGGAGGATCACGCAGCCGCCGCACGGCTGGAAGCATTCCTCAAGACGCTCCCGCCCGCAAAAAAGCGGATGCTGGCTGCAGGAGAAGCAGCGCCGGAGGCGCTGTTCGCGGAAAGGCTGAGCGGGCGTGTCTATCTCCGCCGCACGGACGAAGAGCTGCGCCTGAACGCGCTGCTGGCGGCACTGCACAGCGAAGGATAAAAAACGCCCCCACCGGCCGGTGGGGGAGTTTTGCACGGCTTACTTCGATGATGTCGGGTCGTAATTGCGGCCAAATTTGAGATCTTCAAATTTGATCGTCGCGCTTTCGGGGTGCATGGGGCGTGCGCTTTGCTTGGACAGTGCGGGCGCGGAGGCGGTCTTCGTTTCGGCTCCGCTGTCGCTGCCGATCAGCTTTTCAAGGTTGTCGGAGATCTCCGTCGCGATTTTCTCTGCGTCCTCACTGGGAGCGGGAGCGGGAGCGGGCGCTGCGGGCTGCTCTGCCTGCCAGTCGTAGGGCTTTTCATGCGCAGGCTGCGGCTGCTCAGGCGCGGCTTCGCGCGTCAGATCGCGGGCCTTGAGCGTTTCAAGCAGCTCCAGATGGCCCTGAATGTCGCGCTCGACCACGGAGATGAAATTCAGCGCGGTCTGCTTGGCGTAATCCAGCCGCTCCTGCTCGGCGTGCAGCTGCTGATTGAGCTGCGCAAGCTGCACGTTCGCGGCGTTGACCTGCGCATTGGTCTGCGCGTTGACCTCCGCGTTCTGCAGCATGGCGGCGCACCGCGCCTGCGTTTCCTTGAGCAGCTGGGCGCTTTTGGCCTCTGCATCGGCTGCGGCAGTGGACTGCTTCGTCTCCTGCGCGCGGTATTCCTCCAGCTTTTCGACCAGGATCTTCATCTTGGCCTTGAGCACGGAATTTTCCTTATAGAGCGTGATGTAGTCGTCGGTCAGCGGTTCGAGAAAATCGTCGACCTGCTGCATATCATAGCCGCCGAAGACGGCCTTGGAGAAGGTTTGCTCCTGAATTTCCTGCGGTGTGAACATGGACGCTGCCCCCTTGTACGATTAGAGATAGACGCCGTTGTTTTCCAATTCGTCCATCAGATTGTCGCCGACGAAGTCGACGTTGTACGGCGTGATGATGTAGGTGCTGATGGCGATCTTTTTGATCTTGCCGTCGAGCGCATAGGCGCAGCCGGACAGGAAATCGACCAGGCGGCGGGCGACGTCCTTGTTCGTGGATTCCAGATTGAGGACGACCGCGTGCTTGCTGCGCAGATGCTCCGCGATCTCGGTCACGCTGTCAAAGCGGTCGGGCTTGACGAGCACGACCTGCAGCTGGGCCGTGGCGTGAATGTTCACGACCTTGCCGCTCTGCGTACCGGCGGCGTTATTGCCTCCGAGCGTCCGGCGGCCGGTGGAAGCGCTGCTGCCGGTCGAGGAAAACTCATCGCTGTCCAGATCGAAGCTGCTGCGATACGAGGGCTTCGGCGCCGAGGACGAACGGGAAGGCCGGCTGGGGCGGGCGTCGTCGTCGAATTCATCAAAATCGTCGTCGTCTTCTGTATACGGCTTCGTGAGCTTCTTCAGGTCATCCATAAATCCCATTGTAATGTATCCTCCAGATTTGCTATTCTATGTAATTGTGCCGTGTCGGCGTGTCGGTCAGATGTTATAGTTCCGTTTGCCAAAAATTGCGGTGCCGATGCGCACCATGGTCGAGCCTTCGGCGATGGCGTCGGCAAAATCGTCGCTCATGCCCATCGACAGGCATTCCATGGACACATTATCGTATTTTTTTGCCCTTATGTCAACAAAAAGATTGCGCATTTCGGCAAAATATCTGCAATTTTCGCCCGGAAATTCGCTCACAGGGGGAATTGCCATCAGACCCTTGAGCGCCGTGTGCGGAAAATCGGCCATTCGGGCGGCAAGCGCGGCGGCCTCGGCCGGGGTAAAGCCGGATTTGCTCTCCTCATTGCCGATGTTGACCTCAAAGAGAATGTTCTGCACGACGCCCAGCTTTTCCGCCTGCTTTTCGATGCACTCCAGCAGCTCCAGCCGGTCGACGGACTCAATGAGATCGACCACGCCGACGAGATACTTGACCTTGTTGGTCTGCAGATGGCCGATGAAGTGCAGGGGCTTTCCCGTGTACGCGCCCAGCGGACGCTTGGCCTGGATCTCCTGCACGCGGTTCTCGCCGCAGCAGTCGACGCCTGCGGCGACGGCTTCCTTCACGCGCTCGGCGTCGTTCATCTTCGTCGCGGCGCACAGCAGAATTTCGGACGGGTCGCGTCCGGCTTTTTTTGCGGCCTCAGCCATCTGGGCGCGGATGCCCGCGATATTTTCAGCAATTGTAGACATATCAGTTGACGACCTTTCCATCGTATAGATTTTTCGCGTTGATAATCAGCTCGTCGCCCGGCCAGAGGTTGTTGGTCGAGCTGGTGTCGAGCGTGACGACATAGCTTTCGCCGGTATCGTGGAGAATGGTGATGGGCTTCCACTTGGCGAGCGTCCCTTCGAGGATATACACGCCCGTCTGACCGTTTTCGACACGGACGGCGGACTTCGGGACGCGCAGCCCGGCGTAGGACGTGAAGACGATCTCCGCCGACTGCTGCCGCAGGAGCGTTACGTTCTGCAATGCCCGGTCAGACGACAGGACCAGCAGCCGGGAGCCTGCCTCGTTTTCGCCCAGACGCTCCACGCGCATGGTGACCGGCTGGTAATAATCGCGGGCGAAGGTCAGCGTGGCGCGGTCGCCCTCCTCCACATCGGAAAGCTCGCTTGCGGGCACGACGCAGGCGTAATACCAGGTCGTGGACGTGATGAGCCTGCCGATGGCGTGGGCGTCCGCCTCGTCCGGCTGGACAGCCTCAAATTCCGCAACGGTCATGTCCATCAGCCGTTCCGGCGTCAGCACGGCCTCATAGCCGTCGACGGCGGCGGAAAATGTTCCGGCCCTGCCCGCGGAAATGGCGCTGGTATCGCCCGCGGACTGCGCCTCAAGCGTATCCAGCTCCGCCTGCAGGGCGCTGATGCGCGATTGCAGCGCGCCGCTGTCGGCGCCGCTTCCCGTGCGCCGCAGGATGAGGCCCTTGAGCTCCGGCGAAAGATCGGAGACGGAATTCATGTCGCGCAGCGCCAGGTACCGGCTCAGCTGCGCAAGCGCATCCGCGATGTCCGTGTCGAGCGCAGCCTGATCGTAGACGCTGGAGACGGCGCTCCACGCGTACTGAAGCTGCTCGATCTGGCCGGACAGCTCGTCCATGCGCGTCTGCCGGAGCCGTGCGTCCTCGGAGCGGTAGCCGGTGGCGACGGTGTCGTTCGCGGCCACGTGCGCGCCTTCGGCACAGCTCAGAACGGTCGTGCCGTACTGCGAATATAAAAGCTCCTCCTCACGCACGACAAAGCCGGAGGCGTAGTAGCCCGCCCCGGCTTCGTATGGTGTGACGGTGGCCGTCATAAGGGGTGCATAGAGACTGCTGATCACGTGATAGCCGAAATACGCGGCGATCGCGGCCAGCAGGATCCAGAGGATGACTGTAAAATAGGATTTGCCTTGCTTCATAGCGCTCCTTCCCGCAGGAGCAAGAACGGTGCTCAGCCCTGCGTCAGGTGGACGGGCATGGCGGGCGTCATGGTAGACACCGCGTGCTTATAGATCATCTGCTGCCGCCCGTCGGACTGCAGCATGATCACGAACTGGTCAAAGCCCGTGATAATGCCGCGCATCTGAAAGCCGTTCATCAGAAAAACGGTCAGCATCGTGCGGTCCTTGCGGGCCTGGTTCAGAAAAACGTCCTGATAATTCTCTGTTGTTTTTTGCATGGGTATCGGCTCCTTTTCTTTATATGGGAGGCTCTGCTCCAATGCCCTTGTCCATTGCATCAGAGCCTCTCTAATGATCTGACACCCATATCGTACCATATTCAAAACGCGGAAAAAGGAATATTCTGTCGAGCGGCGGATAGAACCTCCGAAAAATCTTCCGTGCCCGTCAGCCGGAGCCAGTGAACGTCCGGATTGCGCCGGAACCAGGTCAGCTGCCGCTTGGCGTAGTTGCGCGAGCGCTGCTTGCAGAGCGCAGCGGCTTCGGCCAGCGTGCACGCGCCGTTTAAGTATCCAAAAAATTCTTTATAGCCGATGGCCTGCATGGCGGTCGCCTTCGGGCTGACGCCGAGGGCGAGCAGCGCGCGAATTTCGTCCAGCAGCCCGTCTTCCAGCATTTTGTCGACCCGCAGATCGATGCGCCGGTACAAAACGGCGCGGTCGCTGTAATCAAGCCCCAGCCACACGGGCCGGTAGCGCGGGGGGATGGCCTGCGTTTCCAGATTGTGCTGCGTGATGGTCTTGCCGGTTTCCTCATAGACCTCCAGCGCGCGGACAATGCGCTTTTCGTCCGCCGGATGGAGCCGCGCAGCGGCCTCCGGGTCAATGCTGCGCAGACGCGCCAGCATGGCCTCTCCGCCGTTTTCGCGCAGCTGCGTTTCAAGCGCTTCGCGCCTGCCGGTCTGCGGGACAGGTGCGAACGACCGGCCTGCAATCAGACTGTCAACATACAGCCCCGTACCGCCCGCAATGACGGCGGTCCTGCCGCGCGATAAAATGTCCTGCACGCAGCTGTCTGCCAGCTGCACGTATTTCCCGGCGGAAAAATCCTCACCCGGTTCGACCATGTCCAGCAGATGGTGGTGCACGCCCTCCATCTCCTCTTTTGTGGGCTTGGCCGTGCCGATGTCCATGTGTTTATAGATCTGCATGGAATCGCAGGAGACGACCTCGCCGCCGTACAGCTTCGCAAGCTGCACGGCAAGCTTCGTCTTGCCGGAGGCCGTCGGGCCGACGACGCAGATGATCCTGTCCATGCTCAGACCCTCTTGAACTGCTTTTCCAGCTGCCGCTTCGTGAGCGTCACGCAGACGGGGCGGCCATGCGGGCAGTATTTGATATCGTCGCGGGACAGAACCTCCTGCACGAGCCGCCGCAGCTCCTCATCAGATGTCTGCCATCCGGCCTTGATGGCCGATTTGCAGGCGATGGTGTGCAGCAGATTGTCGCGCAGGCTGTCGGGGTCGAGCGTTTTTCCGGCCAGCAGATCGCCCGCCAGCTCCTGCAAAAGCGCCTTTGCGTCCTCCACGTCCACGTCGGACGGGATCTGCCGGATGAGCACGTCTCCGCCGCCAAAGTCCTCCGTCTCGAACCCGCAGCGCTCCAGAAGGGCCCTGTTTTCCAGCACGGCAGCGGCCTCTTCCCGTGAAAGTTCTGCGGAAACAGGGGCCAGCAGCAGCTGGGCCATGATGGGGTGGTCCTCCTTTTTGAGCGCCTCAAAGCGGATACGCTCGTGCGCGGCGTGCTTGTCGAGGAACAGAACGGCCTCGCCCTGCTCGACAATGATATAGGTGTGCAGCGCCTCGCCGATGATGCGGAAGGGCTCTTCCGGGACAGAAAGCGCCTGCTGTGCTTCCGGCTCTTTGACGGGTTCCGGCTTCGGCTCGGGCCTGACCTCAATCTTCGGTTCGGGCTTCGGCTCCGGTCTGACCTCCGGCTTTGCTTCCGGCTTCGGAAGCGGAAAGCTCTGCTGCGCAGGCACAGGCTCGGAGCGCGGCAGCTGCACCGGCGAGGCCAGCACGGGCTGGGCCTGCTTCTGCACAGGCTGCTGCGCAGCCTGACGGCGGTATTCGGATGCCTGCATGGTCTGATAGAAGCCGGGCTTCGGCGGCTGGACAGCCTTTGGCTGTGATTGCGGCTGCGGAGCAGGCTCCTGCTTTTTCTCCGGCGTTTTCCATTCCGGGCGGCCCGCCGCTCTGGAAAGCGTGGACAAAACGGCATAGTGTACCGCGTCGAAGACCTCGCGCTCGGATAAGAACTTGACCTCCGTCTTGGCCGGGTGGACGTTCACATCCACGGCCTGCACGGGCATATCGATCTCCAGCACGCAGGCCGGGAAGCGGCCCACCATGATCTGGTTGCGGTACGCCTCCTCCAGCGCGGCGGAGAGCAGACGGGATTTGATATAGCGGTTGTTGACAAAAAAGCTCTGCCAGGCGCGGTTGCCGCGCGTGGCGGTCGGCTTTGTGACGAAGCCGCGCACGCGGAGCTTTTCCCAGCTGCCGTCGACCGGCAGCATATTGTTGGCCAGCTCCCGGCCGTAGATGGCGTAGATCGCGGCCATGCGGTCGCCCTGCCCGTCAGTGTGCAGCTGCTCCTGCCCGTCCTTCAGAAAGCGGAAGGAGATCTCCGGGTGCGCGAGCGCCTGCTGCTGCACGACGGAGAAAACAGCGGAGGACTCCGCCGCGTCGGATTTCATGAACTTCATCCGCGCGGGCGTGTTGTAAAACAGCTCCCGCACCAAAATCGTCGTGCCGTACGGGCATCCGGCAGGCTCCTCGGACAGGACCTGCCCCGCCTCCAGATGCAGCCGGACGCCGTTTTCCGCACCCTGCGCCCGCGTGAGCAGGTCGATCTTCGACACGGACGAAATCGCGGCCAGCGCCTCGCCGCGGAAGCCAAGCGTACCGATGCAGGCAAGATCCTCTTTTTTGCGGATCTTGCTCGTCGCGTGGCGCAGAAACGCCGTGCGGGCGTCGACCGGCTCCATGCCGCAGCCGTCGTCGGTGATGCGCAGGAAAGTCATGCCGCCGTTTTGTAATTCTATTGTAATATTTTTTGCGCCTGCGTCAATGGAATTTTCGACCAGCTCCTTGACGGCGGACGCCGGGCGCTCGACGACCTCGCCTGCGGCGATGAGATCGGCGACATGGCGGTCAAGCTGAATGATCTTCGGCATAAAGCCCCTCCCAATCAGAAGTTCAGCTGCAAAAGCCCGAACGACAGCGCGTTGACAATGGCGTGCAGCGAGATGGACGCCCAGATCGTCCCGGCCTTTTCATACGTCCAGGCCAGCGCGACGGAGGCGGGCAGATACGGAATGCAGCTCAGAAGCACCTTTCCGGCAGGATAGAGCATGAAATACTGCCAATTGTGCATGAGCGTGAACAGGATAACGGACACGAGATACGCCATGACGCGCGACGACGGCTGAATGGAGCCGAAGACAAGCCCGCGCACAAGCGTCTCCTCAATGATCGGCGCAAGGAAAACCGTCACGGCCAGCATGACATACTGGTTATCGGAAATGAGCGAACCGACCGTTTCGTTATTGTAGATCGTAAAGCCGGGAGCCAGCCGGGAAAGCGCGAATTGCAGCACCCATGTGCCCGCGTAATACATCGCGAAGCCCAGAACCAGCGCCTGCACAAAATTCCAGAACGAGCCGCCGAAAAACGACTGCCGCAGGAAACCATGGAAAATCAGCAGCACGGCCAGCAGATTCACGGCAAAATAGACGAGATTCATCGTCAGCGCCGTCATGCCAAGCGAGAATTTCACGTTCGCCAGCTGCAGAAGCAGATTCAAAATCAGAAGATAAAACGGCAGATAGAGCCACCCGGCGATCGTTTCAAATTTCGTCAGCCGGTAAGAAATCGCGTGGGACGCTTTGCGGGCCATAATGGAGAAGCCCCTTTCCGAGAGAATCTGTAGGGGCCGACGACTCTGTCGCCCCATTGGGAAGCTGCGAATTCGCTGAAGAGTCCCGTAAAAAACGCTGCATTCTGCCGGGCCGATGCAGGCATCGGCCCCTACAGGCAGCCCCTTTACAGCAGCTGCTTCAGCTGGTACAGCTGGTTCAGCGCCTCGATGGGGGTGAGCGTTTCGACCGTGATGGCCTCGAGCGCGCGGCGCAGCTCGTCCGACTGCATATCGAGCATGGAAACCTGATCGGACACGGGCGCGGCGGCGGGCTTTGCACGCTCTGGCGCGCCGGATTCGAGATCCTTGAGAATTTCCCGCGCGCGCGTGATAACCCGGTCGGGAATGCCCGCGAGCTTGGCGACCTCGATGCCGTAGCTGTCGTCCGCCGCACCGGGGACGATCTTGCGCAGGAAGATCATGTCCCCCTGCCGCTTCTTGACGGCGATGTTGAAGTTTTTGACGCCCGGCAGCGCCTGCTCAATGTCCGTCAGCTCGTGATAGTGCGTGGCGAAGAGCGTTTTCGCACCCAGCCGCTTGCGGTCGGCCGCGTATTCGAGCACGGCTCTTGCGATCGCCATGCCGTCGAACGTCGACGTGCCTCTGCCGATCTCGTCGAGGATGAGAAGCGAACGCGGCGTCGCATTTTTCAGAATATCGGCAACCTCGGTCATCTCGACCATGAATGTCGACTGGCCGGAGGCCAGATCGTCCGATGCGCCAATGCGCGTGAACAGCCGGTCAACAATGCCGATGTGCGCCGACTGCGCCGGGACGAACGAGCCCATCTGCGCCATGAGGACGATGAGCGCCACCTGCCGCATATAGGTCGATTTACCGGCCATGTTCGGGCCGGTGATGATGGCCGTGCGGCAGTCCTCCGAGCCAAGCAGCGTGTCGTTCGGCACGAACAGCGCGTTTTTGAGCATCTGCTCGACGACCGGATGACGGCCCGCCGTGATCGATACGGTATTGCCGAGATCGACCTCGGGCTTGCAGTAATGATTGTGGACGGCGACGGCTGCAAAGCTGCACAGCACGTCCAGCTGCGCGACAGCCTGCGCCGTCTGCTTGACGCGGGCGGATTCTCCCGCGACAAACTGCCGCAGCGCCACAAACAGGTCATATTCCAGCGCCACAATGCGGTCCTTGGCCGTCAGGATGGTGCTTTCCAGCTCTTTGAGCTCTTCCGTGATGTACCGTTCGCCGGTGGAGAGCGTCTGCTTGCGGATATAGCTGTCCGGGACCAGATTCAGCTGGCCCTTTGCGACCTCGATATAATAGCCGAACACGCGGTTATAGCCCACGCGCAGGTTCCGGATGCCGGTCTTTTCCTTTTCGCGGGCCTCGATCTGCGTGAGCATCCCCTTGCCGCCGGACTGGACGGCGCGCAGCTCGTCGAGCTCTTTGTTCGCGCCGTCGCGGATCAGGCCGCCTTCGCGCAGCAGAAACGGAGGATCGTCCACGATGGTCGCGTCGATCTTCTCCTTGAGATCTGCCAGCGTGTCAAGCTGCTCAAAAAGCGTCTGCAAATACGGCGAACGCATCCCGGACAGCCGCCCCTTGACGGCGGGAAGACTCGCCGCGCCCTGTGACAGCGCGGCAAGATCACGGCAGGAGGCCGTGCCCGTCATAATGCGGGTCATGGCGCGTTCAAAGTCTGTAATTTCACGCAGGGACAGGATCAGCTCTTCCCGGTCGATGGTCTTTTTGACCAGCTCCTCCACGGCGGTCAGACGGCGCGTGATCTGCGCGGGGCTGAGAAGCGGCCGCTCCATCCACGCCCGCAGCAGACGGCCGCCCATGGCGGTCTTCGTCTTGTCGAGCACCCACAGAAGGCTCCCGCGCTTTTCCTTTGCGCGCATCGTCTCCGTCAGTTCGAGATTCCGCCGCGCGGCAAGATCGAGCTGCATGAACTTGCCTGCAATATATAATTCCAGCGCCCGGATGTGCGGCAGCTCGTTTTTCTGCAGATCGCGCAGCGTGGTCAGAAGCGCGCCCGCCGCTGCAATGACGCACGGCATATTCGCAAGACCGAGCGCCTCCGGCGACTGCCCGAACTGCGCCGTCACGGCAGCCTCGCACAGCGCAGGGTCAAACTGCGCGTCCGTGCCGATGTTCACGCAGGTGTGGAAGCGGTCGCGCAGAAAATCCGCCAGCGCGCCGTCCTCCGCCGCCGTGCCGCCCAGAAGGGCCTCGGACGGCAGAAAGCTGCCAAGCTCGTTCTGCGCGTCCTGCATGGCGTCGGCTCCGGAAACCTGCGTCGCGCTGAATGCGCCGGTCGACACATCGCAGAAGCACAGGCCGTATGTACCGGCTGCGCCGTAGACGCAGGCGTAATAATTATTTTTGGATTCCACCAGCATCGAGCTTTCCGTCACAGAGCCGGGCGTCACGATGCGGATGATATCGCGCTTTACAAGCCCCTTTGCCAGCGCCGGGTCCTCCATCTGCTCACAGATGGCGACCTTGTAGCCCTTGGCAACCAGCCGCGCGATATAGCTCTCCGAGGAATGATACGGCACGCCGCACATGGGAATTTTGTCCTCTGCGCTCTTGTCCTTGGCATGGTCGCGCGAGGTGAGCGTCAGGTCGAGTTCACGCGAGGCAATGCGCGCGTCCTCCTCGAACATCTCATAAAAATCGCCCAGCCGGAAAAACAGCAGGCAGTCGGGATTGCGCTCCTTGACCGCATAATACTGCTGCATCATGGGGGTGAGTTCGGCCATAATCAAAACCTCCGGGTTTTCTCTTTCTGTAAGGTGCTGCGGATTTCATACTGACTTTCGGCGAATCCGCAGGCGCTCGCCATATTTTATCGTAGGGGCGGACGACTCTGTCCGCCCGCAGAATGCAGCGTTTTTCGGAAATTCTCGGCGAATTCGCAACATCTATCGGGCCGACAGAGTCGTCGGCCCCTACAACCAAGCGGGCAGATGCGGTACGAATTCGCATTGGGTGTGTGTTATCGCTTCTCGCCCACAAGGCTCCATGTTGTGCAGCCTGTGATCGTCACGTCCAAAAACTGGCCGATCAGGCTGTCGTCTCCCGCGAAGCGGACGAGTCTTCCGCCCTCAGTGCGGGCGGTGAGCAGGTCCTTGTCGCGGCCGTCGCAGAGCACGCGGACGGTCTTGCCGACGTAGCCCTGATGAATTTCCAGCGAAATGCGGTTCTGCACGGCGCAGAGCCGGTCAAAGCGGCGGTTTTTCTCCTCCTTGGGCGTCGGGTCGTCCATTTTCGCGGCAGGCGTTCCCGCGCGCGGGGAGAAGATAAAGGTAAACAGCGCGTCATAGCGCACGTCTTCAATGAGGCTGATCGTGTCCTCGAATTCCTCCTCCGTCTCGCCGGGGAAGCCGACGATCACGTCGCTGGTCAGAACCAGCTCGGGCATGATCTGGCGGCCATAGTGCGCCAGCTTCAGATATTCCTCGCGGTTATAGTGCCGGTTCATGGCCTTCAGCACCCGGTCGTTGCCGGACTGGAAGGGCAGGTGGAACTGCTTGGCGATCCTGGGGTATTTCGCAATGGTATCAAAGAGTTTTTTGCTTGCGTCCTTCGGGTGGCTCGTCATGAAGCGCAGCCAGAAGTCTCCCGGCAGCTGTGCGATCTCGGCCATGAGGTCGGCAAAATCGACACCGAGGCCTAAATCCTTGCCGTAGGAATTGACGTTCTGACCCAAAAGCGTAATGTCTTTATAGCCTGCCGCGATGAGGCCCTTGACCTCTTCCAGAATCTCCTCGGGCCGTCTTGACCGCTCCCGCCCGCGCACATACGGCACGATGCAGTACGAGCAGAAATTGTTGCAGCCGTACATGATCGACACCCACGCCTTGAGATCGGACGAGCGCACGACGGGGATGCCCTCGGCAATATTGCCCGCGGAATCGTCCACGGCGAAAATGCGCCTGTTCGTGCGCAGCACGCTCTGCAGCAGCTCCGGGAAGCGCCATAATTCGTGCGGATTGAACACGCCGTCGACGTGGCGATAGCTGTTTTTGATGCGGTCGACGACCTGCGGCTGGCCCATCATGCAGCCGCAGAGGAAAATTTTCTGCTCCGGATGCCGGGCCTTCGTGTGTACCAGCGCGCCGACGTTGCCGTAGACGCGGGTTTCCGCGTGCTCACGGATGGCGCAGGTGTTGATAACGATGCAGTCCGCGCCCTCTTCGGTGTCCACGATCTCATACCCGCTTGCACGCAGCATGCCGCGGATGCGTTCGGAATCCGCCTCGTTCTGCTGGCAGCCGTATGTATCGACAAAGGCCCGCGGCGTCCTGCCGCGCGAGGCCCAAAGGGCTTTGATCTGCTCGCAGACAGCGGCTTCCTTCTCCAGCGCCTCCTGCGCGATCACAACGGGTTTGCGTTCCATGTACGTTTCCTCCGAACTGCATAACTTAACGATTTATTATAGCAGATTCCGTGGGGATTTGCAATGGAGCAAAACAAGCAGTCAAAGGCATAGGTTTTTGCAATTTTCCGAATTGTACGTAGGGGCGGACGACTCTGTCCGCCCGCTGCGAATTCTCTGATATTTTCAGCAAATCTGCAACATTTAAGGGGCCGACAGAGTCGTCGGCCCCTGCAGCGGCAGTGCAGTTTTATGATATATCATCCCGCAATCAACCCCTGGACGACCTTTGCGGCCAGCAGGATGAGGACAATGATGATAGCGGGCTTTACGATCTTCGAGCCGTTTTTGATGGCGAGTCCCGCGCCGATGAAATGGCCGAGGATGCTCGACACCGTGCCGATGAGGCCGAGGACGAGGAAGACCTTGCCGCTTAACAGGCTGGTCAGGAGCGAGGCAATGTTGGAAGACAGATTCACGAGCTTGACATTGCCGCCCGCCGTGCGCACGTCGAGTTTGCCGAGATTGCAGAAAATGAGCAGCAGGAACGTGCCCGTGCCGGGCCCGTAGAACCCGTCGTACGCGCCGACGACGAGCGCGGCCAGATAGACGATGGCCATCTGCTTTTTGGGCTCGATATCGCCGCGCTCCTCCGGCAGCTGCCGCTGGCGCAGCACGACGAAGGCCACGACCGGCAGCACGATCAGCAGCAGATATTGTAAGTACACCTCGGAGATCATCAGCTGCAATTTTGTTCCGAAGAACGAGCCGATGAGCGCCAGCACGATGGACGGAATGCCGAGCTTCCAGTCGACATAGCCGTTTTTGATATACCGGCCCGTGGAAAACGCGGTGCCGATGGAGGAGGAAAATTTGTTTGTGCCCAGCGCAAAGTGCATCGGAAGTCCCGCGAGCAGATACGTCGGGACGGAAATAATGCCGCCGCCGCCCGCGATGGCGTCCATGAACGACGCAAAGAATACGCCGATGACGACGATGACGACCATTTGTACCGTCAGATCCTGTACGCCCATTTTATATCTCTCCTTTGATTGCAAGCTCCAGCATGTCGGCCACGCCGCCTTCTTCATTTGTCGGCGCGATCAGATCCGCTTTCTGCTTGAGTGCTTCTTCCCCGTTTCCCATTGCGACGCCGACGCCCGCAAAGTCGAGCATGGCCGCGTCGTTGCCGCTGTCGCCGATGGCCATGACCTGCTCGCGCGGGATGCCGAGTTTTTTGCACAGCGCAGCAAGCGCAATGCCCTTGCTGGTGTTCGGGTTCATGACCTCCAGATCAACGTAGCCCGCGCCTGTCACGAAATACGGCAGCTTTGTCAGATCGGCCATGGCCCTTTCACACTCTTCCTGACTGGAAAACGGCACATAGAGCTTTTCTACGGGTTTACCCCAACCGGCGACCATGGCGTCCAGATCGTCGACAAATTCATGCGACTGCTCAAACAGCCACCGGAAGTCGGCGGGATAATAGCGCTCAAAGCGCGCCATCTGCTCTTTGGAGTTATACACAATGCCGCCGGAGAAGAAATTGACAAGCCCGTCGTACCGGCGCACATGGGAATAGATCAGCCGCGCATCATCCGGGGACAGCGGGCAGTGGTAGAGCGTTTCGCCGGTTTTCAGATCCTGCGCGATCGCGCCGGTCTGCGTGACGGCGTAGCGGATCTGCGGAAGCGCGTCTAAAATGTACCAACACTCTCCCGGCGCGCGTCCGGTACACAGAACGAGCTGAATGCCGTGCTCCAGCGCACGCTGCGCCGCGGCCTGCACCCGCGGCAGAACACGCTGGTCGGCAGTGACGAGCGTGCCGTCGACATCGACGGCCACAAGACGGATAGCCATAGCAGATTACCTCGATACCATAAAATCAAACTCATTTTATCAGCAGAGCATGGGTAAATCAAGCCGCCGAAATTCACAATTTCTTCTTTTTTTGCCGCCATATATGTGGTATAATCTCACTTTAGAATACGTCCCGCCGCGCGTACCGCGCGGCGCAGAAAGGGTTTTTACCATGGGACTGTTTACAAAACTATTCGGCACCCGCTCTGAGCGAGAGGTCAAAAAGCTCGAGCCGCAGGTCGAGGCCGTCATGGCGCTCGAGGAGCCGTATAAAAAGCTGACCGATCAGGAGCTTCGCGCGAAGACGCAGGAATTCAAGGATCGTTACGCATCCCTCTACGAGACCTTCGACCAGAAGGTCGAGGAGACGCTCATCCAGCCGACGTTCATCACCATGTATCCCGTCGAGGTCAGCCCGCTCGCCAAGCGCAGCCCGTCCGACCCGCACCTGACCGAGCGCTACGAGATGTTCGTGTGCGGCTGCGAGATGGGCAACGCCTTCACCGAGCTCAACGACCCGATGGATCAGTATGAGCGCTTCAAGGCGCAGGTCGAAAAGCGCGCCAACGGCGACGACGAGGCGGAGATGATGGACGAGGACTACGTTATGGCTCTCGAATACGGTCTGCCCCCGACGGGCGGTCTGGGCTTCGGCATCGACCGCTGCGCGATGATGCTCTGCGGCACGGATTCCATCCGCGATGTGATCCTGTTCCCGACCATGCGCCCGTAACGGCTTGACTATAAAGTAGGCGGCTGCCGATG